>Ga0310691_10002502_pt1 | contig 24270 bp, 17 predicted proteins | sample 176DNAGHGlowgp2_FD_203887 | JGI IMG/M metagenome (GOLD analysis project Ga0310691, IMG submission 203887) | Sheep rumen microbial communities from Palmerston North, Manawatu-Wanganui, New Zealand - 1766 DNA GHGlow gp2 (v2) (version 2) | ecosystem: Host-associated > Mammals > Digestive system >...
AAATATAATAAAAATATTAATACAAAAAATATTAAAATATTGATTGTTAATAATTTAATGATTTTTGTTCATATCGATATATCGCAAAAATATCAATCAGAAAGAAGCGCAGAGAACATAGCCGGGGACCATCACGGGGCACCAGCCACGGGCATCTGCGGGGACGCGGATGCCTCCATTGCCGCCGCGCCGGAACGGTCGAGATGAAATTTTGGTGCGGTCGCCCTGGTCCTATCAACGGCATCATATTAGGATAAAAATAAAAATTGTATCTTTGCGCAAATTTTGGAAAATGGACATGTACAATGATTTTCTGGATTTTGAGCCCACCGGGATCGTGCCGGATGCGGGGCGGTTGCTGATCTCCACCCCGTACTTCAACGACCCCTTCTTCAACCATTCCGTGGTGCTACTGACGGACTACGAGGAGGAGCACACGGCGGGGCTGATCATCAACAGGCCGCTGCCGCACAGCGTGCGCGAGGTGGTGAACGAGATCAAAGTCGATACGCCCATTTTCTTCGGCGGGCCGGTGCTGACCGAAGCTGTCTTCCTCCTCCACAACTTCGACTCCTGTCCCGAGGCGTCCAAACTGCTCCCCAACGTCTATGTGGGCTACAATCCTGTGCTGCTGGCCGTTATCGAGCACGCGGCCATCCCCAACCTGAAGCACAAATTCTTGTTGGGCTACGCTGGCTGGTCACCCGGACAGCTTGAGGACGAGCTTCTGCGCAACATGTGGGTAGTCGCCCCCGCCACGCATTCCTTAGTGTTCGACACGCCCCCCGAAGAGATCTGGCCCCTCGCCGTCAAACGCCTCGGCAAACCCTACGAACACTGGCTCAAAATCCCGAAAAACATTACGTTTAATTGATAATGGGTAATGGGTAATTGATAATTGATAATTATAATTGGCAAACCGTACTTTCGTCCTAAACCTCGTACCTTCTAACCTCTAACCTTCTAACCTTTAACCTTCAATAACCAATAACCATTAAACCTTCAATAACCAATAACCCATAACCAATAACCATTACAAAGCATGTCCGAACGCGAAACCTTCAACAACCATACCGTTTATTCCTTGTCGGATGTGGCCATGAGCATCCACAAGATGATTGAGCGCACCTATACCCGACCCTATTACATCAAGGCGGAGATCCTGAAGCTGAATTACTATCCTTACAGCGGTCACTGCTATCCGGAACTCGTTGAGCGCGAGGGGAATACCATCAAGACCGAGATGCGCGCCGTCATCTGGTCCGCCAATTTCAAGGACATCAACCGGCGGTTCGAGCAGATCACCGGCGAGCCGTTGAAGGAGAACATCCGCATCCTGTGCCTCGCCACCATCCAGTTCAGTCCGAAGCACGGCTTGGCGCTGCACATCGAGGACATCGAGCCGACGTACACCCTCGGGGAAATGGTGAAGAACCGTCAGGAGGTGATCGCGCGGCTCAAGAAGGAGGGTCTTTTCGAGCGGAACCGCAACCTGCCGATGCCGCTGCTGCCGAAGCGCGTGGCGGTGATCTCCGTGGAGACCAGCAAGGGCTACAGCGACTTCATGCAGACGCTGCAGCAGAACGAGTACGGTTACCGTTTCCGTACGGAGCTGTTTCCCAGCATCTTGCAGGGCGACAAGGCCATTACGGGAATCATGGGGCGGCTCGGGGAGATCGCGATGCGGCAGGACGACTTCGACGTGGCTGTCATCGTGCGCGGTGGCGGCGGCGACGTGGGGATGAGCTGCTACGACGACTACGAGCTGACCCGCAGCGTGGCCACCTTCCCGTTGCCCGTGCTCACCGGCATCGGGCATTCCACCAACCTGACGGTCACCGACATGGTGGCGCACGCCCACTTCATCACCCCCACCGATGTGGCCTTCTCGCTGCTGGCCGCCTTCCGTCACTTCGACGAGCAGGTTGACGACGCCGTAAGTCGCATTGTGCAACGGGTGCAACAGCAAATCACGGACTGCCGTCAGCAGATGCTCAAGGTGGAGGCCTCCCTGCAGTACAAGCTTCCGAAGGCGCTGGATTGGCACCGGAGCAACCTCGCCGACACCTACAAGAATCTGGTCTTCAAGAGCAAAGAGTTCATGACGAGCCAGAATTTCCGGCTGAGAGAGTTGATGCGCGAGGCGGGCAACGAGACGCAATTGCAGTTGCAGCGGTCGCGGCAGCATTTGGTGACCGTGGAGGAACGTTTGCCGCGCGAGTGCCGTGCCCTGCTAAAGCGCAAGTCACGCGACATCACGGCCATGGAGGAGAAGCTGCAGCTGCTCAGTCCGGAGAACGTGCTGAAGCGCGGCTACAGCATCACGTTAAAAGACGGCAAGGCGGTGACCGACGCCGCCGCGCTCGCGCAAGGCGACAGCTTGGTGACGAGGTTTTATTGCGGGGAGGTGGTTTCCAGGGTGGAAAGGTGAAAAACAATTAGTAATTAGTAATTAGTAGTTGTACGGGCTTGAGACCGGCTTTCAGGGCATTTCTGAAGGCGGGGGTCGTAGAATAATCGTTGTTACATTGGTGTTGCCTGCATTGCAAAAAACATTCGTAATTTGGCGGAATATGTGAGGGAAAATGCTATTTTTGCGGGTTGAACATTGATACCTGGATGAGCGAGATTTTGTACAAATATCTGGATGCGACTGGTGGATTGATGATGCTTTATTATGGCACCCTACAATTCACGAATGCCACGCAGTTGAACGACCCGTTCGACTGCCATCCTGCGTTGATAGACTTCTCGCAAGTCCCTCCTGAAAAAACAAGAGCGTGGCCAGCAGATGTTATTTCTCTGCTGGAATCTGACCGGCACCGCCGTTACAGAGAACTCGCATACATTTGCAGTCTTTCCAAAGTACATGATTCTTTGTTGATGTGGAGCTATTACAATGGTCATAAAGGTGTCTGCATTGGGTTGGACATGGAGAAAACAAGGAAATATCTATCTCGAATGACAGGACTCTTGATTGGTTGTCAAGAATGGGATGTGCAGTACAAAAATGTCGTTGAGAAGCCGGATTACTTCAGAGATCTGCAAGACTTTTTCCGTTACCAAATGACCACCAAAGCGAAAGAATGGGAGCACGAGCAGGAGGTTCGGTTATTTGCCTACGACCCTTATCCAGAACACATGCGTTTACTTCCGGGACAATATGAAGAGGATTCCTTCTGTACGAAATTAAAGCGCATCTTTAAGAAATCGACCAAACAGGAAGATTCGATGGATTGGAAAGAGGTCCGTGCGTTTCTTGAAATCTGTGGCGAATGTTTCGAATCAGTCCGTTTAGGAATTAACATTTCCAAGGAAGATAAAGAAAAAATAGTGAAGGTTGCTCGAGATCGCAATCCTGACATAAAGATTTACCAAATGACAATAGATCCAGATGCCTTTAAGCTAAAGGAAGAATTAATATAAAATTAGTGTATGGCCAAACAAGCAAAACCGAAACCAACCAAATCCATGGAAGCGGCCCTGTGGGAGTCGGCCAACAAACTGCGCGGTGCCGTGGAGCCAGCCGAATACAAACACGTTGTGCTGTCGCTCATCTTCCTCAAGTATGCCGGCGACCGCTTTGAGCAGCGTAAACAGGAGCTGATGGACCAGGGACTGAAAGAGTATGTCGATACGGTGGAGTTCTACACGGCGGAGAATGTGTTTTACCTGCCCGAGAACTGCCGCTGGTCGTACATTATGGAGAATGCCAAGCAACCGAACATCTTCCAGATCATTGACGATGCTTTAAGCAATATTGAGAAGAAAAACAAGCAGTTGGCGGGCGCGTTGCCCAACAACTACTACTCCAACCTCGGGTTAGACAAAACCAAGTTCGCCTCGTTGTTAGACGAAATCAACAAACTGGACACCATTGCGGATTCGGAGAACGACCTGATTGGTCGGGTGTATGAGTATTTCTTGGGCAAATTCGCCATTGCTGAAGGTAAAGGCAAGGGTGAATATTACACGCCGAAATCCATCGTGAATCTCATTGCCGAACTCATTGAGCCATACGATGGCAAGATTTATGACCCCTGTTGCGGCTCTGGTGGCATGTTTGTGCAGTCGGTGAAGTTTGTGAAGGCGCACCACGGCAACCAGAAGAATGTGAGCGTGTATGGGCAGGAGAACACCAACACCACCTTCAAGCTGGCGCGCATGAACCTCGCCATCCGTGGCATTTCGGCCGACATCCGGCAGGGCGACACTTTCCACAACGACCAGCACAAGGATCTCAAGGCCGACTACATCATGGCCAATCCGCCGTTCAACCAGAAGGCATGGCGCGAGGAAAACGAGCTCACCGACGACGCCCGTTGGAGCGGCTACGACACGCCACCGACCTCCAACGCTAACTACGGCTGGATATTGAACATCCTCGCCAAGCTCTCCACCAACGGAGTGGCGGGCTTCCTGTTGGCCAATGGGGCTTTGAGCGCGGACGGCACGGAGCTTGCCATCCGGAAGAAACTCCTTGAGAACGATAAAGTGGAGGCCATTCTCATTCTGCCAAGAAACCTTTTCTACTCCACTGACATCAGCGTGACGTTGTGGATTCTGAACAACAACAAGAAAGCGCGGGTGGTGACCAAGAACGGACAGGAAATCCACTACCGCGACCGCGAGGGGGAAGTGCTCTTTATGGATCTCCGCCAGAAAGGCATTCCTTTTGAGAAGAAATATGTGGAACTCGACCCGGACACGCGAGACGCGGTGACCCGCACCTACCACGATTGGCAGCAGGAGGGTTTTGAGGAGAACTACCACAACGAGCCAGAATACTGCTATTCCGCCACGTTGGACGAAATACGGCAGAAGGGCTGGAGCTTGGTGCCCAGCAAGTACATCGAATTCCGCAACCGCGACGAGCAGATCGATTACGACGCGAAGATGCGGGAACTGCAAGGTGAGTTGCGGGAGTTGTTGCAGCAGGAAGAGGAAAGCAAACAGGAACTAAAGAAACTCTTTGGAAACTTAGGTTATGGAATATAAACGTTTAGGCGACTACATCCGCGAAGTGAACCTCCGCAACCGAGAGTTGAGGGTGACGAACTTGTTAGGGTTGAGCATTGAGAAGAAGTTTATTCCTTCCATTGCCAACACCATAGGCACGGATATGTCTGCATACAAGATTGTCCAGCCGTCACAGTTTGCTTACGTTCCGGTCACTTCCCGTAACGGCGAGAAAATCACAGTTGCTTTGTATGATGGTGAAGAATCTGCCATTATTTCCCAGGCATACACGATTTTTGAGATTGTTGACCAAGACGTGCTTTTGCCCGAATATCTGATGATGTGGTTCGGCCGTCCCGAGTTCGACCGTTATGCCCGTTTCCATTCTCACGGCAGTGCCCGAGAAGTGTTTGATTGGGATGAATTGTGCAACGTGATGCTTCCCATTCCCGACATTGCCCGTCAGCGCGAGATCGTGGCGGAATACGAGACGTTGACGCGCCGCATCCGCCTCAACGAGCAGATGATTGCCAAGCTGGAAGAGACAGCGCAGGCGTTTTACCGCAAGATGTTCGTGGGCGGGATTGATAGGGAGAATTTGCCGGAGGGGTGGAGAAGAGGTACACTAAAAGAAGTAGCTGATTGCTTCGACTACAAGCGTCGTCCTTTGGCTGGTTATGATAGAGCTGATATGGAAAAGAAGTATCCGTATTATGGTGCGGCTGCTTTAATGGATTATGTGGATGATTATTTGTTTGATGGAACATACATCTTAATGGGGGAAGACGGGACCGTTATCAACGAAGATAATACTCCTGTTATTCAACATGTAACAGGAAGATTTTGGGTAAATAATCATGCTCATATTTTAAAAGGGACAAATGGATTCGATGAGAATCTCTTGTATCTCATATTAAAGCAGACAAAGGTAAATGAATATATTACGGGAGGGGTACAAGCCAAAATCAATCAAGAAAATATGATGTCTATTCCTGTGATAATTCCATCGTCAGAGGTGGTTATGGGGATTACAGAGGCGCTGCGGCCAATCTTTGGGATGTTACAAATCAAGAAACAAGAAAACTTGAAATTAACGGAATTACAGTCTTTGCTTTTGGCGAGGATGGGGAAATAATATATTGTTGGTATTATGAAACTTCAAAAATTAATTATTGAAAATTTTAGAGGCTTAAAAGGAGAAGAGAATATTATTGATTTTTCCAATTCTAATATCATTTTTTTGATAGGGCAAAATAATGTTGGGAAATCCACATACCTTCGTGCTTATGAGTTCTTTGTTAATCCAAAACAAACGGCAAGAATGGAGGATTTTTATAATTATGACACTTCAATTCCAATAATTATTGAGGGTTGGTTTTTAAAAGAAGTTGATGACGAAAAAGAAGAAGATTTGATAGGGAAAGGAAAATCAGCAGAACCGGATTGGGTAGATAAATGGGTGGGAGCCGATGGCTTTGTGAAAATACGAAAGACATGGAAAAATGTTGGCGCATTTAACAAAGAAACCTATTCTCCAAAAGATGGGAAATGGGTCCCGAATGGATTTGGTGGTTTAGATTCCTTGTTTACTAAGTATTCTCCAGAACCGATTGCCATCAATGCAATGGAGGATGAAACAACATTGGAGGAAAAGGTTAACAAATTGATTCAAGATAGGTATTTGAAAAAAGTTAAAGAAGACTATGAGGATTTGTATAAAAGAGCATTAGATGATATTAAAGAATTGCAAGATAAAATAACCAGTTCGGAGGATGTGGGAAAACTAAATGAAGAGCTCAATGCTCATTTTAAAGAAACATTTTCAGAACTTACTCTTAAGATTCAAGCTAGTAAAGAAGAGAATATTAAACTAGAAGATGCATTTAAGAAAAACCATACTATTAGTGTTGAAAGAAACAATTCAGAGCGAAAAGAATCATTTCTTCAAAATGGACATGGGGTTATCAGACAAGCATTGTTTAATTTCATTGCGTTTTTAAAAGAGAGTTCGGTTGGTACAAGAAAAGAATATTTGATTCTATTTGAGGAACCGGAATTATTTTTGCATCCTCAGGTAACATTTAAACTGAGAGAATGTTTATATAAGCTGGCTGATAATAGTCCTTATCAGGTACTTTGTGCAACTCATTCTCCAATGATGATAGATGTTTCAAAGCAGCATTCTTCGTTAATTAGAGCAGTCAAGGATAAAGAAGAAAACACTCGAACATATCAGGTTGGAGATGATATTTTTGCAAAGGATGAAGATAGAAAGCAAAGGGTACAAATGATTAATCGCTTTAATCCTCATGTATGTGAAGCTTTCTATGCGGATAAAGTAATACTTGTCGAAGGTGATACGGAAGCCATTGTCTATCGTGATTTATTAAAGCGTTTTTATCCTGAAGAAGAAATTTTTGTTCTAAATACTGGTTCAAAAAATAATATGCCATTTTTTCAAGAGATACTTACAGCGTTTAGAATTAAGCATTGCGTGATTCATGATGCTGATACAGAATTAAATTCTAACGGAAAACACAATTCTGCATGGACATTGAATCAATCTATTTGGGATTTGATAGAAAAAGCTAATGTTTTAGAGAAAGGACTCGCAAGTCGATATGTTCATGTTGCCAATTTTGAAAATGCACATAAATACCGTCTGTTAAGTGGCAAAGATAAACCCTTACAAGCATTTAAATATGCAAATACAATTCGAGATAGAAGTGAACCCGTCCCTGATTGTTTGAAATGGTTAGATGATTTTGTTGGAGAACGTAAAATAGTTCATGACATGGATTATATTGATAAGAAAAAGAAAACTATTGAAGAAATAAATGATGAAGAAAAGGATTATATCAGTCTCTGATGTTTGGAATAATTATTATACAGAAAACGTTTAACAAATAAATGATGCAGAATACTATGACCGGCGAGTTCGTTTTAGGGATAATAAGCATAATTGCTACTTTATTTTGTGTGATACTAGGTGCCATTTTACATCGTCAAACGGAACATGTTAAGATAATTGAAAATCAGCTTTCAGACAAAAAATATAATGCATATGCTAATTTGGTTGAATTGTTTTTCATTGTTTTGAAAGACATAAAAAAAGAGAAGACAGGAATGCGCGGCAATTTGATGGATAAAATGTTGGAATCCAAGCAGCACATTTTTATGTATGGCTCAGATAATGTTATTCATGCCTTTAATAGGTGGCTTAGTTCTACAACTATGGGGGAAACGCAATATTATCAGTTAAATGCATTTCTTGATTTAATGATTGAAATACGAAAAGACATGAAGGGGAAATCATCTAAAATATCAAAACGAGATTTGTTAATAAATTTAATTCAAAATGAGAATGAAGTTGATGATATTTGGAAAGAACTATGTCAAATAAAATAACCTAATTATAATCTTTGCTTTGGGCGAGGATGGGAAAATAAAAAATTATGATTAAGAAATTTACAACAATAAATAATCTTGCTGTCTTTAAGAATTTTTCGTGGGATAGTTCTGTCAAAGACTCGGCCGGAAATGTGTTAGACTTCAAACCCATTAATATTTTGTATGGAAGAAACTATTCTGGGAAGACAACACTTTCTAGGATTGTACGAGCTTTAGAAACAGGTTCTATTTCTGATAAATACAATAATCCAGAATTTGATGTGGCGTTTGATGATGGCTCCTCAATAAATCAAACGCAATTGAATAAGTGTCCACAAGAGATTAGGGTTTTTAATGAAGATTTTGTTAGAGATAATCTCTCCTTTCTTCTAGATACAAATCATGACGGTGAAATAAAATCGTTTGCTGTTTTAGGAGAGGATAATGCAAAACTTCAGAGCGAAATAGATGTCTTGAAAAAAGAGTTAGGCTCAAATGAAGAAGGGAATGAGAGTGGATTGTATAAGGACAGGATTCTGAAAATTGGGGATTTTCAAAAAGCAAAATCGGCTTATGAAAAAGCAACCAGAGACTTAAATAATAAATTATCAGGTAAAGCTTCTGGGGATAGGTCCATAGCTATTAAATATAAACCAGAACTATATGGGGATCAAAATTACAATATAAGTAAGCTGCAAAATGACATTGAAGTTATAAGCCATGAATATTCTCCTCTTGGTGATAAGAAAAAGGAAGAACTACAATTGATGTTAAAGGAAAGCGTCAAAAACACCATTTCACCTATCGTTGAGATTAAATTCAACATACTTGAAATAACAGAAAAGGTCAAAGAGCTTGTAGAAAAAAAGATTGGAGATACTCAAAAGATAGAAGAATTGGTACGTGATGCCGAGCTTAATCGATGGGTGAAGGAGGGACGAAAATACCATAAAGAAAAGAGTCTAAATGTCTGTTCGTTCTGCGGTAACATTATTCCATCTGAAAGATGGGCTTTGTTAGATAAACACTTTGACGAGGAATCCGAAAAACTCGATGCCTGTCTTGACAAACTCTTAGATCAATTGGCTGAATATGAAAAAACTTTAAAAATAGGTCTAGGAATAAACAAAACAGCATTTTATTTGAAATTCCAATCTGATTTGATTTCCATTGAAAATGAATATGTAAATAACATAAAAGTTAAAGCACTTGATGCCATTAGTTCTTTGAAACGTCAAATAGAATATAGAAAAAACAATTTGTTTGTATCGGGTGTTTACGAAGAGGTAAATGATTTTACAATCGAGTTGTCCAAATTATATGAAAAATACCATCAGATTGAAAAAGAATCCAATGCCTATTCGGGTCAATTATCATTGGAACAAATTGAAGCAAAAAAACAACTAAGATTATTTGAAATATATTGTTTTGTTCAAGAAATTAAGTATTTCGACGAATTAAAAAACATAGATTCGTTAAAAACTATTTACGACTCTAAAGAAGAAGAGAAAAATAAGGTAGAAACTGAAATAAATGAGAAGGAAAGAATCATTAAAGAGAAATATTCACTAATGAATGATGAAGAGAAGGGGGCAAAAAAAGTTGACGAATATTTAAAAGATTTCTTTGGACACAATTATCTGTCTCTTAGTGCAAAGGAAGAAAAAGATGGCACGGAGAAGCATTATAGATTTGAAATAACGAGAAATGGAGAGATTGCATATAATTTAAGCGAGGGTGAATGTAGTTTAATTGCCTTTTGTTACTTTATCGCAAAATTGGAAGATGTCGCCACTCATGATAAGAAGCCAATCATTTGGATAGATGATCCTATATCAAGTTTAGATAGCAATCATGTGTTTTTTATTTATTCATTGATAGTTACAAAAATTGCTGATACAGATTCTTTTAATCAGCTATTTGTTTCAACTCATAATTTGAATTTCCTTGGGTACTTGAAAAGGATGAATGGGAAATACTTAAAGGGGGACAAAGACAAGAAGAAACAGTATTTTTGTGTAAATCGATGTTTTGATGAATCCTGTATTTCAATAATGCCTAACTACTTGAAGGAGCATATAACAGAGTTTAATTTTTTATTTAAAGAGCTATATTTATGTTCAAAAATAGAAGTTGTCGATAATACAAATTTTCAATCGTTTTACAATTTTGGCAACAATGCAAGAAAATTTTTGGAGATCTTTTTGTTTTATAAATATCCAGATGAGACCGAAGAAAGAGTAAAAATGGAAAAGTTCTTTGGTAAGGACAAAGTACCTGTTATCTTTTCGGAAAGAATTAATAATGAGTATTCTCACCTGAAAGAAAATGTATCACGAGGCTTTTCCACCATAGATGTTCCTGAGATGAAAAAAGTGGCTGAATTAATAATTGATTCTATTAAAAAGAATGATGAAGAACAATACAACGCCTTGTTACACAGTATTGGAATAACAGTATAGCATATTAAAAACAGAAAAAAATATATATTCATGCCATACTTCAACGAAAGCCAGTTATAATAGTTTATCATTGTCGTTTCAAACAGGCTTGTTTTTTTTAAACAAACAGAATTATAATTTTTGCTACTCCCAAAGATAAAATAATAATAAAGCATATGAATAAATTAGGCAAAATGATAAAAATCACCGATTTAAGATCGGTTTGGCCTCATGAGGCAAATGATTTCACAAAATGGTTGGCACAAGAGGAAAATCTTGCACTGTTGAGTGACGCGATAAATGTTGAATTGGAACTGGAAGAGCGAGAATCTTCGGTGGGCAGCTTCAATGTGGATCTCTTTGCCAAAGAAGTCGGCACAGATCGCCGTGTGATTATTGAAAACCAGTTGGAAGACACCAACCATGACCATCTTGGCAAATTGATCACATACGCTGCCGGCAAAGGAGCGGAAGTAATTGTCTGGGTGGTAAAGCGCGCCCGCGATGAACACCGCCAAGCTATAGAGTGGCTAAACCAGCATACGGATGGCAATATAGGTTTCTTTTTGTTGGAGATTGAGCTGTGGCAAATAGGTGATTCCGAGAAGGCTCCACGCTTCAATATCGTTGAAAAGCCCAACGACTGGTCGAAAACAATGAAGACCATAGAAGGTCTTTCTGATACAAAGTTGCTCAAGCTTGATTTTTGGTCAGGCTTTAACGATGTGATGAGCAACAATCTCGATTTTACTCGCCATTTCCGTTTGCGCAAAGCCGCGCCCCACCATTGGTATGATTTGAGCATCGGCAGCTCTGAATATCATATAGCATTGACCATCAACACTCAAAAGCAAAATATTGGCGCAGATCTTTACATCGATGATAACAAAGAGCTTTTTGAGAAATTCAAGAAACATCAGGATGAGATTTCAAGACTGCTAAATAGTGAAGTTGATTGGCGAGAGGCGAGGAAAGCTTGTCGCATATTCATCTCTGCCAATATCAATCCACAAAAGCGTGAAAATTGGGCAAAAGCATACCATTGGTTTTTAGAAAAAGCTATTGTTTATAAGGAAATTGCATCCAAATACGGAGAATAAAAAACAAAGACTATGTCCTACTTCAACGAAAGCCTATTGGAACAATCCGTCATTTCCCTGCTGCAGGAGCAGGGTTATGATTATGTCAAAGGCGAGGAAATCACCCGCGACCTCGACGAGGTGGTGCTGCGCGATGATCTGGCGACGTATTTGCACAACCGTTACAAGAACGACGGCATCACCGACCAGGAGGTGGAGAATGCCATCCGCATCATCACGCAGAAGCAGGGCGGCACACTCTACGCTGAGAACAAACACACTCTCAACCTGCTGATGGACGGATTCTCGCTGAAACGCGAAGACCCCGCCAAGCAGAACCTGTACATCTACCCCATCGCTTTCGACGAAGCCAACCAGAAACACAACATCTTCAAGGTGGTGAACCAGTTCGACATCACCGAAATCGAGCACCGCATACCCGACATCATCATCTTTGTCAACGGTCTGCCCGTGGTGGTGTTCGAGTTGAAGAGTGCCACCAAGCAAGACACCACTATCGAGGATGCCTACAAACAGCTCACCATCCGCTACCGCAGAGACATACCTTCTTTGTTCAAGTACACGGCTTTCATTGTGGTCTCCGATGGCGTGAACAGTAAATTCGGCACCCTTTACACCCCATACGAATTTTTCTACGCGTGGCGCAAAGTGAACGCCAAAGACAAGGCCTGCGACGGCATCAACTCACTCAAGACGATGATTGCCGGAATGTTCCGTAAAGACCGGCTCATTGATGTGATTCATAACTTTGTCTATTTCCCCGACACCTCCAAAGACGAAAAGAAGTTCATCTGTCGTTATCCGCAATACTTCGCCGCCCGCTCGCTCTTTCAGAATATATTGAACCACAGCAAACTCAACGCGGGAGGCGACGGCAAAGGCGGCACCTATTTCGGCGCTACGGGTTGCGGGAAGTCGCTCACCATGCTGTTCCTCACGCGATTGCTGATGAAAAGCAAAGCCCTGTGCAGTCCAACTATCATTTTGATTACCGACCGCACCGACCTCGACGACCAGCTCTCACGTCTGCTGCTCAACGCCAAGCAGTTCGTGGGCGACAGCGTGATAGAGCAGGTGGAGAGTCGCGAGGATTTGAAAGCCAAACTGCAAGGCCGCACCAGCGGAGGTGTTTTCCTTACCACCATACAGAAGTTTTCTAAGGATATCAACCTGCTTTCCAACCGGGCCAACATCATCTGTATCAGCGATGAAGCGCACCGTACGCAGACCAATTTGGAGGAAAAGTTGGCCATTACGGAGGCCGGCGTGAAACGCTCGTTTGGTTTTGCCAAGTATCTGCGCGATTCGTTGCCGAATGCCACCTATGTTGGCTTCACAGGCACGCCGATAGATTCTACGATGGAGGTCTTTGGCGCTGTCGTGGATGAATATTCCATGATAGAAGCCGTGGAGGACGGCATCACCAAGTCCATCCTCTACGAAGGCCGTGCGTCGCGTGTTATTGCCGATGGCGAGCTCATCAAGCAAATCGAGGCCTACTACGACCAATGCGCGGAAGAGGGCTCGTCGGAATACCAGATTGAGGAGAGCAAGCGGGCGATGACGCAGATGAGCATTTTGCTCAACAGTCCTGATCTCATTCACCGTCTGGCGGTGGATTTTGTGCAGCACTACGAACGACGCGTGGAAGAAGGCAGTACGGTCAAGGGTAAGGCCATGATTGTCTGCGCCACCCGTGAGATCGGTTTCGCCATCTACAAAGAGATTGTCGCCATGCGGCCTGAGTGGGCAGAGGTGAGAATCTGCGGCGATGGCGAAGAGCTGACCAAAGAAGAAGCGGAAAAGATCAAGCCCATCGAGAAAATCAAGTTGGTCTGCATCCGTCAGAAAGATGATGATCCCGAACTGTACAAGCTGCTGGGCACCGACGAAGAACGCAAGAAACTCGATTTGCAATTCAAGGAGGAAAAGTCGAACTTCAAGATTGCCATCGTGGTGGATATGTGGATTACGGGGTTCGATGTGCCTTGTTTGGATACCATGTACTGTTTCAAGCCGTTGCAAATGCATACGCTGATACAGACCATCAGTCGCGTGAACAGAAACTATCCGGGCAAGGATAAAGGTTTGATTGTTGATTATTTAGGCATTAAGAAAAAGTTCAACCAGGCGATGAAAAAATATGCCAACGGCGGACAGAACGAGACACCGGTGGAAACCATCGACAATGCCGTGAAGCTGTTCAAAGACGAACTGGATCTGCTTAGACGTATGTTTACGGGTTTTGAGTACAGCAGGTTCTTCATGGGTACGCCGTTGGAACAATTGAATGCCCTGCAGATGTCTGCCGAACACATCCAGCAAACCGAAGAGACCGAGAAACGATTCATGAAGCACACCCTTATCATGAAGTCGGCCTACAATATGTGCAATAATGACGAACGAATCACAAAGGAGGAGATTGACGATGTGCATTTTTTCACGGCCGTTCGTTCCATCATATTCAAGACCACCACGGGTGTGTCGCCCGATGCCACGCAGATGAACCGCCATGTGTTGAAGTTGGTCAACGAGGCCTTGATTTCGGAAGAGGTGGTGGCCATCAACAACCTGCAGCTCAACGATGCCAAGCAGATAGACCTGCTGGCATCACAGTATATGGAAAAGTTGAAAAACCTGCCATACAAGAACACGAAAGTCAAGCTGATGGAACAGCTTCTCAAGCGTGTGATTGACAGCGTGAAAAAGGTGAACAAAGTAAAAGCCGTCAGCTTCACCGAGCGTTTGAATGAAATCATTGACATCTACAACGACCGCTCCGACGACATCGTCTTGGCCGACGAGATTGTGACCGAAGTCGCCAAACAGCTGGCCGATTTGTTCGAAGAAATCAAAAAAGACAGCGTTTTGCCGGACGGCATTCCGGATATTGAAGTGAAGGCTTTCTACGACATTCTGAAGTCAGTGGCTGAAAAGTATGGATTTCTGGACCAATACACCGAAGAGCAGTATATTGAGATTGCGCAAGCCGTCAAGGAAAAGGTAGATGATAGTTCCCAATTTATCGACTGGGACAAGCGTGCCGACATCAAGGCGCAGCTGAAGGTACAGATCATTCTCACGCTCTCCAAGCATGGTTATCCGCCTGCCACCCGCGACGAGGTTTTCAAAGCCATCTTCGAGCAGGCGGAGAATTTCAAGAAGAATCGAGTCGAGAAAGATGAATACTGCTCAAAATCCCACGTAGTGAAATTGTACCCGATACAAGAAGGTGAATTGCCAATGGCTGCGGAAGATGAAGTCAAATATGGGAAAAAGTAAGGCCGTGGGACAACTTGACCTTCCCGAAATTTTCCCTATCTTTGCCGAAAATTTCCCACTATGAGAAAAACAACGTTCATCATTCTTTTCACCACTATGACAATATTCGGGTTTTCACAGGAGGATTGGTTCGGGTTCAACCGCTTCAGGGCTGACAACGAGCGCATTGCCGAGAGCGGCGACTTTCCAGAGGTGGTCTTCATGGGGAACTCCATCACCGAGAACTGGGCCTACTACCGTCCCGACTTCTTCAGCGAGCACCACTATTGTGGCAGGGGCATCGGCGGACAGACCTCGACGCAGATGCTGGCGCGCTTCACCGCCGATGTCGTCAACCTCCACCCCAAGGCGGTGGTCATCATGGCGGGCACCAACGACGTGGCACACAACACCTATTGGGTGGAACCGACCAAGGTGGTCGAAAACGTGGTGGCCATGTGCCAGCTGGCCCGTGCCAACGACATCGTGCCGCTCATCGCCTCTATCCCACCCTGCGTCTCCTTCGTGTGGAACCCCGACATCAAGGACGCCGCCCAAACCATCGTCAAGATCAACGAACGGCTGCGAGAGTTTGCCGACGCCAATAACATCGTCTATGTGGATTATCACTCCGCCCTGGCCGACGAGCACAACGCCTTCCCGGAAAAGCTCAGCGCCGACGGATGCCACCCCAACCCCGACACCTATTTCATCATGGAGGAACTGGTGCTGAAGGCCATTGACGAGGCGCTGAAATAGTCCTGTCTTGGAAAACGATATGCGGGGAAGTTTCTTCACAATCGCAGGCTATCCCCTTATAATCCCAGCGACACAAGAGATTCTGCCGCTAACGCAGGATATCACTTGTCTCCATAATGCCCGTAGGCAGTCAATACATCAACGTACACCTCGGTTTCGAAAATACGATACACGAGTCTGTGTTTCTTAGTGATTTCACGGCTCCATCGTCCTTCAGGCTTGCCTTTCAACGGTTCAGGATGACCTGTGCCTGTCTTGGGGTGCTCTGCAAGCTCTTCTATGAAACGATTGGCCTTGCAAAAGCTTTAGGTTCATTTTTGGCAAGGCGTTGCAAATCGCTTGCGGCCTCAGGCATAATGAATACTTTATATTTCATAGCCGTTACGTTTCAAGAAAGTAGTCAGATCTTCGCCTGGTAACAATTCCATACCTTCCCCTCGGGCTGCCTGTTGCTCAGCTCGTTCAATCTTGGCAAAGTATTCTTCCTCGCTCATCAGCGCCTCGTCTCTTTTCTCCTTCGCCAACTTTTTGGCATACCGAGTCAGTCTCCGCATCAGAGGCTCGCAGTCGGCTATGGCACCTATGCTCTGCCACAATTCCGTATTCATCGTGTTTAATTGCACTGCTGTCATCTTTCTGGTGTGTTTAATACAACGGCAAAGATACAAAAAAATCCCGATTTGACAAAAGAAACCGGAATTTTTGTATTTTTGCACCCCGAAACTAAAAACGTGCAAAAAATGAACAAACCGACGACGGGCGAGGTGATACAGCAGGTCGCGAGCGGACTTTTCCGGAAGTTCGGCTTCGAGAAAACCTCCATGGACGACATCGCCCAGAAAGCGCACAAGGCCAAACGATCCATCTACAACTATTTCAGCAACAAGGAGGAACTCTTCTGCACCACGGTCATCTCGGAGATCGACCATATCCAGCAACGGCTGGCGGAGACCATGGCCGGCGACCAGCAACCCGTGCTGCCCCGCCTCCGTCAATACCTACTCGCACGCGTGGAACTCCTCGCCGAAGCCGGCACACTTCAGGTGGCCATGAAAGACAAACACCTGGAGGACAACGACTTCCGATTCGACAACCTCCGGAAACGGATGGCCGAGTTTTCAGACTGGGAACACCAGCTGTTCAAGAAGGTCTGGTACGCCAAACCGACGGACGACCCGCCTGCAACCGTCGAGCAGCAGGCCGTCGCCTTCGCCGACATGCTCAGCGTAACCCTCAACGGCCTGAGCTACACTTTTTTCGTGGAAGACAAATACGAACAGTACAAACCCTCTTACGAGATGCTCATCGACTTGATCGTCAACAGCGTGTTCGTGCAGTTCAGAAACGAATCTGCTGTTAGTAGCGTACAGTCATAGTCATAGTTATAGTTATAGTTATATGAAAATCAAGTTATTAACAACCAGTTTATTAGTCGTTATAGTGATATTTTTAGGTGCCTGCGATCGCGACAGTCAAGCACTTACCGGCGACTACAGCTACAAGCTTTCGGGCGAGGTGGCACTGACCGACGAGGACGGGGCGGTGACCTACCGACTTATCCACCGGAACGGACAGATGAATATCCTGCGGGACAAATCGGACAAGTACCGCTACATCATCACGATGAACGAGATGACCGGCGGATGCTACACGATGAACGCTGCGCTGCATGGCGACTCGCTGCTGATCGACCCGCACTCGTTCAACACGAACATCCTCTCCACCAACAGCATCCCGGATATCGACATCGACCTCAACCAAGATGAGGAAGCCACCCTCGTCTATCGCATATCGGCGGAGGGCAGCGGAACCGTCAACGGGAACATCCTGATACTCAGAGAGGTTTGGAATGGAACGCAGAGCGGAAACAGCGCCGTCACCATCAGCGGTCCGGAAATGACCATCATCGCAGAAAAGAACTGACATGAAACGAACAACATCCTTGATATTGGCCGTGGCGGTATTCAGTATCGTGGCAATCGGCTGCAAACACGAGGCACCGAAACAGGAGCGTCCACCCATAGACGTGGAAGTGCTGGTGGTCGATACGGTGGCCGGCGGCATGACCCGCACCTACGTGGGCACCGTGGAGGAGAACCTTTCGGTGGCGGTGAGCTTCCCCATGGGCGGGCGCGTGGAGCGCGTCTATGTGCATGAGGGCGACCGCGTGCGCGAGGGGCAGATCCTCGTCACCGCCAACAGCGCCACCGCGCAGAACGCCTACAACTCCGCCAAAGCCGCGCTGGAGCAGGCCGAGGACGCCTACAAACGGCTGAAGAAAGTGTATGACCAGGGCAGTCTGGCCGAGGTGAAGTGGGTGGAGATGCAGACCGCCTTAGAGCAGGCCCGCTCAATGGAACAGATTGCCAAGAAGCAGCTGGATGACTGCACGTTACGGGCGCCCGTATCGGGAGTGATCGGCAGTTGCAACGCCAAAGCGGGCGGCTCGCTGCTGCCCGGCGAACCCGCCGTCACGATTCTCGACCTCGGCAAGGTGTGCGTGACCTTCTCGGTACCCGAAAGCGAAATCAACTCCGTGAAACTCGGGGAAGACGCCTACGTCTATGTCCCCGCCTTGGACAACCGCATGATGACAGGCCGCATCACCGACCGGAGCGTGACCTCCTCGCGTGTGTCGCACAGCTACCAGGTGAAGATCGCCTTCCCCAACGCCGACCGCTCGCTCCTGCCGGGAATGGTCTGCAAGGTACTGCTCGAACAACCTGATGACCAAGGCTTTGTGATTCCCGCCAAATGCGTACAAACCCGTCCCGAAGGCCTCTCCGTCTGGGTGATGGAGAACGGCCGCGCACAACACCGCATCATCACCTCCTCGGAATTCGTCGCCAACGGCGTGCTCGTCTCCTCCGGCCTCCACCCCGGCGACACCGTCATCACCGCCGGCATGGAGAAACTTTATCTTAATGCAGAATTGATAATTGATAATTGATAATTGATAATTAACCTCCAAAGTAGTTTCTAATCACCAATCACTATTCACCAATCACTATTCACCAATCACTATTCACTAATCACTATTCACAAGCTTCAATAACCCATAACCAATAACCCATAACCATTGAATAAACGTCACCATATCCTCTCCGCGATGCGCGGCCACAAGATCATCTTCTTCATTGTGGCTTGCTTGGTTGTATTCGGCATTTTCGCACTGACAAAGCTAAACAAGGACGAGTTCCCGCAGTTCACGATCCGGCAGGGCGTGGTGGCGGCGGTCTATCCCGGCGCGACGGCGCAGGAGGTCGAGGAGCAGGTCACCAAGCCGTTAGAGCGCTTCCTCTTCACCTATGCCGAAATCGACAAGGAGAAGACCTACTCGGTGACGGAGAACGGCATCGTCTATGTGTATGCGGAACTGCGCGTGTCGGTGAAGGACAAGGACGGCGCCTGGTCGAAGATACGTCACGGGCTGCAGCTGTTCAAGAAGACCTCGCTGCCCGCGGGCGTACTGGAGATTGTGGTGGTCGATGACTTCGGCAACACCTCCTCCATGCTGCTGACCGTGGAGTCACCCGAGCGGACCCCACGCGAGCTGGAGCACTACGCCGAACAGCTCTGCGACCGACTGCGGAGCATCCCCGAGATGGGCAACATCAAGATCCTCGGACAGCAAAACGAGGAAATCGCCGTCTTGGTGGATCAGGAGAAATTGGCCTCCTACGGCATCAGCCAGCGGGCGTTATTGGTGGAACTGGCCACGCAAGGCATACGCACCATGGGCGGCAACGTGGAGAACGAAGCCGGCGATGCGCAAGTGCATGTCTCTATCCCCTATCAATCTGAATATGAGATTGGTGAACAGATTATTTTCACCGATCCTTTAGGTCATCAAATACGGCTTCGCGACATCGCCGACATCCAGCGCCGTTATGCCGAAGCCAAGAGTCACATCAAATACAACGGGGCATCCACCGTCCTGATTTCCATGGAGATGGCACCCGGCAACAACATCGTGGCTTTCGGCAAGAAGGTGGAAAGCGAGATTGCCAAATGCAAGCAGACGCTGCCACCGGATGTCGAAATGCATAAGATCACCAACCAGCCCTACGTGGTCAACAAGTCGGTGATGTCATTCCTGCGCGACCTGCTCTTCTCCATCCTCGTGGTCATCGCGGTGATGCTGCTACTCTTCCCGCTGCGCACGGCTTTGGTGTCCGGCTCCAGCGTGCCCGTCTGCACCGCCATCACCATGGGGCTGATGTACATCTTCGGCATCGAGCTGAACACGGTCACCCTCGCCGCCCTCATTGTGGTGCTGGGCATGATCGTGGATGACTCGGTCATCGTCATCGACGGCTATACCGACACGCTACAGAAGGGCTATTCCCGCTGGTACTCAGCGTTTAACAGCACCAAGACGCTATTCGTCCCGATGTCGTTGGCCACGCTGGCCATCTCGGGCATGTTCTTCCCGATGACCCGTATCATCACCGGACCGTTGGGCGACTTCGTGCAGCTGTTCCCCTGGACGGTCTTGTTCGCGTTAGTCTGCTCTATCTTCTATGCCGTATGGATAATCCCTTATCTGTCAACGGTTTTCATCAAGCGGAACAAAGACGGTATCGCGCCAAACCGGTTCGAGGCGGCGCAGGACCGATTCTTTGTCCTTCTGCAGAACCTCTACGACAAGGTGCTGGCGCACTGTTTTCATCACCCTGCTATCGTCATCTGTTTGGCTGTCAGCGCCATTTCTCTCGGCGTGTTCCTGTTCACGCGCCTGCAGATTCAGATGCTGCCGAAGGCCGACCGCAACTGCTTCGCAGTGGAGATGCACATCGCGGAGGGAAGCACGCTTGAGCAGACGGAGTCCATTGCCGACAGCATGGAACACGTGCTTCGCGCCGACCCGCGGGTGACCTCCGTGACCTCCTTCATCGGCTGCTCCTCGCCGCGCTTCCACGCCACTTACGCTCCGCAGATGGCGCACAAGAACTACGCCCAGTTCATCGTCAACACCACCTCCGAAAAGAACACCCTGAAGCTCATCCGCGAGTACGGACCGAAATACGAATACCATTTCCCGAACGCCTACATCCGTTTCAAACAGATTGACTACCAGCCCGTCAACAATCCCGTGGAGGTGCGTTTCGCCGGCAACGACTTCGATGCGATGAAGTCGGCCGCCGACTCCCTGAAGAATTTCTTGAACACCATGCCGGAACTGACTTGGGTGCACTCCGACATGGACATGACCTCGCAGGACATCGGGATCACGCTGAAGAGCGACGAAGCCACGCGTCTCGGGGTCACGCAGAGCATGTTGTCGCTGTATCTCTCCTCGGCACTCGGCGGGCAGAACCTCACCAACGTGTGGGAGGGCGACTACAAGGTGCCGGTGATGCTCTACACCCGTAAAAGTGGCGACACCCTCGCCTATCAGGATCTCGAAGACTTCCTGATTCCCACCTCTATTCCCGGCACGTGGGTGCCGTTGCGGCAGGTGGCGGAGGTGGGTCCCGAGTGGCACGACGCGGTCATCAACCGACGCAACAGCATCCGCACGGTGACCGTGGGCGCCGACCTCAACTACGGCTGCAGCCAACCCAAGGTGATGGAAAAAATCGACAAGTACGTCAACGAGGATCTGAAGCCGGAGATGGCCGACGGTGTGGAGATCACCTACGGCGGGCTTACTGGCGCCAACAACATGGTGATCCCGCAGATCGCCCTCAGCTTCATCGCGGCGGTGCTGGTGCTGTTCATCTTCCTGCTCTACCATTTCGGGCGGCTGGACATCGTGTTCCTGACCCTGTCGGCCAGTCTGATCTGCGTGTTCGGGGCGTGTTTAGGTCTCTGGCTCTTCCGTCTCGACTTCAGCATCACGGCGGTGTTGGGTGTGGTCAGTTTGATCGGCATCATCGTGCGCAACGCCATCATTATGTTCGAGTATGCGGAGAGTCTGCGGAAGCGGCCCCAGTACAGTGCCCGGGAGGCCGCCTTCGAAGCGGGCCGCCGCCGTATGCGCCCCATCTTCCTCACCTCCGCGACCACGGCTTTGGGCGTGATGCCGATGATCGTGGCGCACACCGCCCTCTGGATGCCCATGGGCGTGGTCATCTGCTTCGGCACCATCTTCTCGCTGCCCTTGGTGGTGACGGTGCTGCCCGTGATGTACTGGCAAATCTTTAAGAATAGTTAGCAGTTAGTAGTTAGCAGTTATGACGAAAAGCCCCAATATTATTAAACTATTTCCTTAAGCAGTCCCGGAGGGACAAGACGCGCGAAGCGCTAATAACCCCACACAAGCGAAGCGCAGTGTGGGGCTTGACAAGGCAGACCGTTGCGGACTGCGGGAGTAGCGATAGCGAGCCATAGTACGGATAACGATGAAATAACAACAAAAGAACGATGAATAAGACATGGATAACCATAGTGATGATCATGGGATGCGTAGCGGGTTCCGCGCAGCATCTCTCCTTGGACACCTGCAAGGCGATGGCACTGCGGAACAACGCGGCGGTGAAGAATGCCGTGCTGGACGTGAAGGCGGCGCAGGAGATGAAGATGCAGGCCCGCACGAAATACTTCCCGCAGATCAGTGCCACAGGCATCGGCTATGTTCCCGCGAAACCGTTGATCGAGTACGGTATTGACGACATCGGGAGCGCCGCGGCACGGCAGCAGCTGCACAACCTCTACTACGAGTACGGCGCGGCGATGGGACTCTCCGACAAGATCTCGCTCTGCGACGGCGGTCTGGGCGTCGGGGTGACGGCCGTGCAGCCGGTCTTCATGGGCGGACAGATCGTGGGCGGCAACGCGCTGGCTGACGTTGGGGTAGCCGCCTCGCACTACCAAAGCCAGCTGACCCGCGACCAGGTCTTGCAGCAGGTGGAAGAGACCTACTGGCAGACCGTCTCGCTCCTCGAAAAACGGATAACGCTGATGCAAGCGATAACCTTCCTGGACACGCTGCACCGCGATGTGACAGTCGCAGCGGAAGCTGGTCTGGTGACCCGAAATGATGTCCTGAAGGTCGAGCTCAAGCAAAACGAGATGCAGTCTAACCTCCTCAAAGTAAACAACGGCATCACCCTCTCCGCCATGCTTCTCTGTCAGATGATTGGCATGGAATACAGTGAAAATCTGGCGCTCACAGATTTAATCGGTCAAGATTTGGCTAGCGAAGCCCCGACGGATGCGGACATTCGGAACGCAGTGTACCGCAGGACGGAGAAACAGCTGTTGGATTGTCAGGTCAGGGCTGAGAAGCTGAAGAAAGAGATCGCCATCGGGGAGAGCGTACCGCACCTGATGATCGGAGCTTCCGCCTCCTACGGCAGTCTCATTTTCGACCGCTACGACTACAACGCATTGGCGTTCATGACATTGCAGGTCCCATTGACAGGCTGGTGGGAGACGGCGCACAAGATCCGTCAGCAGAATTACCTCATCCAGAAGGCCGAGAACGAACGTGCCGACTATATGGAGAAGATGGCGTTGGAGACCCGTCAGGCGTGGTGCAACATCGAGGAGGCCAACAGTCAGGTAAGGCTTGCCGAATCCTCCGTGCGCAGTGCTGAAGCCAACCTCCACGACACGAAAGCCAACTTCGAGGCCGGCATGGTGGCCGTTTCCGAGCTATTGGAGGCGCAGACCTTGCTTCTGCAAGCCCAGAACCAACGTACCGACGCGCTCATTGACTTGAAAATCAAGGCAGAACGATATAAACGGCTGACCAGATAATCCCCACAAGCCGGAAATCCCCGTCGTATATAGCTTCTTCACATCCTCATTAATCATTATCCACCGCGCCTCGAATCCTCATTTTTGGGTATATCGCGACTGGGGTGAGTTTTGCACTTTTGCTGCATAAAATCAAGTGTTCATGAGCAGAAAGGCATTACTCGCATTAGCAGGTATTTTATTCTTTGGTTTACAAACAATTACTGCCCAACAGGGCGCAGACACTTCAAAGGTTGAAAACTCTTCGAAAGGGAAATCTTTGGGCACGCTCACTATTGGTGGTTACGGAGAAGCTGTCTATAAATACAACTTCTTCAGCGACAATGTTTTCCGTTACTCACACGCAACCAACTACGCCAACTCCAAAGGTCACGGGCGTGTGGATTTGCCGCACGCCGTCATCATGTTAGGTTATGATTTCGGTCACGGCTGGAGTTTCAACACGGAAATCGAGTTCGAGCACGGCGGCACCGAGTCGGCCGTGGAGGTGGAGGCCGAGGAGACCGGCGAGTTCGAGAAGGAGATTGAGCGCGGCGGCGAGGTCGCCCTGGAGCAGTTCTGGTTACAGAAGGCCTTCTGGGACGGGAAGATGAACATCCGCGCCGGTCACATCGTCGTGCCGGTCGGGGGCACCAACAACGCCCACCTGCCCA
>Ga0310691_10002505_pt1 | contig 24257 bp, 19 predicted proteins | sample 176DNAGHGlowgp2_FD_203887 | JGI IMG/M metagenome (GOLD analysis project Ga0310691, IMG submission 203887) | Sheep rumen microbial communities from Palmerston North, Manawatu-Wanganui, New Zealand - 1766 DNA GHGlow gp2 (v2) (version 2) | ecosystem: Host-associated > Mammals > Digestive system >...
TTTTACTACGAGAAAGACTATACCACAGGATACCGGATAAACCGATATCCGAAATATGCATACCGTTAAACCGAATTGCTTACACCGGTTGAAGCGAAACGCTCACACCGTTGAGGCGAAATTTGCACTTATGCGGGAGGGGCTAATATGCCTGATATTAAAGCATGTTTTGATTTTGTAAAATCTATACTAGAATGGTATTGTGATTATGATGCCATCAAGGAAAACAATCAAAGCGGTATAGATCTCCTTGAGCAGGAATATGCCATTTGTATAAAAACCGCTTTTGAGAATATCTGTTCAAAACGCCACTGGGAGCACCAGAATTATACGATTGATGAAATAATGCAGAAATGTGCCGAGCAAAACGACGTTAGAGGTCTTTTAGAAGAGTTAACCGGCGGAGATGAGACGGGTATTATTGATGATGCTGTCGAAAATCTTTTTATTCAAGAGTTTATTGTTGAAGTGTACCGGCATCACGAATTACTTCAGTACTTCAGAGACAAAGAGAGCTCCGAATTTCGGAGAATCATTCATTCAATCCAAAATGATTTGCTTGAATTACGTGCGCATCAAGACGTGACTCTTAACCTTCTACCCAAGCCTCTCGACAGTATTTCTGTCATTGACGCAAAAACATATCGTGATTTCCTAAAACAGAATTGGTTTTCTCCCAAACTAGAAAAACTGCTTGCACTAGATCTTTTAGGCCGAGAATGGGCTTATAATCATATAGCAGAAGAAATCTTCTCAAAAAAGAGAAGAATGGTATTAACCTTATTGGGAGCTCCCGGCTTCGGTAAATCAATGCTAATTGCCCATTCAAAGCAAAAGCTAGTTAATGTTAAAGCAATATATGCCTTTGACACCTTTTCTGAGGAATCCCAAAATATAGATACTTGCATTGCAGAGATTTCTTGCCAACTGGCAGAAAGCATGGAAGACTACTGTTCTTTCATTGTCGCGTCCTTTTCGAATAAGAGTTTCGAAATCGGGAGCGGGAGTCGAAGATTCTACAATCTGATAGTGCGCCCATTTCACCAACTCTCGCTACATAATCCAGAACATGAGGATATTGTAATATCAATTGACGCTCTAGACGAGGCCAATCAACCCTGTTCTCTCCTTGATTTCATACGTGAATACGAGAGTATGCTTCCAAGTTGGCTTCATTTTCTTGTTTCCTCAAGAGTCGATACTACAATCATGTCTGCCTTATTGGGGATAACAAATCACAACATCATTAATGTGAGTTCCAGCTCTTCTCTCGCCCATAAGAATTCCGTTGAAGACATAAGATTATTCTGCGAAAAGAAACTGGCCGATAAACTGGACGAATTAGGATTTTGTAAGTCCGAACAAGCTGCCTTATTCGAGAACATAGCCACCAAAAGCGATGGCTTATTTGCATACGCTATTGGAGTCTGTCGTATTATTGTAGACGACCTAGAAGAAAACCCCAAGACCAATCTTTCCGCGCTTAATTATGCTTTGCCTAACGGATTGTCAGGTTTATACTATGACACAATGAGAAGAAAGAACTCCCAATTCAATTCCAACGAACAGGCAAAAGGTTTTAACTCCTTTTGGCGAAAACCCTTATCAATAATTATAGGTTCCCCCACAAAGATGCCTGTTGGAACTTTGAAACATTTGATGAAATGGAATGACACTGATTATAATGATTTCTTGATTCCTCTTCTTAACGTCTTAGAGGTTTCTTCCTTCAAGCCATTTCTTGCACAATCCAGCATAGATACTATATCAGTTTTTCATTTGTCGTTTTCAGAATGGCTAAACGACTCAAGCCGTTCGGGTGAGTACTATACTTCTAAAACCGATGGCCGTACTGCGCTGGCGAAGGAATGCTACTCATTATACCAAGAGTTACTTCCTCGCATAGATAGGATTTGCGAGAGCACCAATCCAGAAGAAGTAGCCTCATTTTATAACGACGGAGATGTTACATATTTGGCGTATAATCTTCTTTTTCTTCTCCGTGAAGAAGGGATGAGTAGAGAGTACGCAGATGTGGTAGGTAACATAAACTATTTGTTTGTTACAGACTCCACTATCACCCTTGACAAGCTCTGGCGCCCTTATACCTCTGATGCGCGGAGAGGGAAGAATGAACTACGTATTGCGTTAAGAGAATCTGTTTCGCCCCAGAAATTTATGCTATGGAATGTGTATGAATCTTCTATATTTTCACTATTAGATGATTCAATCTATAGAGAGGAGGACATTGATCCCTCCCTCATTAAAGATTGTGAAAATGCATGGCAAATGATAAAGCCAACCTTCTCTAGCTCAGACGACATTATACGGTCTCATTGGGTAGATAAACTGATGTCTTTAGTAACAGTTTACGAAAAAACCAATCAAGATGAATTATGCCTTAAATACTCACAACTAATTTGCCATTATATTAACAGTTCTTCTCCAAATGTCAGAGAACGTTACGTAAAAACTCTTCTCCAGCGTATAAAAATGGCCGAACTTCAAAAAAAAGATAGTCTTGTAACTTCGGATTGACTTTCATATTTCTTCCTGGATTTATGATGGAAAACTACTCTCCGCCACAAACTATTGATAAAAATCATATTAGCAACATCGTATTTAAATAGTGCCCCATAAGCGTCAACACATAACTCTTTCGCTATGGGGCACTACTTTTCTAATTCATTGTTTTTTTCAACGAACCATTCTGAGAAAATGCCCTGTCAAAAAGGAAAAAGTAGATATTAACTAATCCTTGTTTCTGGCATAATTGCCTTCAATAACTTTCATCCTCCTTCACTTCATTTAAACTCACAAGGCAACCATCTATGTTCATTCAGCGGCCGGAACCCTTCATTCCAGTTTAGAAGATTCCTTGTAAGTTTTCTTCTTGAATTCTAAGAATGGTCAATTATCTTTCTTGCACCGTCATTGCTTACACTATGGCACCATTTTGGCGCAATACTTCCTTCGTATATTCCGAGTCAAATAACGCATTTGAGAAGTCAATGTTTTTTATCGAAACACCCTCAAGGATTCTAATCACTTTGCAGCATTCACCTGTAGTCAAATCCCAAATCCGAAGAGTTCCATCTAAAGATGAACTAACACACTTTTTTGTTTTTTCCATAACTTGAATCATGGTAACTTCCCTTTCATGCCCTTCAAACACATTCTTACATTCGCCCGTGGCTAAATCCCACTCACGTACCGTTTTATCACAAGAAGCACTGAGGCACCGCTTTCCATCAGTAGTTATACACATACAGTTAATCATATCTCTATGGCCTTTCAAGGTCGTCAAGATTGCTCCCGTATAAGCATTTACCACCTTAATATCACCGCTAAGGTCAACAGCACATGCTATTATGTTCCCGTAATAATCGATTGCCATTCCGGTAATCTGTTGGAATAGATTATATCTATTTTTTTCCTTTCTCTCCACATCCCAAACAAACAATTCTCCTTCATCGCCAGCCAGTGCCCCTCTTCTCCCATTTTCACTTACGCACAAGGTTCTTATCTCATTATTAGGGAAGGCGTATTCTTGTTTTCCTTGTTCTATGTTCCATATTTCGAGCATTCCTCCTTCTTTACATATAAGGCGTGTCCCACTTGGATCTATTGCTACCCTCCTTCCCGGCGCAAAAGTAAACGGGAAATCACCCGAAGGCCAACTAGTCCCCGTTTTTCCCTCTGCATCCCATTTCTTCACAGTCCCTTCTTGCGAAACGAAAAAGGCATAGTCTCCTCTTGGTGTCAAAACCAACGGTTTTTGTTCTTCACTAAAAACCGATTGGATTTCCTCGCAGATTCCTTCATTGGCATGCCATTTTCGAATAGTACCATCATTAGAAGCTGTCGTTATCATAGTTTCTTCACTGTTCACTCCAATAGATAACGTATATGGAACGCATGTATCAAATATGGTTTCATGTTCGAAGGAATCCATGTTTATGATATATACCCTTCCTTCAACAGATTTGCATAAACACTTCTGCTCATTTTGGAAAAACACCAGCGACGAACACGATGTAATACCATCATTTATTTCGCCTTCTAGCTTTCCGCTTTTAATATCCCACTTTTGAAGCGTTCCAAAGGAGTTTACCGTCACTATTTTTTTCTCTCTTTGATCTATTGCAAAGCGGTAAAAATCCCCTGTTACTATTCTTCTATCAGTAATAGTCCCTCCTCTATGAATCGACGCTGTTATTCCCCAATTATCCAACATATATATAGTGTTGCCCTTTTGATTAATATGTATTCTTCCATCTATTTCTCCCAAAGGAGAGCCCCATCTAATCATGTCTTCAATCAGTTTTTCCCCATTATCAAGGTCTAAAACAACAACATTACAGTATCTCGAGTATTCTTGTCCGCTAATACTTATGCACTTATTACTTGAATTAACACACATATGTTCTAATGCTCCGCTATGCAACGTAAAATCAAAAGTCTTTTCCTTAATGCCCGTATATAAGTTCCAGACTGTTATTGATGAAGCATGTCCAAATACAACTTTCTTGCCATCTGATGAAATCGCGATTCCTGTAATACTTTTTATTCCCACCAATTCTCGTTCAATTTCTCGACTGATAACACTCCATACTTGAACCGACTTCTTATCCTTCGATGCACATATGCACTTATTACCATCGGGCGTAATACCAACAATTATTAGTTCGGAATTACCAAGTTCGCGTGACCATTCGCATCGCCCACTTGCCAAGTCCCAACAACTAATCACATTTGTATACGAGGCACAGAAACATTTGCTTCCATCAAAACTCATTCCAATACAAGTAAGCCCCGAAGAGGTGTCTATTTGTCCCATGGTTTTCAGAGATATCTTCGTATTTGTCAAATAGTCTCGCCGATTGGGAAAGAAAGGTCTTTTGTTTTCATCCTTATAAGGACACATAACAAAATCACTAAGATCCAAATCGCTCATGTCTAGCTCTAAGTATTCTTTCTCATTTCGCAGTCTAACCAAGCGTAAAACATTATCAAGCCCTGTTTTCTGCGCATTAACACGTGCAGGAATATCGCTTATCCGCTTCACAGACTTCCACAACGTTTTTATTTCGCGCCATCGCAACAAATCGGCTTGAAACGAAAGTGTTACACAATCCATCTCTCTTCCCCAGAGTATTTCACTTAATGCACTCTTTTCCCTTTGGAAACCATCGATTTGAGTGATTAAATATACTGATGCAAAGTAATCTCGGAAACACTGGTGAACAAACTGATACCTTAGCTCTTTTTCACTTCCATTAGTTACTTCCATTTTCTTAAGAATGCATAATCTGTTTAACCCCTCGTGCATAGTATTCTTTCCAACTATTCCGCAACAGTATTTTGAACAGAACTGCTTCACTCGTGCCGTCAGCTCATCATTCTCATAATCCATTTCATAAAAAGAATATGCTTGATTGAATAGTACGTCAAAATCTTCTTGCTCTAATTGAAACTTTGAAGATTGTTTCATTTCATAGGCAATATACGGAATAATCAATTCACACAGAATAAATGTCGCATAATAAAGTGACAGACTCGATTTGCATCTCTGACGAACAGAGTGTTCTTCAAGCTGTACATAATTCCATATTAGTTTTCCCGGGTTGAGACTATTCTTCTTTATTTCACAATCGTCGTCTTCCACAACAACTTTTTTTGTCCCGGAATACAGCATCAGCATCAAAGGATTTTTGATGAGCGACGCTAAATCTTTATTCTTAGGATAATTAACCTTATTCTTTTTCAAAAAGGCTTTTACGCTACTTGTCCGCAGAGGCAAAAGTTTTACATCATGGATGTTTCCTATTTGCATCAAACTCGCTTTCAGGCTATCACGCGATGTCGCAACAAGCTGTACCCCTTCATTCCGTGAAAGCCATTCTTTGAGGTGATTTGAAACAATCATTTGCTTTTCAGCAGTTATTTCATTAAATCCATCAAGAAGAAGCAACAAACTGGGGCCGTTTTCCCATTTCAACTGCATCTGTAAGTGAATTTGATTTACATAATAGTTTTTAGAATCCGAGCCAACATATTTGTCAATATATGCATCTATAGGACTTTCTTCATTCAAATTCAAAGAGAACGCCGGAACATAAATCGCCGGAAAATCCTTTGCCAACGACTTGGGATCTGTCGCCAAAGTTAATAGCATGACCGTCTTTCCAATTCCTCCTTCTCCTTCAAGAAGGATGTGACTTCGTTCAGGTTTATTCCATGTCGACTTAATGAGGTCTTCTACACTAGTCACTTCTCCAGAATTATCGCTTGTTCCAATAATCTGAAATCTCTCCATCGCTCGAGGGAAGAGAGTTCTTTCGACATGTGAGAGCAACGCAAAACTCGGATGATTTTTGCTTACTTCGCAAAGCTTACTGTACATATAATCGTAAAGCCCATACGTAATAGCACTATACATATGGAATTGACGTATTGTGTTTTTTTGGTACTTTCCCTGTTCTTCCCACACAATTCGTTTTGCGTCAACCGTTTCGCCATCCCAGCTATAATGCATTAATTCCAATTCCGCCCAGTCGTCCCCGTCAAAGCTCATACCTTTACCACATATTATATTTGGCCAAGTACGGTCATCTGCCGACGTACTGATATTTCTCACTATTTCACTTTCCAAATCATATCGATTATTTGTATGCCGATCCCCTGCCAGCCATACCCAACAATTCATCTGATTCATTCTTTCAACCAGAATGTGGCGTAGTGAGGGGTGCAAATCATAGAAACTATGATGTGCCAAAACAATAGTAGGAAGTTTCGTTTCTAAATCGGCATCCTCATTTGCCAATTCTCCTAAACGAACAAAATCACACACCTGCATGTGATCCCGCTCCTTATTGGAAGCCATTGCTGTATTAAGCCGGATTAATCTCAGTTTGGGATTCCCATTACTGTCTTTCCAAACAGAAATACTAATCTCTTCCGGCCCGCTGCCAGATTTGCCACGACGTGTATATAACTTGTTAGCGAACTCCGCGTACTTTGAAAACAATTTTTTCAAATCATCACTAACATTTTGTAAACTTTTTAAATAGCTTTTATACTCCGGATTCCGGTTTTTTTTCTTAGCCTCTTCATCCTCTTTATCCCCTTCTTCTGCCAAAGAAAGCGTCTCTATTGCTTGCTCTCTTTTCTCAAATTCAAAATGATTCCCACACTCATCCTCCCTGTCAACATCGTGATTGCCTGGAATAATAAACAAATCATTATCCACATCCAATTTCAACTTGTTCATCAATCTGACAATAAAACTACTGGCCACATCAAAAGGATCATCCGATTTCTCCCATATATTTCGATAATCTCCTGTAATCACAACAAAATCCACGCGTTCCTCAGCGAATCTATGATCTCCAGCCGCATTAAGAATTCTTGTTTCAATACTTAGCGAAGTATAATCTTTCACCTTCGGGAAATGTAAATCCGATAATTGTAACCAACCGATTATGTTCTTCATTTTCCTTCTCCTTGTCATAGCGAAAATGTTCGAATTATTATATCATAGAAACAATGAACCCGCAATTCTGAATACATTCTTTTTGCGTTTTCTTTCCCTCATTAATCTACGGAACAGGTGATGTAATATTACCCAACAGAGAGAGATTTAATGTCTCTAAGTGAGTATCGGCAAGCACTTTCACTCGAACCGTGTCCATCCCTCGAAATCTTTGGGAAGAAAATGTGAAGTGCGTTGCATTTCCCAAAGAGGTATGGTGGAATGAAGGTAACATGAAAGGGGAGGCGTACGACATGGGCCTTCGGTCCCGGGCTGATTTTGGACGGCGAAATCACAATCAGCGCAAGGCAAGCGGCTGGTCCTACCTGTACGCCGTGGCCGGCGCCGTGTTGCTCGCACTGGCGCTTCTGTTTCACAAACCGGTGTGTCCGGGAGAAGCTTATTCCCGTTAAAATAGAGAATCCCCGATGACCTTTCGGTCACCGGGGATTGTTTCATTTTGCAAACTTGTTTGTTCAAGTTGAACAAACAAGTTTAACTGCACTTTCTTTCACGAATGATGTTCTTCAGCCGCAGATTCTTATCGAAGATATCCTCCGTCAGCCCGTTCAGCTCAAGCAGGTTACGAACACACCACTCCGGATCCTGCGTGTGAAATGTGTAATATACATCATTCATCTGTCTGTAAGGGAACAGCTTTAAGAGATACCCTGTAGACACTTCCCGTGTATACGACATATATCGGTACAGGTATCCCATCCAAAACAGAGCGCTCTTCGAGAACTTAATCTTCCCATAACTCGATTGCCCGAACTGCTCTGTAATATCAATAATTCCTTCCTTGACATCGAGGGACAGCCTGGTTGTGTTGTTCTCATCCAGTTTCTTCAACAAATCCGAATGAAGAAATCTCCGAATGAAAATCCCCGTAGAACAATCTAACTCTGCCGACTCTTCAAAGAGCTTCCCCTGGTATTCCGCAAGTAATAACCCATTGTGATCGAATTGTTTCATTTTAGCATTTCCTCAATAAATAAACCGTTTTTGAACTCCCTTTTAGCCAACTTCAGCTTCGTATCAATTTCATGTGCCCGCTCGTTCAATGCGCGTTTGCAGTCTTCCCGCTCCGGAACGCTGATATAGTATTTTTCAACAGGCTTCAGTCTCTTTATCGCTTTGCTTGTTTTAAAGACATACTGAAACCCCAATTTGGAAGCAGACAGGGAATGAAGGGCAACATCTGCATTTATCTCGCCATCGGTGAACTGCGCCATAATATAAAACATTTTATTGTCCGCAATCGGAGCAACGACCACATCACAGGCCTCGATTTCAGCAACAATTATCTGCACCGCCTTATGGCCGGCATACGTTCCCAATGTTCCACGGTAATAGCAGATTGCCAGCATCCATTCCAAAGAGCAATCGAAACGCTTCATCTTCAAACCTTCCATTGAGCAGGTAAAGGAATACACCGAAGACTTTTCGTTCTCGCAGACAAATGCCATTGCCTGATTATAGGTTTCTCCGAGATAAAAGCCCTTGCCGAAATCACAGTTTTCTCTGGATCCGGCCACCGTAATTTCTGTCAACCCGTATTTAGACCCATGAAACAATACTTTCGCAGCCTTCTCTTTGAGTAATTCTTCCTTCACGGAATTCATTCTGTAACCGCTCTTATAGGCATAAGAATAGAACTTCTCGTTGACTGCGCCGGTTGTTTTGCCGCTCTTCATAATCTCGATAATCGTTGTCCGGGAGATTCCGGTTCGCTCTGCAAGCTCCTCGCAGGTAATCTTTTCAGCCTCAAGGAGGAACTCCATATCTTCTTTAATTCTATACTCACATTTTACTTCTGCCATGACATTTTCCTCCTTTAACCTCATTCTAACACAAAAAACTTGTTTGTTCAAGTTGAACAAACAAGTTTTTTGTTTATCTCGAAAATCTCAGTGGGGAGCGTGTGGCCGCAGACAGACAATTCTTTATTTCATCTAAGGTCAAATAATGCCTTTCGGAATACACGACACAAAACAGGAATTCCCCGCAAGCGGTTCCCTCCTAATGATAAAAATGAGCCACTAACCCCGTCCCCCGGCTCATTTTCCGTATGAAAAGCTTCGTAGCATGCCTTCGCGGTCGAGGTAGATGACCTTCTTCGCGGTGCGATCCATGCCGACATAGCGGCCGTCCCAGAGGGGCGCAAAGCGAGTGTCAGTAGCCTGCACGGGGCAAGTGCGAAGGCTCAGGTCTTCGAAGCCGACAATCTTCTGCTGGTTGAGCGGGAAGCCGTCACGGCTGTCCCTGACATCATCGGAAAAGCAGAAGTACGCAAGCTTCGGCATTGTGTCCGACGCAAGCCCCCAGGTGACGTCGACATAGTATCCCTGCCCGTCCAACACGATGCAGGACCAGGCGTGCGACTCGTCAAGTTCCGGGGAAAAGCCCTCCACTTCCTCAACGTTCACGCCGCACTGCATCAGCAGGTAATCGTACATGCCGGAAAGCGCCCAGCAGATGCCAGTCCGCTCGGTAAAGCAGCGGTAGATGTGCCCTTTTCCGGTAACTTCCGGGTCGTTAATGTGCGCATATGTGTAATAATCGTAGGTGCAATACTGCGTCATGAATTCATAAAGCGCAAGCGCTTTTTCAAAGTCGGTGTAATCATCGGCGATGCAGTCGTCCAGAATGTCGCACACCATCTGATCAAATTCACCAATCAGCTTCTGCGCTTCCTCGATAGAAACGGTGTACGGCACGCGTCCCCTGCCGTCAACATAAACATCCTTGTCGCGGTAGTCGTAAGAGGTCTTGATGCACCCCGAAGCGACCGGATAAAACCAAGTCGCGAATAGTCCGACACTCCAATTGTAAGCCATCCGGTCAGCCGCATCGTACCACGTCTCGCCTGCGCGCATCGCGTCGACGAGGTTGTAAAATGCCTGCACCTTATCCTCGCCGTATTCCTTCGCGTTAAACACAGTCATCACATGCGGATTGAACTTTGAATGCCCGCGCTCATGTCCGCGGATGTTCTCAATGTGAAGCGCCACGCCGTCCTCGCCCTTTTGGAACTCATCCGGATTGGCCTTCAGCCCGCTCACGATCACATTGGCGAAATCAATCTGCTGCAGAACGGCAATTCGGTCCTCGGCAGCCAGCATCTTCATCTCGCTCGGATTGTACTCGACCCCGTACTCCTTGAAATCCTCCCACATCTGTGCGAGGCATTTCTCGGGGGAATCCTCCGTCAGGTCGCAGAAGCCGGCAAGCGTCTCATTTTCCTCTTGTGACAAATCCCACAGCAACAGTTCGAAGCCTTCCTCCGTCGATCCGGCCGCGATATACGCCAGGTCGCGCTCCGGCAACCCGATCACTGTAAAATACGACGCGCCCCCGATTTCGAGCGAGGAAATCCTGCCCAAAACCTTCTTCTGCCGCAAGTCTATGATACGGCATCCGCGCGGTTCCGGGTTCCCGTCATCGTCCGTCAAACCACGAACAAATCCCTGTGCGGCAAGCCTGTCACCCGCGCACAAATCGATGCCCTCGTACGAATAGCCCTTCGGAAAAGCAATCCAGTGCCCGTCCGCGCCCAAGCGGCGGAGGAACCACGTTTCATTCGAAATATGCCGAAGCAGACCGGCCTCTACGGAATAGATTTGATTGACTTCGCCGGTCATGACATTGATTGTATGTTCGTCCAGAATCGAGACCTCACCGGTCTGCTCATTGATTCCGAAAATCGTGTCGGTCGACTCCTCGTCGTTGTTGAAACCGCGCAGATATCTCGTCCCGTTGCTGCTGCCAAGGTCGGTGTAAACCCTCCGGCCTGCGCCGAGCTCGATTATCCTTATGTTCTCCCCGTTTCGGTCGCAGATGCCGATCCGCCCCTTCTCGTTGTCACCGATCCAGAGCATTCCGTCCTTCGTGCAGCCAAGCACGACTGCCTCTGTAAAATCAAACGGCGTGAAGCTTTTCTGCTCGGTAAGCGAAGCGTCGTAAACGCGGACTTTGCCACTCAGCGTTTCCACCGTGAGCACCGTCCCGTCCGCAAAAGCATAAACCGCATTTACCGGATAATCGGGCAGAACCGAGACGCTCTCTCCCGATTTGGCAGGCTGCAACAGCACCAGCTGTGCCCATTCCGGTCCTTTGACCTCTCCGTCATTGACCCAGACCTGCATGGCCAGATAATCCCCCGCAACGGAAGGATTAAAAATCTCACCCCTCTCCGAAAGTTCTTTTACCGGCACGCGGTACAGCTCGCGCTGCCCGATCTTCTCATACGCGGTCCAAGGCTCCGGCGTCGGAGTCGGCGTTGCGGTCGGAACCGCCTCTGTCGGCGTAGCCGTAATCTCGTTCTTCGGGCCGTCGGGCGTCTTCTTCCCGCATCCCGTCAGCCCTCCGAGACACAACAAAAGGGCCAGCCAAAATGCGCTGACCCGTCTGCCAAACGAACTCTTATACATCATTCTCATACAAATCCGCCTTCGCGCCCCACCGCGCGAATCTCCCTTTTCAAAACTCTTCAGGTTCCCCCCGAAACCCAATTTGCATTATACAGCAAAAATACATTCCGCACAAGTTATACAAACGAGCCCGATATTCTCAATCGTGCTCACCCGCCGGAAAGCCGGATTTGGCACTTTTCGGATTCAGGGCTTTTCCACCTCAAAGGAAAGCTTTCCGTCTTTGCATTTGCCGTCGGTCTCGACGATGATGTAGCATTTTCCTTTGCTGAGGTTGTCGAGCGTGCCTTTCACGGACTCACCCGCCTGCAGTGTGAACCATTCTTCCTTGGTGCCGTCAGTGTCATAATAAACCGTGATGCTGCCCGTCTCCAGCTCTCCGGAATACCGGATGACGCTGTCCTCGTCCTTCACCTTCACTTTGAAGACTTTCGTGCCCTTGAACGAGCCGAAATGCATCTTCGCGGAGTCCGAGTCGTTGCTGGTCACCAACAGCGTCGCTGAAAAATGTGACGCATACTTCACTCCGCACGCCGTCGTCATCACCACCGTTGCCGCAACAAGTACCATCGCAACAAGGCTTTTCAAAATCCTCTTCATCTCACCGGTCCTCCCCGTTCTTTATGGCTTCATCATACAGCAATCCGCCCGCAGAAAACAGTGACTCCGGTCATAAAATGATATGACCGGAGTCATGGAGTTCAAAACTCAAGCTTTTCCTAATATTAATCAGCCTCGTAAATCATCTGCGTATAGTCTACTTTTCCTCCTAGCTCTCCCCCTTGGAGGGCATTGTGTCCCTCCGATTGTAGCCTGCGAAAGCAGCGTTTTGAAAGGAGGGCGATGCGTATGCTGACTCTTGAAGCTATTATTGCTTTAATTAGTCTTTGCATAACCTGTTTTTCTTTAGGTTTTGCATTGGGCAAAAGTATCAATAGGACACAAAAATAGCCGCCCCCACAGCAAGGAACGCGGCTATTTTTTAGTCCGTTAAACTTGAGCTAACCGTCTACTGACGGTACCCTCTTTTCTTTTCTCATAATACCACAGTACAGCGATCTTTGTCAAACGCTTGTTCTACTAATTCCGCGAGCGTTGTTCCCGTAGGTTCTGGTATCCCTCCTCACTTCCTCACGGCATCCTTGCTGATCCACATGGCGGGGCGAACGCCGGCCAGGTCTTTTGTGCTGACACCGGTTCCGACTATTCTTCCGTCCAGATAAACGGTAGACGTAACGGACGAGTTGTCGTAATCCTGCATGGTGCGCAGCCACCAGGATGCGTTGTTCCCATAGGTATCGGGTTCCTGGTGTACCTTCGGCGAGGCATATCCGGTTGCTTCCGCAGTACGCTCGTACTTCATCGGAAAATACCGGTAGACTTCATCCAGGCTCAGCAAGAACACATAATCCTGCGTATCATTTCCCCCGGTCGTTCCTTTGTCCGGATTCGGCGGAGTCGTCACCGCCGTATTAAGGATGTACTGTCTTTCCTCCGCGTCAAATGCGCCGAAATAGAATTCATCATTCAGCCAGGTCCGCAGGGAACTGATCTCCCATGTTACGTTTCGCATTTTCCTGCTGAATATGCTGCCTTCGATAATTTTCTTCGAAAGAAGGAGCAGCCCGTCATCACTTTCATCCAGAATGATCCATTCGATATCTTCGTCGGCATATTTGCCGAAGGTGATTGTCTTTTTAACTACGTCCTGTGTTTCCGAAACGGCATCCTTTTCCACCCACAGAACCGGACGGACACCGTATCCTTCGCTACTGACCTGGAAATCATAGTCTGCACCGGCATAACCGTACGGGGTCACCATACATGCGGTGCTCTCCCATCCGGTCGAGCGGAGCCACCAGGATGCTCCCGTCAGGCCCGCAACAGACGCCACATAACGCTCAGTCGCATACTCAAAGAAATAATCATCCGCCGGATCTACCGTATAAGTCCACACGTTTTGAGCTTTCGCATATTCCGTGGGCTCTGTGATCAGCTCCTTGCAATACCCGAAATACGAGTACCGGTCATAGGCAAGTCCGTAATACTTCACAAGCTCGTCAAGGCTTAAGCAGAACACCCGGTCATCGGTGTCACGGGCATTTCCTTCAAGTGCGAAATTCTTAATCTGTACCTGCGGAATCATCGCCCTTTCTTCCGTGGAAAATGCGACGTTGATAAACTCTTCATTCAGCCAGCTTCGAAGGGTACATGTCTCCCAGGTAACATTAGCATAATCCCGGTTAAACGGGACGGCGTCAAGCACGTACCGGCTCATCAGCAGAAGCCGGTCACCGTCGCAGTCAAGCACGATCCACTCAATATCCTCTGGCCCGTTCAATTCATTGTTATCCTGTTCGTAGGAGCCGAAAAGCACATAGGAACCTCTTTGAATTTCCGAAGATAATTCTTTCGGGAATGCGCTTTGCTGATTCCCGGGGTTGTTCTCATCCTCCTGCTTCAAGGGGTCGTTGTTATTGTTATTGTTGTCGTTCTCGTTTTCGTTTTTGCTGTCGTTCTCGTTTTCGTTCTTGTTGTCATCCTTCTGATCATTTTCTGTTTCGTCGTTTTTGTTTTCAGACACGTCATCGGACTTGTTCCCTCTCTCCCGGATCACGCCCGCGCTCTGCTCCGTCTTATCCCTTCTCTGCCTTGCCGGCTCCTCCTCATCTCTGTTATTGAGGAAGATGCCTCCCGCCACGGCGATTCCAATCGTCGCCGCGCACACGCATGCGATAATAATCTTCTTCATTGCGATACCTGTCCCTTTCCTGATTGTCTCAGCAACCACATTCTTTGCTGCTCCCGCAAGAGCAGCTTCCTTAGATACGGACAGTTCGGCAAGCGAAGCAGACATGGGTGGCAAAGACACTATGTCAGCCTCTTTCATAAAGAGCAAAGTAAGGAACGGCAGAGCCAGAGAGTGCAACTTCGTATCGGTCTCTTTCTCGTATCGTTCAACCTCTTGCTTAATCTTCTTCCGTGCAAAATTCAGACGCCACAGAACGGTTCCCAGCGGGATTCCCAGCGCACCGGCGATTTCCTGCGTGCTCATCTCATCGAAGTAGAACAGGATGATGGTTCTTTGGACATCTTCCGATAACGCTTTCTCGATGATGTCCATGATGATCTTCCGCTTTTCCGCGGATTCCACGATCGATTCCGGCAGGAAATTCTCGGGAACGGTTTCCGCATTTTCCAAAAACTCCTGCTCAACAGCCGTCGTCTTCGTCCTCGAAAGGAGATTCAGGCATTTATAGGCACAGATTTTCTTCAGCCACGGAACCACCTTCGTCTTGTCCTGCAGGGTGTCATAGGACTCGAGCATCGCCACGAAAGTCTCCTGCGTGACATCCTCCGCGTCGGTCTCATTTTTCATGAGGGACATGGCTGTCCAATATACCGCGCGATAGGCTTCGTTGTAGATTCTTTCGCATTCTTTCGGCGTCATTTTTTTGCCTCCTTTGTCCGCATCTGCCCTATAGTCACATGAGCGAAGGGATTTATTGGCTGGTTTTGGAAATTTTTTTGAGAATTTTTTCGAGGCGTCAGTCTGCCCGTTTTTTCTTCATTTGTCAGACTATTTTCCAAGGAAAATAGCGGAAATCGCAAGTTGTCAGAATAGAACAAACGTTCGATTTTTTCTTGCTTTTCGGGCCACTTTTTGATATAATAAGTGTAGGGTATCGTCGATGGAAACACTTGTTTCCTATAGATGGTGGACGGTTAGCTCTCCCCTTCGGAGGGCATTGTGTCCCTCCGATTGTAGCCTGCGAAAGCAGAGCAATGAAAGGAGGGTGATGCGTATGATAACGTTAGAAGGTATAATCGCGTTAATCAGCCTTTGCTTAACCTGTTTCAGTTTAGGTTTTGCACTTGGGCGTAGCATAAATAAAGCACAAAAATAGCCGCCCCAGACCAAGGATACGGCTATTTTGTTGCTAATCTCTTGAGCTAACCGTCTACTGACGATACCCTCTTTTCATCTTCAATAATACCACAGCAAAACAGACTTGTCAAACAATGGTAACATGATTGGTCTCACTTCTTGTTTCTTTCTGCCTTAACTAATTCTTTGAGCTGAATCTTTCTCACAAACAGATAATCTCGCATCTGTTTTGCTTTAACATAATCCATCTCCATCTGCTTGATATCTTGTGTTTTTTTCGGGCCAGCCGTCCACGCGTCAAATACCATGTCTACATAGCAATTATGACACCAGAAGTTTCTTCTTCCACAAATCTCTTCCAACTGAGCGCAATCCATCTCCGACAGAATAGGGATTCCGGTCTTTTCCTGCAGTTCAAGGAGTTTCTTACGCAACCGAGGTATATTGTCCTTTTCAACATCCATCAATCCACCATAGAAATCCTTCTTACCCTGGATATCCGCATAGATGTCCTCCAAGTGATGTTCGATGAACTGATAGTGTTCTATCAACTCGCTGTGCTTTAATCGAAATTCGTCGAGAGTCAACTCCATGCCTCCTTTTTTCGCCGCTTTACTCATCCATATTTTTTCATCCTAAACGGACTCATTATTGCTTTCTCTCTATTATTCTCACATATACCAACGGAATAGACGTGGTTCTGCCCCCACCGACCTGGGAAGAGGCTAAGCCCTGTGCCACAGCATAAATAGTAACTATATCCCCGTCTAGGAGTCGATAATCAAGAAGTTTCGGGCTATATACACAGTATATTACCTGACTGCTGTCGTAATGCCCGTATTCATTTTTATGAACCAACAATCTCATTTCATTTTGTGAGTCTCCCTCAAAAACCTGTAGGATTTTTCCGGTAAACTTAACCTTTTCGTTCTTATACTTGTCCGGGGTTCTGGCAATTTGATCGTATGTTATTCCGGTGTTGAAGTCTTTCTTGGCTTTTTCTCGCTCTTCTTTCTGTCTCTTCTCCATTTCTTTACGTCTTTCTTCTTCCACTTCGGCAATCTTTCTTTGCTGTTCCTCCACTTCCTTCTGAATCATCATTCTGGCTTCTGCTTCTCTTGCCTGCTTTTCTGTCTCTGACAAGTCCTCATAAGCCGACATTTTCTCTTTATATGCTGTAAACTCTTTATGATCATTTTCGTATTGCTTTTTCAATTCGTCCAACGTTTCTGCCGTTTTCTTTAATTCGTCTTCTGTGCTTTGTAATACCTCTTTAACCTCGTCTAGTTCTTTTTGGACTTTCTCCTTTTCTTCAATTTTTGTCGCTATGGTCTCCTGGGCCTCCTGAAGCTCTTTCATCAAAGAATTAATCCTCGCCTCAGTATCAACAGCTTCTTTCTTGCCGCAAGCAGTCGCAATAAGAACAAGCAACAGAAACAGCGACACAAGCTTTTTTCTTTTCATATTTGTTATCTCCTCTCTGTTCTGTGTTATATCTAGCGTAACTATTTCCATTGCGGTATCAACAATACCCCCGGTCATAAGCAATATGACCGGGGGCATAAGGTTTCAATGATTCATACAGTAATATGACTTATTTTACCACATCATACGAAATAATCCAAGATCCAAGCACGTCAGTTGCTTTTGTGACCTTGACTTTGAGCGTATCGCCTGCTTTAACCCCGGGATCCTTATCAGAGATGAAATTCAAATGCTCTCCGGCCCAAATAGTGTGGCCTAAAGCGCCTTTTGGATTAACTGTGTCTACTTTAAACGACACTACCTTTCCATCTACTGACTCTCCATTATTCAACGCGGCTTCAAAGTCCTCGGCGCTGCTGTAATCTACATTCTCTTCTCCGCATGCACAAAGCACAAGTGAAAGAAGCGTAACCAACAGTACAAAAACTATCATTTTCTTCATAATAATCCTCCTGTGGCTCATGTATTTAAAGGTTTTTGTGATCCTTTAAACACTTATTCTTACTAATCGTAGTGTAACAGGTGGCTCGCAGTCTTGTCAACGCCGTAGGCTTTTCATTTTCCAAGTGCAATTCAAAAATTTGAATTATTCACGATACAAATGGAAGAAATAATTGCATTTATACAGTTTTACTCTCATCCTGCTACCAATGTACGAACGTATTGCTTTCCGGACCGGTTCCCCAATCCCAAACGTAGATGGTTCGGTCGTCATTGATGGTCTGGTACGGGTTGTACTCGATGCTGTATTCGGGCGAGAAATAAATGCCCTTCCGGCTGAAGTACTGGCCCATGGTTTCATAGCCGTGGGAGGTGCCCGAATCGGTCATCCGGTACTCTTTCTTGTGCGGGTAGTTCAGCGGGTCGATGTCGAAATAACGGATAATCACCGTCACGTTGAAATCGCGCCAGACCGCGGTAAAACTCATGTTTCCGTTCACATAAATCAACTCGCCCGGGGCGTAAGTTCTGGAACCGCACTTCCAGCCAACGAACTTGTCGCCACGGGCATCATCCCTGCCAGAATCACCAGCAGCAGAAACAGTGTTGCGATTCTTTTCAGAATCAGGTTCTTTGTTCTCATGGTAGTGTCCTCCCGTAAAAGTATTTTCGTCAGATTTTCCATTGGAAAATCTGATCGTACTTTCAGCGTACTACAGCCCCCCCGCGGGATTGCAAACACCTGTTGATGAACGACATTTTTTTGATGAACGACATTGTCAGACTATTCTTTTCGGAAAATGAGAATAGAGGTGAATTGTCAGAACAGAACAAACGTTCGATTTTTTCTTGCTTTTCGGGCCACTTTTTGATATAATAAGTGTAGGGTATCGTCGATGGAAACACTTGTTTCCTATAGATGGTGGACGGTTAGCTCTCCCCTTCGGAGGGCATTGTGTCCCTCCGATTGTATCTTGCGTAAGCAGAGTAACGAAAGGAGGTGATGCGTATGCTGACTCTTGAAGCTATTATTGCTTTAATTAGTCTTTGCATAACCTGTTTTTCTTTAGGTTTTGCATTGGGCAAAAGTATCAATAGGACACAAAAATAGCCGCCCCCACAGCAAGGAACGCGGCTATTTTTTAGTCCGTTAAACTTGAGCTAACCGTCTGCCGACGATGCCCTCTTTTCATCCTCAATAATACCACAGCAAAACAGGCTTGTCAAACAATTCCCCTACCTATACAAACTCATATCCGTCTCCGGACCGGTTCCCCAATCCCAAACGTAGATGGTTCGGTCGTCATTGATGGTCTGGTACGGGTTGTATTCGATGCTGTATTCGGGCGTGAAACAGATGTGCATTCGGCTGAAGTACTGGCCCACGGTTTCATAGCTGTGAGAGGTACCCGTATCGGTCATCCGGTACTCTTTCTTGTGCGGGTAGTTCAGCGGGTCGATGTCGAAATAACGGATAATCACCGTCACGTTGAAATCGCGCCACACCGCGGTAAAACTCATGTTTCCGTTCACATAGATTAACTCGCCCGGAGCGTAAGTTCTGGAACCGCACTTCCATCCGACGAACTTGTATCCGCAGTTCGAAAGCGAGGGCATGCGAAATGCCACCCCTGACGGGAACCATTTGTCTTCGATCGACACATTGTATCCGGAAAATGAGAGTCTGTATTTTCCGTAGTGGCTGTCGTAGGCAGCTCCCGCCTTGCCTGCCGTCACGGGCATCATCCCTGCCAGTATCATAACCAGCAGAAGCAGCGTTGCGATTCTTTTCAGAATCAGGTTCTTTGTTCTCATGGTATTGTCCTCCCATATGATAGTATTTTCCGTCAGATTTCCCACAACGGAAAATCTGATCGTACTATCAGCGTACTACGTCCCCCCGGAGGATTTCAAATACCTGTTGATGAACGACATATTTTTTTGATGAACGACATATTTTTAGGGTAAATGACACACAAGACTCGCAATAAAGGCAAAAATCTGTTACAATTTAGACTCGTAGAGTACGTTGGTCATATTAGCCGGTAAGGAGTGTTTATCTGTATGATAGTAAATGTTTCCAAAGTAAAAACTCATCTATCCGGACTTCTCCATTTGATTGAAACAGGGAGAGAGTCCTCTGTTATTATTGCTCGAAACGGTCGGCCGATAGCAAAAATCGTTCCGCTTGAGAGTGCCCCTGTTTCAAGGCGAATCGGTGTGGCGCGCGGCAAATTCACGGTTCCTGATAATTTTGATGACGCCAACGATAAGATCACCGCTCTGATGACAGGAATAGTTTAAATCGCCCTCCGAAACACTGCCCGACGCCCTGCAGTCACTGCCCCGTCCCCCCCTCCTTCTCCACCGAAAGGGCTTGCGGTCCGGGGTTGTTTCGGATATAATGACAGGTATCACATTTTCCATGATTTCTGTGAGGGGCATTGCAATGCGGAAAAGGACATTTCTGATTCTGTTGGCTTCGGTCTGCCTGGTTGTCATCGCGGCCGAGGCTTATCTTTTAACCAAATACTTCAGCGGGAAGAATCCGTCGAAAGCGCAACCGGCTACTAGTAAAGAAGGGCAGGAAGACGAGCCTCTGCAGAAGGCGTATCCGGTCAGAAGAATGGTAAAGTATTCTGACGAAGGTATTTCCTGGGATGATCACGATATAAGTTATGAATACGGTGAAGACGGACGGGTTCTGCGTGTGATTACAACCACAAAGTATGTCCCTTTCTCTTCTGATGCTGCTTCTGTGTCTACGGATACTATATCTTTTAGGTATGACAGGCTGGGAAATCTGACGGAAGTGACTGTCAGGTCCGGTGATGACAGCGAGGAGAGAGTTCTCCCCTATTCTTCGGAAGGCGAATTGTTCGAGTTTGTAACAGATTATTACGGTGGTGTTACCTTCCTCGGGTCTCCTTTCATGCCTTTTTCATATCCGGATCCCCCCCTGCAGTATTTCAGCGATATTAAGAAAAACAGTCAGGGGCGCATCATTTCCTATAACGATACGGAATGCAGGCACCTTTGCGAATATGACGAGCGCGGAAACATGGTTCGTCGGATTGACATTGAGCAGTCCTCCGGCCGGGAGCTCCGCCATTGCGACTTTGGCTATGACGAGCATGACCGGATACGTTCTGCCAAAAGCAATTACAGTCCGTACAATAACATTGCGCAGGAGGAATTCGTTTATGATGCGCAGGGAAATGCCATCCTTATCAGGTATTATTCAATTGACGGTTCATGGGTTTTCGACATAAACCGCGAATATGACGAAGACAATCATCTCATTCGCGAGACGATTACGCAGGATTACAAGGACACTACAAGAATCCGGCGTGAATACCGCCTCTTCCATGTCGAAGAACGGTATCTGACCGACGTGGAACGCCGCGACCTCGGTCTCCCCTATAATCCGGACCGGATACCTGCCTCTGAAACGCTTTTAGACCCGTACACCTGGCAGATATCCAGTCATCATCTGATTCTTTATTAACGTTTGAAATCCAATATCAAGGGGAAGAGAACACCATTATGATGTGGGGCAAATAAGATCTGTGATTGGTGCCATGCATGGCATTTGTCTCAGGGATTAACCTCACCATGCACATGAAACAGCTGCCCGTCCATATAGACGTACCAGTCCTCCGAGTACTGTTCAGGGCAACAGACATAGACGATCTGGTGTCCGGCCGCATCTTCCTTTAACGCCCAGTTTACAGCCGATCCATCCATTTCTCCGTTGCCGCTTCTTATTGTTTTCTCGGCATATAGATTCAATTCCGCTCCGTCTTTCATAAAGATCTGCAGGTCTTCCGTGCCGCCGTCATTACTCCGATAGGAACTGAATTTTCTGAAATAGAGAGGTGTTTCCTCTCCGTTAATGTATGTGGCATCAACAACCAAAGCATAACTGTTGGAAATCCACGTGTCCGTACCTACATGCACCATGATATTGATATCATTGGTTTTGCTGTACGGAAGACCCACCAACTTGCAGAGTTCTTCCTCCCATGCATCTCTTTTTCCCCTATTCGGGAACGAGACATATGCATCAGTACAGTCTGTCTCCCAAGACCCTCCGGGCACGTCAACATCAACATCATACACATAGAACAACTCGCTGGCGCCTGCAGCATCTGAAACCAACCGTCCGAAAACACTGTAACCAAGCAGCTCCTTCGCCGAATTGAATCCGGTTATCTCATACGAATAATTCTTTTCCTTCCAAAGCGAAGCGCACCCGAAAGCCGCACATTCATAGATTTCAACTCTATTGCTTTCGTCTAACGGAATCGTCGTAAGCGGCGCAAGGCAATAGACGGGAATTCCCTCATACTGATCGCGAAGCTTCGGCAGATACTGCTCTTTGTGCTTCATAAGTTCTTCCTGCTGTTCCTGATAATACCCGTCGAGGACCTTTCTCGTAGCCTCTTCGACAACATCATCAAGCTGAGTCTGAGATACAATCACATAATCAGCCGGCTTATCATGTTGTGTCGGATCCTTCTTCCAAGAGAAGAAATAGCGGTACCCATGGAAAATGCCATATACGCGGTATCTCGCATAAACCTGTGACGCGGGTTCATAAATGAACGCATCTCCCATCGCTTCCTTCAATTGGGAAAATGTCATTTGGATATTCAGTCCGTGTCCCAAGTTGACAGAAAGCGTTTTACCGGCATCATTCTTCACGGTAATGGTTCGAACCGCGCAGTCGGTTTGAAGCGTTTCCTCGCTGTCCGTAAAGTTAAAATACAGAGCGGAATCATAATACAATACGCCGCTGGCGCTTCCCGGATCGACATCCGGGTTTTCAAAATAATCAATCAGATAATCTTTTCCGCTGTGCTCGTATTGATAGTCCTCCCCGAGCTTTGCAATCAGATCCGCCGCAGGCTTTTCCAAATACTGCGTAATATCTCCGTACAAACCGAAAAGGCCTGAATCATCAGGCTCCGGCGTTTCCGTCGGTGTCGGTTCCTTGGTCGGTTCTTCCGTAGCCGCCTGATTACCGGTCGGCGTTACGGCCTCACCGGTCGTAGCCGCTGTCGGCGTCTTCGACGGGGTATCCTTCTTCCCGCATCCGATGAAAAATACGACCGTAAGCGTAAGTAAAACGGCCAAAATCAGCTTGCTTACCTTTGCTTTGTGTGTAGTTCTGTTCATTTCGTTTCTCCTTATCCCACATAGTTTTTTATTCTCGGGATAAACTCCCGTCTCTTTCTGAATGTGAAAAAGCAGTTTCAGTATACCACCAAAACCGCTCTTCATCAAGTTTCAGATTTTTCAATAGTACATGTCAAATCCGGTCATACACGCGCATTCCCATGTGCGTCAGCCCGTCCGTGTTCGGGCTTGACCAAATCACCGCTACTTTCTTCATCGCTTCGTCCTCCTTCAGGTGGATTCCTTGGTTCTATAAGGGGTATTATAGCATACGCGGGATGGGTCGGAAATGGAGGATGTAAGCTTTGTACGGTTTTCCTTGCATTTTCCATGGAAAATGCTATAATGTAAATCACAATTACTATCGTACGGGAGGTGGCACACATGGAGGATCTCATCGATATCAAAAGCGTCTATCGTTCGACTGTCGGACTGTTCATCGCAAGGCTGCTGCACTATGTGCTGTGGGTGGGCTTTGTCATCGGACTGATTTCCATCTTACCCCTTCGGGAGAAGGACGTGCGCGACACGTTTGGCGGCATAATGTTTTTGCTTTTCATCGTGTGCATCGTCGTTGACCGCATCGGCCGCAAGCTGATTGTGCGGATGACGAAGTTTTCGAAATGTTTTGAAATTGATCACTGGCCGTGGCTTGAAGGGCTTGAAGATTACCGCCGTCCCAGCTTCTTTTCCCTTCTTTTTAACAAAAGCAAACATAATTACGGGCCTCGTCCTAACCTTTTCAGGCTCGATGCCATATGCGACGGATTCGGTTATTTGAGCGATACATACGGCGACAAGAATGTCACGAAGAAATGGAAGGCCCTGAAGAAATTCCTTTTGGCATTCTTCCTGATAATCATGTTTGCCGCTTGCTTTTTCTTCTCTTTTTGGATTGTTCTGGCCGTTGGCCGTGAAGACCCCCAATTTGACAAATTCTTCCGCTGGACTCTGCTCATCGGAGGTCTCTTCATCGCAACAATCCTCGCCAAAGCCATCTGGGAATTCATCTGCTTCCGCGGCACCCTCCGCTGGATGCGCTACCGCGTGAAGTACCAGGGCGAGAGCATAATGAGGGGGTAAGGAGGCGAAGGATTTCAAAAGCAACTCCCGACTCCACTCGCAGATTCCAAATAGGGTCAAAAAAGTAAGGGTCAGTCCCATGGATGCAAATTCCGCTTGAACGGAATGCATTTTCCGATTTCGGCGGCATGACAGTTCCGACGTAACGGCACGCATTTCCGGTTCAACGGCATACTCTTTAAATCTGTGTTATAGTTTCTTTCGTAGTCAA
>Ga0310691_10002507_pt1 | contig 24242 bp, 27 predicted proteins | sample 176DNAGHGlowgp2_FD_203887 | JGI IMG/M metagenome (GOLD analysis project Ga0310691, IMG submission 203887) | Sheep rumen microbial communities from Palmerston North, Manawatu-Wanganui, New Zealand - 1766 DNA GHGlow gp2 (v2) (version 2) | ecosystem: Host-associated > Mammals > Digestive system >...
TTGAGCAGTCTTCTCAATGACCTCGCGGGGGAGCATTGAAGGACCGGCGTTAAAGTTGTACTTCTTCATTTTAAATTGTTTTTATTTGTGATACGTTTCTATTGTTTTTACTTTTGCGGTGCGAAATTACACTTTTTATTTGAATTGGGCAAATATTTGAGCATAAATTAAGTGAAATATCCGTTTTTCCTTGCATTTTGTCAACTCTGCCTAGCAATTACCTCACTTCTTCAACCTTTTGTTCGAAGTGTGGCGTTGCAATCTTCGACGATTGTCTTGATGCCTTTGATCTTTTCGCCGCGTGTCTGTTGCAGTACCTGTTTCAGTTTTTCGCGCTTGATGGCAGCATAGGTATAGCGGTCTTTTACATCGATGCGACCTATCATATCGGCAGTCAGGCCACCTGCTTTACAAAGGAAACCTACGATGTCGCCCTTCGATATCTTGTCTTTCTTACCCTTGCCGATGTAGATGGTTGCCATCTTGGGATGCGCCGGCTCAGTGTACTGCGATTCGGTCGCAGTATACTCCTCAACATCGCCTTCGACATACTCGGGGATATGCTCGCTGGCGTTCAGAATAAAGAACGAGCGTCCTTTGGCATCCCAACGGGCAGTGCGGCCTACACGATGGATGTAGCCATCCTCACTCTCTGGCAAGTGATAGTGGATGATATTCTCGATGTTGGGAATGTCTAGACCACGCGATGCTAAGTCGGTGCTGACAAGTACGTTGGCAGAACCATTGCTGAAGCGGTAGAGTGCTGCCTCACGCTCTTTCTGTTCCAGTCCGCCGTGAAAACAACTGGTAACAAACCCTTGTTCAACGAGATAGTTGTTGACACGTTCCACCGACTCGCGGTAGTTCAGGAACACGATGCTGCTGCTGTCGCCAAAACTGAGCAGCAGTTGTTTAAGTGTCTCCAGCTTGTCTTTCTGAGGACTGTGCACCTCATAGAGCGTGATGCGTTCAGAGGTTTGTTCGTCATCCGGTAGAAAGTCAATCAACGTGCCTTTCTTCGACATATTGACAAACTGCGGAATCTGTTCCAGATTGGTTGCCGACAGCAGAATGCGGCGCTGCAGACCAGGCAGACTCTTGATGAGTTTCTGCATTTCTGCGTGGAACCCCATCTCAAGACACTTATCAAACTCATCGATAACGAGATAGCGAATGCCATAACGCGAGATATTCTCCTTATCCAGATGGTCGTTCAGTCGGCCTGGCGTACCAAAGACAATCTGTGGCTTGACCTCTTTCAACACTTTGTGCTCCTCCATGGCAGCGCGTCCACCATAGCAGGCTGTCGAGCGGATGCCGCAGCCCATGCTCTGCAACACTTGATGCGACTGCAGTGCCAGTTCTCTGCCTGGCGTGATAACCAGCGCTTCGGGGGCAACTAAGTTCCCCTCGCCTTTGGGAGAGGGGTTAGGGGAGAGGTTCTGTACAAGGGGCAGCAGATAGGCCAGCGTCTTTCCTGTGCCAGTGGGTGACAGTAAAACAACATCACCGTCGGAGCCAAGGATGGCTTCGGCGGCGTGTTGCTGCATCTCGTTAAGCTCGGTGATGCGGAGTTTTCGGAGTATTTGTTCAATATCCATACCGAACTCCCCTCCCCATCGGGAGGGGTTAGGGGGTGGGTTTTACTTCTTCTCTTCCTTCTTGGCCTCAGTCTTCAGTGTAGACTTGTAGCGCTTGTTCAGACCGTTGATGACGTCGTTGGTGATGTCAAAACGCTTGGCGGCATACAGGATGTTGTCGCCCTGCTTGGTCAGGATGAGGTCAAACTTCTTATCCTTATTATATGCTGCCAGGAAGTGCTGCAGTGAGTCGCGCAGACCCTCGTTATACTTGTTGGTCTCGTTGGCCAACTCGTTCTCCAGACGAGCCTGCAACTCCTGAAGACTCTGCTGCTGGCGCTGGATGGCTGCCTGCTGGCTCTCGGCCTGCTCGCGACTGGTGAAACCGTTGTTCTGCAACTTCTGCTGGAAGTTGGCAGCAGCATTCTGCAGGGCCTGACCCTTCTGGTTCAGTGTGTTGCGGGCATTGGTGCTTTTCTTCTGCAGAATGAGGGTAAACTCCTTGCAGAACTCATACTGAGTCATCAGCGAGTCAACCTCAACATAAGCAATCTTGATGTTGCCAGTGCTCTCTCCTGCGGCAGCGGCAGCAGGCTGTTCGTCCATTTTGGGGCTTGCGTTGTTGCAAGAAGCCAGTGCTACTACTGCAGCAGCGGCCAGAAACATGTACTTTTTCATTGTTTTGTTATTGTTATTTATTCTTTTGTTATTTCTTTATGATGTTCTCTCGTTGACAGCAAATCTGCTCTTGCGGCGCATCTCACGGTCTTGGTCCATCACGCAGTGGATGCCACGATCACGCATAGCCTGACTATCGTGAATATGCTGCGACGAAAACGTCCCGTTCTTGCGCGACAGCACCTTGACCAGCAGCAGCAACATACCTGCTGCAATGATGACTAAACTGACAATCAGCGTCTCTACCATATTATATATTATATGAAACGGCTGCAAAAGTAAACAAAAAAAGTGAACTGACCAAAACGTCCCCCTTCCTTTTAGCATTTATTAGGCCTCTTTATTTATATAAAAGGTATGCTCTGCAAAATTTATTAGGCTGATACACGTGCGTATTAGGCTGATACGGAGTTGTATTAGGCTGATAATGGTAGCTTATACAGCTGTCTTGTGATGCGAGGTACTCTGATTTTAGCGTTGTTTAGCAACTTTAGATGTTTAGAAGTTTAGGTTTTAGTATATATGTAAATATAAAAATTATAATTTTTTTCTTTTTTACTATAAATCCTAAATATCTAAACTCCTAAACTCCTAAATTCTTGGGTCAGCCAACGACCAGTGAGAATCTTAGTCCAAGGGCATTAGCAATGAGCATGAACGTAGAGAGCTGCATATCAGTCTGTCCCTGTTCAAGCGATGATATGTATTCTCGCTTCTTACCGATGCGCTCACCCAACTGTTGCTGGGTCAGTTTCTGACGTTTGCGCTCGTCACGTAGCAACTCGGCATAGTACCAAGCCTTGGCCTTTGCCTCAAATTCCTCACGGCTGGGAGTTCCTTTCTCACCATACGTCTCTGCCAAATGCTGTGAACCAGTTTTCAGTCCAGCAAGTTTCTTTTCGTCAAGCTTTATCATCTTCTTGTCCTCCTATTATATATTTGTTCAAAATCTGACGGGCGGTTTCTATCTCACCCCTATATTGCTTGGTGTCCTTTTTCAAGAATGAATTCAAGAAAAGCACCTGTTTACTCTCCATGAACGAATAGGAATCAACAGCAAATATTATCGTGCGGTGCTCGTTGGTACCTACAGTGATACGTGCCTCATAGAACTCCGTTCCTTCGAGATTCTTTACGAACTTCTTGTTGACAACATATTGTGTCTTTATAATCGTCTCCACGTAGTCGTACTTCGCCTTTGTCTTAGCATCGAGGCTGGCGTAGTATTCATCGTACTCCGCAGAGTGGTAAGTCTCTCTAATATCTTCGTTCATGCTGCAAAAGTAATTAATTTCTTCCAAATCTCCAAATATATTGGAAGAAAAATATTCATTTACCGTTCTAGCTGAGCGCTGAACATGTCAATGGTACCTGTCCCTTCGTCACCTACTCGTCTTCGACCTCTTTACCATTAATCAACTTCAGCATTTTCGATACATAACCCTTATGAGCGTATAGTTGCTTAAAGCGATGCACATTATTGGGCACGATCTCTATACGTCCATCGTCTGTTTCATGGATAACAAGATCTAATAGTCCAATGATATGCCCAGCTTTAGCGATGGTGATACTATATTTATCAGCCAAAGCCTTGCGCCCAATATAATAAGTAATGTCGCGAATACTCCTTGGAGTAATATCATCAAGACTGATGCCAGGATAGTTCTGGCGAATAGCTGCAATCAGTCCATCTTTCTCAGGTAATCTTGCACTCACTCCAGGCCATGCAATAGCACTAAAATCCACATGCCCATTCTGTGCAGGCTGAGGCACTCGACTCGAACCCATCCGAGCCAAGTCTGCCTTCATTCTGCTTACTACCTCTGGAGCCAATCGCTCCTCATCCAATTTCTTAATCAGATGTTCGGGCACAGGATGCTCACAGATTTCCTTAAGCGTCCTGCCCTCCCCATTGATTCCTCCATTACCAGAGGGGATGATTGTTTCAATGTTTTCCTCTTTTCGTAAAAGGTGGAACATGCTAAAAATCAAGGTATAGAGTTTCGTCTTTATTGTCTAGTACCTTTGTAAATTCTTTAAAGCTTTCTAATGGGTTTTTCTCCACAATGGAACTAATTCCTTCTAAAGATGCTATTATTAATTCTTTGTCATCTGATTGAAGGGCTTTGTCAAGAGTGGCATAATGTGCGTTTAATGCTGTTTGCCTTTCTGAAAAAACTGCCGATAAAACATCTCTGCATAATTGATATCGTTGTGTCATCTCTGCAATTCTCTCTTTACTCTGCAGTTCTAACAATTTAATCTGATTTCTGCATTGTGAATTCATCTGCCATACTTCAAAAGCTTTATCGGCTAACGCTTTATGCTCAGAAAGGGTCGAACTCAATTGATTAATGGTCATTAAGCCATTTTCTAACATTTTCTCCTTATTCATAATTACTATTTTTATTTCTTATTCCTTATTACATAATTAATAATGTCCTTTACTTGCAAAAACTGTTCAAATTGTTCGGGGGCCATCTTGGTGCTATAAGAGTCGTTTATGCGTATGCACAAAGCTCTTTTGTTATAGCCTTTATCGAGTTTTAGGCTCTTGATGGTGGACGACTCGGTAATATTATCTTTCTTCAAATTATCTCGAATAAGGTCCAAAACCTGCTGCCGTATTTGTGGTGAGCCTATCATCTCATTTTGAGATGGACTAGGATTTTTTGTTTCTTTCTTCTCTTGGGCTTGTTTCTTTTCTTGATAGACAGGCTTGATTATTTTGCTTTCGTCATTACCGGTTTTTGCGTTATATATTCTGTTGTATTTAGAACAAACCATGATTAGGTGTTGTAAGTCTCTTCTAAATCCGTCTGACTTAAAATACTGTTGATCTTTGTTGATTCCACGAATGAACTGACTAAAGGTTGGTCTACCAAATATTTTTTGTCTTAAGGGCTCATATGCCATCACAAAAGCACGATTACACTTATATAGAGCTATCATTATTTCCGACTGTCTGATAAGTTCCGCCTTGTAATTGTTAATAGACGGACATGCCTTGCTCAAATAGTTGATTGCTTCACTAATCTTTACTTCAATATCTCTGATATTCTCCTTAGTCCTCGAATACATATCAAACACCTCGGTAATACCAGCAATTAAACTGTCAATTGCAATCTCGATTCCAGCTTCAATAAAATCCTCTTTTGACAATTCCTTTTCTTTGCCAATTTTCTCACTAAGGTTGTCAAATGACGAACTTAGTGACAATCCGACCGATTCTAAGAAACGGTCGCTATTGAAAGATGTTTGGCTGGCGTCGAAATAGACGTCAGAAGGATTCGAATTTTGAGGTTTTGTCAATTCTGGGAATTCATCTACTATGAGTTTCTGTTCCTGAGATGAGACTTTATCTTTGACTACACCTATTAGCTCTTTTGCTAAATAGAGATTTCTATAGGCTGCAACTCTATAGTATTTCAGATAACTAAAGAGAACAGTGTTGTCCTTGTCAAGATTATCAAGATTCTCACTAATGTTTTCGCAGCAATAGCGTAATGCACGTAATCGCTGAACCTTTCTTTTTAGAGTCGAACTATTGCCTAAAGTTAAAAATCTTTTGAGCAAACCGTCAATTTTTTTGTCATTCTCATCTTCAACGATAAAGTCTTCGTTATTTATGACTTCGATTGTTGTCTCAGCATCCTCGCTCGTTTCTTTTATATCAGGAAGTAGTTTGGAATTATAAAATATATCAACTTCCAGCTCTTTGCCCTTTAGAATGGCATCATTGTCCTTTTGTTGTCTGAAATATAAACCGTTGTACTGATATAGCCAATAAGGAAGGAATATGACACCAACAACAATATTAAATCCGTAAAGGCCAAAAAGCATTAGCTCTGATTTATAAAACAAATCGAGAGTAGGTAATGAAAGCATTTGAGAATTATGCACAAACATTAGATTGGGAATATCCCAGAAATACATGATATACTTAAAATGCCAAATATAAAAAACTATAGTTAGCATTATTGAAAGGTAGGAAAGCCATTTCAACTTCTTAACGTATAACAAATGTGCTCCAAGAATACCAAAGAAAAGTAGCAAAATATAGCCTTTGACCTTAGTTAGTGGTCGCACCAACATCTCTTCGTCTTCCTCACTTACCCCAACTATAATACCAATGTATAACACAAGAAGCGCTCCCAAAAGGATTTTTTTTCCATGTTTACCCCAAATTGAATTTTGTTCATATGAGACAATATTATTCACCGATTGTTGAAAGTCTTCTGTAGATATAGTTTTAGAATCCGATAAAAATTTCAATTCTGCTAACAAAGGGGTATTCTCTTTTGAAATCTCATCAAGAGTCTTGTTGTTGGTACATGAACATAATACTGTGCCAACAAATAATAAAAGCAAACAAATGTATTTGGTCATAAGTAGATCAGCAGAGATGATTACTTGAATGTATCTTTAACCCAATTGTGTTTTTCTGTTGAGTTTTTGCATCCGCCATCATATGGCTTTGAACCATTGCTAGATGCTATTTTACCACATTTCGTACATTTCCATTTTGTTGCTGCCATAATAAAAAGTTTTAAGTTATTATCTGATTTTTATTGCTTCTAAATATGCAGAGTTCAACGCTCCGGCTTTCTTTAAATCGATACCATATACTCGCATGAATGCATCGGCTACAGCCTGACCTCCATTAGCAGTAATAGGATTGATAGCTGAAACTGTTGCCACCTCTACACTCATACCTGGTTCTATTAGGATGCCATTGGTGAGTTTGCGAGCTCTTGTAGTAACTTTGAATAGTGCCATTATAATTATTGGTCATTTATTTTCTGCAAAGATAAGAACATTTTCTTAATCTTCCAAATTATCCGTCATCATTTTGCTGTCTCAACTTTTCTTCGTACCTTTGCGTCTCAATTAAAAATAAATGTACACGCATATGAAGATTATTAATTCGCACTATATTCCGCTACCAGAACCTCGCTGGCTGATTGTTGACTCCAAGGGTACCATTTACGAACAACTGGGAACGATGACTATCGTTGCTGATGCGTCGAAGGAAAAAGGTGAAGGTGGTATCAAGACTTATGCTCATCCTGTGGTGGCTCATACTGCTTTTGAAACACCTGAAGATAAAGGTGACACTATGCAGTTTTATACCTTGCTGACCCCAGCCAACGGTAAGGTGCTTGACGATGTACTGTTAGAGGATTGTACGCCGCTGTGTCTTTCCGGACATCGCTCGCTGACTTATCTGAGGTTTAATGCGCTGTTCTTTAGGCTTACCCGTACGCATTATGAGGATTTCTACTTGGAGGATTTCATTGAAGACCTGAAATTCTATGCCATCAAACTATTATTCCCTGAAAAGGAGTTGCAGGAGATACACATTACCACGTTTAGTGAAAAGGAGCATCCTGAAAATGGTGGCTTTCTGATAAACGACCTTACTGAAATTCTGTTCTTAGTACCGTTCTGGGCATACGCAGACAAGAAGGGTGTGCATATCAAGTGGGATGAAATCTTTATGGAGTACGTCAATCAGGCACGTGCCTATCTGAAAATCAACCCTAATTATCGATTCCATTTCAGCTCATCATTGGAGATTCTTGAGCCACTGGTTGAGCGATTGAACAACGAATTGAACGACTATCTGGAGCGCAAGGAGGAGAAATAGGATGGAGTTGGACGACATGTTTCTGATAGGTAAGCGCCCTGTCACGCTGCGGCTGGTGCTGGGCTTGATGGAGGATGCTGACAATAGTCTGGAGACCTACCGTTGGGCTACGCCTGCGCTACTGCATTCCATCCACACGAAGGACACGACGATTTCTGATTACGTGAAGGAGGTGTTCGAGCAGAAGGGACTGACGCCTTATAAACCTTATAAAGAGGAGGAGCAGGCTGAGCGTCTGTCGGCAGAAGAGCAACTCAAGAAGGTGAAGATGGACGAATTCATGATGCGCTCGAAGGCGAAGATAGCGCTGGAGGAACTGATGGCGCTGAAGGATGCCAAGGGCTCGCCACTGTTCTGCCAGAAGAACCACTGGTGGGCGGTGTTCCGCATCTTCGTGGACCTTCAGGTGTGTGGCATCAGGGAGAACCGCTACAAGGAGTTCATAGAGCTGATAGAGAAGTTGCAATTGAACATGGTGAATGCCGAGCTCGATATGACCACGCTGAGCAACATTACGCAGGACATCTTCCGCTTTCCGTTCGTTAAATGGGAACTCAAGATTCCAAAGGATGCCAGCACGCGTTGGATGACGGCCTTTGAACGCATGAATCTGTTGGCTGAAAAACTGAAATTATCGTTGAAGCTGAAGGGCTTCTAAACGGTCTTAAAACTGATAGTTCGGCTGAACGACTGAACGTAAAAATGATACTTCTGAGACCTCAAATGATAGGGGTCTCAGTTTTATTTTACCCCTATTTATTATGCCTAATTTCGCGGTGAGAAAAGTTCTCAGCGGGGTCAAAACGGCCTCGTTAATGTCTAATCAAAACCGCTAAAAATTATGGCGATTATTACTATTCAGAAGAAGCTTTCAGCCATGACGGAGCAGATTACTACCGCCGAGCAGCTGGAAGGAGTGTTTAACAATCCTGAGACTTACCGCAAGGTGTGTCAGATTCGCGAGGCTCGCAAGAGGGGCGACCTGAAGAAAGCCAACAGCATCAAGAATTCGCTGGAGGGACTCATCTTCGTGGCCGACGACTTTGCCGAGTGCGAGAAGCCTGTCAACATCGTTGTGAATGGTGAGAAGCAGGAAGTGATGGAGCGTGGCAAGTGGCGTCTGCAGAAGTCGGCCCACCTGAACGGACTTGCCGTGCTCGATGTGGATCACTTGGAGCAGGACCCTCGCGAGCTGTTCCAGAAGTGGTCGGATGAGCAGTTGCGCGAGTTGGGCGTGCTGTTGGTGTTCGTTACCTCTTCCAATGAGGGTGTCAAGTTTGTGTTCATCGCTCGCAAAGAGTGGGGCAATCTGATTGAGAATGCCTGTGAACTGGCTCGTCAGCTGGGGCTGAAGGCCGACGAGAGTGGTAAGGATGCCTCGCGCATGTCGTTTGCACCTTCGCGTCAGGCAGGCGACATTCTCTTCTATGATGCTGAGCGCTTGTTCAGCTACGAGAATCCTGAGTACGACGAACTCTTTGGTGAGGCCTATCGTAAGGGCGACAGCAAGGGTGCTGCACAGGAAGTTAAGAGTTTAGAAGTTAAGAAGTTTAGCATTTCGGACTTGAAGTACAGGAATGTGCCGCTTCAGAAGATTGTCGACTGTTGGATGGGTGGCAAACAGCCTGAGCCTGGCGAACGTCACAAGACCTCACTGGAGTTGGCCGACCATCTTCGCTACATCTGCGACGCTGACCCTGTGATGATTGAGGCTGTACTGCGTGCACAGCCTTGGGTGCAGGACATCGTCAAGGAGCGTAACGAGAACGTCACTCAGACTGTGAAGTCGGCGCTTGCCTACAAGGAAGAGAAGCGCATGCCCAAACGCATGTACCACGCCTTGCGTGACGCTGGCGTCGACGAACTATCTGGGCTTAGTAAGCGACGTCTGCCCTATGGTGACTGGGCTCGCAGGCTGAACAAGTTGCAGTTGGGATGCTATGCCCCAGCCATTGCCTACATAGACGACGATGAGGTCAAGCCTGGTGGCGTGATTACAGCTGCAGGTATGTTCGACACACTGCTCACCAAGACGCAGTATCAGGACTGGGAAGGTTGTCTTCACCGTCTGAACATCATGGCGATGGTCATTGGCGCTCCAGCTACTGGTAAGGGGTTTGCTGTCAAGCAGGACGAGTATATTATGGAGATATTACGTGATGCTGATGCTGAGGGTCGTGAACTGGAACGTCAGTACAAAGAGGGCCTGAACGAGCGCGAGACCTCGCAGAAAGAGCAGAAGAAAGAGGCGCTGAAACGTCCTACGGCCATCATACGCGTCTGTCCAGTGAAGACCTCAAATAACGTGCTATACCGTCGTATGCAGAATGCGGCTGTACCCACGGCTGAGGGTGCGCTCTACTACTATCATCTCTACACCTTTGCCTCAGAATTGCTCTCAATTGTGAAGGCCTCAGGCTCGTTCCAGGAGAAGCGTGAATTCATGCTTCACGGCTTCCACAACGAGATGAACGGTGTGGACTATATCAACAAGGATAGTGTAAATGGTCTCATGCCCGTACATTATAATTTGGTAGCTACAGGTACCAGCACATCTCTGAAGAATTTTGTGAATCCAGGTAATATTGGCGACGGTCTGGCCACGCGACTGAGTGTGTTTGTAATGCCTACGGGTCACTTCAAGATGCGTCCGATGTCGAAGAAGCCCAAGAGCATGCAAGCTGCCAACGAGATGAAAATGTGGGCACGCCGATTCGACAATTTGCAGGGTGAAATCAAGGGGTTGGACAAGCTGGTGGCGCATGTCTACAACATGATAGCGCTACGTGCCGAGGAAGCCAGCAACGAAGGTGACGAGGTGACGCTGACCATGATGAAGCGTATGCAGGACAAGGTGATGGCACTCTGCATCCCGCAGGTTATCTCGACACAGAAGTCGTGGGACGAGTTTCTGCAGACGATGACAGTGAAGATTACCCGTCAGCATCTGGATTTTGCCACGCTGATGTTCGAGGTGCTCTATGCCTGCGAGGAAGCGTTGTTTGGACTGATGTGGCAGGACTACTTCGACAACGAGCAGCGCGACGAACAGCCACGCATCACGTATGACAAGACGAACGAGTACTTCCAGCAGTTGTCCCAGGAGTTTACCACCAACGACGTGAAAACCGTCTGGGGCTACACTTCGAATGCCACCGCCTCAGAGCGCATCCGCAAGTTGATTGAGGCAGGCGTCGTGAAGAAGCTGCGTCAAGGACACTTCCAGAAGTTGAAATCAGCTGCATAGTTCACGTCAACTAATGAAAAAGGTGGGCTGACGTTTGGTCAGTCCGCTTTTTTTTTGTACTTTTGCACGGAAACAACATAAACATAAAAATACAATAGAAGATATGAACAAGAATGAACTGAAACCTGCTGTAGTCTTCGAACAATTTGCGAAGATTAACCAGATTCCACGCCCTTCGAAGCGTGAAGAGAAGATGATTGCATACTTAAAAGAGTGGGGCGAGAGTCGCGGACTGGCTACCAACGTTGATGAGACGGGCAATGTCATTATCCGTAAACCTGCCACACCAGGTATGGAGAACCGTAAGACCGTCATCCTGCAGAGCCACATGGATATGGTGTGTGATAAACTGGTGGACTATCAGATAGACTTCGACAACGACCCCATCAAGACCTACATCGATGGTGAATGGCTGACTGCCGAAGGTACCACACTGGGTGCCGACGATGGTATCGGCTGTGCGATGGAGCTGGCGCTGTTGGAGAGCAACGACATCGAGCATGGTCCTATCGAGTGCGTCTTTACGCGTGATGAAGAGACGGGTCTGACGGGTGCTGAGGGTATGAAGGCCGGTTTTATGACGGGTGACTACCTCATCAACCTTGACTCAGAGGACGAGGGCGAGATCTTCGTCTCTTGTGCCGGCGGTCGTAATACTACCGCTAAGTTCAACTTCCAGCGCACTGAGGTGCCTGTAGGCTATTTCTTTATGCGTGCTCAACTGAAAGGACTCGTCGGTGGTCACTCTGGTGACGACATCAACAAGCAGCGTGCCAATGCCATCAAACTGTTGGGTCGTTTCCTGTTCCAGACCATCAATCGCTACGAGGGGGTTCGTCTGGCTCAGTTCAATAGTGGTAAGATGCACAATGCCATTCCTCGCGACGGTATGTTTGTCATTGCTGTTCCCAACGCACTGAAGGAGAATGTCAAGGCCGACTGGAACGTCTTTGCTGCTGAGGTGGAGGAAGAGTTCTGCGTTACTGATACACAGATGGTATGGACGATGGAGTCTACCGATGCCGAGCCCGTCATCGAGAATACTGTTGCCCGCAACTTCATCTATGCCCTGCAGGCTGTCGACAATGGTATCTATGCCATCTGCCAGGACCCTGCATTGAACGGTATGGTGGAGACCTCCAGCAATATTGCCAGCATCGAGACCACCGATGGTGCTATCAACATCGTCTCTTCACAGCGCTCCAACGTGATGTCGAACCTCGACAATATGTGTGCCACCATTGAAGCTTGCTTTGCTCTGGCTGGTGCAGAGGTGAAGCACTCTGATGGCTATCCTGCCTGGAAGATGCGCAGCCATAGCGACCTGCAGCGCATCGTCAAGGAGTCGTATGTCAAACTCTTTGGCAAGGAACCCAATGTACGTGGCATCCACGCTGGTCTGGAGTGCGGCCTCTTCTCTGAGCGCTATCCCAACCTCGACATGGTATCGTTCGGTCCTACGCTGCGCTTTGTGCATACTCCTGAGGAGCGTCTGCTCATCCCTACGGTGCAGATGGTATGGGATCACCTGCTTGACGTACTGAAGAACATTCCCCAGAAATGAAGAATGCACGCCACACTTCGACCTTTAGGTTGAAGAGCCTTATATATATAATAGGTGTCATGCTGTTGCTGACTGCTTGTGGTCAGCAACAGCGTGCCAAGTCTGTTGTTAAGGACTTTATGGAGACCTATCAGAAGGGTGATGTCGACTACTTGGAGTTCTCGGATGTTGACTCTACCAGAGTGCTGAGCGACTCGCTCATCAATGCGTTGCAACAGCAGGCTGGCAAGGATGTAACCTTCCAGAAACGTACCAGCACGACACTGTTGCTTATTCGTGCCAAGTATCTGTTGGACGATGATACCTGCAGCACAACCTTCTACCTCGACCCCTCAACGATGGGTGTGGTAGCTTGCAAGCAGAACTGAATAATACGGAGCATGGGCTGTGCTCCGTATTTTTTTTCTAATTTTTTTGCTATCGCTGCAATGTTTTGCAATATCCTGTCGTATATATAGACAGAAGAACATAAATAGATGACTACAGAAACCGACATAAACCTCCTGCAGGGACTGCGTAAGCAAAGTCCCCAAGCACAACAGCAGACACTCGATCGCTATGGCCGCGATGTCTTTGCCCAAGTGGTAAGACTCATCCCCGTCGTCGAGAATGCTGAGGAGGTCTATCAGGATGTGTTCATCAAGGTCTTTAGGAACATTGGACAGTATGACGCAGAGAAGTCGTCGCTGAGAACATGGATATCGCGCATCGCCTACAACGAGTCTATCACATTCCTGCGCCACAAACGCCTGCCGATGATCTACTACGAAGACCGTGATGGCGAGGCCGAAAGACTGTCGGATGCAGAGGTAGAGGACACCTTCGGCCAACCCAATCCGGAAACGGTACAACTCATCAGGGCCGCTCTGCAACACCTGCCACCCGACGAGAGAGCTATAGTGACCATGTTCTACTATGAAGAGATGAGTCTGAAAGACATTGCTTACGTGACAGAGTCCATACCTACAACGGTAGCCTCGAAGCTAAGCAGAACGAGAAAGAAACTATATAAAATCATCAAAATGTTACAGTCATGAATGAGGATCAGCTAGACACATTACGACAGCAGGATAAGAATCTGCGTGATGCCATCCGTATGGACGAGATGGAGCATCCTCAGATGCCTGCCGACCTCAATGCCCGACTGATGAAGCGGGTGGGCGAGGAGAGTGCTAAGCCCCAGCGTCGTCGCTTGCTGTGGCCCTGGATAGCAGCAGCCTGTGTGGCAGCCGTCATCGCTGTCTACCTGACACCACCGAAAGATGCGACCTCACCCCTAACCCCTCTCCAGGAGGCGAGGGGAATCGCAGAGGCGGAGAATGTGGTAGAAACACCAGTTGATCATGTTGAACAGCCTGCAGCACAACCTGTACAAATTCCCGTCAAGCGCATCGTTGCCAAGGTGGAGCCCAAGAAGGTGGAAACTCCAAGCGTGGTGCCACAGAAACAGCCTGCTACGACAGAACAGCTCTTGGCTCAAGAAACGAAACCTGTCGAGCAGAAAGTAGAGCAGAAGTCTGTGACGCTGACTGAGCGCGACATTCCCATCACTCGCCCAGAGAACTACAAATATACTCCAGAAGAAATCGCCCTCATGAAGAAGCAGGCCAACGAGGCCTACCTGAAATGGGTGGAATTAGAAATGGAGATTGCAAAAAATAATTTAGAACAAACAGCCCAAAATCAATAATTATGAAACGTTTATTTATCATGCTGCTCATCGCTTGCAGCGCCATTACAACCATCAGTGCCCAGCAGAAGGGAAAGCAGGACAACGTGCCTTATAATGTCAAAGCACTGTTTTATAGCATTATTACTACTTGGGGAGATCCTAATGAGGTATATTCGGTTAACAAGAATCCAGAAACGAATCAGATAGAGTCGAGTGTTAGGATTACCACCTTCTCTGCCGATAACGACAAGTTTCCCCACATGGCAGGTAAAGTATATCTGAATACCAGTGTCATCAGCGATGCTTTTAAGAAGGATGAGCCTAAGTCATACCAGATACTCCATATCACGCCTGGCGACTTTAAGAGATTCTCTCTAAAGGCTGTTAATGAAGACGGACAGAGCGAGACCTATCAAATCCGTAACAACAATGATGAAGAGATGTGGCTGATGTGCTGCAAGAATCCCGATAACCCCAAATTGCGCGATGCCTACGCCATCAAGTGGGTAATCACTAAGGAAGGTACCAAGGTCAATGGAATGGTTTATCAGATAACCTCTCTGCGTCCCGACAAGTACGAGAAACCTTTAGACTACTCTAAGCGAATGTTCAAGATTGAAGGCCGCGTGGACGATGAAATAAAGGATTCACTCTACAATATCTATATTGCCGAATCTCGTGAGGCTCTCTACAACCTCGAAGACCACGAGTATGTGGCTTGCATCCCCGTAGTCAACAAGCGCTTCGAGTGGCAGACAGAGCTCACTAAGCCCTGTGTTGGTCGTCTGCGCTGCATCTTCCCTGATGGTTCACTTTGCTCAGCATGGATTGATCTCGACTTTGTACCAGGTGAGACCTATCACATCACCGTACACAATGGCTATTACGACGAAGATAAGGACTACGAACGCCGTGTAGGTCGCCAGTCTGGCAAGAGCCTCATTGAACCCAATGCTGTAAAGGTGGTAGATGCGGTACCCGCTGAATATCGTAAGGCTACAGATGTCAATTCGCGAAATACACTTTCACAACCGAAGACGGCAAAGTTGAAGATGAAGGCAGAATTGGTAGAGATGGAGATGGAAGACATTCAGGCTAAATATAAAATGGTTGCTAATACCTTGAAAACCTTTAGGAGTCGTGACAGAGTCATGTTGCTCTTAGATCAGATTCTCCAGAAGAACAAAGAGTTGGACAAGAAATATCAGGAATTCATAAAACTGTCAAAGAGTATGAATATGCCTGTCGCGGAAATGCCGAACCTGTATAAGGAAATCCTTGAGTTTTACACTAATCAGAATAAGGCATTATATGAGCTCAGCAAAGATTCGATGACCAATGGTAAAAACATTCGCAAACTACAGGAGTACGTCACCAAGCAGACGGAGAAATACCTGAAGGACTTGGAGAACAGTTTGGAGTAATAGCATACGATAATGAGAGAGGCGGACGACCTCTCTCATTCTTTTTGTTATATGCGCTCCACCTGCTTCACACCCCTCACGGTGCGAAGCTTTTTCATGAGTGCTTCCAGTCGGGTGTTGTCGTCAATCATGATAGTCAGGTTGCCACTGAACAGTCCGTCGTGCGAGTCGATGTTGATGCTACGCAGTATCAGTTTCTCGTCGCGCGAGATGATGTTCGTCAGGTTGTTCACGATGCCAATGTCGTCATTGCCGATGATGCGCAGCGTGATGGCATACTGCGAGGCACCCTTGCCGCTCCATCTTGCCTTGACGATGCGGTAGCCAAAGCGTTTCTTCAGCTCTGGGGCGTTGGGACAGTCCTCACGGTGTATCTTGATGCCGCCATTGATGGTGACAAAGCCAAACACCTTGTCGCCATAGATGGGCTGACAGCAGCGTGCCAGCTGGTAGTCGATGCCTTTCAGGTTGCGGTCGATGACCAGAACATCGTCAGCCATCTGGTTGGTGGCTACCGAGTGCTTCGAGTTCTCCAGCACGAAGTTGGCAGCGCTCTCAGCGACGTTATTGCCCGTGACGGGCTGGTCGCCCTGTTGCAGTTCTATGTATTTCTCGATGATGACGGCAGGGTCTAACTCGCCATTCGCCACCTGACGGTAGAAGTCGCTGACCTCCTTGAACCCTAACTTGCGGATGAGTAGCTGCATGATGCTGTCGTCCATCTCCAACTTACGGTTCTTGAACTTGCGTTCCAGCATTTCCTTGGCAAAGAGACCTTCCTTGACCTGTGTCTCCTTCAGTGCCAGACGAATCTTCGAGCGGGCTCGCGAGGTCTGGGCAATGTTCAGCCAGTCCTGCTTAGGCTTCTGGTTGGCACTGGTCATAATCTCCACCTGGTCACCACTCTGTAGTGGTTGGCGGATGGTTACCACTTTGCCGTTGATGCGGGCACCCGTACAGGCACTGCCAATCTTTGAGTGGATATGGTAGGCGAAGTCGAGGACAGTGGCACCCTTGGGGAACTTAAACAGGTCGCCCTTAGGGGTGAACACAAAGACCTCGTCTTCGTAGAGATCCATCTTAAACTGTTCCATCGCTTCCATGCCGTCGCTGGTCTCCAGCATCGAGCGGATATTGGTGAGCCACTCATCCAGTCCCGATTCACCCTTGACACCTTTATAGCGCCAGTGGGCAGCAACGCCTCGTTCGGCAATCTCGTCCATGCGCTCCGTGCGTATCTGTACCTCCACCCATTTCTGCTCAGGACCCAGCACAGTGATGTGCAGCGATTCGTAACCATTCGACTTCGGCACGCTCAGCCAGTCGCGCAAGCGCTTGGGGTTGGGCTGGTACATCGAGGTGACAATGGCAAAAGCCTGCCAGCATTGCATCTTCTCCTTTTCAATAGGGGTGTCTATGATGATGCGGATGGCAAAGAGGTCGTAGACGCCCTCGAAGGGGCATTTCTGCTTCTTCATCTTCTGCCAGATAGAGTGTATCGACTTGGTACGTCCCTTGATGTGAAACCTGATGCCGGCCTCGGTGAGTCGCTGACTGACAGGTTCAATAAAATGCTCGATATAGGCGTCGCGACTCTTCTTTGTCTCGCTCAGCTTTTCCTTGATATGGTAATAGGCGTCGTGCTCCAGGTATTTCAGCGACAGGTCTTCCAGCTCGCTCTTCAACTTGTAAAGACCCAACTTATGAGCCAGTGGCGCATAGAGATAGGCGGCCTCCTGCGACACCTCGTGCTTGGCATCGTTGTTGTCAGTATCTTTTATCTGTCGCATTAAGTTCACGCGGTCGGCAATCATAATCAGAATGACGCGCATGTCCTCGGCAAATGACAGTAGCAGGTTGCGGAAGTTCTCTGACTCGATGACGGGATTCTTCTGGTAGAGCTCCTGGATGCGCTGCAGACCATGCAGTATGCGGGCAACGCTCTCCCCAAACTTGTCCTTTACCTCGTCAACAGTCAGCATGCCTCCCTCGACGCAGGGACGTAGCAGTACAGCAAGTACACTGTCACGCTTCAGTCCTATCTCTTCTACTACCAGCAGCGCTGTCTGGAAAGAGAGTAGGATAGGGTTCAGACCGAACACATTACGTTGTAGCTGGTTCGTGTCAATGGCGTCCAGCAACAGTTGTCGTATGTTCTCCTCGTCACCTTCTATCAGTGAGGGTGCTATCTGTTCTCTAATCTTCTGATATAGGAACAGTGTCTCTTCTTTCTCTGAATTCATCGGGTGCTTCTATCGTCTATTTATCTTGAAATACATGCAAAGATACTTATTTTTTGCGGAAGAATCAGCCGCTTTATATTTTTTTAACCTCATGCCTCTCGTTTATGTCTTTGTTTTTATGGCAAAAAGATGTACCTTTGCAAAAGATATGGAACAAAAACATACACGTGAGGAGAAAATGGAAGCCTTCGGACGCATGCTCGACGTGCTTGATGCGCTGCGCGAGAAATGTCCGTGGGACCGCAAGCAGACCAATGAGAGTCTGCGCCCCAATACGATAGAAGAAACCTACGAACTCTGCGACGCACTGATGAAGGACGATGTGGAGGATGTTTGTAAGGAACTGGGCGACGTGTTGCTGCATATTGCCTTCTATGCCAGGATTGGTGAGGAGAAGTCTCAATTTGACATGGCGGACGTTTGCAACCATCTGGTTGACAAACTGATATTCCGTCATCCGCATGTGTACCATCCTTCGCAGATTGGTGCCAAGAATCCTCGTCCGCTGCCCTATGGTGAGAACGAGGAAGAACGTGAGTTCTCCAAGGTGAACAACGTCGATCAGGTGCTTGACAACTGGGAACAGATCAAGCAGAAAGAGAAGGGTGGCAACAAGACCGTGCTGGCTGGCGTGCCAGCAGCGCTCCCGTCACTCATCAAGGCTTATCGCATCCAGGACAAGGCGCGTCATGTGGGTTTCGACTGGAAGGACCGCGAAGATGTCTGGGCTAAGGTTCGCGAGGAACTTGGCGAATTGGAGGCTGAGCTTCAGCGCGACGACAAACAGCACGCCGAAGAGGAGTTAGGTGACTTCCTGTTCTCTGTCATCAATGCCGCCCGTCTCTATAAACTGAATCCCGATAACGCATTGGAGCATACGAACCAGAAATTCATCCGTCGCTTCAACTACATCGAACAGCACAGCATCAAGGCTGGTCGTCCGCTGACGGAGATGACGCTGGAGGAAATGGATGCGCTGTGGAATGAGGCGAAGAGAGGGGAGAAGGCTGATGTGTGATGTATGATGTATGATGTAAGAAGTAAGATGTAAGAGATATGAAAAAATTTGGAATCATCCTTTTGGTTGCTGCAGTCGTACTGTCAATGGGCAGTTGTGGTAACAATACAAAACCAGTGCCCTTTGATAATGGCGACTCGTTAGACCAGTCCATAGATTCTACATTGTATGGTATCTGTGGCGAAGCGACATCCATGAATGTGTTGCAGTTGATTACTGATACAGGTGATACGCTGATGCTTGACATTTCCGATGCCAAGGACCGTGACATGGTGTTTGGCGGACTTCAGGCAGGTGATCGTATGGCTATTATACCTTCTTATACCAGGGATATTGCGAAGATGGTAATCAACCAGACGGCACTGTTAGGCAACTGGGTAATGCCAAACCCCATTGACGGCAGCGATGAAGTTGGCATCAGTATCAAGGAAGGCGGTGTAGCAGAGAGCATCGAGCAAGGTTCTATTATCTATCGTACCTGGCGACTGGTCAAGGGACATCTGGAGATTACCTTGGTGCGCGATGGAGCCAATGACGTAGAAGAGCTCAATATCTACGATATCACTAAGTTGACTGCCGACTCATTGGTTTACAGGGATGCTGAGGAAGTCTTCGAATATAGTCGCCAGAAGCCCAAGGAGACTTATGGCGATGATGTGAAACTGGAAGATGTTGATTACGATGACTTTAAAATGTAAGCGTCCTTGGAACCATTCAAAGTACACATTTTAGGTTGCGGCAGTGCCCTTCCTACGCTGAAGCATTTCCCCTCCGCGCAGGTCGTGGAGGTTCGTGGCAAGCTGTTTCTCGTAGATTGTGGTGAAGGGACGCAGATACAGTTGCGCCGTTCGCGTCTGCGCTTTACGAAGATTAGCGCTGTCTTCATCACCCATCTGCATGGCGACCATTGCTTTGGACTCATTGGCATGCTGAGCACCTTCGGACTGTTGGGACGTACTGCCAAGCTGACGGTCTATGCTCCTGCAGAGCTGGCCGATATCTTGCAGCGACAGATAGACTTTTTTTGTCGTGACTTGGACTATGAGGTCGAGTTTGTGGCAGTAGACACGACACAGCAGCAGGTTATCTATGACGACCGTTCACTGACTGTCGAGACATTGCCATTGGAGCATCGGGTACACTGTTGTGGCTACCTGTTCCGTGAGAAACCCTCGCTGCCCCATATCCGTCGTGATGTAGCAGATTTCTACGAGATTCCCGTCAGTCAGTTCAATAACATCAAGGCTGGAGCTGGCTGGACCACTGCTGAGGGTGAGGAGATTCCCCATGAACGTCTGGTGGAGGCTGCCGACCCTGTGCGTAGCTATGCCTATGTCAGCGATACTCGCTATATACCGTCGTTGGCCACTCTATTGCAAGGCGTTAGCACGCTCTATCACGAGAGTACCTATGGCGAGGATAATCTGCAGATGGCTCAGAAGTATAACCATTCTACCGCCCGTCAGGCTGCTTTGGTAGCTCGCGAGGCTGGGGTGGGACAGCTGTTGTTAGGGCACTATTCTTCACGCTATGAACGTGAGGAGGTCTTGCTTGATGAGGCCCGTGAGGTGTTTGAAAACAGCCGTCTAACCAATGAAATGGATGTTTTTGACGTCTGATGCTTACTTTTTGGCCTAAAAATTTGGATTAATCGAAGATTATTCTTATCTTTGCACCAAATAATCTGTTGATGCGTATGAAGAAATCATTACTTATATTCTCTATAACCCTCTCATTTATCATTGCATGGCCATCTATGATGACCGCTATTCCTGTTGCTCCAGGCATTGAGGAATTTGTTGATGAGGAGGTTACTATTACCGTTAAAGGACAGACGGTAATGGTCAATGGTGCTCAGGGACAGACGTTAGAGGTCATTTCGCTGACAGGCCGTTGCATTATGACGGAGAAGATTGAAAGCCCCGCACAGAAAATTGAACTAAATATACCAAAAGGTTGCTATATCTTAAAAATCGGAAAAGTAGTCAGAAAGGTTTCTGTTCGCTAATCGGACTACTCGCCTTAGCCGCACTGGTTCTCATGGGATGTGGCAAGGACAACTCTTTTAAGAACAAGGACATAACAATGGAGGCGTTTTCTGATATGAAGGCGCCTGCGTTTGTTTTTGACTTCCAGCAAGTAGCCCGTTTGGTACGCAGCACAGCACAGTCAGCAGCTATTGAGACAGAAGCCGACCGTCGTGTACGCGAATACTATGCACAGCCTGAAGCCCAACTGCTGTGGGTCGACAGGGCAGGAGTGGATCATCGTGCTGACTCGCTGCTGGCTTATCTTCATGAGGTGTCTGCTATAGGCTTCTCTGAACAAGCTTTCTACGTCGACGCTATTGAGCACGACATGCAGTGCCTGCGCCAGTTGCAGTTCGACGAGGGTGCTGACGACATCAACCATGTTGCAGCCCGATTGGAATATCACCTCACCAAAGCTTGCCTACGCTATGCTTACGGCTACCGCTACGGCTTTATCAATCCTTTGCGCGTCTTCAATCGTTTGGACGAAGAAGAAAGAAAGGAAGGACAGCCAGCCCATGTGGTCCGCTATCGTGGACTCTTTGATATGGATATGGAGAAGGCACCTGCTGACTACTATCTCTCCGTTATTGGTAAAATTCAGCACGACAGCCTCTCCCAGTATCTGGCAAGCATCGAAACACAGGATAAGTTCTACCGTCAGCTGAAGGAGATGCTGCAACGTGACAGCAGTAGCATGCAACGGCAGCGCATCCTTGCCAATATGGAGCGCACCCGTTGGCGTCTGCATAATCCCATCCCTGAGGAGGGCAAACGCATCATCGTCAATATTCCTGCCTACCAGCTCTATGCCTATGGCGGTGACAGTGTGTTGCACATGCGCATCGTTTGTGGAGCTATGAAGACGAAGACCCCTTTGCTGACCAGTGCTATTGAATGGATGGAGGTCAATCCGCAATGGATTATTCCGCAGAGTATTCTGGAGAAGGACGTAGTACGCCATGCTGGCGACAGTGCCTATTTCGCCCGCAACAGATACGAGATATACGAACGTGCCACCAATAAGCAGATGGCTATTAGCGAGGTGACGGGCAGTATGCTGCTCAGTGGCAAATACCGTGTGGCACAGCAGAGTGGCGATGACAATTCTTTGGGGCGCATCGTGTTCCGCTTCAAAAACCAGTTCTCCGTATTTCTGCACTACACCTCAACACCTTGGATGTTCCAGCGCGACTCACGTTCCATATCCCACGGCTGTGTGCGTGTGGCTCAGCCTTACGAACTGGCGGCGTTCGTGCTTGACCAGCCCGACGAGTGGCTCTTAGATCGCATCCGTATCTCGATGGGACTGAAGCCCGCTACTGAACGTGGCATGAAATATCTGCGTACCCACCAGGACGAGGAAGAGCACAAGCTGATAGGCTATGTGCCCGTCAAACCTCACGTACCTCTTTATATTATATACTTCACGCTGTGGACTGACGAGAACGGTGCCTTACAGTCCTGGCCGGATGTCTATGGCTACGACCGCGTGATATTAGAGCATCTGAAACCATTCCTACCATGACGAAAGACGAAGAACAGTTGCTGATGCAACAGCTGACAGACCCACAGAGTCAACGGAAAGCCTTTGAGCGGTTGGTGCGCGAGTATAGCGAACAGCTCTACTGGCAGGTACGCCGCATGGTGCTCAGTCATGAGGATGCCAACGACGTTATGCAGAACGTCTTTCTGAAGGCATGGGCCCATCTGGACGACTTCCATCACGATGCCAAGATTTCCACGTGGCTCTATCGCATCGCTGTCAATGAGAGTCTCGACTTCCTGCGCCGCAAGAAAAACCAGTTGGTAACCAGTGCTGACGAGGCAGAACGTGGCGTCGCTGATACGCTGATGGCAGACCGCTATTTTGATGGCGACCAGACGGAGGCTCTCCTGCAGGAAGCCATAAGCCAGTTGCCTGATGTGCAGCGCACCGTCTTCAACCTGCGCTACTTCGACGACATGAAATACAGCGATATAAGTAAACTTCTCAATACCTCTGAAGGTGCTCTGAAAGCATCCTATCATATTGCGGTGAAAAAGATTTCTGAATTTTTTAAGTACCGTGATTAAACTTTCTACATGATTATACGTCAAACGATAAAACAAACACTAAGGAGTATGTCAATGACTAACGAAGAATTATACCTCAAGGAAAGAGTAGGGCAGAAGAATCCCTTCCGCACGCCAGAAGGGTATTTCGACCAGTTTACGGCAAATATCATGGCTCAGCTGCCCGAACGTCAGCCAATGGAGAGTAAGTCCGTGGCTAAGAAGGTGGCTATGCCCATCCGTCACTGGTTCTATGCTGCCGCCTGTGTGGCTGCATTGCTTGTTACGGCTTTCTCCTTCCATTTCCACAACACTGCCGACAACCAGCAGCAGGTCGCATTCTCTGAGACCTATATTGATGAGGCTGCCGACTATGCTATGCTTGACAATACGGATATCTACCAGTTGTTAGCAGAAGAGTAAGAAAACTAAAAAAGTAACGACATGAAAAAGTTTATATCTCTCAGCCTGTTGCTGATGATGACTATCATGGTGAGCGCTCAGGATCATAAGCGTTTCTCGCCCGAGAAATTCGAGGCTGACCTGAGATGCTTCATCACCAAAGAGGCTTCGCTCACCCCTCAGGAAGCAGACAAACTGTTTCCTGTATTCCGTGAGATGCGCGAGAAACAGCGCGAAATCTACGAAAAGATGCGTAAGCTGGGTATGAACAAGGCTTCCGACGATGAGGCTTGCAAGCAGTTCATCATCGAGTACGACAAGCTGAATCTGGAGTTAGGCCAGCTGGATGTCACCTATCACAAGAAGATGATAAAGATGATACCAGCCAGTAAGGTCTATGCAGTCATGCAGGCTGAGAAGCGCTTCCACCGCCAGATGATGAAAGGCTGGCAGAGGGGCAGACACCGCTAAGGCCACAACGCTCGCAATGAGGACGGCGCGCCGTACAGACATAGCGGCCGTGCAGCAATAACCAATGATGTGCCCGTGGAATATCCTCCACGGGTATATTTTTTACCAGCTCCTGTTCTACCTTCAAGGGATTGTCGGCCTTGGCAGCGACCAGCCCCAAACGGTGACTCACACGGAATACGTGGGTGTCGACAGCCATGGTCGACTT
>Ga0310691_10002509_pt1 | contig 24222 bp, 27 predicted proteins | sample 176DNAGHGlowgp2_FD_203887 | JGI IMG/M metagenome (GOLD analysis project Ga0310691, IMG submission 203887) | Sheep rumen microbial communities from Palmerston North, Manawatu-Wanganui, New Zealand - 1766 DNA GHGlow gp2 (v2) (version 2) | ecosystem: Host-associated > Mammals > Digestive system >...
CGCTTTCGTAGGCACCAACTGGGGCGACGAGGAGAAAGTTGTGCGCCAGGTGGTCGAGATGGCACAGGGCGGCGTGCTGATGATCGACGAGGCCTACCTGCTGAACGGCGACAACAAGAGCGATCCAGCCAAGATGGTCATCCCGCTGCTAATGAACATCCTTGCCGACGAAGACAAGCGCGACATCGCCATCGTGCTCTGCGGCTACAAGGACGAGATGAACCGTCTGTTGGAACTCAACCCTGGTCTCGCCTCGCGTTTCCCCAACCGTTTTGAGTTCCCTGATTTCACCATCGACGAACTGCTGGAGATCACCCGTCGTCGCATCCACGAATACGACTACGAGTTCACCAGAGCCGCCTGGACGAAGTACAAGACGCTCATCGCAGAGGTCTATAAGCTGCGCGATCCCAAGACGTGGGGCAATGCCCGTTTCATCGCCAACCAGCTTGAGCGCATCTACATCCGCCACGCTGAGCGCTGTGTGCGCCATCACGTCAGCGACCGTCGTCACCTCTTCCTGATCACCCCTGCTGACATCAAGCCCATCGACCTTCCTACCCCCAAACCCCACATCGGGTTCTAAGGGATATAACCAAAACCGCACCTAAGTAGATAATTGATCTCTTAGGTGCGGTTTGTTTGTATGGTCGGTTCCGTTGTGCACTTAACCAAAGTTACACCTGTCCGGTTCCGTTACAATTTCGGCAACGGCAGGAATGACTGCTACAGGCGTCTATTACTTGACCACAGTTTGAACAATTGGTCCATTGCGGATCGCTATTACCTGAATAGCGCGGTGCTCCAGGCCAATGGTAATATCCTGAACCATTGCACATTCCACAAGTCACCGTAGAACCGCCTGACGTGCCGCCAGAGCTGTAGCCACCAGCGCCTCCTCCCATCATTCCATTAACCTGCTGCTGCACTTTTATCAGTTCCTCAGCTGTTTCTGCGCTACACACACCTGTACCATTACATCCTGCACACGTTTGTTTCGGAGCCATGATATCACCAGGCGCAAAATCGAAGATACCAGTTCCCTGACACCCTGGACAAGTAACCATCTTTGGTTGTTTCTCTTCTACTGGTGCAGAAGGTTCATCGGCTTCCACATCGTCATCATATGAATCACTGTATGAATCATCACTGCTATAGGAAGAAACGCTTATATCATCATACAATCCGCTTCTGGAATTCTGACTGATGAAAACACCAGCAATTATGATGGCGACAAGCACGAATGCCCCTATACCCACAAACAGCCACGTATTATTCTGCTGATTACCGGAGAAAGGTGGAGTCGGATTATTATTAGCAGGGGAAGATGGTCTGTTATAATTAGGACGTGGGGCGGGCTTATTATTTGAAAAAGGAGCGGGGCTGTCATTAGCAGATGGATATCTGGGAGCAACGTTAAGGTTATTTACAATAGCCCTCAAATCCAACCGGTAACGGGCTTGTCCGAGTTCTACAACATCATTCGTTCCAATCATTTTAGATGCGACCGGCTGACCATTCACATACGTCACATTCATGGGATTCAGGTTGTGAATCAGATATCCGTTGCCCATCACCTCAATGCTGCAATGCTGACGGCTGACAGATTGTGGCACAGACCTCATCTGCCCCCATGTCGATTCATTCGCCCCGATTGTAATCAGCAGTTGCGAATCAACACCCTCCTGCCCATATCTTCCGATAATCACCTTCTTTTCCATCATTTCGCGTCTTTGATAAGTTTTCCGTCGTAGTTTTCATGCGTCATCCCATTATCATCGATATACACTATATAAAACAAAGCTACGATCTACATGATATTAACGGTGAAATTATTAAAATTGTTTGTCTTTACATTTTCCAACAGGACTTTATAGGCCTCATTACATTGTTTGTCATTGGTTGAACCTGATTCATTTGTCAGGCCATACTGAATCGTTGTCTTTTCATTTTTGATTTCGTAGACGAGGAGTGCGCAGCTTTGAGTTCCATCATCATTCGTAAGCAACGTGATGCAAAAAAGGGCATCACCTTTCATGTTGCCAAAATAAATCATTCCTTCTTTTGGATTGTATGCAATCGTCGTCACCAGATTGTCTACCGATAGCTGACTATTCTTATAGTTTGCAATACTCACAGCCGGTGACTCCCCAGGGATGTCGAAGATACCAAATTCGAAATCACAAACAGCTAGCAGTTTTGTATTCATGTCCACAGCACTTTCAAACCTGAACTTGTAGTCCGTCCTTTTTTGTGCATAAGCAGTCGTTATCGTCAACATGATAACGGCTAGTATCAATATCCTTTTCATAGGTCTTATGTTTTATTGTTTATATCTAGAATAACTTTGCATTTCATGATTTAGAGTTTTTGAATAATTGATGCAACTTCATTCGCCCCGATTGTAATCAGCAGTTGCGAATCAACTCCTTCCTGCCCATATCTGCCGATAATGATTTTCTTTTCCATCATATTTCCTTTATCATTTCTTGCTTTCCATCAACTCATAGACACCACGAGCAAGACTGAGCATGGCAGAGTCTGGCTGTTCGGCCTTCATACCAGGTAACAGATACGTTTGTGCCAAGTAGTCGCACTCTGAGTTCGACAGTTCTTTTTCCAGATTGTTCGTTCATCATTTCCCGTCAGTTAGTATTCATATTATCTTTGCGTTCTCTGCTTTTTCTGTGTTGTAATACGTTTACACACTCCTCTTAGTAGTAGCCGATTGACACCGCAAATATAGGAATTATTTTTCAACACGACAAAAATAATGGCATTTATTTTGTCTTACATTCGACTTGCATTAACTTTGCAACTACGACGCAAAGATTCTCACGTTCGGAAAATTGCAAATATATTTGCATTTTCGCTCACTTAATCGTATCTTTGCAGCGATTAAACAAACCCATCAAAAACGAACGACTATGGAAAAAGAAAATAAGAAAAGGGATAAGGTTTTCTCCCCCACCATCGTGCTGGCAGCATTAATTGTCATTGGCTTTATCTTTGCCCGTCAATATTGGGCAAATAACGGGGAGGAGAACGTGGTCAAAAATGTAGAGATCAGCAACCGCCGTGTCATTATGGAGCGTATGGTCAAGCAACAGACATTCTATCAGCATGTCGTTACCCTCATGCAAAAGGATAGGAATCTTACCAACCAAGAGCGCGCACAACTGCTGGCCGACTCCATCCCTGCAGCTGAATCCGAGGAGATTGCCGCCAATTGGCTCAAGGCTAGTTTTACGGCAAACGACAAACCAATCCTATATTCCATCTTAAGTGAAACACCACTAAGAATGTTAGACGATGCTGGTCAGCCATTCAATTTCGTTATCTCAGAGGAAGACTACGCCCTCATCTTCGATCTGTGGAAAAAACTCCAGCCCGACAATGCCTTCCTGAAAATATTGTTCAAACCCGAAAAAACCGAAGAATAGTCACCTCACGACCTTACCCGTTTTATCGATTTTAACCCAATTTCCGTTAGTGTACTTGACTTCAGCTCTGCCCTTGTGGAAAGGGAATGCTTCATTCCATTGGCAGGGAATGACAACTTTCCCCGTCTTGTCGATAAATCCATACTTCCAGTTGGTATCCCTGACCCAAGCCAAGCCCTCGTAGTAACACCCTTTATCTTCCCACTTGTGGGTGTTTACTTGTTTCTGCTTAGTACCTGTTGCCGTTTGCTTCGTCGTCGTTGCCGGTGCTGGCTGTTTCTTCACAACAGGTTTCTGCCTAACATCCTGCGCTGTTGCAATATTGACGCACAGCATGCAAAGAAGCACCAAAACTATCATTTGAAATTCTCTTCTCATCATTTTCTATTGTCTCTAATTCTTCAATTCTGGTTCATTTCATTACTGTCCTTTTATTCCCCCATTTCCTTTTTCAGAAGGTCAATCTGACGCTGAACTTTCAGATAGAGTTCACTCGACTCACCGAAGAGGTATTTCTCGATAGCGAGAATCCTATGCAGCAGCTCCATCGTCTTTTCGTAGTCGTTGACTGCGTAGTAGTAGGCTACCAATTTCAGATACACCTGAGCCACTTCCTGACTCATCTCACCCGTTGCCATCCGTTGGTATTTCAACGCTTCGTTCAAATAGTCCAAGGTCGCCTTCTTATCATTCTCCTCAGAGGCAACCTGCACCAGGTTTACATAAGTATCAGCCATCAGGACCGGTTCGGCATCGGGAATGGTCTTCAACACCTCCAACGCTTTCAGAAAGCACTCCTTCGCATTCTTATCATTCTCCAGCTTATACCAGCACATCCCTATTTTGTTGTAGATTTGCGCCGTATAATTGTTGTTCTCCCCATAGAGCATTTTAAATAGCCTCATATGCTAAACGCCAAATAAATGAAATTAATTTCAAAACAACAAGAAAATGGAGGGAAAATCTACAGGAAAACTGATTGAGCTATCGTCTATGGTGTCAATGACTGTCATGAAGAATCTTTACATCTTTGTTACTTCACCTCTATATAAGTCATCTGCCATGTGGAGAATTAGTTCGTGCATCTCCAAGTCATCCATGTAGAATTGAGGAATAGCTTCGTAACCGATGGCTGCACCAAGTATGTTTCCCGTTACAGCTCCAGTGCTGTCACTGTCACCACCATGATTAACGGCAGCAATCATGGCATCCTCAAAGCTATCGAAGTGCTTTAAGGCACAGTAGAGAGCAATAGCCAATGCTTCTTCGCCAGTCCATCCCTCTCCCAGACAACTGATATTCTCCAAATCTGTCTTTCCATTGTCGAGCAGCAGGATGGCTCGTTCTGCCAACTCTGCCATACGCTCCACATCGTTGTAGTAGGCTTTGTAGTGCTTTCGAATCATTTCAACACCCTCCATGATATAGCGTTTCATGCTTTCCTGAGTTGGTTCAATGTCACGAGCCAGCCTATAGATGACATGGGACATCAGAGCGGCAGAGATATATCCCAACGGATGCTGATGGGTGATTTCGGCAGCTTCACCTGCCAGCAGGTCTGCTTCCTCTATGCTCATCCTGTCTTGGACAACTGCGTAAAGTGGAATTGGGGCGATACGCATCACACCACCGCATCCCTTGCTGTTGTTCATCGGGGCTTTGCCACGATAGATGTCGTCCAATGAGGACATACAGGTATTGCCTGGCGCACGACGATGGTTCAGTTCTGGCACATCACTTATCCAACAATCCTTATACTTAGGGGACTTCTTCCCAATCTGCGTCAGATACCATTCGACGTAGGCACTACAGATACCAAACTTCAGCGAAATGCCTTGTTTCTTGGCATTCAACAGTCCATTGGCAGTAAAGAGTGTCATCTGCGTGTCATCAGAAACAACTGCCTTACCTGCTTGCTCTGCATCTTCCAACCTAGATTGCCATGTGTCCAAGCGAGTGATGCCACGCTCTCCATATCGTTTTTGTATCTCCTCAAAGGAGTAGATGAACTCCACAGGATAACCCAATGCGTCACCGATGGCACCGCCAACCAGTGAACCTCTTATTCTGTCTTGTAATGTATTCATTGCTTTTCCGTTTTAAAATATTCAAGTACACTATTCCAATCAGGGAACTTCTCCGAACCAAACTCTATCCACTCTCCAGAGAACTCACTGGCCCCATTCTTGCCTCGGTCATCTATCAAGTAATCGCCTTGACACAAGTCCTTTCTATGGGTGATAACCATTCGCTTGTGAAACACATCGTCAAGATACTTCGTCACCCAAGATACCTTATCCGACCATGCAGAAGGATTCTTCCAAGGAGCTGTGGAGAGGATGAACAAGTCGAAGTGCTTCTGCAATTCGTGCATCGCGTCTATGGCTCCAGGCATGGGCTTCATCAGTCCGAACAATCCAGGTATCTCATCCAAGCGACCTTCGTATTCCTGCTTGATTTCCTCACTGACCTGTGCCAGCCCTGACTCGAAATCTACGAGCACATTGTCCATATCCACAAACACACGCTTCTTACGCTCTATACCCTTGTCTCGCTTATCATAGTTGTCTCGCAGTTCTGTGAGTATTGTGCATAGTTCGTCCTCTGTGAGTATGGTTTTGAACGGATTACTTTCACCACGAGAATGGTAGAGTATCTGACCTCTTGTTGACATCAAAGCTGTACGGAACCTCTCGTTCTGTTCATACATTGCCTGATATGCCCGACGGACAAGTTGCCCATATTCTTCAGATTGTCTGTCTATAGCGACACCCTTCCACCATACTATTTGGTCTGTATGCCAACCTGTAGAAGTCATCTTCTTGGCATTCTTGCCCTTCATGGAGCATATCTGCCTCTGTTTGTCCTTATCCTTTTGCTTCAACGACTGAAGAAATCCCTCCATGCTGCCGCACACCATGCCGTCAAAACGGAAACCATTGCTGCACTGGTTGGAAAGGACATCTGCCGGGTAGTCACTCTTTGACCATATATCTACAGCCTTACCCCGCCACACTAACCACTTTATATATAATCTTCTAAGCATTGTCTAATCTCTTACTCAATTCATTAATCATTTTCTTACGTTCCTTAAACACCTCTATGGGCATCGGTTCTTTGCCATATCGTTCTGCTATATACTGATAGAAGGCATTGAGCACACGCATAATCTATGTCGGGTATTCTTGTCTGTATGATTCTTTCTATGTCAAGCATCTTACCAACCTCCTTTATGTTTCTTCTTCCGAGTATAAACCTTATCCGACTTGTGAACTCTTTTATGCGAATGAATGATGCGGTTAAGCGAGAGAAATCAAAAACGAGTTTTTGATTTCCGAGCGTGAGCATCTTCGCCGCAGGCAAACTGGCCCAAGCAGTTCCATTTCGGCTTCCCGGCCACCTCGTCTCATGGCTTTAATTGCATCCAGAGTCGATGACTTTAAAATATTCTTTCTCCGTTTCTTCATTTGTACTGATTTATCTTATGACAGCGGCTGCAACAGCCTGCGCTCCCTTGATTCCCTCTGGATGATTATGAGTAACTGATGCTGTAATATATGCGAGTACCAGTGCCTCGTCCAACGACTTGGCATACATTCCCACAGGGCTTACTCGCATGGCTGAGCCATTACCATAGCTGCCGTAGGGCTGAGGATTATCCGCATTTAGCCACTTCTGGAACATACCTCCGTAGCCAGCATTAGGGTAGCGACGCCCCATCTCCTGCATAATTCTGACCAGACTGTCTGCATCGTGCGATGGGTCATCCATCAACCACTTGGCTACTGCCAATGTCATGACAGTGTCATCAGTAAATCGACTACCAGGGGGCAGCAGTTCAAAGTCTTCTGTCTTTACGTTGTGCCATTCTCTTGTCGAACCGACAATATCACCAATAATCGCACCCAACATATCGTGCTCTTTTCTGTGTTCGTTAAAATTCCAATCTAAATCCTTTTTGTTTCAGTTCCTCATACTATTTATACAACCTCAAAACGCATCCTCACAGATTTTCCTTGCACCAGGTTGGAACACCCATTCCTTTAATGCTGCAAGCGAAGGACACGACTTGATGTCATATTCATACACCTTGTCCTCTTGAGGATAGCAGAACTCCGTCATCACCCCTTTGAGATGCGACGTCCCATCTGCCTCCACCAAAATATAAAGAACCAGCGAATCAAACAGCGATTCGTCAACAGGAGCCGAAGCGATGCTCGTTCTAATCAGGCAATCCTTCATCGACTCCAGATCATCAATTTTCAGCAGTTCTTTTCTCAGCATACCTAACTGAGCATCAACCGCCCACCCTATTTCCATTCTGTATGCACTCATCATGTTTAGCTATTAAATTATTCACATACCGCACGTACATTAAATTTATATCGCATTGTAGCCTGACGTACATTAACCTTGCCCTTACGAAGCCCTTCATCCGCATCATTCAATTCTTGCACCCAAACTAGCATGAAGTCTATTTTTCTCCACCTCTGATTGAAACTGCCACTCCATAACCCAGCACCTTGGTCTGTGCGAAAAATTTCTCGATCGTAGCCTCCTATTGCAGGAATGAAGATTGATGCCCCATTCTTACCCGTCACTCTAAAACCAGGAACATCATTCCGGCGTTCAATTTCCCATGTACAATTCGCCTCCAGCTCTTTTAACTCATCACTTGTAGGCATACGCCAATTGCCACCCAAATTAGCCTTTGCAATATCTTTAGATGTTCCTACAATATCGCCAATTTCATTCACATCGGAGAATATCTCGGTAGCATTTTTCTCACCAGAAGGGTCTCCCCATAAAAAATACCGACCTGCATCCCAAGGATTCTCTGCCCCGACATTACAATCAGCCCATTTAACACTCAATCCTAAATCTATAGCCTTCGTTTGTCCCATTACGGAATTAAAGGAAAGAAGGCATAAGCATAAGACTATAACTTTTTCGATTCTATTTGTTCTCATAATTTAAAGTTTTGAAAAATACAAAAGTGTTTTAGGCATTTTAATTCTAATAATACACATACTCTCCAAACCTCCTGATTATACACCTGCCACAAAATAGCGTATAGAGGTTCCATATTCTCCTATTCATTCAACAATTCTGATAATATCCGTTATTTCTATCATCCATACGGATGAATCTCATTATAATCTATCTCGTCGGCCAGAGATTTTACCTTTTTCGTCAATAAATCCACCAGCCCCTCTTCTTTCAGTTTTGCTATGATATCCTGTGTGGAACCAAATCCTACGACCGTCTCAGCACCGTATGGATTTGGATAATTCACAGCTGCAAATGTCAAAAAGCGTTCTGTCTCGCGGCCTACATACTTCACATTACACACTTTCAGAATGAGATGCGACAATCCGATATGCAGATCAGACACATCTTCCCGTTCATACACAACGTCGAAAGTCCCATACTCAGGCACTTTTTCCACCACCTGCTTCTGCAGGCTGTCAATCATCTTACTAATCAACTCTTCCAGCTTTCTCACATTTTCTTCCTTCATGATATTCCTCCTTGAATGTTACACCTTCTTTTATACCACCTCAAAACACATCCTCACAGATTTTCTCTGCACCAGGTTGAAACACCCATTCCTTTAATGCTGCAAGCGAAGGACACGATTTGATGTCATATTCATACGCCTTGTCTTCTTGAGGATAGCAGAACTTCGTCAGCACCCCCTTGAGATGCGACGTACCATCAGCCTCCACCACGATATAAAGCACCAGCGAATCAAACAGCGATTCGTCAACAGGAGCCGAAGCGATGCCAGTTCTGATCAGGCAATCCTTCATCGACTCCAGATCATCAATTTTCAGCAGTTCTTTACTCAGCATACCTAACTGAGCATCAACCGCCCACCCTATTTCCATTCTGTATGCACTCATCATGTTTAGCTATTAATTTATTCACATACCGCACGAACATTAAATTATTTCTTCACCATGACATCTTAGACACCTGCCTCAAAACAACGTATAGAGGTTCCTGTCCCATCGATACTTTTGGACAAATCCTCTTTCTTACAAGCCAACGGCAGGTAGAAAGATTATCTCGTATGTTCATCACACCTATGACCACATCTTGAGCAAGTGAAAGCGTCCCAATGTCCAGGATCGCACCCTGAACATGAGCAATAAGCACCACCAGCGCCAACTATTACTCTACATTTTCTTCCTTTATTATGGTCAGAACCCGTAAATGAGCCATCCCAACTATTTTGACGCACCTCTTCTGTCTGTTCCTTTCCAAATAGCATATCGTGCCAACCCTTAAAAGGCCAAACATTTATATACGCCCCTCCAACTATAATTACAGCTAAGATTATTAATGTAAGGATACATCCTCCTGCTGATGATTCTGAATTATTTGTACTCATATACTTTTATTATTAGTGTTCTATCACCTTTTTCTCTTTCATCTCCTCATTAAGTGTAAAGATTCAATCTGCAAATGTCAAACTTGTCCCTCTAACATGAAATCTATTTATCAACATAATATCTTTTCGATACATTAAACAGTTTGTTGCATTCTATTGCATAGTCAAGAATCTTATCATCCATTTGATAATAATCTTCTTCCTTTTTTACATCATCCAATGCTTCAAGTCCCTTTTTCAATAATTTTTTGTAATCCTTCGATTGTTTTGACATTTTGTTTGCTTCAGTCAAATACACCAAACACTTTTGTTGAGAATCAGATGTAACTTTATTTTTTATCTCAACGTATTTGAGTATATCTGCCTGTTTTGCTTGACTAACACTAGTTACATGTGTAGAATCAATACGAATTTCATACTCTAAAATATCTTTTATTGATGAAATTATCTGGAAAGCTGCCTCATTGAGTTTATTTGAACGGTCAAACTCTTTAGACAAAATAGCAACAATTTCGCTAGGATCTAAATCACTATATTTAGAATATGGTTCAGATTCATTAATTGTTTTCCAAAACACGCAATAATCAAGTGTGTTTTGTTGAAGTTTTCCAATAAGAGAGATATATAAGGATGAATCATTTTCTTGTATTAATGCCTTGGGGTTAAAAGTCTTTTCTACTATTGCAATATTTTCACTGATATGATTCTTAATTTTATCAACTGGCTTTGTTGGTATTAATGCCAAAGATGCGATAATAAGCATTAATATAGTTGCAATACCAGTAATTACATCCCATCGAAACCATCTATGAAAAAATGATTTTTTTTTCTTTTTCAGTTATGGCGTTTTCGCGGACCATCTCTTGTTTGTTACTGCTAGCTGCTTTCTTAGTTTTTTGATGATTTCTTTTTTTCATAATTGTCAATTATTTTATTTATACCACTAAAGACATTACATTGTAAACGTTCGTATCGAACAAAAATTATTCCCACAGGACGATTCCAATATTTGGACGACCATAGACATCATTATCTAAATAAATGGAACCTTCATATTTCTTTTTCATCATTTTCTTTACTTTATAGAATGCATCATGATAAGTTTTTTCAGGATTTTTATAAATTTCCTCATAAAAATGGTGGGCGAAATCAGTAGCAAAATCCTCTTTGACATTAATATTGTAAGCAATAATGTTTCTTGCTCCTGCACTATAAAAAGACTTTGCAAGACTATTTTTCCCTATGATATTTTCACTTGTTTTGTTTGTAAGACATGCATCTAAATATACCAGCATATTGTCACGATAGTTTAAATCTTTTATATTATTTCCGGAAATAAAATTATTATTATCTTCATTAAACTTAGATAAAGCCAATCCACTATCTCCTATAAAATCATTATCTAGTAATTGCCATGCAAGCTGTAACGCATTATTAAAATCTAATTCTACAGGCATAGAAAAACCATGTGTAGAGATATGAAAAACTCCTACATTTTCACTGATCTCAAAGAAATCTCTCTTATTTATTTCATTTCCACTTTTTATGTGAACTTTATCCCCATACAGTTCCTTTATTTTCTTACAAAAAATTTCTCCATCAGATAAAGGTTCAACATGTTTTTTGTCTATACATTCTCCATAATTGATATTAGAAAAAACATATAAATCTCTATTATTAAGTGATAGCTCCTTGGAATGATTGGCTAAATCTGAAAGCGAATATTTCATATAAACCTTCTCATTGCAATAAGCTACATCTATATCTTCCCAGTCTCCAATTGGACACAAATAAAATTTGTCACACTGGGGATATCTTTCTTCTAGAGTCTTTAAATATTCATCTGGTGATGTATTAGACAATCTGGCTACATGTTCAAAAGGCTCAGAACAACTAGAAGAAATTAAAATAGCGTTTAATAATTCAACACCATGAATATTTAATTTATACATCATAACCGCCATCTCATTATTATTGAGAGATTTTTTAATATCCTGCCAATTGGATTTGTTATAATTGCAAAATCGTTCATTGCCAAGAATATATAGCTTTAAATCATTATATTGTAATAAAAAATTTGCCCGTTCTTTTAAATAGTTTTTTCCAGAATCTGTATAACCCAATAATAATATTTGATTTTTCAGATTATTAAAAATACTTGAGATAAAATGAGCATTAAATATATTGCCGGGTATTTGCATTTCAAGAACATCTGGATAAAAACGCAATAGAGAGAGTTGAAGTAAATTAAAGTCCGTATATGCAAATACTTCTGTAAGAATGGATGCGATTCTGTAAATTGAGGCAAGGACCTCAGCTTCTTTAGGTTTAGTAGGGTCAAATACTTTTCGATAAGGATACACTTTATCAAAGAAATATGTAGATTGTTGAACAAGTTCTCTCCAACAAGCCTCTTCTTTATCTTTGCCAATACAAGGAAATAGACACAATGCAGCTTCAAGAGTTTCAATATATCCTTCAATTCTCCACTTCCTATCTAAATCATCCATTCTTGAAATGTCTTCAGAACCATATAAGTTTAAATGGTAAAGTAGCTCATGCATTATTGAATTAACTATATTGGGTGAATTGGGGATTCCTAATTCCTTATTATATGCAAACGCAAATGATAGAATCTTCATTTCAGAGTCTGTATAACGACCTTTATGAGTTTTCAATACATTTTGCAAATATAAATAGCCCTTGGCTGGATCTTTAGAATAATATACAAATAAGCGTTTAGACCAATCAATATCTGTATCTTGTGCATCACCTTGAATGACAAAAAACATATTCAGACAGAATAAAACAAACAATATTTTTCCTTTCATGACTTCTTATTTGGATTTGAAGTTAAAAACTACCGAACAATTTCTATTTCTCTTCTTAATACCGTTTTCAGGTCATAATCCTTCACTTTAATTACCTCAATTTCAACAGCATCGTCATGACATGAACTAAACATATCATAACTCAAAACTAAATAATTGTTTTGAACTGGAACGTCTATAAAATCAAAAGAACCCATTATATGCATTTTATATTGACATAAAGAATCTTCCTCTATTTTAAATTGCAATGGTTCATCTGGCCCTAAAACAAGAGTGTCATTTGAGCCTTTCCCCATAAGAGATGCAATATAAGAAGATACTTCAATATCCTTGTACTTTGCTCTACGTTTTGTAAAATAAATGATTTGGGAAGGCATTTTTATATCATAGGCAATAATAGCTTGATTCTTTAAAGTTTTATCCCATCTAATTATTTGATTCGAATAAAAGATATCTTTTTCTTTAAGATATTCTCCACCTATCAAAACTTTCTTACCAGGTGGATACATTTTTTTTATTTTATAAGGGCCACCTGCAAAACTTTGAATAGTATTGGTTAAAATCAAAAATAAAAAAAGAAATTTTATTTTCATACCTACCCCTTTCTGAATAATTTAAATAGATTAGACATAACTGGAACAAATGTAAACCATAATGTAGGATACCAAGCATTATAGAAAATGTCAAAACAGAAATAAAGTATTAATGCTGTAAAGTGAAAGAATGTTCCCCACCCGACGAATAATAATAACGTCGTAAAAATATCAGATTTAAAAATCCTATATTTTGTCTTCAGCATATCAAATATTTGAGACTTACTATTTATGAATATATAAATAATTAAATAAAATAGGAATAAAAAGAATACTTTCCACCATTTTACAATATGATTGCCTTTAGTCAAATAATTATAAGCATTTATGACTATGATAGATCCTGGCAATTCTCCAATATACGCTTCATGTTTGTCAGTGCCGAATAAATCTGCAATTATAACAATCTTATTATTAATTGCCCCCTTTAGATATTCGGAATCAACAACTATGTTTCTTTCTTCTATACTATCAAAAAACAAGTTCATGTTTATGTAATTAGGCTCTGCCTTATTTGTTTCATCATCTTGACTTTCTTCATTAATCTTGTGTATAATATCAAAAAGTATAACATCTGATTTTTGACATAGCGACCATTTATCAAAATAAGCCAAACCAAATAAGAAACTCTTTATATCATGGCCCGTAAGTTCGTTGTACATATATAGAGGTAATGATTTGATTTCAGTATCACCATAATTAAATCTTGTAAATTCGAGCGAAAATAAATTCCTTTTATAATCAACTAAACCAGACTTCTTTTTTAGTGGTTCCAAAATTTTGGATTTACAACTTCTGGCAACCACGATATTTTTCATTTGGGGAATTATAGAACACAAGGAATCGTTATAATCATTATATACAGAATCAAGATCTATATCTACAATAATATATTTGTAGTTATTCGACTCATTTGCACACTTAAGAAAATGATAGAGAAGTCTTCTATTTGTTACAGGAGTTTTACCTTCTGGAACGAAATCGGAATTATAATGGTCAACTAATTCCTTATCAAAAGACGTATTAATAAACACTATTGAGTCTGTCCATTGAGGAATCTCAGAAGAAGATAGTGCTTTTTTTCTAGAAAAAAAGGATTTTATGCTCTCATAAGTTTTTAATGGTTCAATTTCTGCAACACTATATGAGCATGTACTATTATTTAATATGTAAGTTAGTAACAACAATAATAGTATTTTCAAAACGATATTTCTAAATTGTATCCAAGTCATCAGATCTATGGTTTGTGCAGAATAGAAATTGGTATAGCGATGCCGCAAATATATGAAATAAATTTCAAAACAACAAGAAAACGAGATGAAAATTTACTGAGCGAAAGGAAAATATAATAATTCTATTCAATCTAAAAGTTTTGTGGACGCAAACAGAAAAAAAATTGTTTCACCTGTGAGGGGAAAGAAAGTAACAAACAAAAAAGGGTGCCGAAGCTCCCTTTATTGGTTCGATAAACTAAAAAATTGGTTATAGGTTATAGGTTATTGAAGTCTCCCCCTCTTATCCCCCCTTAGAACACACCTACCCAGCCAAATCTGCGAACTAATTCACGAAGCAGATTGCGGTCACCAACTGGAATGGTGATAGAGATAGTTTCTTTTTCATTACTGTCTGTTGCAGGATTTGCAGATTCCAGTTCATACTGAGTCTGTGCAGCCAACAGCACTTTTGCAGGCAGACCGATAGACTGCTCAATCTTTACGGCCAATTCTGTTGTAAGCGCACGTTTGCCATTCAGCACCTCGCTCAGATGCGAAGCCTGAATACCAACCATCTTGGCGAAATCCTTCTGACTGATTCCGCGTTCCACCAGTTCTGGTTTAATCATCATGCCCGGATGCACTGTCATGAAAGGTGCAGGGTTCTCATTTTTTGTTGCCATAATGTGTATCGTCTAAACTTAAAACCGTTATACTTATTCCACCATCAAATTCTCTAAACAGGATGCGCTCCACCATTCCGTTGACCACACGGATGGAACTCATTCCATTGGTTCCTGCCAGCTTTTCGTAATGAAGGAACGAAATTGCTCGCAGCTCACTTGCCACATCGACCAGTCGCATATAGTTGTATGCTGTGGCAAGAGCCTTCATGAACTTCGCATTACGGGTGTACTTCTTATATTTTCTATTACGACCCGTCGTGATCAGTTCTTCCAAGTCTGTGTCTTCAAAGACTATTTTCATCTTGATGTCATGGTTTTGTCTGCAAATATAAGGTATAATTCCCTAAAGTGGGAATATTTTATAGAATTATTATCACTTTTTAACTTTATACCGCTGAGACAGAAATGGTTCAAAAGGTCTCAATGACTTGTGACTCGTACCTGTCAGATTAATATAAAGATAAAAGAGGGTGTGTCAAAATAGGCACATCCTCTTTGTTTTTGCACAAACTAAAAGTTTTGTGGACGCAAACAGGAAAAAATTATATTTTATTTTGTTTTTCATTCGACTTGCATTATCTTTGCAGCGATTAAACTAACCCTTAAAACCGAATGACTATGTTTTGTTCACAATGTGGGAAACCTGTACCTGACGGAGCACGCTTCTGCCCCTTCTGTGGATGTTCGATAGAAATGGTTCATACACCAAGTTCTCCGACTCCGCCACCTATTCCAAATACTGCACCTCAAAAACCTGTGAATTATCCTCAACAGCCGACAAACAGCTATCCTCAACAGCCCATAAACAGCTATCCTCTGGATAATAACCAGAAACCTATTCTGACGAAGAAAGCCAATCTGAAACGAGGAGCGGAATTTGTTGGTGGACATATCGATCTTTATCCAGACCGGCTATATTTCAACTCACACTCGTTTAATATTCAGACGGGCGCTACCACCATCATGCTGGCAGACATCGTGGATATGGGTACAGAGTTAATCCCAACCATGTTCTGGGTCAAAACACGACAGGGAGAGAAACACACGCTCGTAGTTTGGGGCCGAAAAGAAGTGATGGATACGATTCGTTTTTTGAAGACGAAATTGTAATCATATACATCATAAACTGACCCGTGATACAATTATCGTAAAGATTAAGAAGTCGTGAGTTGAGATATGCGCATCGCTACAGAATCGAGCGAATGCTTCCTGTTAAAGATATCATGTTGATCACGGCGCAGACGCTGTACTTTCTCCTCTATCTTAGTACGGCTGTTTCGTTGTTGGGCAATACGCTTATCGACAATAGTCTTGTAAGCATCAAGATACCGGTCAATTTCTGAGGGAATATTATTGTTTATGGCAATAGCATATTCGTCGAACGAACTAAGTATTTGCGACACAATAGTACGGAAGTAGCTGTCAAGGGCAGGAGAAAGTTTGTCCTTCAATTGGTTGCGCACCTGTGCTACATTGTTTTTCTTTCCGAAGCCCCATATATATCCGAATATCCCTCCTACAATACCACCAATAACAGGCACGATAAAATTACCTACGACAGCACCAGCTGCTGCCCCACCCCACGACGAAATATTCTCTTTCATGCCCTCCTCTGCTACGAACTGAGTAACACCATTCATGTTGACATTTCTGATACAGGAAATATCAGGCTGGCTCACTTCCGCCTGAAGGTTTATTTTGAGTATTTTCAAATGATTAAACTGCTGTTCAAAATCAGCGTGGAAAAGTTTCAAAGCCTCCATAAAACAGTTATCAGCAATGGCGTTCAACGACTGAGCTTTTGCCAACTGATCGTTAGCCAGTTGCTGGCAGTCTATAGGCAGGACATTCTGAATGTAGGTCTTCATTCCATCCACATCCTCTATGGTGTCGATACGGCCAAAAATAGAATCTTTCGCCATAACAGGAAAGAGGTAGAGGTCTTTGGTGATTAACGGCCGTTCGGCAGCAATCATCAATTCATAGTCACTTACACGTTTGATTTTTTGCTCTTCAACAAACTGTCGGAGATCTGTTTGCTGCGATCGCTCCAACATCTGCAACTCCCGTTCATATTTATCATTGATGGTTTCTATCTGCCGACCAATGTCTTCATACATATTTGACGTTAGTTTTGTCAACTTATGGGCTATTGCCTGCAAACGATGCTTAGCCATGTGGGCGAATATCGTTTCCTCATTTCCGAGTGACAATTGCAACAATTCTGGGTCTGATTGTTTTATAAACCCAGGCTTGAACGAGTTGATTACCTCAGTGGAAACGAATGGCAACACCAAACAATCGTCACGGTCCGTCATCTTCTGCACCTTATTGCGGATATAAATCAACATACCGTCACGTTCACGAGGTTCAAGGAGATCAAATTTAGTTACGACAAATACGCAGCGATGAAGTATGCCCGATAGATTTGACTCAATAAAGTTGCAGAAACTGTCAGGTAATGGTTTCGTTGCATCAACAAGAATCACAGACAAGTCTGACCATTCCATAATGGCATTCTTGGTTACTTCTTCATGCCATTGCTCTAAAGCATTCGTCCCTGGAGTATCAATCAGCCTCATGCCACGACGCAGATTTTCTGATGGCAATCCGACATGTACTAAGTGCAATCGGCGAGCTGTTTCTGGTTTTGTCGTATATTCCTCAATACAATGATGAAGGTTTTCTATATTATCAAACTCATGTTCAATCTCCACCCCGTCGAGCATTTCCAACCCAACAAAATATTTCTCAGAATATTCAATAGAGGTATTGGCAACCGTTGTTCCCTGTAAGACACTGGAAACCAACAGGTCGTGACGAAGAATTGAATTGATAAAAGAACTTTTTCCAGTAGAGAACTCACCAATAACACTAAGGTTCAGTAATTTGTCTTTTTGCTTGTCTTTTATCCGTCGTAACCGCCTGGCCAATTTCTCATAAGCCTCATTAGACCAATCGTATGCCTCCAGTAGTTTGGAGGCATACGAAATATGGTTGTTCAAGTCAGCTAACTCGCTGAAATTTTCCCATGAGAAATAATTCTCTTCCTGCATGTTGAAATGTTTCTGTTTTTATTCTTCCACAAGCTGGAAAATAAGAGCGTCAAGCGAATTGCTGAGGTCCTTGATTCGGTTTTCACAATCAGTGATCACCTTCTCACGTTCCTGGATATTCTCCTGCCCCTTCTCCATCTCAGCGATAATGCTGTTGACATTCTTTTCTGTTTCATTGATCTCGGTGTCGATAGCAGTAGAGATGACCAATGTTGCCTCGTTCAGTTTAGATACGATATTGTTGGAAAGCTCGTCTGCTGTGGCTTCGCTGGACTCACTGATTTGATTAACCATTTGTTCTTTAATCGTCTTCTTCAAGTTCTTCATTGCCTTTTCGCCTGCACGAATCCAGTCGAAAGCAGCTACACTTAAGATAACGGCAAGAATCGTAAATGGATTGAGCAGACCTACTAATCCAAGAACAACGAATGAACCGATTTGGATACCAATAGATTTTGCAAGTTCCTTGCTTAATCCATGCACGCCAGCAGAGAAGATTACTCCCAAGTTACATCCCAAAACCACACCGGCAGCCACACCTGCTATGCGCTCCCAAGTTGGCACCTTGTCGTATTTCATATCCTCTCGACCAGAGATGTCTATGTTCACCTGATCAATCGTTGACAGAATTTCCTGGATGTTTTCTTCGTTGGAATCGAATATCACTTTCGACTTCTCTTGTACGAGCGGTTCCAGCACCTCATGCTGCCATTTTACCTGTTCGTCTTCTATTTTTTGAGTTACATACTCAGATATTTCCTTCGTGATGGCTTCACCTTTTGCCTTAGTTGGAACAAGACCGAACTGAGTAACGGGCTTGCATTCGTCAATCCAGGCAGGCACAAGATCGGTAAGGCTTGTTGAGTTCTGGAGCGAAATACGTCTGAACTCATGCTTGCTTTGCTCTATTTGCAATTTCATCTTGCTGATGAGTTGATCCTTCTTTGCTCGGAGAGTAGCCAACTGAGGCTTGGCTATCTCATAGCGTTTCTTCACATCATCGAGCGAAGAGCTGAGTATAGAACGTTGGGATGGAATCACCTTGTACAACGCCTCTGTGTTCAGGATACGCTTGAGTTCTTTTGCCGGTTGAGCCAACTTAACTTTTCCTTTCTTCTTGGTCAGGAATTCAGTAAGCACTTCTTCCAAATGTTTCACACCAGATGCCTCGTAGAGAGCTGCGTCACCCTGCTCCTTTGACTTCAAGCCGTGGAGGGCGGAAATAAAGAAAATCTCGTTAGAAGAATAGCCATCCAGTTTCATCTTGGCAAACTTCTCCACTTGCGGTTTCTCCCTATCTTCTATCTGATCCCAACGGTTGACAACAAAGAATGGGTCCTCGAATCCTTGTGCATGCAGATGGTTCTCAATAAAACTCATCTCTTCCTGAGAACACAAGGCCTGAGCCGTAAAAACAAAAATGATAGCATCGGCCTTCGACAGATAGTCCATCGTCACCTTCGTACGAGTTGAATGTTCGTTGAGTCCTGGAGAGTCGATAATCTCAACACCATGTTCAAGGATAGGCAACGGCCAGAAAAGTTCTACTTTCTCGTATGGACTTTCAAGCATCATTTGTTGCGGATCGCTTCCCATCGGAATCGTTACATACGCCTCTATTTCGTCATAGCCGATTTCCAAGGGAGGAATATTCGTCATATTATGCTGTTGCATGTGCTGCATAGCTTTTTGTGGGATGCTATCCGGCAACTTCTCTGGAAGAGGATTCTTAAAATACAGCACTGCACGCTTCTCTTTTCCATATTTCACCTCATTGATAACAGCGGTACAGGGTAGTGCATAAGCAGGAAGTACATATTCACCAAGCAATGAATTGATGAAGGTGGACTTTCCGTTTTTGAACGTTCCTACAATCTGGATTTTAAAGGTGTCGTTTTCCACCTTTTCACTCAACTTGCGCAGATTGTCGCTGTACTGTTCCATGTTCAGGTCTTGAATCACGTCAGATGACTGTTCAAGCATTCCTGCTAACGACTTCTTTTTCGCGTTGAAGTCGGCATAATCATTGTAGTTTCTTTCTAGTGCCATAATGTTATAATATTATATGATAATGTTTATGCAAATTGTTCAAGTTCTTTTTGTATCACGGCTATTATTTTGCTGTTTTCTTCTATTTTTTTCCGCAAATCGCCGTCCTGAGGTTTGTTGCTCTCATCGATAGCATTGTTCTGTGTTTCCATCCAAAGTGTTTGCTTTTTCGAAACTTCTTTTTCTATATCATCATAAACAGCCTTCAATCTTGTCTCGCTCTCACTGCAAGCATTGGTTATAATCTGCGAAATTTGTTTGGCAATGGCTGCTTTAAGGGCTTTACGCTGATCTTCTATCTTATTTTTGAATACACCTTCAGTAACAATCGAAGCACCTGTTCCCACTCCCAGTGTGGCGATCAATGTGAGGAATCCGAATCCTGAAAGCGAAAGGATTGTGGCTCCTGCTATGCTCAATGCCGTTGTTCCAATACGCATATAGTTGCGTTTCTTATTAAGGTTTTCAAATTCCAAATCACCATATTGAATATAATCTGCCATATTTCTCTTTTCTGACACAGAGCCTTTATCTATCTGTACGTAAGTCTTAAAATGTTGTTGCAGCAGATTATTGAACCATCTTGCATCGTTGTTGATAATTGTCGTAACAACGTTCTCAAGTGCGGTTGCCATATTGGTAAGTTCTATCTTTATGCGATAAGGATAGTCTTCGTCCCACCATTTCTGAGGATTGACAGCATGACTGGCTTCATACTGCATACGTTCGATTATGAGTTGGGTAAATTCATCTTCTTTCTCCACAAAACGTTTATAGCATTCCACGCTACGTTTACGCAGTTCCAGCTTCAGTTCGTCCCATTTCAGACTGATTGCAGAAAGAGCAGCCTTTTTCTCGCTTATCATCTGACGACGTTTTTCATCGTTGGCGTCAACAAGCTTTTGCTGTTCTTTGATACCATCTTCAGCCATATCTACCACTTCAAGCACTCTGTTGACAAGCCATTGTTCTGTGAGTCGTGCCCTTCGTGGATTCTGTACCCAGGATATGATAAGTGCTTTCAACTTATCGAGACCCATGATGTCAGCGTATTCGTCATCAGGCATCTCCACATGGGCTGGAATGATAACGGGAATATTGATATTCCACAGCTTCAGCTTGTTCTTTACATACTCCACCACTTGTTTCCGCTCGTCAATAGGTACCAAGTCGAGTTTTGTTATCGCAAGGGCTACAAACGGTATTTTCCTTGACAGCACACGCTGGTCAATAAAAACTTTTTCACTCATGCTCATCGCTGCTATTGCACTGGTGGTGATGATGGCTCCATCACTTCGCTGCAACACGTCACCAGTAGCTCGCATACGCTGATCATCAAGGTCACCAGCTCCTGGGGTGTCGATAATCTCGATACCATATTGTCCCAAGAAGTTTTCTGGTGTTTTGACGATGACAAAGCCTTGTGGGTCATTCCCGTTGAAATTGTTGGCGGTCAGTCCCGTCCATGATTCTTCGGTCAGAGGTAAGTCTTTTATTTTATTGCCTTTCTTCCCATAGTATGTCATCATGGTGTTTGCCCCATAGCATATCTTTGTCAGCAGAGCTGTTGTTGGCAGGTTCTGAACAGGCAGTTTCAGGTTCAGCAGATTGTTGATCATCGTACTCTTTCCACGACTGAATTCACCCACTACGCTCACCGTAAAATGTTCGCAGGCTGCATCTTTGTAGATTTGCTGCACATTCGATGCCAGCGATGGAAAACCCATTTTCTGCAGGCTGTCAACCGTCTGGCGAATCGTCTGAACCATCTGGCGACGAAGAGTAAGGGTGTTTGTTTGCAGAGCGTTTCTTTGTACTTTCTCTGCTTTTTCAACGCTGATGTTAATACTTTCTGATTTAAAGAAATTTGCATTCAGCACCTTTCTGTTCTGAGGTTTTTCCATATCTCAATCGTTTTTCAGGTATTTGTTATAGAAATCTTGATCCAACACTTGGTATATCGGACGCAACGACGGCTCGAGTAGCATATTCAGAAGGTGATGAAGTTGCATGTCATCAACATCGCTATAGGGTTCGTCATATAGAAGTGAAGCCACAACCTTGTCGTATTGCTCATAGAGGCTGTCTCTTTGTTCCATATATTCTTTCTTGTCGAGATGCTGAATCGCTTTATGCCGGAATAAACCGATGGGCTGGTTGAAATCGATACTTTCAAAAGCAGGATTGGTTGTCAGCTCCTCATATCTCACAATACGCTGATCAGGCAAAGAAATTTCGACCACATAGCGTACTGGATATACTAATGTCTTATCCACTTCGCCTGTAATCTTATATTTAAGATAAGGTACGATGAGTGTCAAGTAACCGTTTTTAATCCCCAACACGGGTATTCCTTCAGAATACTCCATCGTGATACCACTATTAAGAATAAAAGGATTGGTTTTCAAACCCTTGATGATATTTGATATGGATATCGTTTTGTTCATATTGCTTCTTTGTTTTATGTCATTATGCATAACAGGTTATCATTTGGCAGTTGCCGTCTTCCCAAGCATCAACGAAGGTATCAAGCGGTACCATCTCACCACAACCGTTGGGACTGCCGGAATCATTGAGAATCACCATCGGATTGCTGGGATCGGAATTGTCGATGCCAATCACCTCTACGGCATGATCGGCTCCGCTCGTCGGACTGAAAATATTATGGTCTTCGCCATACCAGATCTCATCGCAGTCAAGAGAAACAATCACTTTGCCGCCATTATCGAGACATTCTTGGATATCACTTATATCGTTATTGAATGACATCTCATTTTCTATACCATACAAATCCAACATCTTATTCATATTGAGGAAGGCTGTTCCGTCATTGAACCAACCATTCTGTTCTGCAATAGCTTCCATCTCCTCAATATCGACTTCCTCACCCGTCAATTCCTGTATGACGAATTTCTGGGAATAAAGGGCACAGCGATTCGTGGAACCCTGAAATTCCCATTCCTCCATTGACGTTGCAGGATCACCGTTTACCAATGCCGGATTAGACTCACTTGGGTCGAAATTATCCAACTGCTCGGCATAAGTGCTCTGAACACTGTCGAGTGAATCAATTAAATAGTCTGAAGAGAGGGGAATAATCGTACCCGATGCTTGGTCGTAAGCAAGTGCGGCTGCATCATCAGGAACACCATCGCCATCGTAATCGACGAAGGTCTCCTGACGGTCTGCTACGCCATCATAATCCGAGTCAATTATTTTTGATACTGCATCAATCACACCGTCACCATTTAAATCAGTATATGAGGTACTGGTGTCAATAATTCCATCTTGATTGTAGTCAAACGACTTGATAATTGTGTCTTCTACTCCGTCACCATCAGTATCTGCGATGGAAACAAAAGTGTCTAACATGCCATTGCCGTCAGTGTCAGCTGATTCAAGTTCTCTACTTGATCCACCAAACAAAGCATTTTCTTCTCCGTAATTGTACATATTAAAATATTAGATGTTTAACAAATATGTTGCAAAGATAAAAATATTTGAACGTAAAACAAATAATTTAAAAGAAAATTTAACGATAAAATTTCAAAAACATAGTGTTTGCGTACACACTTCGGTTTATAGGATGACCCTCTTTCTTATCTGATTCGACTACCACAGGTATTGTTTGCAGGATTTGTCAGGAAAAGAAGGAGAAGGAGTGAGACCTTATCAGATTGTAAAGCAAGTAAAACATACATACATAAATTTTTTATTTCTATAAAAAAGAAATTCCGCAGGAGATTTTCCGACTATCAATAAAAGATTGGTACTCACACTTGGAAAATAGCAAATAAATTTGCATTTTCGCTCACTAAATAGTACCTTTGCAACATCACAGAAATTAGCTAAGGATGAAGAAAATCTGTCATTACATATCGGAATATATAGGGCTGCTGGTGCTGGCGAGTGCTTTGCTGGCATGGGCATTCCCCAGTGCGCTGCAAAACATT
>Ga0310691_10002510_pt1 | contig 24207 bp, 36 predicted proteins | sample 176DNAGHGlowgp2_FD_203887 | JGI IMG/M metagenome (GOLD analysis project Ga0310691, IMG submission 203887) | Sheep rumen microbial communities from Palmerston North, Manawatu-Wanganui, New Zealand - 1766 DNA GHGlow gp2 (v2) (version 2) | ecosystem: Host-associated > Mammals > Digestive system >...
CAACCTAGTAGCCAAATATCGAATATCATATTAAAAATTCAATACATCATGTAAATAATCTGACTCCAAACCAAGATACTCCAATAAAACATCATCTGCTTCCAATGGATTATCTAACATCATAATTTCATCACGAGTTTCTTGTACTAATCGTTCTGCATGTTCTTGTGGCATATCATCACGATTCATGAGAATTTCTACTACTCTGTTCATAATTTAAATAAATGTAATTTTTATTTCTTTTACTGTTCCTTCAACTGATTTCATAACTAAACCAATCTTATTTTTTTCATCCCATCCATAACAATGAGAACTATATCCTTTTTTATAACAAGACTCTACATAATTAGACATTCTCAAAGATTCTTTTTCAGCTCTCTGCTTTGTATCATATGTCTTCGCTTTATAAATATCATCTGTCCACTCAATATTGTATTCATGAGGACCAATCTTTTTAAGATATTTTGGTCCATTCCAATACTCTGGTTTAATACATTCAATAACAAATTTTGATTTAATATCCATATTAAAATAAATATCTTTATTTACATTAATGAAATTTTGTAAATTCCATATTTACATTAATAATATAGTATATTATCCAAAAAATTCAATTCAAACAATTTATTTTTAATAAAGTAATTTAATTAATAAATGAAATCATTTAGCTCATATTTGACTCGAAATGCATTTGAAAATAAAATAGATAAAATTATATTCGACTTAGATGAAAGTTCATTAGACGACCTCGAAATGAATTTTAGACAACTTCTAGAGTCAAATCATAATGTATTAGATCTTAATCTAATATTAGAAAATAATAGAATAATCTGGACGTCTAAAGATGATGATAATTTAAAAATTGGAGATCATGCAAATTCAAGAAGAGATAGACCAGTAGATAAAGGTGGAGATGGAGGAAAGAAAATTGCACAATATGAGATAGTTAATATGTTCAGATGGTCTTGGAATAATATAATGGATATGAATTATGATGGAAAATTAAAACCATTTGAATATAATGGACGTACGGTAGATTCATGGACTATTGAATGTCAATGTTGGTTGAATAATGATAAAGAAAGTAATGAAGTAATACCTTGTGGTCCACGTCCTTATAATATGACGTTATGGGGTGTTTGGATGTTAGAAGAAAGTGGATCTAAAGTAAATATAATAATTAAAACAATATTTAGAGGATCTTTCTTAAAACATACTAAAGTCCAAGAACGTATTAAGATATTACGTAATGGACAAGTAAATGAAATATATAATACCAAATAAATAATTAATGAATTTTGCTTTATAACAAACCACGTTCTGATTGCAATAAACACATCATCAAAAGAGAGCATTATGCCCAAAAAAATGGTGAATGGAAACCTAAACAAAAATTTGAAGCAGAAGATGATGCTTTAATATTTATCAATAAACATCAAATGTACAAATATACACCATATATTTGTAAAGTCTGTGGAAAATGGCATATAGGAATAAAGAAAAATATATAACATAATATAATAAATAACAATGAGGAATCTTAGGATTCCTCATTTTTTATTGTTTTGTTTATATTATTTTGAAATATTGAATTACTAGTAGTTTCTCGTGGTTCATCCCAATGTTCCAAAATCTTACATGCCTGTTCTGAAATAAACTTCATAGTACCTACAGGAACATTTTGACCAATTTGATTAATATTTGGATTTGTTCCATATAATTCAAAATCATAAGGCATTCCCATTAACGACAGGTATTCTCTAATATTATATGTCCTATCTTCTGTAATATGTAACATGTTTGGCATTGATCTGAATTGTACAGAAGGTAATACATCAGTTACATATTGAATATCATCACCATAATAATTTAAACCTTTAGATAGCTTATTATCAATATGTTCAAAATAATGCAATGTTCTTTCCTTTGATTCTTTGTCATATTTCTTAGAATTCTCAACAAACTTAATCAAATCATCTATTAAGTTATGTTTGAATACATAATTAATAAGCTTTCCATTTACCTTTGTTTTCCAATCATTTCCTAACTTATACTCTAAATAATCAATAATATAGTTATTATGAACTGCTGTCTTAATTGGTGTTTGCTGAGTACTATCTTTTGGAATCCTTCCAATGAATTCTTCTATTGATACATTATTTGACTCAAAATCAAATACTGGAGGATTTTGTATTTCTACATCTGCATTATGTTTAATGAATACTCCAAATGTTCTTGGTCGTTTCTGACAATTATTATGTAAACATGTATCTGTCTTATAATAAAGTAATGAATATCCATATTTAAGAGCAATCTTATTAAACCATGAACGTAACTCATTTCCTCGTGTACCCATCAATGTAGGAGCATTCTCAAATATATATATCTTTGGCTTTATAACACTTAATGTATAATTTGTTATCCATTGCATGTTATTGTTTCGTTCATTCTTTGTATTCTCTCCTGCCGAAGTAACCATAGACAAACCAGAACATACAGGAACTGCAATAACTAAATCCAAATTATCATAGTCAGGAAGTTCATATCCACCATTATCCAAAATTATATTTGGGTTTGTAAACTCAACATTAATTTTAAATGGTTCTGCTTGTATTCTATAATAAGGAACATCTTTATTATACTTCTTTAGGTATTCTCTTAGATGATATTCATTGGAAGCACTTTTTATATTTCCTTCTTTATCTAACCTACAATCATCAAATCCCTTAAATGACATAATCCACTCCGCAGGATGTCCAATTGCTTCTTCTGTTCCCAAATATGCACCACCTGTCAAAGGTTGAATTGCTGCCCATCTAATTTTATTCATTTAATAGCTTTTTATATTTTTCTACATTTTCATCATTGATATATTCTCTGAAGTGATTAAATATTGACTTTCTTTGACGATACTTAATATCTTTATATAACTTCTCATCATTAGCAATCATATCTACCTTTTTAGAGAATTCTTCTGGAGATGATACATACATGAAATCTTTCAAAACATCATCCTCAGTAAGTTTCTTATCAGGATCATATCTAAGATCTACAAAAGCAATGACGTCAGCTAACATACAATCAAAATATCTTGGACTGATCTGATTTCCTAAGATATTCTCTTCATGAGTAATAAATGTTGATTTAGAATTTGATGCTACGTACTGCCATAAATCATAATATTCCATTACATCATGTTTATCGAAATGCTCTCCTTCTTTAAGGTTTGTAAAGAATGGGCTACGACCAACAATATGCAAGAACTTATTTTTTAAAGCTCCATAATATGCTTCAGTTGTCTTTGTTCGCTTTCCTGACTTTGTTACTCCATGATATTCACAATCATATTTTTTATCTTTCCAAGGATATGTCTTGAACTTTACATCAAGATTATCATTGACTCCATTCCAAATATAACAATTAAAATTATCCCAACCACTAACTACTGGTCGTTTATCTGGTTTGATTGTATCAAGGAACTTATTATAGTCTAATCCACAGAAACCTATAATAACTGACTTGAAACATTCATCAATATCTGCTCTCATAGAAGCCATATATTCAACTTCCTTATCAACAATATTAGCAGGATATTTCTTATTATATGCAATCTTTAGATTCTTCAAATCTAACAAACGTTTTACAACCATTGCAGGAATATGTGGATTTGGGAACAATGGATCATCTTGAATATAGAACAACTTATTATCTGTTCCTTTTGAAGATACCCACCATTCAGTAATACGATTGATATTATAAGGAGTAAATATCCATGTTACACCACCATAGAAGTTTGGAGGAGTACATTGCATAATTACATCATTAACATTATGTTTTTCAAGAATGTGTTTCTCAGATGTACCCCAAATAATAGGAAGATCTTTCAACATATTTACACATACATGTTCTGCTGGGTCTGTTGAAGGAACGTTTGACATAATCCAAACTTTATCATAATTACAATATCCAGTTAAGAATCTATAATACTGATATAAACAATAAGTACGAATAGGATTTTTCAAAAATGATACAACGTCTTTAGTCTGACAAATTGCTGCAATTTTACCTTTACCACTATTCTTATAAAAATGATTAATTTTTTCCATATATGTTATTTATTAATTTTATTCCAAAATTGTTCATATAAATGTATTGTGTCAGCACACCAATATATCTTTGTGTCATCTATAATATAGAACTTATTTAATACCTTTTCAATTTTATCTATTATTTTTTTATGCCATAATATATCTGAATCAAACTCAATAACATCATTACTTCTCATATGCACAATATATTCAAATACATAATGTCCATTGGGTTGTTTAACTAAGAATAAATGCATATACATTGTACAAATATATGTAGGATTATCAAATTCAGAAACATCACCCATTATTATAACCGCCTGTCTACTATTAGGATTATCTATTAGTTTTTTAATACATTTCACAAATTGGTTATTTCTTTCTAATATTGGATCATAATTATCAATATACCATTGTGGACCCATATGTGCTAGTGGTGGTATCTCTTCAAATATCTTCAATTTATCTACTTCAAATATAATATGACGTAATTCTACATATCTGTTACCACTAGTGCAATTATATCCCGTCTCTTTTATATTATTTTGTTCTAATTCTTTAATTAATAGTTCACGAATATCAATTGTTTTGTACATAATCAATAATTTTATATGTTACATTTTTAATGTATTAATATTTCTTCACGATCATCACCAGAACCATGTATAGTATTTGTTTCTTGTCGTTCTTTAACCTTTTTAATACCTATTTCTAATACATCTTCTAATGTATAACCCATATCATCTGCACATGCCCAAATATACCATAATGTATCTGCTAGCTCTTTAAGAATTGCTCGTTTTATATTGTCATCAAATATACCATCATTATCTCTCCAGCATTTCTTTACCTTTTCTGCAACTTCACCAGCTTCACCATTCAAACCCAACGCAGGATATGTTATTGGTAACTTATCTTGTGGATAGAATTTTGAAGTCTGCATAAATTCTTCATATTGTTCTAAAATGTTTTCCATAATTAAGATTCTAAAAATTTAAAATGACGTTCATATATATGCAATGATCCTGCATTCCAAATAATAGGATCAATACGTATTTCTCTATTTAATGCATTATCCTGAGCCAATTTAGATGCTAACAATATTTGAACATTTCGGTGCCATAATGCATCATTATCAAATCCAAATACTGCATCATTACTTCTCATATAAACAATATATTTAAGATGTAAAATATTATATTCATCTTCATTTAAGAAACACTGAACTGCATATGTACAACAAAAATCATGCATTCCATTTTTCTTATAATCTTCTTGCATTGATGGTCTATTATATATCATGCAAGCTTCTCTAGTATGTGGATCTTCAATAAGTTTTTCTAAACAATGATTAAATTGTTCTCCATTTTCTTTTGACCAAATCATCCATCCATAATTTGAATTAATAAATCCATCTTTATCGGCGCATGCTTTCCACATTTTAGGAGCTCCATTAGGTATATCATTAACATTTAAACTTTGTGATTTGTACCATTTAAATTCTTTATTAAAATATTCATAGTTTGGTTCACGGATAATCCAAGGTTTATCAACTTCAAATTGAATATTTTGAAGCTCTATAGTTTTTGATTGTTGAACTGCATTACCAATTGTTCTAAAATCCTTATTCTTGTATTTTTCAATAAATAATTTCTTAATATCTTCTGTCTTTAGCATATTATTTTATTCCAATAAATTTAAGTGCTTCTTTATGTATATCATCCAAATTCCTAAATGAATTATTTTCATTTACATAAATAAGTTTTTTATTTATTAATTTTGAGTGTTCAAATACTTCAGTAAATCTACTAATTTCATTTTTTATTTTATCAATTTTACCATTTGATAAAGATTTATTATCTTCATTTTTTAATAAAAGCTCTGGAGAAGAAGAAATAAGTTGTATATAATATGTCTCAATATTATTATTTATGTATATATCATCAATTTCATCAATAATATCTAATGCATCTTTATCAGTAATTCCTCGATATATACATCCATATACATATTCACCATAATGAGATCGATTCAATATAATAACATCTGTGTCGTATTTTTTAGATATTATAGAATATGCATATCCCCTAAATATTGTATTTTGTATATATTTATTTTCTGGTTTTGTGTAATGGATAATTGTACATGTTAAAAATTGCTCTTCAATTTTCTTAATTAATGAATCCTTTCCACAATTATCAGGTCCTTCAATAATAATAAGTTTCATTTAGTCTATTAACATATTTTTATTATATTTAATATATATTAAAATAGTTTTTTTAAGATTTATATTTATTTATTCTTATTGTAAATTTGTAAATTTTAATATAAAACATCTTATAATTTAATATAGTTTAAGGTAGCCAAAAAATGACTACCTTATATTTGATTTGGTTCTCAATCAGGTTGATTTTACCATATCTCCATGCAGATTATTAATTCTCAATTATAATACAATCATTGTTTTCATCGCCTGTCGGATCAGTCGGTTGGGAACGTTTAACCCAAAATGATTAAAACTTTCATAATTTATCTCCTTTATCTCTATTGAACCTACATCCAAATCAAGAACCGATGGAGCCGAATTAATGTGTCTGGTACTGATTTATTGAACCTTAAGAGTCTTTGTAACGTTAAACGAACTTTATCCTATTAACTCTTTGTTGGGATTTTATTATCTCTATATCATTATATAACTTTAGTAAATGGGACCATCTCTTGCCATAGTCGGACTTATATTTGAGCGGAGGTTTGTAACGTATTCCGAACTTTATCCTATTAACTCCTGGTTTAGTTGGGATTTTTAATTTTTAATATATTATAAAAAAGTATTTGCTTTTTAAATCGGTCGATCTCTTGCCATAGTTTGTGGACTTTATTGGTGTGGATTTAAAACCAAATATTGGGAAAACTTTCCACGGAAGGAACTACCTTCTCGTTAGTTTTTTATTTGCTTTGATTATATATTAAATTCCACTAAGGAAAATAGGCGGGGGTTTGTTTCTTTTAGTCATTTTTAATCCTTTAACTAATTACATAATCAATATAGTATATTTTATATTTTATTCAATCATAAAAGATTAATAAATGTTAATATTTTATTTTTATATAAAGAATTAAATTTTACTGTAAAATGAAAAGTTTTAGCAAACTTATAAATGAAAAATATATCACAAATTTATCTGATATATATAATATAGTTAAAGAAGATGAGACTCTTAAAGGAGAACCTGGAAAATCTCAAGAAGAAGATCCTAAGCCTAATAATGAATTAGATATCAAAGTTGACAAAGGTGAAAATGAAGAGACAGAAGATAAAAAATATTTCTTCAAAAATATATTATTTTTCACTAATGAACGCGATTCAAAGAAAAACAAGACATTGAAAAATCTTGAAGATGCTGTCAAAGGTAAAGATGTTGAAATCATTACATTTGTTGCTGAAGAACTAAATTATAAAGCAACAGATGAAAAGATTGAGATAGAAGATGAAAAGACAAAATATACAATTGATCATCAATCAAATATTGATACTATTGTAATTGTTCGTTTAGGAGCTCAAGATTCTGAAGAATGTATGGAATGTATTAAAGAAATTCAAGATTGGGGTCTTTTTGTTTTAAATCCTATACAATCCGCTAAACGTGCATCTAATAAATATCAAGCTTCTGTATTAATGGAAAGATATGATATTCCACAACCTAAGTTTACATTAGTTTGCAAGAATGATATTAAAAATGGAATGGATTCTCTTAACAAAAAACTAAAAACAATATATAAAGATATTGATTCTGATGAAGCGGAGAAATATGAATATGTTGTAAAAATACTTGATGGTCATGGTGGAACAGGTGTATTCATGGAAACTGGTAAATCTATATTAGCTGCATTACAAGCAATGTTTGCTGTTAAAGAAGACTTAGAGTTATTAGTACAAAAGAAAGAAGAAGCAGATGGTGGTGATATTCGTGTTCATGTGTTGACAATGCGTACACAACAAAAGATATTAGCTGCAATGAAACGTAAGAAACTTGGTAAAGATTTCCGTTCAAATGTATCTTTAGGAGCAACTGCAGAAAAGGTTGAATTGACTAAAGAACAAGAAGAAATTGCGCTTAAGGTTGCTAAAATTTCAGGAATGCCTTGGTGTGCAGTAGATATTATGCCACTCGTTGAAGGTAGTAATGAAGATTTTAAAGATTCGGGATATAATGTTGTTCTTGAATATAATTCTTCTCCAGGTACAGATGGTATTTCTGAGGTAATTGGTGAAAATTTCATGAAAATACTTCTTGATAATATAAATGATATTAATGAATTAGTATTAGCTCCAAAATCAATTGGTTATCTTGAGAATATAGTATTTACTATGGAGAATGAAGAAGAGATTGAATTTGAGGCAAAATTAGATACAGGTAATGGTGCAAAAGCGTCTACAATAGGATGTGAATCTGTTGATGTTGATGGTGATAATGTAACCGCAACAATTGAAGGAAAGACATATAATTTTAAGAAGACTGATATATCAAAAGCTATAGTTGGTCAAAGTACAGAAGAACGTACAGTTGTATCTATTCCATGTATACAAATTGGAACACGTAAATTATTAGATGCCCAATTTGCATTGGTTGATAATCGTAATAAGAAACAAAAAGTATTACTTAATCGTGATTTAATGAGTAAACTTGCTTATATAATTAATCCATCTAAAAAACATTTACTTGAAGACGAGTTTAGTGAATTACGTGTTGTAGATAAAACAAAAAAGAAAAATAAGCAATAAACATGGGAAACAACAAAAAACAAAGAACATCAGGATGTCCTTGCCCAAAATGTGGAGGATTTGTTCCTATTAGTATGATACAACTAATTGAATCAACTGCTATATATTGTCCTGAATGCGGATTAAGATTAGATATAAATAAAACAGAATCATCACGTGCATTAGAGGCTTTACGGAAAATAAAAGAAGCAGAGAAAAATATTCAAAAATAATATGAATACAATTAAATTAGGCTCAACAGGAGAAGAAGTAAAAGTATTGCAAAAATATTTAGGTATTAACCCTGATGGTACTTTTGGTCCTGTTACTGATAAAAAAGTTAAAGAATGGCAAAAATTAAAAGGTTTGACTCCTGATGGTGTTATTGGTCCTAAATCTTGGGCAATTATATTTCCAAATGGTCCAATGGCTGCTACAGCCAAACAAGATCAATCAAATAATATTGGTATTAGTGATGGCATGATTAATTTTATTTGTCAGTATGAGACAGGCAAGAAATTTGGATATACTATGACTGCTAAAGATTTGAATGGTTATGATTTACATGACGCAAATGGACATAAGACTTATGGATATGGATTATTATATCATCCAAGCGGCAAGTTCATGGACACTATTAAAAAGGTTTGGACACAGAAAGAATTAGAAGGATTATTCTTAGAACATGCCAAATTAACATCTTCTAAAATAGATAAATGGGCTATTGCTAATAAAGTAACATTAAACCAAAATCAAAAGGATGCTATTGCCAGTGCATGTTATAATTTTGGTTTTGGCTTCTTACAAAAACAAATATGTAAGATAATTGCTGCTAATCCAAATAATCCTATAATACGAAATACTTGGTCTCATTTATCTGATGTTCAAGGAAAGAAATATCCAGGGTTAATTAAAAGACGTCAAGCTGAAGCACGTTGGTATTTTGAAGGAAAATAAATAATTAATTATAATATATGAAAAATTTAAAAGATATTTTAATTGAAGGCAAAGTAAATTTTGATAATGATCAAGTTATATTTTTTACAAATAAAGGTTTGGAAGCATTACAAAAATTTACGAAAAACAATGATGATACAGTTCATGTAAAATTAACTTCAAATGAGGAGGATGAAATAGATTTACTTTATGCTTGTTTAAAATCTGATATAAAAGAAGGCGATGATGTTTCTAAATGGCCTTGGAAAAAAATTTGGTCAATTGAACAAGGAGAAGAAAAAATATATGTATAAATAAATATGAAAGATTTAAAGGAACTCCTTTTAGAAGGACGAATGAAAACTAAATTTCCTGAATGGTATAAAGATTCCAAAGTTACATATGATGGACAACTTTATTTTAAAGCATGGTTCTATGCAGAATTATTAAATAGAAACATCAAATCAGAAGAAGAAGTCAAAGATCTTATGAAAAAAGATTTATTCTATTTTGATGATGTTAGTTGTGTAGATACAAAAACTTCAAAAGATATTCCAGACGTTAGATGTGATGGAAAACAAACAGCTGAAGATATGTTTAATAAATTATTAGAATATTTCAAACTAAATAAAAAATAATAAAAGATTTGAAAAATTTATAAATAAAGAAATATTATCATGAAAAAATTAATTGATATAATAGAAGGTCTTAAAGTTAATTCAAAAACTAAAATTAATAATAATGATGTTGATGATATTTGTAATGTTATAAAAAATTATTTCACTAATGAATTAAATTTAAAAACAACCCAATATATATATCAAATATCTTCAAAAACACATAATGGTGATAGTGCAAAAGATTTAAATGATATTAAAGAAATTCGTATATGGTCAAAAGAATTTAAAGATATTGATAAATCAGCTGACGAGTTATTTAATGAAATAAATAATATAATTAAGTTAGATAAAAAGAAAACAACAGTGTTAGCAACAACAATATATTTTTATACAAAAAATTAAATATATAAATAAATATGAAAAATTTAAAAGTTTTTTTAAATGAAAGTTTAACACAAGGTCAATTAGTAGACTTAGTTCATAAATTACCTAAAGATATAAGCGATATTTATAGTGCATTAGAATCAATATTAAGTTGGAATGATGATGATGTTAATGCTGTTTTATTATCAATGGATAATACTAAATCATTCTTAGAAGCAATTGAAGAAAATAAATGGTGGAAAGATCTTTGTGATTGGATTAATGACGAAGATGAAGATATTAAAATGACAGAATCTAAACTTAAATCATTAATTAAAAAATATGATAAAGAATTAACTGAAATTTTCTTAAATATGTTTGATGAAAGCATTAAAGAATTAAAATCATAAATTAAAGGTAGCTCATAAGCTACCTTTTATTTTCTAATTACAAACATTGAAGAACTTCCACTTGTAAAAACAACATACCTTTGTCCATCAACATACATTGTTTGTGTATATACATTTGATTGAGTATTTTGAACATTTGTCACAGCAGGAGCTGGATTAGCGTTAGCAGATGGAGTACTTGCACAAAGAGCAAATCCCATAATACCTCCAATCACATATGAAATTATTATTATTCCAACAAAAACAAATAGTTTAAATTTTCTCATAATATCTTAAATTAGTTCATTAATGTCATTCAAAGCTTCAAAAATCCTATCATAAAGAGAATTCAAATACTTATAACCATATGTGTACTTATCATATGTATTACGATACTTAATACATTCAAAAAGAATAGCAACGACCATTGTCTGTACAAATGTATTTGTTATAGGATTACCAAGCATTGTTACAGGTTCTTCGTAATATACAACAGTATCAAACAAATAGCTATCATAATCAAGAATCGCATTAAGATATCCCATAAACTCCTGATCAAGTTTAAGAAACTTATCATTTTTTGCTTCATTAACAATTAGACCATTATCAATAGTCATGTTTGTAATAATCTCCTTAATTTTTTCAGAAACTGTATTCATATTATTTAATTTTATTAATCAGTATATTCATTTACTGGATTGCCATCCCAAATAGTTGCATAACATCCATCAATCATTGTGAATTCTCCTCTACGACCAGTTCGAATCTTAAATCTACCACGTACAGGATTTGTCTTTCCTCTAAAATTGGGAACTACTTTACCATTCTGACAATAACCATCATGTGAATACCACTTCTTAGGTACATTTTCAACCCAAACAAAACTATTTGTCATACGAGTAATTCTTACAAAATGTGGATAATGACAATCATATGTGTAAGCGTAAACAAGAATATCTCCAACTTGCATATTTAATTATTTATTAATTACATAATTAATATAGAATAATCTCAAAAAAATTCAAAAAAATAAGAGGAATTTTTCAATTCCTCTTTAATCTAAAAATCTATTCATGAATATTGAATTATTTAATTTTTGTTCATAATTATTACGTATTAATGAATATATAGATTCGTTATTTGTTATAAACTTATCAAAATTTATTAAAAATTCTATATTAGATAAATCTCTTCCTTCAATTTTAAATCGATTTATTTCAAATGTATTTAATAAATGATTTATTTCTGTTCTATTTATAAATTGTCTACATAACTTATCATAAATATTTTGTTCTTTAATATCATTACATTTTTTTAATATTTGTTGAACTTCTTTTCTTATATCAATCATTTTTCGATCTTTGTCTATTAGTTTTTTGTCATGATTAAAAAATATTTTTCTTTCCTGCATATCATCGATAAGTTCATGATGACGTTTGGCCATTTGACAATTAGTTGTACAAGAATGATTAACAATAAACTCTATTTTTTCAGGATGTGTAATCTTACTTAAAAAATCATCATCAAATGCTCTAAAGGTATTAAACACAACAATATCATAAAGATCAAATTTGGAATTATAATAATCAACAGTATCGGTTATTCCCATTTTTGTTTCTAATTCCATTTTAACATGAGAAGCAACTAAATCTAAATCTGGATAGTTTTTCTTTACTAATTCAGCAAAATCATCATTTACACATATAATACCATTACCAATTCCTTTTGTTTCATTTAGAAGATCAAGATATTTTCTCATTTCTTCTTCCTCGAATGTATTGGCATGTATATTACGATTAGAAAATGTTAATTTAATACCTATACCTTGTTTATTATAATGTTTAATTTTGTTCTCTATATTTGTCCATGAATTCCAGAAAAGAGCAGTTCTACCTCCATTATATTTACAAGAATAACTGCCATGAATAGTTTTTATAGGATTTTCTATGTTATATTTTTTTAATATATCCACAAAATTATCAAATAATATCATTTGATATTCATTACCAAAACATGATAAATTCCATATTATTGGTTTATCATATTTATATAAAAGTTTTTCTTTTGTATCTGATAACATAACTAATTATACATAAATAATAAATTGATTATTATCATTCATCTCTATTTTTACTGGAATGATTTCTGTACCTGGTATTTTTACATTAAGATCAATTGTTGGACCTCCTTTTAAATCAATCATATTTATTTCTCCATCTTTATGACCAATTTGTTGTATTCCAAAAGGAGAACATACTTTATAAGAATCATCACCTATCTTTCTAAGATAATTATTTATACTTTCACGTGTATTTAATTCAACAATATCATTTTTAAATTCTAAATTATCATGAACCAAATCCCATACTTGTTTAAACAACTCATCATATCCTTCATTATTCTCTATAACAAAATCATACGAATCTTCTTCATCCAAATCATGTTCTGCTATATTAGGTAATTGAACTACATTGTTTCTAACAATTTTGATTGTTATACCATTATTCTTATGAATATATTCCAATTCATGTGTAAAACGAACATCAGTAACTATCGCATATTTAAGATTATGATTTTTAAGATATTCATTCTTAATTTGATTTGAAACATTATTTACAAAAACCTTTTTATTTAAATCTTGTTGAAGCATATAAGTACCTACATAAACAAGTATATCACGAAGGCTCATCCAATATTTAGTATCAGAATCTTTATATTCTGAAATATTATAATAATAGTCTTCACATGATATTACATTATCTGGTCTAATTTCTGTATATTCAAATCCTTTGTTAATACATATCCATGCAGTTGACTTATTAAAATAAAAACAACGTAATTCTATTCCAAAAATAGCTGCACAAATATATTTTAATTGATCAGCAAAAGCTATACAAATAACTTGATTTAAATCATCTTTATATTTCTCATAATATGTTGCTGAAGCATTAGGCTTATCATAAAAATTATCATAAAAATTCTTACATAATTCATAACTACTCCATTCTTTCATTAATATTACATTTAACATTTTAGCTACTGTGTCTTTTCCTGAACCGGCCAATCCATTTAAACCAATGTACAATAATTTATCATTATTCATTTATTTTTTATAAAACATAATTTTATTAATTAAAATAGTTAATTTGTTAATATATATTAAATTATTTTTAAAAATATTAAAACATAAATAAGTGATTCAATGAACCACTTATTTCCTATTTGTAATTAATACTAAATATTTAGTACTATCTAACATTTCCATTAATTCTTTATATGTATAATAATTCTTTTTACTTGAATAAAAATATCTATAATTTGGTTGATAATCATTTATTTCATAGTTTTTATTAACATTAGCAATCCATTTATTGTCTTTATATTCACACAAATACATACGACTATATTTAAATAGATTATATTTAATTAATTGCTTATATGTTGATTCAAAACTTTTCCAATCATGCTTATTATCACAATACCACTTAATATCTAATTCTTTACCTGACTTTGATGAATAAACTTTTGGATTTTCTTCATTCTTAGTTTCTGAATTAACTGTAAGTTTTTCAAATAAATAATTATTTATATTATTCATTTTAATATTCTAATTTATATTTTAATGTCTTTCATAATTATACATTATCTTTATATTCACTAAAATCAAGAATTTTTTTCTTTTCACAATAATCACCAATAAGTTCAACAATATCTTGTAAATATCCTGCAGCCTTTTCACCTTCTTTACCTCTACATATATCGGCACCAGTTACTTCATTTATTACATCCATAATAAATCTTAAAAATTCAGAAACATCTTTTGCTTCTTTATCTGCATAATCAAATACGGCATCCCAAGCTTTATCTTGTAGACTTAAATTATTTTCATTGATTTTTGTTATTATATCTTTCATGATTATTTATAGATTTTATATTTATATAAATTTAATTTCCTAAAACAAATATATAAGCATATGTATCATTAGATGTAGATTTTACTTGTTTAACTTGTTTTATAGACATATTAGAATATTCTTTTTTTATTGCGTTTTCTAATGATGTTGCAAGTTTTTGTGCAGTATTTTTATTATGTGATGGCTTTGACATTAATTCAAAGTTACCATCTTCAGTTTTTAATATTTTAAATGTTAACGATTTTGTTTCATTTTGTACTTTTTGTACTTGTTCTGTTTTATCTTGGTGATAATCATTTAAACTATCAACCTTTTCTAAAGGCGCAGCATTTAAATTAAGACAAGCAGCAGCAACGGCTGTTGTAACAGCAGCTTTTTTAATCCAATCTTTTAATCCTTCATCTATTTGATATTCAATAAATTCATTAATGTATTCTTTAATATCTTTCATTTTACTGCATTTTTCATAAATTTATTATCTTTAAGTTTATTCATTGCTGAACCCTCTTTATCTGGTAATGCAGAAGATTTATCATCTTTATCAGTACCTCCTTTGAATACTTGTGGCATATCATCTCTTGAAGGAGCTGATTCAAATGGATAATTGTTTGCTTTAACATCTAAAAGTCTTTCTTCTAAATATTTAATTATATCTTTTCTATCATGACAATTCTTAAGTTGTTCACAATATACATCTATTAATGAATCATCAAATGTTTCTTCAAGATATTTACGTATCTGTTTTCTATCAAAATTATCATCAAAGAAATTAGGACCTTTTATTTTATTTGAAGGAAGTTTTCCATTATTCTTATTATCATCAGCTTTAACAGCAGCTATAGTTCCTTGTACAGCCTTAAGCATTTGAATTGGACTTATATCACCATCATAATTAAATGCTAACATTTTTGCTGTTGGATTTAATACAATAGTTTGTAACCATGTATGATGTCCATCTATAATATAATTTTGCCTAAATGTTACAATTGGTTTATTAATCTCTACAGGTGATTTAAATGTATTCTTAAATGATTTCTCACTAGTTAATGCATGTTTAAGAGACTTATCTAAATCTATTTCTTTTTGTGTTGGCATTAGCTGAGATACAGGAATATTAATAACACTAAATTTCAATTTAGTATCTCCCAAATCTCCACCAAAACCATCTTCTAATAATGTAGCTGATTTTGGATCTTCTAACATTTTATTAAGTGTATTTACATAATCCTCATAATTCTTATGTTTCAACCACTTCTCAAGTTCCTTACGACGTTGCTTATTAGAAGTGGTTGAAACTTCACGAGATTCAAATATGTAGTTATTAAGGGATTTCATTATTATTTAAATTCTTTAAGATATTTATTTGATTCTTATATATATTGAAATTCCACCATCATCATCATATGACTCACCAATCTTTAACTTCTTTACTTCCTTTTCTATAGTATCGTCATTCTCAAGATCTTTTGTTGCTTGTCTCAAGTCAGCTTCAGTGTATGGGGATATCATTTCGTTTTGTGTATCAATAAAAAGCCATTTTGCATCTTTATTGTCTAATCCTGGCAAATCAATCCCAAAAGTGCTTGGATCTGTTACACTTTTAAAATATTCCCAACCTTTGGAACTTTCAGTTATATACTCTTTAATATCTTTCATTCTTTATTTTTTAATAATTTTTTTATATCATCTGCCATCAACATCTCATCTTTCACATTATATGATGCGATATGTTGTACTTGTTTTTCTGAGTGATTTACCCAATATATTTTTACGATTTCAGTATCTTTATTATAAGGACTTATCATGAATTCATTAGAAAGTTTATCATCTTTCCAAAGTTCTATCCATTTGTCAAAGGCTTTTTTAGGGTATTTTACTTTATCTTTGAATGAACGTCCTTCTTGTTCATCTCCGTATTTTTCAGTAATAAAATCATTTATATTCTTCATATTCTATATAACTTTATTTCGATTTAAATCAATTTAGTTCTTGTCTTAATAATTTGAGTTTTAGAATAAGCTTCTTTATATAAAAATAAAAACTGTTAAGTGATTTAACAGTTTTTTATTGTTTCAATTATTGTTTGTATAGGATTATCCGATTTAATAGATTTACAAACTTTTTCATAATCTGTAAAATTATCTTCTGTGGAGAATATTGCATATGTATTATCATAATTCCTTTTCATATATTCATTCTCTTTATAGAATTTTATAATATGTGCAGGAACCATAGGCATTTCTACTTCATCACCTTTATCATTTTTTCCAGAAATCCTATATTCAGATAATTCTACAACAGGATCATAAATAGGATTAATCAATATCTTTTGTAGATCTTTATCTAATAATGTTACCAAATACCCGCCAAGATTTTCACCAATAACTAAATCTATTTTATTATCTTCTATAATCTTATTTAAGTCTATTAATGCTTCTTTAGGACTATATTGTGCATAATAATCAGATATCACTGTGAATTTTTTTGAATCTAAACCACTTTTTAATTGTTTTGTATAATCAGAGTCAGGTGAGTCTCCATAACCCCATACATATAATATTTTCAATTTACTCATATATTATTTCTTTATATTTATGTTTGTCTCCAAGGAGATATAGCCACATTTAAATTTTCATCTATATTAACTTTCAAATCAGATATTTTATTAATTTTTGTAATATATTTATCTGGAAACCATGCATTACAATAGATAAAATCATGCCAATTATCTTCAGATGGATCATAATAAAAATCTACATTATAATGATTTTCTTTTAAATCAACCATTAAAACAATAGGATTAATAATTTGTAATTGATCAATGATAAATTCAATATTTTCAACAATTTCATCAACATTTTCACCAGTTATAAAAAATATTCTTTCGGTGAATTTTCTATAATGTTTTCCTTCAAATGGTTTTAATCCTTGATCTTTAATAAAATAATCATATTTTTCTTTTGATGTAACATGAAATATTAAACCATTACAATTATCATATACAAATTTAGTACATTTAGTTCCAAAATTTGGTTCAATAGTAATACATAAATCTTTATCTATTTTTTCTGTAATATAATACCCAAAAAAATCTAATTGTTTTTGAATATAAATATCAACTAAAAAATTTTTATAATCATTTTTATTATCAAATATTATTCTAAATAGAGATTCATTAGATTTTGATGGGTACAAACTAATATCTAAATTTTTATATTTATGTTCAATTTTATCAATCAACTTATTAGTATCATAAGATTTTATTAATGATTCATCAATTTTATTTTTTAATGTTTTCATTATCTTTAATGTGTATTATTCTTTGATTAGTACTTCCTCTAAATGGACAATGTGCAATATCTCTTAACTCTTCTTTATAAGGACCATCAACCAATACATCTATATTTTCAACTACAGCTAATTGATAATCATTCAATTCTTCATAAGTATAACCAGTATAAATCCAAATTGTTTTTGTTGGGAAATTAACTTTTACCCAATTAACTATTTGTTTCAACTCAAATAATGTATTTTTATCTTGATCTAATGGATCACCTCCAGAAATTGTCAAACCATCAACATAATCTCTTGATAACCAATTAGAAAGTTTATTTAAAATCTCATCAGAATCTTCGCCAAAAATTTTTCCTTGATTATAATTCCATGTCCATGCATTATGACATCCTTTACATTTATGAGAGCAACCAGATACCCATAAAGTAACTCTAATACCGTTACCATTATTAATATCTGGTGCTGTTATATCTAAAATTCTAAGCATAATCTATAAATAAATTTTTATTTAAAATAGTTAATTAATCACATCCATTAAAAATTGATTGACCAATATGATCTACTCTATGTTCAAATTCTTGTTTCTTTCCAGCATTAAAATGTTCAATTGTTGTAGAAAGATAGCCAGTTATACGACCTAAACGGATAATTTCACCACAACCACATTTTGGACATTCCGTTGCTTCTTCATCATAAATAGGTTCACCGCATTTTGAACAACGATTTAGAGGGATGTTAATTGCGAAATAAGGTACATCATGTTCCATTGCATAATCAACAATCTTTTCAATAGCATCAATATTATTATAACATGTACTATCTAATTCCACATAAGTAATACAACCTGCGTTTGAATAACCTGTTAATTCACTTTCAAGATCGATCTTTTTAAAGCAATCACAATTATACCAAACTGGAACATGCATTGAATTTGTAAAATAAAGTTTATCTATCTTATTTCCATCTTTATCTGTTAAGTATGTTACATATTCTTGTTCAAATTCTGGATTAAGTCTCTTGAAGTTTGCCATAGCTGTCTTACACAGATTTTCAGCTGGTGTGTAGTAAACTCCTATATTCAACTTATATTGTTGCTTAAACTCTGCACATCTCGTTTTGAATAATTGCTCAATTTGTTTTGCATATTCCATTCCTTTTTCAGATGTATGATCAAAATGGAATATAATTTGTAATGTTTCAGCAAGACCTAATTGACCTAATGCTAATGTACCATGTTTTAATGCAGATATAATTCCTTCTTCTTTTTTATACCCAGACATAGTACAATTTTCATACATGAATTTACCTGATTTTGGTGATTGAGAAGCAATATGATTAAATCTTTCAATAAGAGTATCTTTAGCTTCACTAATTTTCTTATCAAGAAGCTTCATAAATTCATTAAATATCTCTTCATTTACTTTATTAAAATCAACTGTTAAATCTTGATATTTCTTTTCAACCTTCTTACGAGACATTAATGCAAGTGTTGGCATTATAATAGTTACAGGACAAATATTACCACGACCATCTTTACGTTGAGGATTGACACCAGGTTCGGCATTAATATCTGCTCCATTATATGTACGACATCCCATTGTGCTTACATATGTAGTTGGATCATTCTTATCATACCCTGCATTAACTGACCAATCAACATTACAATAATTTGGATATATACGCATAGATGTTGATTTTAATGCAAGACGTTTCAAATCATAGTTTGGAGTTCCTGGTTTATCATTAACACCTTTCATATATTGGAAAATACCACATGGGAAAATTGAAGTAACACCTTTTGAACCAAGACCTTCCATTGATACATCAAGTAATGCACGAGTTACCATACGACCTTCAGGTTCTGTACATGTACCATAGTTAATAGAAGTAAATGGAAGTTGATTACCAGAACGGCTTTGTAATGTATTTAAATTATGATACATTCCTTCAACTGCTTGGTATGTTTCTCTCTTAGTATCATCTAATGCACGTTGCCTAATTTTAAGATCTAAAGTTGTTTTATTTACAAACTTAAAATCTTCATCTGTTAATTTAGTTTCTATATAAAATTCTGTAACCTTATTTTCTGTCCAATGTTTATATGCTTCATAGTCCATTTCAAGAATGTTTAGATTATAGAAATCATCTAAATGTTGGATCCAATCAACTACATAATGTTTTCTAAATGATTTACGAACATAAGGTACCATAGTCCAATCTAAATGTGATGCGCTTACACCACCAAATTGTTGTAATGATTGTAATTGGAATAAAACAGCAACCAATTGCATAGCAGTATTAACAGAACCTGCGGGACGTACATCTGTTTGACGTGTCTTAAATCCATTTGCAAGAAGTTCATCAAGTGGCATTGTCAAACAATTATGACGACCATCTGCCCAAGCATCAAGATCATGAATATAAACCATATTCTTTTCATGATTACGACGACTAGTCTTTGACATCATCTTAAGAGCTTGATCTTTACAAACAACACTTGCAGCTTCACCTACACGGCCTCCATAAGATTCTTCATCTAAGTTGGCATTTTGATTTTGAATATTCTTACCAAATAATGCACTTTGTACATCTTTAATTAAATCAGATTTTTGTTCACGTATTTCTTCTCTTTTTCTACGGTAATTAATGAATGATTCAACAACTTCAAATTTATTACGCTTAATAAGTTCTTTTTGAATTGTATCATTAATTTCTTCTACAGATGTGCCATTTCCATTGTTCTTAATAATAACCTTTTCAACTGATTCTTTTACTTGTTCTAAGAACTTATCAGGAACTGCCTGATTAACAGATTTGAATGCTTTAGTGACTGCATCTACAATTTTAATAAAGTTATATTCCTGATGGGTTCCATCTCGTTTAATTATTGTCATCCCTAATCATATTGTATATTTTTTAATTTTTTAACATATTATAATATTTATTAATATAGAAAAATTAACTGCATATTATAATAAAGTAGTATATAAAAATAACCAAAAAAATACCGAAAATTCAATGAAATTTTAAATAATTTTGAGTCTTTGAAAAAAACAAAATGTACTGTTTCCACAGTACATTTTTAAGTTTATTTTTAATACCTTTAATTCATTTTTATAAGCTTATGTGGTTGTCTTAAGATATATGGTTTAGGCAAATATTTATATTCACCATTAATATATACAAATTGTTTTGCCCAATATTCATTTTTATCTTCTTCCATAACCTTTATTTTCACAAAACAATTTGTAAATCCAACAATTATTCCTTTATGGAAACTGTTCCATCTACCATCATAATATTGATACATATATATAACAGTATCACCAATATTCAATTCATTTTTAAAAGCATCTTCCATAATTATAAAATCTTATTTTTTAATATCTTTATAAATTGTTCTTGTGTTAATGTACAACCAGCAGCTCCTTTATGTCCACCACCACTATATTTCTCTCTTAAGAAATCTCCACAATGGAACCAATCATCATCATAAATATTATAAAGAGACAATGTCCATTTATTATTTGGTTGATGTTTAAATACTATTACATTCTTTAAATCAGGATTTGTTTCTCTAAGTGAATAGAATAATGCTGAGCTTGATTGTCCTTGATGGAAAATTGCACATGCTTTTCTAAATTTAACAACATCAATTTCTTCATCACTAAGATCTAATTGCCATTCTTTATCTCCAGATTCGTTTAGAATATTTTGCATTACAATATCATCATATCTATTCAAAATCCTTCCATATGTTTCAAAACTCTTAATCAATCCATCCATTGAGAATTCATTATTTGTCTTTCCATCAACATATATTTCAACCAAATCACGAATAATTGGAAGAATCTCATTCATATCCAAATTCAACTTAATTGTAGTACCCTTATTTACATTTCGACAAAATTCAAAATCAAGTTCTTCCTTATCATAAGTCCACGAATCCCATGCTGATAGAATTCGCAAATATGTTGGAACATTTCTATTATTATATGCCTCATCAAACTGATCATAAAGATATTTCCAAACATTCAATATTGCAGAACGTTGAGTATCTCTAATTCCTGGTATACCATCAAAGTTGTTTTCATGTGAAAGATGTATAATTGGAGCATGATGATCACACCAAACAAAATCAGTATTGAACTCTTTATAAAGTTTTTTCATATACTTCCAATCATTAAATGATACATCGGTCATAATGATTGATTTATACTTTTGATGTAATTCTTCAACACTCATTTCTTTAGCAAATTCAGCAAGAATATTATAATCAGCCGGAAGCCTGTCAATGTTTTCAGAATTAATGTTTAATTTATGAATTAAATAATCATATATTAAAGAACCAGAAAATAAACCATCATTATCTTCACGATGATAGATAATTAAAAATTTTTCTATATTCATATTTTACCCAGGTTTAATTATTTTTTCTTTTTTAATTAGTTATTTGTTTTTTATAAATAAATCCTCTGGAGTGACACGAAACATTATTTCGAGTTACTTAAGAGCATATTCTAAATACATTATTTATTTAAATAAATCACAAATATAAAATAGTAAAATATATTATAAATTCAAATTTTCTTTAAACATATATGCTGGTTTATTTGCATATCGACATTTAGCCATTTCCTGTGCACTTAATTCACGAACACCATCAAATTTGCCATTACCTTTACAACACTTCTTGAATTTCTTACCACTACCACATGGACACATATCATTAGGCATTACCTTCTTATCAAACTTTCTAATAATTGTACGTGTCTTACGTGGGCGAACATACTTTTCCATTTGCTGAGGTGTATATGGTTGAGTTGTTACCAAATTTGCTACAACTTCATCAGTAACCTTAGTTTCAACTACATCATCCATAATCATCTTATCTTTATCTTCCATAATTTAAATTATATATATTTTATTAATTATTTTTCTTTATTTAAATATTCATTTAATATTGTTTCAGCATCTTTTTTAATTTGTTCATAATTTGGATATTTTGCATTTAACAATACAATTTCTGTTCTGTCTGCTGGAACTGTCAATATAACTAAAGAATCATCATTTATTTCTTTTGTATTTAAAAACTTTTCTTCTAAATAATGTTTAAATTGTGTTATATGAGCTATTCCTTTTTCTTTACTCATCATAGTTGTATTCAAATATGCAACTAATATGGATTTGTCTTGATTTAACATAAATTATAATATATTAATTTAATTTAAAATAGATAAAAACAAAAAAATGTACAACAAAAGTTGTACATTCTTTATATATTTTATTTCTATTTATTTAGAAAGGTAGATCATCAGTTGTATCATCTGCTTCTGTTGCTGCTGGGAAAGGATTAGATGTCTCTGCTTTAGTTTCAGGTTTATTTTCATCATTATCTAAACCTTGAAGCTTATGCAACTCGTCAATAGACATTGTTGATGGATCATTTCCTGACTCTACAATCTCAATCCAGTCTGCTACACGCTTCTTAATCTCATCAGACCATGGCTTATAAGATAATGTATCGAGTTTTGGTGCCCATTCCTTAATTTTGGCAAATACTTTACCATAAATAGGTAATAATGCCTTATACTCATCTGAAGAATTAGCAGCTGCAATAATAGCATTTCTCTTTTCAATATCTTCATCATCTTCACAAGTCATCTTCCATGCCTTTTCGATCTTACGTACATATGCATCCAAAATCTCTTGCTCTTCATCATTTAATAATGGACTCTTGTCTGGGTTAACACAACTTACTACATCTTCACTGAATTCACCTGTATAAGTAATCTCACGTGTCTTACGAAGTGGTTGTTTTGGATCATCTGGACCAGGTGC
>Ga0310691_10002512_pt1 | contig 24169 bp, 22 predicted proteins | sample 176DNAGHGlowgp2_FD_203887 | JGI IMG/M metagenome (GOLD analysis project Ga0310691, IMG submission 203887) | Sheep rumen microbial communities from Palmerston North, Manawatu-Wanganui, New Zealand - 1766 DNA GHGlow gp2 (v2) (version 2) | ecosystem: Host-associated > Mammals > Digestive system >...
GCACATCACGTACAACTCGTCGACAACACCATTGCCCATGGCCGTACGCTCTACCCGTGCCAGCGAAGGATCGTTATCTGGAACCACCAATGTGCCAAGCAACGATTGCCGAGAGGGAACCGTCAGTGTGACATGGTACACACCGACGCCTCTCCATGCTTTGCCAGGCTCTTGCCATTGCCAATGCTCATGGTCTGCCATATCGTCTCTTATTATAGCCCAATCATGTTGCAAAGTTAAGCAATTTGAAGGCAATCTACAAATTATTTAGTAGAAAAATGCTTCCGTATGTCCCTATGTCAGCATTATTTCGTACCTTTGCCATCGAAAAGAAAACTGACGCAACACGATGCAAACTATCAACGACTTTTTCTTGCTACTGAGCAGCCTGCTCTGGGACTGGCCCATGATTTTCCTGCTTTTGGGCACTCACATCTTCCTCACCTTCCGCCTGCGAATCCCTCAGCGCAAACTGCTGACGGGCATCCGCCTGTCGGTGAAGAAAGACCATGAGGCGAAAGGCGACGTCAGCCAGTTTGGCGCGCTGGCCACTGCCTTGGCTGCCACCATTGGCACGGGCAACATTGTGGGTGTGGCAACAGCGGTGGCCCTTGGCGGTCCGGGTGCCGTGCTGTGGTGCTGGCTGACGGGTGTCTTCGGCATGGCCACGAAATATGCCGAGGCACTTTTAGCAGTGAAATACCGCGTCAGAGGCAAGGACGGACATACTTACGGCGGACCGATGTACGTGTTGGAACGCGGACTGAAGATGCGGTGGCTGGCGCTGTGCTTCGCCATCTTCACCGCCTTGGCCTCCTTCGGCATCGGCTGTACGGTTCAGGCCAACAGCATCGCCTTGCTGGCCAGCGAGACCTTCGGCATACCCACTTGGGCAATGGGGCTCTTCGTGGCCCTCCTCACGGCGTTGGTCATCATGGGCGGCGTGAAGTCGATAGCCCGTGTCTGCACGGTGTTGGTGCCCTTCATGGCCGTGCTCTACGTGTTGGGCTGCATCGTCATCCTCGTGATGAACGCCGACTACGTCTGGCCTGCCATGCAACTCATCGTCAACTCGGCTGTCAACCCCTCTGCGGCAGGTGGTGGTTTCGTGGGAGCCACTGTAATGATGGCCGCCCGCTACGGCATTGCCCGTGGACTCTTCAGCAACGAGAGTGGCATGGGCAGCGCACCCATCGTGGCAGCAGCGGCACAGACGCGCAACCCCGTGCGCCAGGCACTGGTGTCGAGCACCGGCACGTTCTGGGACACCGTGGTCATCTGTGCACTCACAGGCTTGGTGCTGGTGAGCAGCATCATAGCCCACCCTGACATCAGCTATGCCGACGGCGGGGCTCTGACGAAGGTGGCCTTCTCGAAGATTCCCTATGTGGGTGCTCCGCTGCTCACCTTCGGCATACTCACCTTTGCCTTCAGCACCATCTTAGGCTGGAGCTACTACGGCGAGAGCGCCGTGAACTACATTGAAGGAAGACGCATCAACTACTTCTACCGCATACTTTTTATCATTGCCCTCTTCTTCGGCAGCATCATCAGTCTCGACATCATCTGGAACATTGCCGACTGCATGAACGCGCTCATGACCATTCCGAACCTCGTGGCTCTGCTGTTGCTGAGCGGAGTGGCAGCGAGGGAGACGAAGAATTATCTCTGGAGCAACCATCTGGACAGGCAGATGGAAGAGAAGGAGTGAACAGGACGAATGGCTTATGGCATGCTGAAGCGCAGCACTAAGGGCAGGTGGTCGCTATAGCCCTGCTGATAGCGAAAGCCATGGAAAGTGCGCCGTGGCTTCCATCCGCCATAGACATCGTCGGCCTCCAAGAGGAATGGCGCATCGTTGATGTAGATGCTGTCAACCTGCTCTTGCAGACTTGACGAGAGGAGTATATGGTCTATCGACTTCCACTCTCCCCGATAGCGATAGGTGGCCTTGGCGTGGCCATAGCGACCCTTGGCACGGGCAGAGACATTGTGTAGGCCAGTGCTGTTGAGCTGCTGCAACGAGGGGCTGTCGGCATAGTCGTTGAAGTCGCCAGCCACGATGACAGCCTTGTCGGCCAAGCCACGCAAAGCATCAACGAGCGTGTTCATGGCCTGGTGGCGGTGGGGGCGCGTAAGCTGTTCGCCGCCATATCGGCTGGGAGCATGGACAATGAAAAGGTGGAGGGTGTCGCCGCCAACGGTCTCGCCTTGTACATAGAGAATGTCGCGCGTAGGGCGCATGGCGGGCAACGGCGGCACACGCAGACAGTCGTAGCACAGGGGGCGGAAACGCGCCGGATGATAGAGCAACGCAACGTCGAGGCCGCGCACGTCGGGTGAGCTGGTCATGAGGAAGTCGTAGCCGGCACCCCGCAACAGCGACCGACGGGTGAGGTCGCGGAGCACAGAGTCGTTCTCAACCTCCACGAGAGCCACAAGATCGGGCAAGGATTCGGAGCAGGAGAGCAGCTCCTGGCCGATGAAGTTCTGCTTGCGCCAGTAGCGTGCTGCTGTCCAGCGGCGACTGCCGTCGATGGTGAATTCCTGGTCGTCTTTCCCCTCGTCGTGGCGGTTGTCAAACAGGTTTTCGCAGTTCAGCTCGACAAAGGTGAGCGACTGCGCCTCTACGGGGACAGACGAAAAAAGGAAAATGACAAATGATAGAACTGTCAGCAAGTCTGTACGCATGGCACTCATCATTTGTCATTTTCCATAATCATTCAGGACTGAGCCTGCAAGAACGAATGGGGATTAGCAGACTTTCTCTAACCGCTTCATCATGGCGAACATAAAGACAGCGGCAACAAGGCAGACAGCCAAGAACACGCTCCAGCACACCCAGAGAGGAACAGCCCCCCAGAGGAGTCCGCCGACAACGACAAGCTGGTTGCCAATGGCCGTGGCCACGAACCAGCCACCCATCATCATGCCCTTATACTTGGGAGGAGCCACCTTCGACACGAAGGAGATGCCCATGGGCGAGAGCAACAGCTCGCCAAAGGTGAGGATGAGATAGGTGACAATGAGCAGGTTGGGGGTCACGTCGGCCACATGCATGGCCACGGGCTCGCCATCGGCTCCAGGCATGGTCTGCGGCATGGGCAGGTCTACGGAGAAGAAAGCCATCAGCGCATAGGCAGCAGCGGCTACAATCATGCCATAGGCAATCTTGCGCGGGGCGGAAGGTTCCTTACCTTTGGCTGAGAGCATGCCGAAGATGGCCATCGACACCGGTGTCAGAGCCACCACATAGAAGGGGTTGAACTGCTGGAAGATGGGGGCCTTGATGCCTAACTCACCTTGCAGCTGCGTGTACTTCCAAACCAACAGGCCCACGGCCACGACGATGACGGCGGCAGCAATGCCACGACCCTTAGTCGTCTTGCTCTGGAAGAGGGCGAAGCCGCCATAGACAATGAAGATGATGAGCACAAGGTTCCACACGTCGAAAGCCATAGCCTGCACACCCTCAACGGTGTGGTCGGTAAATTCATCGGCGAAGTAGGTCAGCGACAGGCCGTTCTGGTGGAAGGCCATCCAGAAGAAGACGACCACGGCAAACACCAGGCAAAGGGCCACGATGCGCTGCTTGGTTTCCTCCTTCGACAGCTCAGGCTCTGCAGCAGCTGCCGTCTGCGCCGCAGTGTTCTTCTTCTTAGAGCCACCCTCGGTGTGGCGGAAGGTGCTGCGCAAGAGGTAGTAGATAGCTATAGAGATAACCAGCGAGGCGCAGGCCACGGCAAAGGAGAAGTGGTAGGCATCGTTGCTTGAATAGCCTAACGACACCTCGGCCCATTCCTTGATCTTGATGGCAGCAGTGGGTGCGAAGAGGGCACCGATGTTGATGCACATGTAGAAGATGGAGAAGCCGGCATCGCGCTTGTCGGCGTACTTGGCGTCGTTGTAGAGGTCGCCCACCATTACCTGCAGGTTGCCCTTGAACAAGCCAGTGCCGAAGCCGATGAGCAGCAGGGCGGCCAACATGACAATCAGGGCGAAACTGTCGCCACCTAAGGGCACCGAAAGCAGCAAGTAGCCCACAAACATGATGATGATGCCCGTGGTGACCATCTTGCCGAAGCCGAACTTGTCAGCCAGCATGCCACCGAAAAGCGGGAAGAAATAGACGAACATGAGGAACGAGCTGTAGATGGTGCCGGCCATGCCTGGCGTCAGTCCATAGTTCTCCCTCAAGAAAAGTGCGAAGACGGCAAGCATCGTGTAGTAGCCGAAACGCTCGCCGGTGTTGGCCAAAGCCAACGCGTAAAGTCCTTTTGGTTGTCCTTCAAACATAGTTATTTAATTTTAGGGTTTTGTGTCTTTGAAATGTCGAAAAGATAGGAAAGCTTGACGACGATGTTGGAGAAATTGGAACGGCCGAAGTAGTCGCGCTTGGAGTTGCCGTACATGTCGCCAAGACCGTAGTAATAACGGCCTTCGAGCATGAAGTGGCCCAACTTGCGGTGGGAAAACTCTAAGCCAACGCCGGCGGCAATGCCATAGTCTATTTTGTTTTCAACTGCCTTATGGTAGACCCCAGAGCCTAATTGCACGCCATCCTCGCGGACATAGGCACTGGACACGATAGAGGTGCGGTCGACGACATTGGGCTGGTCAAGGTCAAAATTGGAGGTAGAGCTCTCGCTGAGGAAATAGCCTATCTGCGGACCCACCTGGAAGAAAGCCTGAAAACCGCTGCGCTCGCGCCCCCACCCCAACCGGGCAAAGACGGGCAACTGAAGATAGTTCAGATGGCGCTGGTATTCCTCGGCCTGACCGGTGACGGTGTTGATGACCGGCTCGTCTTCGGTGGTGAGAATGCTCTCCTTCCAACCAATCTGGGCGTAGTTTAGTTCGGCCACCACAGCACAGATACTGCTGAAATACTTCTCAGAGGTATAGCGGAAAGTGATACCGCCCGTCAAGCCGCCATGTATAGACTGCGGAATCTTCGGCACGAAGCCCACGTTGCTCAGGGCATAGCCGGCGCTGACACCCACGGCCACCTCGCTGCGGTGCTCGCCAACCTGAGCCAACATGGCAACAGGCAGGAAGAGGAGAGCAGCAGAAAGGACGGCTCGATTAATAATTGATTGTCTCAATCTGGCCATTGGTCTTGTAGTGTACAAACATGAAGGCACTGTTCTGATAGCCGCCACCATCGAGCTTCACAAACTTCAGCGGTGTCTGAACGGGCAGATAGCTGAAACGCCCAGCGGCACCGTCGAAGGTACTGCCATATTTATGAAGGCCACGAAGGAAGAACAGGGCGTGGTCGAAGCCTGTCAGTGCCAAGCGCGGCGTGAAAGTGCTCATGTCCTGATGGAAAGAGGCACGATACTTGGAGGCCATGCGCTGAGCAGAAGGCTGCGACATGTTGGTGTAATAGGGAGCAGGCAGGTACATGTCAAAACGGTGGAAGTTGTCTTCCTGACTCACAGCCATCTCCATCCATTCGGGATAGCCGAAGAACGACACCTTCACATTGCCATTCGAGGCGACGACATCTCGTAGCTTGATGAACATCACCTTCAGGTCGTCAATACGGGCGGTGTTGAGCACCACCACATTGGGATGCTGCGCGCTGAAGGCACTGGCAAAGAGGTTGCTGGCCGACTTGATGCTGGTGAGGCTGTACCGCATGCCACGCGAATCCAACTGCTGGCGAAGGGCTTTGGTGAAGCCACCCTTGGAGCTGTTGGCATCGTCACAGTCGACAATGACGGGATGATAGTTCTCAAACCACTCGGCAAAGCGGCGCGCAGTGCTCTCGTCGGTAGAACCCGGAGCCTGATAGACTTGGAAAAGATGACTGTTGACGGCTAACTGCGGCGCATTGATGGAGAAGGGAATGACGAGCATGATGCCATGCTGCTGGCAGAAACTGGAGAGCTGCTCCATTTGGCTGGAATAGAGAGGGCCGAAGATGATGTCGCACTGAGCAGCCTCAGGTTTCGACAGCGTGGCCGTGAGATCGCCATTGTCGGGAGTGTTCCAAGCATAGACATCGACCGAGATGCCTTCGCGCTTCAGACTGTCGCAGGCAAGCAGCAGGCCACGGTAGTACTCCACCATACGACGGCCATCGCCGTTCTTGTCGTGCAAGGGAAGCATGACACCCATGTTGATGGAGCGCTGACGGACATCGCCAGCAAGGTGTGAGGCCGGCTGAACACCGACAGAGGGAATCGGGGTTACAGGCACCAGAATCTTGTCGCCTTTCTTCAACACATAGTCGGCACTCTCCATGCCAGGATTGGCACGACGCAACTCTGCCTCAGTGATGCCATGGGCATGGGCAATGCCATAGATGGTCTCTCCTTTCTTTACCTTGTGGGTCGTGACCGACTGGGCAAAGGATGGACCGGCAACGAAAAGGGCCATTGCCGAGACGAAAAAATATCTTAATAATCGCTTCATATCTTCATTTTTTCTGTTTTCGCCTACAAAAGTACGAAAAATGTTTGTATCTTTGCACTTTAAATAGCAAGAAAATGAAAAAGAAAGTAATATTTCTGCTTTTTGCAGCCACTTTTTGGTCGTTTAATGCCCTTTCGCAGACGGTAGACCCGCAAGCCTACTACACCAACGAGAAGGGCGAGGAAACGGCGACGCGCTCCATTGCCGACGGAGAGGCACCGCTCGAAGTGACCTTCAAGGCCAACCCCTCGGGCATGGAGGGATATTCACCCTCATACGAATGGCACTTCTCGCGCACTAAGAACGGCGAGGATACGCCAGACGAACTCTTCGTCAGATATGAGGAGAACACACAGTACACCTTCACAGAGTCGGGCAACTACAACATCGTGCTGAAAACCAGGCTGGAACAGGACGGGGCTGAGTTGGACTCCATCGCCATCACCATAGCCATTGCCGACAGCAAGCTGGTGTTTCCAAATGCCTTCTCACCAAACGGCGACGGCAAGAATGAGGAATTTAAAGCCAAAGAGTATAAGAACATCGTGAAGTTCAGGGCCATCATCATCAACCGATGGGGGCAGAAGCTCTACGAGTGGAACGACCCCGCAGGGGGATGGGACGGCAACTACAACGGCCACCCCGCAAAGGAGGGAGTCTACTTCGTGCAGGTGTCGGCAAAAGGGTCTGACGGGAAAGACTACAACATTCGCAAAGACGTGAACTTACTAAGAAGCTATATGGAGGGAGGTACGACAGGTGGAAAGTAACAAAGGGGTCATCAGTGTCATCGGGGCTCGCGTACATAATTTAAAAAACATCGACGTTGAGATTCCCCGCCAATCGTTAACAGTCATCACCGGCCTGTCAGGCTCGGGCAAGTCATCGTTGGCTTTCGACACCATCTTCGCTGAGGGGCAGCGGCGCTATATTGAGACATTCTCGGCATACGCCCGCAACTTTCTGGGCGGCATGGAGCGTCCCGACGTCGACTTGATCAGCGGACTGAGCCCCGTCATCAGCATCGAGCAGAAAACGACAAACAAAAACCCACGCTCTACAGTGGGCACCACGACAGAGATTTATGACTATCTGCGTCTGCTCTTCGCCAGAGCCGGCAAAGCCTACAGCTACATGACAGGCGAACCAATGGTGAAATATTCAGAAGAGAAAGTGATGGAGATGATTCTTCACGACTATGCAGGCAAGAAAATCTATATCCTCGCACCCGTAGTGCGCAGCCGCAAAGGCCACTATCGCGAACTCTTTGAGCAGATGCGGCGCAAGGGTTTCCTCACCATGAGGGTGGACGGCGTCATCACCGAGATAACACGGGGAATGAAAGTTGACCGCTACAAAAACCACGACATCGAGGTGGTCATCGACAAGATGGCCGTCGCAGCAGCTTCCTCACAACAGGACAACAACGAGCGGCTGAAGAAGAGCGTGCAGCTGGCTATGAAGCAGGGCGAAGGTCTAATCATGATTGTTGACAAGGACACGGGCGACGTGAAATACTTCTCCCGCCGACTGATGTGCCCCACCACGGGCATCAGCTATAGCGACCCAGCACCCAACAACTTCTCGTTCAACTCGCCACAAGGAGCTTGTCCGCGTTGCAAAGGATTGGGAACCATCAACGAAATAGACCTGGGAAAGGTCATACCCAACAACAAACTGAGCATTCACGAGGGTGCAATCATTCCTTTAGGGAAATACAAGAACCAACTTATTTTCTGGCAGATAGACGCGCTGCTAAAGAAATACGATTGCGACATCAAGACCCCAGTATGCAACATCCCCGACGAAGCAATGACAGAGATTCTGTATGGCTCGTTAGAGGATGTTCGTATCGATAAAGACATCGTCCATACGTCCAGCGACTACTTTGTCAGTTTCAATGGCATCGTCAAGTATTTGCGCGACGTGATGGACTCAGACGAATCAGCAACAGGCCAGAAGTGGGCCGATCAGTTCTTAGCCGAATGTCAGTGCCCGGAGTGTCACGGACAGCGGCTGAACCGCGAAGCACTGTCATACAAAATCTGGAATAAGAACATTGCGCAGTTGGCCGACATGGACATCAGCGAATTGCGCCAATGGCTGGACTTACTGGAGGAAAATACACCCGACGGCGAAGAGAGAATCAGCAGTCAGCAGCGGCAGATAGCAGCGGAGATTCTAAAGGAGATACGTACCCGCCTGAATTTCCTCCTTGACGTGGGCCTCGACTACCTGTCACTCAACAGACAGTCGGCATCGCTCTCTGGTGGTGAGAGCCAGCGCATTCGACTGGCCACACAAATCGGCTCGCAGCTGGTCAACGTGCTATACATTCTCGATGAGCCATCGATAGGACTGCACCAGCGCGACAACGAGCGGCTAATCCACTCACTCAAAGAACTGCGCGACCTCGGAAATACCGTCATCGTCGTGGAGCACGACAAAGACATGATGCTGGCAGCTGACTATATTGTTGACATCGGGCCGAGAGCCGGGCGAAAGGGCGGCGAGGTGGTGTTTCAGGGCACACCTGCCGACATGATGAAAGCACAGACACTCACCGCACAGTATCTTAACGGTTCAGTTTGTTGCGATGCCATCGCAGCCCCCGCTAACCGGCGCAGCGGCAATGGTCACGCCATTACCATACACGGTGCCAACGGGAATAACCTACGACATATCGATGCCACCTTCCCATTAGGAAAACTCATCGTTGTGACCGGCGTGAGCGGAAGCGGTAAGTCTACACTTATCAACGAGACCCTCCAGCCCATCCTCTCTCAGCATTTCTACCGGTCGCTGCGCCGACCAATGGCCTACGACAGCATTGAGGGCATAGAGCATATAGACAAGGTGGTCAACGTCGACCAGTCGCCCATCGGCCGCACTCCACGCTCAAACCCGGCAACATATACTGGCGTCTTTGCTGATATCCGCTCACTATTCGTGGCACTACCGGAAGCCAAGATCCGAGGCTATAAGCCTGGGCGTTTCTCCTTCAACGTGAAGGGCGGACGCTGTGAAACGTGTGGCGGAAACGGCTACAAGACGATAGAGATGAACTTTCTGCCCAACATCCAGGTTCCATGTGAGGTATGCCACGGTAAACGCTACAACAGGGAGACGTTGGAGGTGCGCTACAAAGGAAAGTCGATTGCCGACGTGCTCGACATGACCATCAACCAGGCGGTGGAATTCTTTGAGAACGTGCCTGACATCCTGCGGAAAATAAAAACCATTCAAGACGTAGGCTTGGGATACATCAAATTAGGACAACCCTCCACCACCCTCTCAGGAGGTGAAAGCCAGCGCGTGAAATTAGCGACGGAGTTGAGCAAGCGCGACACAGGACGCACACTTTACATCCTTGATGAACCCACAACCGGCCTCCATTTCGAAGACATTCGCATTCTCATGCAGGTGCTCCACAAACTCGTGGACAGAGGTAACACGGTCATCGTCATTGAGCACAACCTCGACGTCATCTGCCAGGCAGACCATATCATCGACATGGGGCCGGAAGGCGGACGAAACGGTGGCACTATACTCAGCCAGGGAACACCGGAAGAAGTGGCCAACAGTCCATTAGGCTTCACGCCACGGTTTTTGAAAGAACAGTTGGAGGACATAAAAAGAAAGGAGACAAGGAAATGAGCAGATGCGCTTAGGAACCGCCGGGGAGAGCGGAATACTTCTTTCTTCCACGTACATAATATTGCCAGAGCAGCGAGAACCGGCGGTGCTCTGGTATTTCTTTTTCTACCCGACACTGCTGAATGGCCAGACGGTCGGACAGGAAGCTGTTGCGCCACCGCTTAAAGGCACGGCGAGCACGGAAGACAGCACGAAAGTCACCCCAGCTACGCTTCAACAACAGCATCTCCCAAGCTGCAAGGTAGTCAAGCCACCACCGCCACCACATGACGTGCCGAAGGTCTTCCTGTGGCAGGTTCTTATAAAGCATGGTCAGATTGTTGCGGAAATTGAGGTACGTCTTCATGGGATTGGACTTGGGCAACGTGCCACCACCGACATGGTAAACCTTGCTTTCAGGCAGGCAGACAATTTTATAGCCCAACAGACGCATGCGCCAGCAAAGGTCTATCTCCTCATTATGAGCAAAGAAGCGAGCATCCAGACCTCCTACCTCTTTATATATACGCGCGCGAACAAAGAGAGCGGCTCCCGTGGCCCAGAGAACTTCAACAGGGGTGTCGTATTGTCCTTCGTCGCGTTCCATTGTCTCAAACACACGACCACGACAGAACGGATAGCCATAGCGGTCGAGAAAACCACCGCAGGCACCAGCATACTCGAACTGGTTACGATCGGACATACTGAGCAATTTAGGCTGACAGGCAGCTACCTCCTGATGGCTGTCCATGAAAGAAATGAGCGGCGACAGCCAGTTAGGAGTCACTTCTATGTCGCTGTTCAGCAAGAGATAGTATTCCGCAGCTATCTGCTCCAATGCTTTGTTATATCCTTCGGCGAAACCCCAGTTCTTTTTCAACAAAATGAGTTTCACCTCGGGAAACTGCTGGCGGAGCAGCTCGAGACTGTCGTCTGTGGAGGCATTATCGGCGACATAGACAACTGATTCTTCGCGCGAATAGCGCAACACACTTGGAAGATACTCACGAAGCATTTTTGCCCCGTTCCAGTTGAGGATGACAATGGCAAGCTTATCCATTTAATACTGCTTTTAAAGCCGATTTATCGTGATTGAACTGTCCTAAGCAGACACTGACAAGAAGGTTGTCTAACTCCGAACGTGACTGAGATGCTGGAAGCTCTATGCGAATGTAGTTGTCTGTAAAACCATGCATCGCCTTGCCCCGGGGTGCCTTTTCGAGCAGCACCTCAGCTTCCAATCCTATGAACTGAGCGTAGAAGGCCACCGTCTTCTGCCCGGAAAGCTCCAACAGCCGCTTGCTACGCATTTTTTTCTCATTTTCCGACACCACATAGGGAATACGCAGTGCCGCCGTTCCGGGGCGCTCGCTGTAGGGAAACACATGCAATTGACTGACGGGCAATTGTTCCAACAACTGGAAAGTTTCTTCAAAACATTCGGGAGTTTCTCCCCTACAGCCTACCATGACGTCAACGCCAATGAAAGCATTTGGCATCAACGTCTTGATCTTCATTATCTTGTCGGCGAAAAGACGGCTGTCATAGTGTCGGTGCATGAGCCGAAGCACTTTGTCGCTGCCGCTTTGCAAGGGTATATGGAAATGAGGCATAAACGCACGGCTATGCGCACAATAATCCACCAACTCATCACTGAGAAGGTCGGGTTCCAGACTACTGATACGATAACGACTGATGCCTTCAACACGGTCAAGAGCTTTCACCAAATCCAGAAAGCTCTCGCCAGTGGATTTTCCGAAGTCGCCAATGTTCACTCCTGTCAGCACAATCTCTTTGCCGCCTTCTTCGGCTGCTTCCTGCGCTTGTCGCACCAACGACGCTATAGTGGGATTACGACTGAAGCCTCTTGCATAAGGAATAGTACAATACGTACAGAAATAGTCACAGCCATCCTGTACCTTGAGGAAAAAACGTGTTCGGTTCCCCCTCGAACAGCTGGGAGCGAAGGTCGTAATGTCTTTCGTCTTCTGGGCCATAAATTGCGGCACACTGCTACGCTCCACGAAAGCGTCGCTCAAAAATTGGATGAGATTAGCTTTCTCGTTTGAACCGAGAACCAAGTCGACACCTTCTATCTTACTTACAGCCTCTGCTTCAAGCTGGGCATAGCATCCTGTAACGACGACAAAGGCCCCCGGATGCTGACGAACCAGGCGATGTATGGCCTGCCGGCACTTGTGGTCGGCAACATCTGTCACCGAGCAGGTATTAATCAGGCAGATATCAGCCTTCTCGCCCTTTTCTATCGTTTTCACGCCCATCTGCTGTAGCAGTTTGCCAAATGTAGACGTCTCTGAGAAATTCAGTTTACAGCCTAAAGTATAATAAGCCGCCTTTTTGCCTTGAAAAGCTGATGTGTCAATCATATTACAGAGATATATCAGTCATTAAAACGCGATGAATCTTTCTTTTATTACTATGAATCCTTCTATTCAGCCAACAAAGGTACACAAAAATGTCGAGAAATCGCTCAAAATGCTTAACAAAAATCAAGTCATCTTAAAAGTTAGAATATTTAACATTTTACAATAATCTGATTTTCAGCCATTTGCAGAAAAGTTACAAAAAGAGCACAAAAAAAATCAAAAAAAATGATACGCCGTAATGAAAAAATGTCTACCTTTGCAGCGTTTTAATAAACTAATTGATTGTTTTACAGATTTAAAAAAGCAAAGAAATGAAAAAGATTGCATTTATGTTCGCTGCTGCAGCAATGTTTGTTGCATGTGAGCAGGCTCCCAAGGTAGCTACTCCCCAGCAGGTTGATTCTATCTACAACGCTCTGAAGGCTGAGTACCAGACTCAGGCTGATGCCGTTCAGGTTGAGTATGTTCTCGCCGAGGGTGCTGAGGCTATTGACTCTGCTGCTTGCGAGGCTGCTGCTGAGGCTAAGAAGGCTGAGATTCTCGCTGCTGCTGACACCACCAACGCTGAGTTCAAGGCTGCTTTCGAGGCTCGCGTGAAGGATTTCGAGACCGCTCTGAACGCTCCCGCTACTGAGGAGAAGGCTGCTGAGTAATCAGGAAGTGAACTAAAGTAAAAATGAATACTGCTGGGCATTGCGCTCAGCAGTATTTTTTTGTTTGCAATTTGGTGTTTGCTCTTTCGCCATTCCAACATGGCGGCTCTATATCATCTGATAATTTTCACCTCACCCCCCAAGCCCAGCTTGATGATGCTCGACGGCTGGTGTGGTTTATGTTCCTGCCGCCGTGAGAAGCAGACATAGTCCACTTGCTCCAGCAGCCGAGAATCTATATCACGGTAGTTTTGGGCGGCTGGTTCGCCACTGATATTGGCCGATGTAGACACTATAGCCTTTTGAAAGCGGTAGCACAGTTCATGAGAGAAAGGTTCCTGTGTGATACGTATGCCAATGCTGCCGTCATCGGCTATCAAGTTCGGAGCCAGGTTGACGGCTCCGTCGAGAATCAGCGTGGTAGGCTTCACCACGCAATCAATCAGCTGCCATGCCACATCGGGCACTTGCCTTACATAGCGCTGAAGGCGGGCATCGCTGTCGACCAAGCAGATTAGCGCTTTTGAGTCGTCGCGTTGCTTGATGCGATAAACCCTGGCCACCGCCTCTTCGTTGGTGGCATCACAGCCAATACCCCATACGGTGTCAGTGGGATAGAGTATCACCCCACCCTTACGTAGCACCTCAACGGCATTCTTAATGTCTTGCTCCTGTGTCATATTTATTTGTGAGTTTGTTGTTGTAGCAGGTCTAATGTGGCGCGAGGCACACCGCTACTGACAAGCTTTTCGCCCAGTCGGCGAGCCTCGTCATACCGTCGGAGTGCCCATAACACCGCATATTTTGAAAGTAGAAATTCCTGGTTACCGGGTTGCAGGCTGATGGCTTTGTCCCAGTCGTAAAGTGCTACGTCAAGCTGCTGCTGTTCTTGCTCGAAAGATGCCCTCGCAGCATAAGCCATGGCTGAATCGGGAAACATCTCCACCAACCTGTTCAAGTCGTCTTGTGCTTCCAATGTCTTTCCTAAATAGCGTTTAGTCATGGCAAGCCCCAATTGCGCGTCAAAATGACGCGGAACCGTATGAAGAAACTGCTCATAATCGTAGAGAGCGAGATCATAGCGGCGCAAGCGGTTATAGACGTAAGCCCGGAAGTAGTGGGCTGACAGGTTGTCGGGGTCTATTTCCAAGACACGTCCATATTCCTCTGCCGCATACTCCCACTGGTTCAGCTCTATGTTCACCGCGGCTTTCCTCAGGCGTAGGTCTGTCGAATGTGGGTTGACGGAGATCATCCTATTCAGCACCGACAACGAGTCTCGCCACTCCTGCGGTTTCTGTGCAGAAATGGCGAGACTTATTGTCAATACGCCTAAGAGACATGCTATTCGCTTCATGCTTGTCGAATATAGTCTACAATCCACTGTCCTACTTCCTTCGTTCCGTAGTGGTTGCCTCCCTCTACCTGTATTTCCGGTGTACGGACATTGGCCGCCAACGAAGCGTCTACTGCCTCCCTCACCAGTGCTCCTTCCTTTGTCAGGTTGAAATGCTCAAGAAGCATAGCGACAGAGAGAATCTGCGCCACAGGGTTGGCAAGATTCTGCCCTGCGGCCTGTGGCCATGAGCCATGCACGGGTTCAAATAGCGGTGTGTGCAGACCGAGCGAGCTGGAAGGCTGCAAGCCCATGCTACCAGTGATGCACGATGTCTCGTCGGTCAGTATGTCGCCAAAAGTGTTTTCTGTGACAATGACATCGAAGAAGCGTGGTTCGGTGAGTACGCGCATCGATGCGTTGTCGATAAACATATAGTCGGTTGTCACATCTGGATATTTCGGTTCCATCTCCTTGGCTATCTGCCGCCACAGCCGTGAACTGGCCAAGACGTTGGCCTTATCCACTACGGTGAGATGCTTCTTTCGTTTCTGAGCGCACTCGAAGGCAACTTTCAGTATGCGTTCTATCTCCGGCCGGGTATAAATGTCCGTGTCGTAGGCTTTGTCATTGTCCTGATACTTCTCGCCGAAATACATTCCCCCCGTCAGTTCTCGGATAACGATGAAGTCAGCTCCCTTGAGCAATTCGTCCTTTAGCGGCGATTTGTGCAACAAGCAGTCGAAAGTGGCCACGGGTCGCACATTGGCAAATAGACCCAGCTGTTTGCGCATGGCCAATAGTCCTGTCTCAGGACGTATCTTCGCCGTTGGATCGTTGTCGTATTTCAACGCGCCGACAGCAGCGAAGAGCACTGCATCGGCACACATACAGACCTCGTGCGTCTGTTGTGGGTAGGGGTCACCAGTTTTGTCTATAGCACACGCTCCCACGAGTGCCTCTTCGTAAGAGAACTGGTGGTTGAACTTCTGCGCGATGGCCTCCATGACGGCCACTCCCTGTTTCATGATCTCCGGACCTATTCCATCGCCCGGAAGAACGGCGATTTTCAGTTTCATTCTTTTTATATTTAGTTTTTGTTCAGTTGTTTTAGTGATTTGATGACCTCCTCTGGTCTATCGGCCTTGAAGACATAGCTCCCGCTAACCAGGACATCCACCCCGGCTGCCACCAGCCGTGGTGCTGTTTCGTCCTGTACGCCACCGTCTACCTCTATCAGTGCATGACTACCTCTCTCATCGATAAGCTGTCGTAGCCTTCTGACCTTGCCGATGGTATTCTCGATGAATTTCTGTCCGCCGAATCCTGGATTCACGCTCATCAGCAGCACCATGTCTACATCGTTGATGATGTCCTCAAGCGTTCCCAATGGTGTCGAGGGGTTCAGCGTCACACCAGCCTTCATGCCAGCCTGATGTATCTCTTGTATGGTTCGGTGTAAGTGTACCGTTGCTTCCTGGTGCACATTCATCATCATAGCGCCTAACTTGGCTGTCTGTGCAATATACCTTTCGGGCTTCTCTATCATGAAATGCACGTCAAGGGGTTTCTTACATACCTTTGCGACTGCTTCGAGGACCGGGAAGCCAAAGGAAATGTTTGGTACAAACATACCGTCCATCACATCCAGGTGCAGCCAGTCGGCTTCACTGCGGTTTATCATTTCAATCTCGCGGTCGAGATGCAAGAAATCGGCCGCGAGCAAGGAAGGTGATACTTTTGTCATACTGTTCTGTTTGACAATTTTGTTTTACTTTTAGTTTAAGCAATAGCTTTGATTGCTTGTCACCCTGTAAGTATGGGCAATTTGCTTAATCAATTTGATCACCCTTTCACTGGGTGTCATTTCTTCGAGAGTAAATATTTGCATAGGCTACGGAATTATTATAAAACATATTTCTTTCATATTTTAGTAACGCCGCAGACTGGCAAATATTATGTCAGCCGACAGAATATTTTTCAATGTCTGTCATTCCGTTCAAGAAGGCTGAGGCCTCCATTCGTTTCTTGCCTGCCAGCTGAAGGTTGTCTATCTGCAGCCACTCGTCGGCACAGGCCACGTAGAGTTTTTTCTTGTCTCTTGTCATCCTCCCTGTCTCGCCGTCGTTCTTTCTGCCGGTCTTGGTAGTCTTGTATATCTTGAGCACCGTGGAGCTACCGTCTTCGCCTGTCATCTCAGTCCATGCGCCTGGCACTGGCGACAGTCCTCTGACAAAGTCATAGACCTGCTTGGCAGTAGTCCCCCACCCTATGCGACAATTCTCTTTGAACAGTTTCGGGGCAGCATGTATGGCCTTGACGTCGTCTTGTGGCATCGTCTGCGGATAGCCGTCAGCCTCCACAATGGCCTCAAGAGTTTCTCTGCATACATCGGCCCCCAGTTTCATCAGCCCATTGTAGACATACTCCACGTCTGCAGTGTCTGGAATGTCGAAAGGCTTCTGCATGATGATGCGTCCTGTGTCGATGTCGTGGTCGAGGAAGAAAGTGGTGACGCCTGTGCGCACCTCCCCGTTGATGACGGCCCAGTTGATGGGTGCTGCCCCCCGGTAGTCGGGCAGTAGTGCGGCATGGACGTTGAACGTGCCGTAGCGTGGCATGCTCCACACCACTTCTGGCAACATGCGAAAAGCCACCACCACCTGGATATTGGCCTTCCAGCAGCGCAGTTGCTCAATGAAGTCCGGGTCTTTCATCTTCTCTGGCTGCAGCACGGGCAGGCCGTGCTCCTGGGCATACATCTTCACGGCCGATGGTTGCAGCACTGACCCATGCCGTCCTACGGGCTTGTCGGGCTGTGTCACCACTCCAACCACCTTATATTGGTTCTCCACCAGCATGTGTAGCGTTTCCACTGCAAATTCCGGTGTTCCCATGAATACTATTCTCAAATCTTCCTTATTCATACTATAATAAATGTGTTATCAATCTTCGCTCATGTCCGCAACCATCTTTCTGTATTGTGTGAAGACATGGTCGCGCGACAGATAGCCTTTCAGGTGTCCGTCGCCATCGAGCACGGGCAGGTAGTCGGCTCTTGTGGCATCAAAGGTCCTCATCACTGCCGTCATGGGCAGTGTGTCGGTCAAGATGGCCGACGGTTCTTGCATCAGCTGTTGGGCAGTGAAATGGTGGTACAGTTCTATCCTGAAGACAACGTGCCTGATGTTCTTGATGTCTATCTCACCCAACAGTCGGCCGGCGGCATCGAGCACGGGTATGATGTCTCCCTTCGACTTGCTGATGGTTCTCACCACGCCAGCCAGCTCCGTGTCGGGTTCCACTGCCGTGAAGTCCCTGTCAATGACGCTGTCAAGCTGCATCAGCGTCAGCACGGCATGGTCAGTATGGTGTGTAATCAGCTTACCGTCTTTTGCCAGTCTGGAGGCATAGATGCTGTGAGGCTCGAAGATATTGATTGTCAGGTAGCTGCACACCGACACAATCATCAGCGGAAGGAACAGGCTGTAGCCTCCTGTCAATTCTGCAATGAGAAAGATGCCCGTCAGCGGTGCATGCATCACTCCCGACATTACTCCTGCCATGCCCATCAGTGCAAAGTTCTTCTCTGGCACGTGTACTCCCACCTCATAGATGTTCCACAGTCTTGAGAATAAAAATCCGCTGAAGCAACCTATGAATAGCGATGGGGCAAATGTTCCGCCGCATCCTCCACCGCCATTCGTGGCCGACGTGGCGAACACTTTTGTCAGCAGCACCAGTGCAACGTAGACGATGAGCAGGTTGTCTTGCCCGGCAAAGAGCGAGTTGTTCAGTATCTGGCTCCAGTCGTCCTCTCCTGTTCCGTTGAGCAGAAGGTTTATGCTGTGATAGCCTTCGCCGAAGAGCGAAGGGAAGAGGAAGATGAGCAGCGACAACAGCGACCCACCGACGACCAGTTTCACGTATGGGTGTTCCCTCAGCTTGGCAAACATTCCTTCGCACACGCCCATTGCCCTGACGAAATACAGGCTCACCAGTCCGCAGAAGATGCCGAGTAGCATGCACGCCGGTATGCGCTCCACCGTCCACGAGTCGTCGAGATGGAAGGAGAAGAGTGCGGCGTCGCCACTGAAGATATAGGTGAAGCAGGTGGCGGTGACACAGCTGACGAGGATGGGCATGAGCGAAGCCATGGTCAGGTCGATCATCAGCACCTCGAGGGTAAACACCAGTCCTGCTATCGGTGCCTTGAAGATGCCGGCGATGGCTCCTGCCGCTCCGCATCCCACGAGCAGCATCAGCGTGCGGCTGTCCATCCTGAACAGTTTGCCCAGGTTCGACCCAATAGCCGACCCTGTCAGCACGATAGGTGCCTCTGCGCCCACCGACCCGCCGAAGCCGATGGTGATAGCCGATGCCACCACGCTACTCCAGGTGTTGTGCACCTTCAGCCTCGACTTGTTTTGCGAGATGGCATAGAGGATGCGCGTGATGCCGTGCGAAATATTGTCTTTCACCACATAGCGGATGAAGAGCATGGTCAGGAAGATGCCCACGACAGGATAGACCAGATAGAGCAGGTTCGACGACCCTGCGTCGAAGTTTCCCGTCAGCAGTGCAACAATCTGGTTGATGAGCCAATGCAAGACGAAAGCCGCCACCGCTGACAGCAGTCCTACGAGGAATGCCAATATCAGCACGAACATGCGCTCGCTGACGTGTGTTGCACGCCATTGGTCTACGCGCGAAATAAAACGTATGATGGTCTGTGGCTTCATCGACGTCTCAGTCTACGACTTGAGCAGGTTATCCAGGAATTCGTCCAGGTCGCTGTCGAGACTGTCCATGGAAAGTGGTGCGATGATGGCCACGTCATCATCTACGACATACAACTCTTGCAGGGTCTCCTTGTCGTCGTCTTCCAACACGAATGAATAGGGTTTCAGTATAGACAGGCTCTCCAGCAGCTCCTTCCGCTTGACGATGCAGCTCCTCACCTGTGTTGCCACCGTCTCGTAGAAGTTGTCGTCCTTGTTGTCTATCCACTGCTCAACCACGCAGCGCGTCAGCTCGCGGTCGTCGTCGTCGAAGGTCATCAGCTCGCCCGACTCCTGAGTCACCCTGACGTGAATGTCGGTCATCAGTGTTGCTTCTTCCGTTGCGGGAAATTTCTCAGCTGTCTTGCGCAAGGCTCTGTCTATCTGCTGAATAGTCTGCTCAGTTGCTTTCATTTCTTTCTTCTTGGATGTGATTTGAATGCAAAAGTATCAAAAAAGATTCGTATCACCAAGTTTTTTAGTCGCTTTTTTCGTTATTTCTTTGCCTAAATCGCAAAAATAGTTGTACCTTTGCAGCCGCAATGGAAAAAGCTATCCGCCATGAGGGCGTCATCGAGCAGTTGCAAGGGTCGCATGTCGTGGTGCGCATCCTGCAAGCATCGGCCTGTGCCAGCTGCAAGGTGGCATCTCGTTGTGCCACCTCCGACTCTCGCGCGAAGCTCGTCGATGTTTTTGCCGCCGACCCTTCGCGCTGGCATGTCGGTCAGCAGGTGGTGGTGTCTACACAGAGTACCATGGCTGGCCGAGCGCTGTTTTTAGGTTTTGGCCTTCCGCTGCTGCTCATGCTTGCCGTGTTGGCAGTAGCCTTGGCAGCGGGATGCGACGAGGGGCTTATGGCGCTGCTCATGTTAGGCTCGCTCATTCCCTATTATGCTGTGCTGTGGCTCTACCGCGATAGCATTGCCCATCGCATATCCTTCCGTATAGAAGAAGGAGTTGAAACGACAAATAAAACAAACTGATTGTTGTATATGAATTTCATTTTGATTGCAGTGATTGTGCTTGGTGCCATCGGACTTATAGCAGCCCTCGTGCTCTATGTCTGCTCCAAGCGTTTTGCTGTCTATGAAGACCCGCGCATTGCCCAGGTCGGCGAGTTGCTGCCTGGTGCCAACTGCGGTGGCTGCGGCTTTGCCGGCTGCAGCGGCATGGCCGATGCCTTGGTGAAAGGAGCCGATGCCGGCAGCTTGGAAGGGCTGAGCTGTCCTGTTGGCGGCAATGCGGTCATGGAGCGAGTGGCCAACCTTTTGGGCATGGCCGTTGCCAATGGCGAGCCGAAGGTGGCCGTCGTGCGTTGCAACGGCTCGTGCGCCCACCGTCCGCACACCAGCGAATACAATGGCTTGCGCTCCTGCGCTGCCATGAACGCCTGTGGTGCCGGCGAGACGGGCTGCGGCTTCGGCTGTCTGGGCTGTGGCGACTGTGTCAGTGCCTGTCAGTTCGATGCCATCAGCATCAATCCCGAGACGCTACTGCCCGAAGTCGATGACGACCGATGTACTGCATGTGGAGCCTGCGCAAAAGCCTGTCCGCGCAGCATCATCGAGCTAAGGAAGAAGGGGCCGAAAAATCGCCGCGTCTTCGTCTCCTGTGTCAACAAAGACAAGGGTTCCGTGTCGATGAAGGCCTGCAAGGTGAGCTGCATTGGGTGCGGCAAGTGTGCGAAGGAGTGCAAGTTCGAAGCCATCACAATAGGCCAGAACCTCTCCTATATCAATGCCGACAAGTGCCGGCTGTGCCGCAAGTGCGTCGAGGCGTGCCCCACCCACGCCATCCAAGCCGTCAACTTCCCCACACCTACAAAACCTACAGAACCTACCCCACCTACCCCCCAAAAGGAATAACCCGCAAATATGAACATACGTACATTCCGCATTGGCGGCATACATCCCGAAGAAAACAAACTGACCCACGAGGTGGCCACTCAGGTGGCCCCGCTTCCTCGTCAGGCCGTCTTTCCGCTGAGCCAGCACATCGGAGCCCCCGCCCGCCCCATCGTCCAGAAGGGCGACAGGGTGAAGGTTGGCACGCTGTTGGCCGAGGCAGGCAGTTTCGTCTCTGCCCCCATCCACTCCAGCGTCAGCGGCACCGTGGCAAAGATTGACACGGCTGTCGATGCCACTGGCTACCGCAAGCCGGTCATCATCATCGATGTCGAAGGCGACGAGTGGGAAGACACCATCGACCGTTCCGACAAGTTAGAGCTGGTAAAAGACCACCCCGAGCTGTCGGCCGAGGAGATTGTAAACCGCATCAAAGCCGCCGGCATCGTCGGCATGGGTGGTGCCTGTTTCCCCACGTTCATCAAGCTCACTCCCCCGCCCACAGCCAAAGCCGAGTGCATCATTATCAACGCCGTGGAGTGCGAGCCCTACATCACTGCCGACTACCGGCTGATGATGGAGCACGCCGACGAAATCATTGTTGGCCTGGAGCTGCTGATGAAGGCTGCCAAGGTGAATCGAGGCTACATCGGCATTGAGACCAACAAGCCCCAGGCCATCGACCTGCTGACCCGCAAGTGTGCCGAAGCGTTCACCGCTTCGGACTACAGCGTCGAGGTCGTTCCCCTGAAGCAACGCTACCCTCAAGGTGGCGAGAAGCAGCTGGTCGATGCTGTCATCCGTCGGCAGGTGCCCGCTCCCCCCGCCATTCCTGTCAATGTTGGAGCAATTGTTCAAAACGTGGGCACTGCCTTCGCTGTCTATCAGGCTGTTATGAAGCACAAGCCACTCTTTGAGCGCTATACCACTGTGACGGGCAAGCAGCTCTCTCGTCCCGGCAATTTCCTCGTGCGCATGGGTACGCCGATGAAAGACCTTATCGACCTCTGCGGCGGCATGCCCGATGGCGACAACAAGCTACTCGCCGGTGGACCCATGATGGGCAAGGCCCTCACCACTACCGAGGTGCCTGTCTGCAAAGGCACGAACTCGGTGACCATCCTCTCTGGCAATGATGCCCGCCGCCAGGAGCCTCAGCCCTGCATCCGCTGTGCTAAGTGCGTCAGCGCCTGCCCCATGGGCTTAGAGCCCTACCTGCTGTCCAAGCTCTCAGCCGTGAAGAACTGGGAGAAGGCCGAGGCCGACGACATCGTCAGCTGCATCGAGTGCGGCTCGTGCCAGTTCACCTGTCCTGCCCACCGTCCGCTGCTCGACCATATCCGCCAGGGCAAGCAGACCGTCATGGGAATCATTCGTTCAAGAAGCACTAAGAAATAGAGAGTATATGGGAAACAAGCTTATTGTCTCACTTTCGCCCCACGCCCACGGCACCGACTCCGTCGAGCGCAACATGCGGGGTGTCATTATTGCCCTGTTGCCGGCGTTGTTAGTGTCGTTCTATTATTTCGGCATCGGCTCGGCCATCGTCTGCCTTACCAGCGTGGCTGCCTGCGTCCTGCTGGAGTGGGCCATCAACAAATTCGTGCTTAAGAACCCGCAGCTCACCATCTGCGACGGCTCAGCCGCCCTCACCGGTCTGCTGTTAGGCATGAACCTGCCGTCGAACCTCCCTGTCTGGATTATCCTCATCGGTGCCCTCTTCGCCATCGGCGTGGGCAAGATGACCTTTGGCGGCCTGGGGCAGAACATCTTCAACCCCGCCCTCGTGGGCCGCTGCGCCCTGCTGGTGGCCTTCCCCGCCCAAATGACGGTGTGGCCCGTGGCGGGCCAGCATCTGGCCTATACCGATGCCGTGACCGGAGCGACCCCCCTGAGCGTGATGAAGGAAGCCATCAAGACCGGCGACGTGTCGGTGCTCGACAGGCTGCCCGACTCCCTCTCGCTCCTCCTTGGCGACCACTCGCTGGCCGGCGGAGCCGGTGCCATCGGCGAGGTTTGTGCCTTGGCATTGCTCCTCGGCCTGGCCTTCATGCTGTGGAAGAAGATCATCACCTGGCACATACCCGTGAGCATCCTCGCCACGGTGTTCGTCTTCAGCGGCATCATGCACCTCGTCAACCCCGTCTTTGCCAACCCCGTGGCAGTCATTCTCAGTGGTGGCCTGATGTTGGGAGCCATCTTCATGGCCACCGACTACGTCACCTCGCCCATGACACCACGCGGCCAGCTCATCTATGGCGTCGGCATCGGCCTGCTCACCATCATCATCCGCAACTGGGGCAGCTATCCCGAGGGCATGTCGTTTGCCATTCTCATCATGAACGCCTTCACGCCGCTCATCAACAACTATGTCAAACCCAAACGCTACGGCGAATAGACCTTATATATGAAAAAGTTAGAATCATCACTCCTCAACATGGTGCTCGTCCTCACGGGCGTTGCCGTGGTCATGGGCTGCGTGCTGGCATGGGTGAACCACGTCACCGAAGGCCCTATCAGCGAGCAGAAGCAGCAGGCTTTGGAGAAAGGTATCAAGACCGTGATGCAGGCCGAAGAACTCAGCATCAGCAGCACCGACACCATCCGCACCACCGATGGCAAGGGCAAGGAGCAGGTCTACATTGTTTATAACAACGAGAAGGGGGCTGCCGTCGAGAGTGCCACCATGGGCTTCGGGGGCGAGCTGAAGGTGCTCGTAGGCTTCGACACCGACGGCAACATCCTGGGCTACACGCTCCTGGAGCACCAGGAGACGCCGGGCCTCGGCGCAAAGGCCGACCAGTGGTTCCAGAAGGGTCAGAAAGGCGACATCATCGGGCGCAACCCCTCCGAGCCGCTCACCGTCACGAAAGATGGCGGCCAGGTCGATGCCATCACCGCCTCGACCATTACCAGTCGCGCCTTTCTCCAGGCCGTCAACAATGCCTACAGTGCTTTCAAAGGGAAGCCCGCCGACGCTCAGACGGGAGCAACCGCAGGCCATCAAAAATGATTAAAGTCCTATCGTTATGAGTTATGCAAATATTATAAAGAACGGCATTGTCAACGACAACCCCACGTTTGTCCTCATGCTTGGCATGTGCCCCAC
>Ga0310691_10002513_pt1 | contig 24158 bp, 28 predicted proteins | sample 176DNAGHGlowgp2_FD_203887 | JGI IMG/M metagenome (GOLD analysis project Ga0310691, IMG submission 203887) | Sheep rumen microbial communities from Palmerston North, Manawatu-Wanganui, New Zealand - 1766 DNA GHGlow gp2 (v2) (version 2) | ecosystem: Host-associated > Mammals > Digestive system >...
TCGTCTCGCGCACCAGCCTCACATCCGCCCAGCCCGCCGTCTGCAACTGACGAAGGACGGAAAGGTCTGCCCGCATCGCGTTCATGTAAGAGGCGATGAGCGAGGAGTTGCCCTCGACGAGTTCCTTGTTGATGCCGTCCTTAAGGGGGTCGGTGCCGGAGCCGTCGGTCTGAATGTAGGGGCGGAGCGGTTCGAGGGCCTGCGCAATCTCCGGGGCCATCGCCTGCATCTGCTGCATGCCGCCGAGGATGAGCGCCATCGCACCCTCCGTGTCTCCGTTCTTGAAAAGGGTCTGCAACTGCGCCTTGAACTCGGGCGTGAGGACGGAATCAATGAGCATCGACTCGGTTATCATCTTGGCGTAGCGGGTGGCCACATCGTCGAGAATGTCCGCATAGTCGAGGGCGGCATCCCCGCGAGCCTTCCATTGTTCGACAATCTTATCCGCCGCCTGACCGGCGATATTCCCGAACACATCCTTTACAACCCCGTCAAGCTGTTCCATCGCATCTTTGTATGCTTCGGTGTCGTCGATGGCGTGCTGAATCCATTGTTTACTCTCCGTGTCGAGCTTCTTGTAGGTTCCGAGGATGAGCTTTAGCGTGTCCGCGTTCAGATTCCCGTAGTCATCGTAGAGTTCGCCACCCACGCCAGCGGCAAGGTTGCCTATCATCGTTTCCCACTTGGGGAGGAAGAAGGCATCCCTGCCGGAAAGGAACTTGCCCTTCCCGGTATAGGCCGTCTTGCGAAGTTTCTCCGCAAGTTCAGCCGCGTTTTGAATCTTCCGAAGGCCGCTTTCGCCAAACAGGTTTTCAACACCGGCTTTGAGGTCTTTCGACATACCCAGCACGCGGGACTTCTCGACGGCCTCCGCGAGCGCGGCGTTGAGTTGCGCTGCCGCCGTTGCCGCCGCCATAATCTCTTTTGCAATACCTCCCACGACAGCGAGGACTGCGCCCGCATAGTCGCCCTGGGCGAGCCGATCGAAAACTGCCCCCGCCGTGTCCGCGATGAACGCGAGCGCTTCTGCCATAGCCGCGAGATTGTCATTTCCGCTTGCCTCCGCATATTCCTTTACCGCACCGGCGATGCTGGAAACAACCGATGCCGCTTTTTGAAGGTTGCGGAGTCGATTGTCGTCGAGTTTCGTAAGGGCCTTCTCAATATCTTCTGATGCGAGTTCTTTGAGCGCGTCCGAAAGCGCATTGAGCGCCCCTTCGTCGAGCATATCGGCAAGTTCTTTGGGAACTTGGATATTGCGTAGTGCGGCTATGATTTCTTTTATCTCCTTGCCGGACTTGTGCGCCCACTCGGTGAGGTTGAGATTCCCGGTCTGCTTGCCGTAGATGCTCTTTGCGAGTTCGGCAATCTTGTTGTCCCGGTCTGCGGCAAGCTGCGCGAGTTGGGCTTGGAACTGCGCTTCGAGTTCGGAGGTGTCCTGCCCCAGCGCCACAAGGTTCTTGTGGAGTTCTTCGTACTCCCGGGTAGCCGTCGCTACCTTCGTGTTGTACTCCGCGAGGATGCGGGAAGTTTTGTATTCGAGCGATGATCCGGAGTAGGAGAAATCTTCTCCGAGGTATTTTTTGAGGTTGTCGTCGTACTTCTTTAGGTCGCGCTGCTTGGCCAGCAGCAGGCTCAACGCATCCATCCCCAGCCGCGCCTCTATCTGGTCTGCGGCCTGCGCCCCTTCGTCCCCCAGGGCGCGAAGGCTTGCGATAAGCCCCTGCAACTCGGTGTCAAGCGTGGAATAGTCCCGCGCCCCGAAAAGTTTGGAGAGCTGGAGGTCAGTCTGCTCGCCGAAGAACGGCTCAAGTTTCTCCCTTGCGTCGCGGTATTTTTCAAGGATGGAGATTTCGGCCTTGATGGATGAAATGCGGTCTTTGACGGCCTTGTTCTGCTCGGTCTGCGCGGACTTGATGGACTTGTCGTAGTCCTTGCCCATGATGGACTTGTAGAGCTTGGCCTGCTCCTCCCTATCTTCGGTAAGCGCTTCGATGCGCTTCTGCTCATCCTCGGTGATGCCGCCGGAACTCTTTGCCTTATTGCGGAGTTTTGCAAGTTCCTTATCAATGTTTTTGATGCCCTCAACAACGGAACTTATCTTGATTACTTGCTGTTCCGGCGACCCTTCCGCGCCGTCGATGGTGTTCTTATGAGAACTGAATGCCGCTTCCAATGCGGTCATCCCATCGTCGAAAGCTCTTGCTGCTTGCAGGTAGGACGAGCGCAGAGAATCCGCGCTACGGCCCAAATCCTTGTAGAAGATAGTTCCGGGGATACCAATAGTGCCTCCGCCCATCCGCGAAAGTTGGTCGAAGTTAGATTGATCGGAGAGTTGCCCGGTTATGATGTACCGCCAAATATCCTCTTGCTGTCCGATAGACCACTTGTTTGCCTCTGCGGTTTTCTTGAAACTTTCGTAGATATTGCTGGTTGCGCTTTCAAATGCGCCCTGCACCTCGCCGGACGCGCTTTCAAGGAACTTGGCCTTTTGCGCTTCACGAATCTTGTCCGCGAGAAGTTGGTAGGTGTCGGCGAGGTTGGTAATCTGCGTATTCTCCGCCCGGATTTGTTGCAGATAAGAGCCGAATCTATTTTCAATAGCGAGTTTCGCCTTATCATACTCTTCCGTCCCCTCCTTGGCGAGTCTGAGTTTTGTATAGAGGCGCTCCATTTCCGCGCTCTCTGATGCAAGGGCGGCCTCGTATTTACTGACGCTCTTGGTTACTGCATCTGTGATTTTCTCCGAATCTGAAAGAGCATTATTCGCCTTTATTACTTCTGCTATGAGGAGTGTGGCCCCTGCCGCAAGCATGGCATACGGGTTTTTGGCAATTACCGCCCAGAGGTTCTTAAATGCCCGACCGACAAGAGAAACATTGATCGCGGATGCAAGCCCTTCCGTTACCGCAACACTTGTTATCATAGCAACGCGATACGCGCCCAAGATGGCGACCGCTTCCTTTAGTACGCGACCGAAGTTCTCCATATTGGATACGATGTTCGTAAGGGATGAAACAACGCCCTTGAGGACTCCTTCTTGGCTCTGCCCGATTGCGTACATCAAGTTCTCCCACTTGCCCTTGAGGATATTGATTTGACCGGAAAGTGTCTTTGCGAGGACTTCCTGCATCTGGTAGAACTTGCCGCCCTCGCTCGTCATCCGGCGGAAGGCTTCTTCAACCATATCGAAGCCGATTTCCCGCTTCATCATCTTGTCGAACACGTCACCCAGCGACACGGCCTTGCCCTCAATCTCCGTGAACATCTTGGAAAGTTCTTCGAGAATCGGAACGCCATTCTGCGAGAAGGAGCGGAGTTGGATGCCTCGCAGGAATCCGCTTGACTTGACGTGACCATAGGCCAGAATCAGGCGGTCCATCGACACGCCCACGCCGGAAGCAACGTCACCGAGCATCTTGGTCGTTTCGAGGAGGTTGTTCTTGTCGATATTGAAGGCCGCAAGCTGCTTGGCATATTTGGCGAGTTCGGAGAATCGGTAGGTTGATTCAGACGAGAAGTTGTAGAGGTCTTGGAAAATCTTGTCCGCCGCATCGATGTCCTGGAGCATATTGCGGAGGGCCATCTTCTGCACCTCAAACTGCCCCGTAACATCAATGAGGGTGGAAAGGAAACGGCGGATGCCGACAACGGAGAAGGCGACCCCGGTAAGCTGGCCGAGGGTACGCATAAGGTTATTTGAGCGGGAAAGATGCGTGTTGAAGTTACGCAACCCGGTTGAACCGGCGGGGAGTTTATTCGTAAGCGCCTTGGACAAGGTACCGTTCAGCTCTTTTGCCTTGCCGATGTCATTATTGATAGCGTCGATAAACGCCTTGTCATCGAGGATGACTCCGAAATTCAGGTTGTCGATGGTCGCCATATATTACTTTCCAAAAATGTCGTTCATGGTGAGGGGTTCTTTCCCCTCGGCTTTTGCCCGAAGCCGGGCGAGTTTCTTTTCATAAGCGGCTTGCTGGAGCGCAAAGGCGGGGTCGTTTGCCCGCACCAGCGCATCCTTGCCTTTCTTGCCTTTCTTGCCTTCCGCCTTACTCCGCTTGTAGAGCGTGTGAGGAAGGTCGGACTGCATTATCTGAATCTGTTGGATGGTCAGCACGCACCTTGCGGTGTAGTTGACCACAAGCCCGACAAACGGAACCCACCTCGTATCGCCGTAGCAAGGAAACTCCTTTACGAACGCGGCGATTCTTCCGGCGTGTGTTCTCGAAGGAATTGCTCGACTTCCCCCTTCGTCATACTCATCAAGTCCGTCCTCGTATCCTTCCAACACGCGATAGTGTGATAGTACATCACGCAGTACGACGTTATTTTTTTTTTGAATAGCCGTCGTTACCGATGCTATCTGCGCCTCATTGTATTTCTTCACAAACGCCCACCATCGCCATATTAAGGGGTAAAAGAGGACTATCTTCACCGGGGAGTTGAGAACGGCAAGCACGGCCATCTTGATTGAAAAATAGGGGTGCTTTACGGCGGAACGCATGACCTCTGCGGAATCGCCCTTCTTTGCCGCTTCTTCAAGCTCCTCGCGCTCCAGAAGCAACTCGGTTATCTTCTGAATGGTGTAGTCGTGGAGAAACGAAATTTTGACCTTCTTCTTTGTCCCCGGAATGAGTATTTCTTCCGTCTTGTTTGCCTCAAGCTGCGAAAGCGCAACGCGGGTCGCTAATTCGGGTTGATTCATTGTCTTGTCGGATTGAAAAAGGGGCAGGGCTTTTCACCCCGCCCCTCGGTTAAGGTTTTCAGCTTCGACCGATTAGCCGTTGCTGACGGTGTGGGTCGGCAGGGCCACGAAGTCGCCGCTCGCGTTCTCGTTCGGCAGCATGACTGCGTTGAACTGGACGTAAGTCGGGGTCGTGTTGTCGTCGTGCTGCGGCTCGGAGAAAACGAATTTCACGCGGGCGAACACAACGGCGGAATTGCCGCTCTGGGAACGTGCGAGGACGGTGTACTCCGCCTCCTTGGAACCGAACTTGTGTGCCTTCGCAGCGGTGTAGTTGTCCGTGCCGTCCTTGACGGTAATGGCTCCGGTCACACTCTCGAAGGCGAGGTCCAGCAGGGCGGTGGCGATGGACGGGATGTTGCCCGTCATCGTGTAGTTGTCACCGGCCTCCACAGCGCTCTCGATGACGCGGTGCTTCTGGTCAATCTTCGTGGAGGTGAAGGAGGGAGCATCCTTGCTGATCTGGAACGAGTTTTCGAGGGTGAAAATCTCGTCGGCAGCAGAGAAGTCGATACCGCCCTCTGCGGCGAGGTTGACGCCACCGGCGGTGTAGGGGAGGAGCTTCAGCACCGAGTTGCCGGTGTTGAGGTCGTTGAGGATTGCTTGAGTAAGTGCCATGGTACTATGCTATTTTTATGAAAGCGTTGATGTTGATAACTCTTGCGTGATAACCGTTTCCGTCGGGCGTGTCTCCCACGATGTTGTAGGAGTAGGGCTTGAACACAATCGGGCCGACCTCATAGGGGAGTGCGGTGCGGAGTTTCGTCTGCATTACGGAAAGTTTCTTCCCGTTCTTCATGTTGCTCACGTCCCTTGCGAAAAGCGAAATGTTGAACACGCATTCGCCGAGAGCGCCCCGGTCGCGGATGCTGCCCGAAATGTGGCAGACCACGAAATCTGCGAGGTCTCGCTCCGAGGAGCGCGGGCGGTTGGTAAACACGTTGGAGGAAACGCCGCCGTTGTAGATGGCATCCACCACCGCATTCTCAAGAGCCGATTGGTCGAAATTGTTTCCGTTCATTACTTCGCTTTCCTAAAAAACGTGTGAAAGTTCTCCACTATGCCGAACTGCGCGTCCACCATAAAATTCATTTCGTAGTCCTCACGATACCATCCTTCCATATCGGAAAGGAGGATGACCGCCCATCCGTGCGTCTGCTTGGCTATCGCCTCGGCTTTCGCTTTCGCGCTGCCGGGTAAATCGCCGTCGCCTCCGTTGTGGCAACCCGACCGCCGAACCCGTCCGTCATGAGCAAGCGCCCATGCCATCGTGTCCGTTTGCGTCGTGTGGGCCATGAACATCGCGTGGTTGTTGTGCTCGTCAATGAGGTAGTCGAGGGCTGCGTGGGCGAGTTTTTCCATCCCGTCGAGAATGGCCGCTTCCGCGTTGACCTTGAACCGCTTGAAGGCGTAGTCAATCGTGGATGCGTTCTTGCGCTGGTTACTCGCCTTCGACATGGCCGATGTTCCCTGGTATGTCGAGCCAGATGTTCGTCCCCCAGTTGTAGGTCGTCTGCTTCTTGACTACCGCCGTGAAGGTGTTGTCGTAGTCCGTCAGCGTCACGACCGTTCCTTCCGGGAGGTGCGTGAGCATCATCGGCGTGGAAATCTTGTAGTCCGCCGCGAACACCTCACCCGAATCCTTGATGCCTCCCGTCGATGTACGATACCCCCACGGCAGCTCGGTCACTTCCTCCGTGGCGAACCCGGACGCGGTGCGTATCGGATTCCACTTGGAGTCATATCGCACCCGGGTGAGCGTCATCGGGGTCTGGACGGGGTTGCCCTCCGCGTCGGTGACGGGACGGCCCCTTTCGTCGAGCGCTTCCGAATAGACGGTCAGGGTATGCGGCCAGCGGGGGTTATACATCTTAATAGAGGTCTTTAAGACGAATCTTCGGATTCGGGTCGGTGAACGGCTCGTCCCACTTCGCGTAGAGGTCTTTCGCCATCTGCATCAAAGCATCCCGCGAAACGACGTTCTTGATTGCGACGTAGTGGGTCCAGCCGCCGTCGGACTCTCCCTGCGTACCCGACTTGGTGGAAGAAACGGCAGCGCCGTAGTAACAATCCGCAAGGCAGAGGTCGCGGGTCTTCTCGTCCACGTCCGCAACCCTCGTCTCGTCATCGTCGATGCCCCGGTGAAGGAGCGTCGCCCAGATGAACTCGTCCGAGAAGTCTATGATGTGGTCGAGCTTTGCCCGGAGCCAATCAACCATTGTCATGTTGTCTGCGATGCTTGCCATTTCTTCCGTCGGTTATCACACATTAGTTTGTCAAAGAACTCGTTCCGAATTAGGCATTCGGATAGAGATACCACATATACTGCGGGGACTGCGGGATGACCAGCGAGGTCATTTCCGTGTTGTAGGACTGGCACTTCTTCACGAAGTCCACGCCCACGGTCAGGAGCAGGCGACCGCCGTAGAAGTTGGCATAGTTGCCGCCATCGATGGCGATAGGCTCCACGGTCTTGACGACACCGATGTTCCCATCCGGGACGAACACCCACACGTTCTTGTCGAAGGCGTTGATGTTCTGGCGGGCGATCGCCTTCTCCGTCTTGTCGATGCTCTCGATAGGAACGAGGGAATCGATGGCCTTGATGGGAGCGCCGATGATGGACTCCAGGGCGGAGCGCTTCTGCTCGAAGCTCATAATGCCAGCGTAGGAAACCTGCGCGGTGGAATCGGCGGCGGGCAGAGCCGCGACACCGATGGCGGCGAGAACCTTGCTGTGGCCGAGGCACTCCTTGAGGTAGTCAATCTCAACCTCGAAGTGGCCACGAACGCCAGCATAGCGGGCCTTCGCAACGACATCAACGAGGTCTTTCACCGGGTCGGAGGCGGAACCCTCGTTGGCCTGGGTGTGGGTGGAGGAGGTCCACCAGCGGGTTGTGTCGGCCGGAAGGGTGGTCTTGTTGGCGGCAGGGACATGGTAGTCCAGGACGATACCCTTGACACCCTTCGGGTTGTTGGTCGCGGAGATGGTGAACTTGCCCGTGGAGACGGCCTGATGGCGCTGATAGGTCAGAGCGTTGGTGTGGCCGCCGATGAGCTGGTCAACGGTGACAAAGAGCTGCTGGTAGGCGATCTCCGCAATCTGGGCGGCGCTGGTGGAGCGGCGATCCTCGATGAGTTTCATCTTGCGGAGCTTGTCCTCGTTGAAGTATTCGACCTTCTTCATGCGAGGAATCTTGCCAGTATAGGACTTGAACCCGGTCGTTCCGTCAGGAATGGCAGGGGAGTCGAGGTCATAATACTGGGCGACAGGGTTGAGCGCAAGCTCGGCCACAATCTGCTCATAGGCGAAGTCGGTCTGCATGAACGGCTCAAAGGTGAAGCCGTCAAGCTGGAGGGCGTTGTACTTGAGCGCCATCGTGTTGTCCAAGAAGGACTGGAGGCTCTCGCCAGGGCCGAGGGCGCGGGAGAGCAGGTCGTAGAACTGAATCTGATAGGTATCCATAATCTTATCTCCTATTCGTTAAAGGGTTAAGCAACGACCTGGATGACGTTCGGGACGGCGGCCTTCATCGCGGCGGCGATGCCAGCGCAAGGGGTAAGGTCGATGAGGATGCCCTCGCCGTGGAAATCGACGGCAGCGCCGGTCGCGGCGACGGTATTGGCGGCGACACCTGCGGCGGTGGCTTCGATGTCACCCATATAGATGTCGTTGTAGAGGTAGGCATTCGGAGCCGGAACCTTCGTGCTGGAGAAGCCGAGGCACACAATCGCGCCGACGGTTGCTCCGGTCAGGGCGATGGTGATGTCAAGCAGGCTTGCATCGGTAGCGTTGGGGGCGACGGCGGTGATGGCCACCGGGGAGCCGTTGCTGCCGAAAGCGGAAGCGTTCACGAGGCCGAGATAGTCACCAACGGCGGGGACGTAGCCGTACTCTTTGGGGTCGATGGTGATGCCGGTGACGGACCCAGCGACAGCCTTGACCTCATAGGTCAGCATCGGGGTGATGACACCCGAGGCGAGGTTGATGCCAGTACCGGCGGGGATGCGGATGCCCTTCTTGCGGAAAGCGGCAGCGAGAACGCCACCGACCGGGCGAGGAGACACCGTGCCGAGCCAGACGGGCTGGTGGGTCTGGCCGAAATTGGATTCAGCGGACCCGAAAGCGTTGAAAGAACTCTTCATGTTGTCTTTTGTTTTGATGGAATTTGACATTACTCCTTGTTGGGGAGGAGACCTTGCGAGCGCAGGAACTCATTTTTCTTTTCCACCGCAGTCTTTGCATCGCCGAATGTCTGCGAGCCGACCGGGGGAACGGGGCCCTCGCCGAAGGTTTCCTTGTAGGAGGCGTTGTACTCACCCTTCAACCGCTCGGTAGCCTGATCAACGGTCTCGTCCTTTGCGAGAGCGAAACCCTTGAGGACTCCTTTGAGGATTCCGGGATTCGTGCATCCGGCGCTCTTGAGCTTTCCCTCCACGGCAGATAGGTTTTCCTTCAACGCGCGGGCTGCGTCATCTGCGGCCTGGCGTGCAAGGATTCGCTCATTCTGCTCGCGCAGTTTCTTTGCCCATTCCGGCTCCGGCTCATTCTTGGGAGGTTCGGGGTCCGGGTCGGACTTGGCGGGATGCGCCTCCTTGTAGGCGTTGAAGTCTTTCTCCAACTGGGCGGCGCGGTTGCGCAGCGAGTCGGATTCGCCTTGAAACGCCTTGAGCAGATTCTTGGTGTCCTCGGATTTGATTACACCGTCAATCTCCTCCTCTTTGGTGATGGTTTTAGCGAGGAATGAGGCAACCCCATCAAAAGCCTTGTCGCCCAACCCCATTTTCGCGTACTCGGTTTTGAGCGCATTCTTGATGTTTTCTTTCATCTTTTCAATGATCTTGTTGTTGGTTAATACAAAAAGCCCGAAGCGGTAATCCTCACGGGACTACTACTCCGGGCCTATACGGTTATCGTGTAACTCTTGTTTAGCCTCTCTTGCGCTCTCGCGGCGCTATGCTATGTCCTGCAATTTGATTTCGCTTACCCGCTTGCAGTTCGGGCAACGGACCGAGATATGCAACTCTCCTTCGAGGCGCAGAACCCGCACGGGGAACTGTTTTCCGCACAAAGGGCAGACTATCTGCGTTGCTTTCTTCTCATCCATACACGGGCAAAAATATACAAAAACAATTCAAAGTGAAAAAAAATTTTCACTTAAAGTAAATAATTTTCACTTTTGCCTTTGAGAAGGCTAATTTGGAATAATTCTAATTTATGCGAGCCATTACCGAGGAAGAAGCAAAGAAGCATTACGACCCCGACTTTTACGAAGCCGGGATGCTCCTCAACGGCGAGCCGTGCATCGTCTATGACCATGAGTTCATTGACGCGGTAAGAAAAGAAAACCTTGAACTCAAGCGACTCGGAAAGCGAGTCTATAACCTCGTTCCCCAGGCTGGCTTCCAAGAGAAAGTCCTCACAAACGAAGCGGATATTATTATATGCGGTGGCCGCCGCGGGGCCGGAAAGACTTTTGTAAGTCTTTATGGCGCACTTAATTACGCATTTAACCCGGACATCAATATGTACGGTTTCCGCCGCTTCGAGGCAGACGTGAAACGCGGCATCTGGAAAAGCAGCAAGCAAGTGTTTCGCGGCTTTGCCAACTTCGCCGACACATCCTTTGAAGCCAAGTTCTTCAACGGCACGGGCGCCACGATGAAGATGGAACACCTCGCAGACCTCAAGGCCGTCAAAGACCGATTCCGTGGCGCGGAAATGCCCTACATCGTCATCGAGGAGCTGGCCGAGTTCACGAAAGACAATATGAACGTCATCTTCGACCTCATCGGTTCCAACCGAAGCACAACGGGAATGCCCTCGCGTTTCATCTGCACATGCAACCCGGTAGGTCGGTCAAACAAACTGCGGTGGTTTCTCGATTGGTGGATAGACCAGGAAACCGACGAGGTTATCCCTGCCCGCTCCGGCAAAATACGTCATTTCTGCCGTTATGGAGAGGACGTGATGGAAATCGCTTGGGGCGACACCCCGGAGGAGGTCTATCAAAATCCGAATGCGAAAAAGAAAATCCAGTCCCTGACCGACACCGCAGACCGGGACTATAAGAACTACATAACCTCCGTAACATTCATCGACGGCGACTATGCCGAGAACAAGATTCTCCAGGTCACGGACACCAAGTATATGAACCGCATTTCCTCGGGCGGAAGCAAGTCCGTGGTCAATGACATTCGTGGTATCTGGAAGGACGTGGACGACACAGGGGCACTCATCACGATGGATGACATGAACCGATTTTTCGAGAACGCTCCGCAGGTGAACGGAGTCAGATGCGCTGGCGGGGACATCGCCCTGCGCGACGACTGGCTTGTTCTGTGGGCTATGGACGGGATGCACATCATTGATGTCGATGCGCGGCGGTATGTCAAGAGTGAGGCCGTGATCGACATTATCCTTGAGTTCCTGAAACGGAACGACGTTCCGAAAGAGAACTTCGCATTCGACGTGAACGGCATCGGAAACTGGCTCAAGCAGAGCGAGGAAATGCGCGGATGCTTTGGATTCGACAACAAGGCCCCAGCGAAGGACAAGACTTCCTATAATACGCGAAAGAGCGAGTGCGCCGGGATGCTTATAGATGCCCTTCAAAACGGTCAGATTTCTATTGATGAATCGGTATTGCGAAGGACATATACAGAGAAGCGAATCCCATTCACAATTCGTGACCGGCTCGTAGAGGAAAGGATCATAATTAAGTGGAAAGAGGAGGAGAACCCGAAGGCGCTTATTCAAAAAAAGGATATGAAGGGACTGCTTGGCAGGTCCCCCGACTTTATCGAAGCGCTTCTCTATTGCCTCGACCGGGTTGACAACGCAAAGAAGATGAAGAAAGTGCGCCGTGGCGACTGGTCATATTTCGGATAACAAACAAACATACTGATATGAGACTCATTCCATCAATTAAAGACATGGCCCCGACGCAGATACTCCGGCGGCGGCCCTTCTCCGTCCCCATCCCTACGGGGGTAGAGGGCGGTGGTCCCATCATTAACCCCGGGCAGGTCTATGCGGTCCCGCTCGACAACGTGAAACGGCAGCTCAAGACGCAATCCGATTTCGTGCGTGAGTTCTACCCGTCATCCCATGCCATCAATGAGATCAAATACTACCCGAACACGCTCTACAAGAGCAAAGACGGCAAGTATCAGGCAAAGGTCCGCTCACGCATCGCGGTGGCGTTCCAACAATACATACACCTCCAGCGCAAGGAGGCCCTCCTGGGGAACAACGTCGGTATGCGGCTTGTCTCCGATGCCACATCAAAGAAGAACATCGACCTTCTTGCCAGATACCGCGAGGGTTGGGAGGATAAGGACATCGAAGTGGCCATCAATAAGGCCATTGACAAGGCTTTTGCAACGGGCGACTGCGCCGTGAACATATACATGGACGGCGGCAAGGTCGGCTGGCGCACTTTCTCCTTCTCGGACGGCGACGAACTCTATCCGCAGTACGACTCCATGACGGGCGAGATGACCCTTTTCGGTCGGCTCTACAATGCGCAGGACTGGGACGGAGAGGGAAGGCAATACCTTGACGTTTGGGACAAGGAGTTCTTCGTTACCTATGTCAATGACACGGACGGGGAAGGGTGGAGGATGGAAGGAACGCCCCAGCCGCACGGATTCCCATTCTGCCCGATCGCCTACCACCGATGCGAGACCGGCCCAGTTTGGAGCGCATCCCAAGGCCTTATCGACGGCTATGAGATTGCCCTCTCGCAGTTTGCGGAGAACAACGCGGCCTACGCCCTGCGCATTCTCTACACGCTGGGCGGTGACTTTGAAATCATGTCGAATGTTGACGGCACTCCCGCCCGTATCGACTCTATCGACCCGAACGCGAAGGTTGGTTTCCTTGAACCGGCGGCGGGCGCGGACGGCGCATTCGCAAAGCAACTTGAAATCATGAAGAAGGAAATCCTCCGTGGGTCCTTCGTGGTGGAAACGCCGGAAATCAAGTCTGGCGCCGACATTTCCTCCCGTACCGTCAAGATGCTTTTCGCGGACTCCTACATGAAAGCCCTTTCGGACTCGATGGAGTATCAGCCGTTCATCAACCGGGTCGCGTACCTTTTCAAATTCGGCTATTTCGTCGAGACCGGGCGCGTATCCGAAGCGGATTCCCTGAAAATCAAGACCTACCTCGACCCGTTCATCTTCCTCTCGGACAACGACATCGTGACCGCCGTCCAACAGCTTGTAACCATCAACTGCCTTTCCCGCAAGACCGCGACGGAAATCCTCTCGAACATCGGCTATTCCTCGCCGGACGAGTATGCCCGTCTGCTCCAGCAGGAACACGACGAGCTTGTGGCCGAAAGCGTGGTCTCCGCCCAGGGGCAGCAGACAGTTCAGAACCCCGTAGCCGCGTCCCGCCTGAACAATGCTTAACGACCGTCTCATAGAGAGCGCCGCCGCCTTCAAGAAGGAATCCCGCTCGGATTTCGAGAAGGCGGTGGAGGCCCTTATCGCACTCGCTTTCCGTTTCAAGTACCTCGGCGCGGACTTTCTTTGGACTTCCGACCCCGTTCTGGAGCGGGAAGCCAACGCAATTCTTCGTGGCCTTTCGGACACTCTGTCCCAAAAGGCGAAGGCCCGCGCTTTGGCGCTCATGCGCGAGGAAGGCTGGGACTTCGGCGAGGATGCTTGGGAGGACGTGAACGAAAGGGTTGACACCCCGATTCTCACGCGCTTCGACCAGCAGGGGTATTTCCTCCGGGAACTGCTGGAGATTTGGGTTGCGCTCGCCTTCGTCGAGAACATCACTCCCGCGTACCTCAAAATCCTTGTCATCAACCACCTTGCGAATCCTTATGCCTCCCGCTTCTGGAAGGGACTCCCGGCGGGCCTTCTCAAGCACGGAAAGGGCTACCAAAGGGACTTGCTCAACCAAATTGGGCTTATCGGGCAGGACGGCATCATCGGGTCGGTAAGGATGGGCGAATGGATGGATGCCCTGGGGAAGGGCGCGACCTATTGGATTTGGCGCAGAGGCTCAAACTACGATTGCCTCCGTTGCGAGGCGAACAAGGGAAAGAGATTCCCGATGGACGTGCCGTTCGACACGTTGCATGCCCGGTGCATGTGCTGGGCCGAGTATCACTTTGAACCGATGGAGATATGAAGAAATTCAAGCCTACGGGCAAGTTCAACAACAAGAAGATGGAAACCCCGGACGGGGTGTTCGACTCGAAAGGGGAGTGGCAAAGGTGGCTGTTCCTCAAGGATGCGGAACGGCAGGGGCTTATCAAAGACCTCCAGCGCCAGGTCAAGTTCGTCCTCATCCCCACGCAGTACCGCGACGAGGTGGTACACCTCAAGACGAAAGATAAGATCGTCAAGCGGGTGGCGGAGCGGGAAGTGACCTACACGGCGGATTTTGTGTACCGCAAGCAGACGAAGGATATTGATAACAACCTTCTGGGGCATATCGAGGTTTGGCCGAAGGTGGTAGAGGATTATAAAGGCTACCCTAATGACAGATGGCCGCTCAAGAAGGCTATGATGCTCTATTTCCACGGAATAGCCATCCGTGAGGTCAAGAAACCGACCGAGCCTATCTAAAAATAAATCCGCGCCCCCTTGCAGAGTGCGGAATTATCGCTATATTTGCCATCGGGAAGTCGGCCCCGCGCCGTTAGTCCCTCATAACTCAAAAAGATGGCCCTCTCGCTCCGGCGGGAGGGTTTTCTATTTCTTCCAGACCCTCGCACCGGAGGGAAGGATTACGCGGATGCCCCTTGCCGGATACGGGCAGCAGGAGCGCAGATACCGCGTGAGATTCACCCCGTGGAGGCGGTGCGAGATAGCGGATGCGTAGTCGTATTGCTCCTTCGCCATTTCCCAATGCCCTCGCCGGTATCCACTGGCACGGGCTTTACGGACGAGTATCACAAGTTCATCCAAGACGGCCTGCTTCGCCAGCCACTCCAGGGCCTTGCGCGATTCCGGCGTGACCGACACTTCGCAGGTGAACTCCGTCCTCCCGGTCTGCTCGTTTGTGAACCATGAGCCTCTTTCTTCTTTCTTCCAACTGAATGTCTGCGGCGTGAACTTCCCCGCGAAGCGGCTCAAAGGTCCCGTCCGGCTTCTGGAGAAACACCTCCGAGGGACCGAACTCAATCTTTCTTGTCGTCGTTGCCATCCGGTTTTTTCTCAAAAATCGTAACACCTGGAGTCCCATCCTCGTTTTGGTACAAGAGAATTGCGCTTGTGCTTGCGCGTTCCTGGGTAAATGGGCGGCGGAACAACGCGGCTACAACTTCGTGCAGGCTCTGCTCCATCGCGTCCCAATCCACTTGAGAGGCGGGCGTTTCCGTGGTGAGGCTACCGTCCTCCGCGACTTCATAAAGGCCGGGAGGGAGGTTGGATTCACCTACCTCATCAAGTTTCTCTTTTGGGATCGGTTCAAATTCAATCATCGGGCATCTGCTTGACCTTTTCCTCGAACTCCATCATTTCCTTCACCTCCTGCGCGGCGGCGGTATCCTCCTGCTCGGTCGCGTCTGCGGGATAGCCGTAGGCTTCGGGGTGGCGTTTCATGCAAGCCTCGCTCGCCGTCATCACCGCCTCAAGCCACTCGACATCGGGGACTACCGAGAAAGCCGTGAAGATGACGGCGAGCCAGTTCCCAAGGCCCTTGCCCGTGGACTCGTCCGTTCCCAGCTTGTCGTAGCATTGTTTAAGAAAAAGGCCGATAGGGGTGCGCTTGTCTGCGCGGTGTGTAAAGACTTGGTTGAGGTCGGAGACCTTAACGTGTTCATTCTCATCGCGGATGATGAAGTTACCGATGCGCTTCTCATTCGCATCGAGCTTGAGTTTTCCGTTCCGTATTCTCATTCCTGGCCCGCCTCCCAGCCGGGCATCCCGATTTCGATTCCTCCTTCCGAGGTCTGCACCCCGTTCGGGCCGAAGGCGTACCAGTTGCCGCACTTGACCAGCACCCCGCTCGCGGATGGGTCGGAAACAAGGTCATAGGACGCGGCCTCGTAGTTCGCGGGGTCTGCGGGAAGGGCCTTGAGTGAAAGGGCCGGGTGCGACCACTCGCCCTTGAGATAGACGACCTTGTAGCCGTCCGAGCCATACACCCACGCGAGGTCCATCATCGCACCGGCATAGCCACGGATGCGGTATTTCTCGGTCGTGGACTCGTCGAGGACCAGGGCGAAGCAATCGTAGGCCGCCCCCACGGAGTATTCGCTCTCGTCCTCGGTGACGGTGATTTCGGCATTGACCGAGAAAGGCGGGGTGGCATAGGCGCTGCCCCCGAAGACCTTGCCCTCCTCATTGGGGAGGTAAGTCCCGGTGACGGTGTAGGAGTCGAGCGCGACCGGGGCGGGAACGCCCGGAGTCATCGTGTAGCGCCGCTCGGGGACGGTCTTGCTCTGGAGCGTCAGGGTCGGCATCTTCTTGGGGAGGGTCTGGGCGAGGACATCGAGCGGGCCCTTCGTGAGCATCTGCCCGGTGCGGACCCCGGAAAGCGAGAGGGTGATTTCCCGCTCGGCGGAAGGCATCTGCATCTGGGAGCAGGCGGCGAGGGTCGCGGCGGCGGCGACTGCGGCCACGGCTTTCTTCGTAGTTGTGCTTTTTTTCTTTGCCATAAGCTATTTCTTTTGGATTGGATAGACGATGTAGTAGCGCTCCTCTCGCCCCCGGTGTACCTCGACCCCGAAGGAGCGCAGTTCCCGGGTGACGGCGGTGGGGGAGAGGCGTTCCTTGAGCGCGGAGACGATCTCGGACTGGGAAATCCGCCGTCCCTCCTGCCCAGGGAAGGCGGGCGTGGGGGAGAGGCCCCGCTTGGCGAGGAAAGCCCGCACGGGTGAGTCCTCCTCCCGCGACAGCCCCCGGATAGCTTCGAGCCGCGAGCGCATCTTCTCCGTGGGGTGGAAATCGAACCGGCGGGCGCGAAGGTCGGAAAGGGCCTTCAGCAGCAGGTTCATCACCCCGGGGAGTTCCGATGAGATGATGGTGGCGGCGAGGGTCTTGTCCTGCCGTTCTTCCGGGATGGTCACGTCGAAGGGGAACACCAGAAGGCGACGGAAGAAGGCGTTGGAGGGGTCCCTGAACGCGGGGAGGTCGTTCATCGCAAAGGCGAGCGGCGGGGCGCACACCTGCTCCGCGTCGTGGAATATCCTTCTCCCGGTGACGGCCTGACCCGAGGAAAGGGCCTTGAGCGCAGACTCGAAGGCCGAGGAACGCTTCACGTCCGGGGCGAGATTGATCCTTGCCCCGTTGAGGTACGGGGTCATCTTGTCGTCCGCGAGCTGGGCGGGGTCGAGCGAGGACACCCTTCCCCCAAGCACGGCGCGGACCACATCGAACACGACGCTCTTGCCGTTCGCCCCTTCCCCGATGAAAAGCGCCATCTTCTCCACCGAAACCCCCTTGCGGTCCAGCAGCGAGAGAGAGAAGAACTCCAGCATCGCAGCCTGCTCGCACGCATCGGGCAGCACCTCGTCCAGAAAGGCCGAGAAACGCGGGCAACGCGCCGAAGGGGAGTAATCGTAGGGGAGCAGGTCCGTGCAGACCCATTCCGGGCCGAAAGCGCGTTTCCTCCCGGCGGAAAGGTCGTAGATGCAGTTGCGGAACGCCAGCGCATCCGAGGGCGCAAGGCATTTCTCCCCGATGACCGAAAGGGGCATGTCCCCCATCCGCCGCACGTCGAGAGGAGATGCGCCACGGTCCACAAGCAGGTCCGCCAGGTCCGTCCTCACATCCGGGGCCGGGGAGTAGATTCTCCCGTCGAAGTAATGCACCGCCCCGTCTATCAGGCAAAGCGAAGACGAACGCAGGAGGTCGCGGCAGAAGCGCGTGAGCGCGTCCACGCGGTCATTGGCACCCTTGACCCCGAGAGCCGAGGCAAAGGCTTCCTGCATCCCGGAAAGGCGGGAGGAAAGCTCATCACGCAACCCCGCCGTCATACTCCTTGAACCAGACGTTAAGGGAGTCCCGCCGGTCCCACATCGAACATTGCAGGCGCGGACAGGAACCCGACTCGAAAATGCACCCCGAACAAGCCTCGCAGACGTGAAGCCCCTTCGGGCGCTCAACCGCGATGAGCGTCTTGCCGCGAGAGCGGAAGGGAACCCCGACGGGAATGTACCGACCGGGCAGGTGGGAATCCTCTGTCATACGGGACAAAGATAGGAAAAGTTTCACGGAAAGTTAGTTGCAAGTGAAAAAAAATTTTCCCGTGGTGAAAATCGGTTGTATCTTTGGGAAAACGCCAATGTTGCAGATTGGCAATAGAGAGATTTAAGGCCCGGAGCCAGTAGGCGTATGCTGCAACCATGCGACCGAACACTCCGGGATTCTTTTTCGAGATGAAAGGAATTATCTACAAGGCGACGAACACCCTTAACGGCAAAGTCTATATCGGACAGACCGTAGCATCGCTCGCTCATCGCAGGAGAGAGCATCAGAAAGACGCAGAGGGCGACGCGGCTAACCATTTCCACACCGCGCTCTACCAATATCCGGACTTATTTGATTGGGAGGTCATAGACACATTTAGTGGGACACGGGAGGAGGTTATGCACGCACTGAACGTGGCGGAGGAATACCATATCTTGAAGTGCAATTCAACGGATGAAAGGTTCGGCTACAACGCAACGAAAGGGGGCTATTCTTCGGACAAGTTCGCAGAGTATATCAAACGGCGGGCGCAAGCCTTGGGCGGTCGGGCAAAGGCCGTCCTCCAATATGATGCGGACGGGAACTTTGTCCAGGAGTTCGAGTCTTTGAACGCCGTATGCGCGTATCTGGGGAGGCCGAAGATGCGCGGAACAGTCTTGTTCAGCGGATTGCACTACGGCTACCAATGGCGGGAGAAAACGAGCAATTTCTCCCCGCAGAAGATTGAATCTTATAGCCCGAAGCAAGCGCACAAGGCGACGAAAATTCTTGTGTATGATAAGGACGGGGATTTTGCCGGTAGATTTTTATGCGCTTTGGACGCAGAGAAGGCTACGGGCATTCGCGCCGAATATATCACTAAATCGTCTAAAGGGAAGTACCCGCAAGATGTTGACGCAAGAAGAAAGCACACGGATTTCTTCTTTTTCCGGGATGCGGAGAACTACCCAAAGAAAATCAACGTAATCCGCACCACAAAGCAAGAGCCGGAGAAGGAGAAGGTAAACCCCGCCATCGCGGTCTTGGCATACGATCCGAAATCCGGGGAATTTGTCGCAGAGTACGCATCAATGAGTGAAGCACACACACAAAGCGGGGCCTCGGATTCCACTATCCGAAGAAGCACACATTTGCCTGAGCCGGTTCGCGTAGAATCTCCAAAGCAAAAGTATGTCTGGCGGAAGAAGGATGGCGAGGTCAAGGCAAGGATAGATATTATACCGTATAAAGCTAAAACAATCGAAAGAAAGAAAATGGAACACAGAGTCATTCAATACTCCCGCGAAGGGGAGTTTATCAAGGTCTGGGAAAATGCCCGCACCGCATCAATGGAGAGTGGGGACAGTCATCACATCATCTATAACCAACTCTGCGGTAGAAAAACCGGGAAAAGCACAAAGTATATTTGGAAACACTACCGCGAAGACTACCCCAGGAGAATCGACACCGCCGGAGTCGGCAGCGCGGCGGAGCGGGAGAGCGAGCCAATCGTCCAACTTAACCGGGCTGGGGAGGTCATCGCAAGGTACGCAGACCGAAAGGAGGCGGCGCAAGCAACGGGCGTTTCCATCAGCCATGTCTGCAACATCGTCCGGGGGAGAGTCCGGCATCCAAGCGTGAGGCTTCTCCGCGAAGATGACTACAAGCGGCGGTATGAGGGGCAAAACAAGGGGGTGTAGCAGTTTTGTCGCAACTTTGTGCCACTTTTGACCTTTGTAAGTTATTGAAAGTGAACGCGGTGACTACTTGTGTCACTTTTATTTGAAACTTATACTATATAATTATCCTTTCTTTCTTTTAGTGTGCGTATAGGTTGGAAAAAAAGTAGCAAAAGTAGTCACGGAGGTCAGAATCAATGAGTTACAAGGGTAAAATGTTGCCACTTTGTTGTCACTTCTGATTTTTTGGGGGCGAAAAAAAATTTTATGAGATGCGAGGACGCGAAAAATGGGGACAGGAAGTGCTTGTTGAGCCGGTGGCGTTTGGGGGTCCCCTCCCGGCCTCCTTCCGTCCCTATCTTTGCACAATATAACACTATTATGACAAATCACTCCTCCGGCTGGCCTTCCTGGGCCTGCATTCTCCGGCGCAACTTGGCAAAATTGGCTTTTATAATGCAGTCCCGGCACTGAATCGGGGTATAAAATCTCTGAATTTGGCTATCTTTGGCCGCTTGCCTATCGTCTCGCTGGGTTTGCTGAATTGCTTTTATCGCATCTAATTGCGTTTTAGGGTCGTCGGAAGATTCTGCAATGATCCGATTGATTTGCTTCCGCTGGTTGGCTGGGTCATAATAATCTACGGCTCGTCCGGGCTTGCTTTCGGTGCTTTCACTACCCTCCGCCCTTCTTCCCGTCTCGGCTTCCCGTCTCCCTCTCTCCCTGGCGTCGGCGTCTCGGTCGGACAGCAGGCGCTCAATATAGTCTCCGTATTGCTTCACCTTGTCCGAGTTGATCCATCTTGAAACGAGCGTTTTAATCCCTACGGGATTAACGTCCTTCGCGGGTTTATCTTCAGCGGCAATATATGCGCTCCGGCTGTCTGGAAGAAGTCCGAGTTTGAGGGCTGCAATTGCTGCCTTCTCCCGGTCTGTTATCGGTGTAGTTGGTCCTGGCATGGGCTGACAAATTTAGTTTACCTATTCACAAAGTCCATAAGTTTTACTTATGATGATAAGTTTTACTTATAGTTGCAAATATAGCAATTACTTCGGATTCATCAACCCGGGAGCTGGTTTTCGTCCCTGCAAAACCTTTTTCTGAAATTCGTCCCTTATATACGATTTTCGTCACATTCTCTAAAAAAGTGTTGTTTTTTATAAATTCCCGTCGTACCTTTGTAGTGCAATCAGATGGGAACACCGATTGCAAAGCGCTCTTTGACATTCTGACCCTTTCACGGCGGCGGGCCGTGCTGGTTTCCGCCGTCCCTGGTGCATCGTTCTTTTGCCACCTTTCAAGCTAAGCAATCACGACACCGGGATAACTCAAGACCCTAAATTTTTACTGAAAATCTTTTCCTTTCGTGGTTTGATAACTTCCAAAGTTTGCAACGGTATAAACCACGGCAATAAGCCGGGAACGCTTCGCGGCGCTCCTGGTTGCAAATGTTTAACCCTTTTAATCTTTTGAGTTATGAAAGCAAATGTAAACAACTATCTTAACAGTGAAACCGGAAAAGCAAATGCAATGCGTTTTATCTCTGCATTGACAGAGCGGCGGCTTTTATGCGTCGTTAAAAAGGTTTCAAGTTCAGGAACTTCCCGCCAAATCTTTTTTGGTGAAATGTGTTTTAATAACGGTTTTGCTCATCTTTGCCAATTCAATTATTTTCTTGGCTGCTTGGGCTTTCGTTATAAAAACGATTCCGGGTTGGTTTCCGTATCTGGTTGCGGTATGGATATGATCTTCCACACTCTTTATAATGCGTGTGGCATTCTTGCCGATGCTGGTTTCACTCTCCCCGCCGATTGGGATCGCCTTTGCTGCGATTATTCCGGCTGTTAACTTCTCCCGTCCTGGTGGGCTTGATTGCTCACCACGGCGCTAAATCTTTTAATCTTTTGAGTTATGAAACAATTAGCAAAACTTTGCCCTGCGTCGGCGTGGCTTTCCGTCCGTGTTGTTTCCTGGTCTGGTATGGTTGCAATCTCTTGCGGCCTTGTGGATGACGGAACAAACTATTTTAGCGGTTATTCGGTGAAAGATGCGGAACAGGCATTTAGACGTAAATACGGCCTTTGCGGTGTCCGCTTGCGCCGTGTATCTTATTAGTCCCATATCGGGCCGGGCTTGATCTCCTGGCCTGGTGCAAGTTCAATTTTTAATCTTTTGAGTTATGGATAAATTCATTGTTACCCTCTCCGCCTCCGGCCTGGCCGGTGGCCGTCCGTTTGTGTTCATCCCTGCACACCTCCGCCGGGAGTTTGGACACCTGGCCGATGCACAGAAATACTACACGGAAATCGTCTGCAAGCATCATTTCAAGCCCTCCCGGAATTATGGCGTATTTCTGTCAATCTCCCGGGCTGGCGAAGTGATCCAGCGCCAACAAATCAACTAATTTCTGGGCCTGCCGTCCTGACCGTCGGCGGGCTTGCAAAACCATTAAATCCTTTTGAGTTATGAAACAGTACACAATCATTGACGAATCCGGGCGGGCTTATATGACCGGGACGGATCGCAAAGCATTAAACGCAATGTTAGCATGTAACGCAGTCCGGGCGCATACGGCACGCAAGCGCTATGCAATCCGCATATCTTGCAACCTGGATGCAATCCGCACGAAGCTACAAAGCAAAGTTGACGATTCTCGGATGCTCTCTTGTGACCGCCGGGCGGCTGGTGAGATGCTTGTCAAGATTGACAAGGAAATGCAGTCGGGGCGTTTGTTCTACGAGATGACCGCCGAAGATTCTGCCTACAAATGGCGCTATTACTTCTTCGCTTGATTCTTTCATCCCTGGCCGGGTGACTCTGGCCGGGGGTGCAAATTTCTAAATCTTTGAGTTATGAAAATTAAGACTAAAACTACACGAGGCGAAATCTATTTTGCCTATTCTGACTATTACGGGAATCTATTCGGAACCTGGCACGACCTCGCCATGAACGGGAACGGGACTTGCTATCTTGTCGGTTATTTCCGCTCCTATTATGCTGGTTGCACGGAGGAAATAGACGAAATGTTTTTGCCGGGCCGTCCCACTATCGGAATGATTCGCAGATTCATCCAGGGGTGCAAAGATTGTATCAATGCCGAATGACAAAGGAGGCCGGGGATTGACTTTCCCGACCTTCGCAAATTGTTCAACTAAAAATCTATTGAGTTATGGCAAAAACGAGAAACGGCCAAAGTATAGAAGTCGGCCAAAAATACGCCGTCCAGGACCTGGCGGGCGTGAATATCTACACTATTACTGAAATAATAGATGCGGATGCCGTCCGGATAGATGATTTTTACAAATCGACGCGCTGGGCGTGTAATGTGCTTTACAAAGTCTCCTAAAAAGAAAAGGGGGCGGGGGTCTGACAACCTTCGCCCGCTCCACAAATTTTCAATGAGTTATGATAATCTTAATTGCGCTTTTAATCGGCACCGCCGCCGGGCTTTTGCAAGCGTTTTGCAAGGGCTGGCGGGCGGTGCCGGATGAAAAAGAAGAGGGGGCGGGGGCCTGCGAATCGGCCTGGCTGCTCCCAATCATGCAAGAGGCGTTCCGGCGGGCCGCTCCAAATTCAAGGGGGCGGGGGAGCCGGGACTACATGAATCTCTCCACCATCATTCAGAAACTGGAGGCGGGGGAGGATGTCGCGCCGGGGGTCTGCTCCTATCTTCTGGAAAAGATAGGGGCGGGTGACCTGGCGGAGCAAATCAAGGGGGCGGGGGCGTGATTGCGCCCGTCCTTGCAAATCCTTAAATCTTTTGAGTTATGAACGAATTTGCAAAGTATTGCGAAGCTGTTGCAGAGATGAACAACTTCGAGACTGGAGTCTTTGAACTTTTTGAACCCGTCGAAATCGGCTACGAAATGGATATTGAGCGCGTCGATCTCGACAATCCGGGGAAAGTCTATGTGACTCCGAGTAAACGAGTCTGGAGCAACGCATACGCATCCCACCATTTTGAAATCAATGTCGAATCGCTTTCCGATGAAATCATCCAGAAACTCCGGGAGGCCCTGGAGGATGAGTTCCGGGAGCGGGCGGCATGGTGGGAGTATGAGGAGCGCGGGGCAGAATTGCCGTGGCAATATGCCAAGTAAAAGGGGCAGGGGGCTGGCGCTCCCTTTCCTTTCCAATCCAATCTTTTGAGTTATGACAACGATCCTAAAACGCGATGAGTTCCGCAACAATGCGGACGACTGCACTATCATCGTGGAGCAATTCATCGAGCCGTCCTACAATGTCCCTTTGTGGCGCTATTACGCAAGATATGACCGCTACGGCATTATCGGCGGCTATTCCGATTCGCTCCTCACCAGGCCGAACCGAAAACGGCTGGCGGCGCGATTCTAAAAAGGGGGCAGGGGGTGACACCCTTGCCGACCTTCCAATCTTTAATCTTTGAGTTATGGCAAACTATGTAATTATGCTTGGCGGGAACTACCTTGCCAAACGAGGCGGCTGGGGGCCTACCTTCACGCCGGAGCAGACCGATGCAAAGCGATTCCAGACCATTTCGGAGGCGTATGAGTATCGGCGCAACAATCTGGGCGGGATGAACTGCAAGATAGCCAAAATCGGCTTATATTTCAA
>Ga0310691_10002514_pt1 | contig 24153 bp, 15 predicted proteins | sample 176DNAGHGlowgp2_FD_203887 | JGI IMG/M metagenome (GOLD analysis project Ga0310691, IMG submission 203887) | Sheep rumen microbial communities from Palmerston North, Manawatu-Wanganui, New Zealand - 1766 DNA GHGlow gp2 (v2) (version 2) | ecosystem: Host-associated > Mammals > Digestive system >...
GCTTTATGAGTTAATCGGTGTTAAACTTTCAACCATTACGGATAAAGCGTAATGGAGCAATCGGTACCTGAAGCAAAGCGTTCCACCAGCTGCTGTATATACTGAGCATTAGCCATAACTCGCTCTCTATCACCATCATAGCCATTGACCAGCACCACCAAATGAGTGGTTTCCATTGTCATCTTTGTACGTTCATTATCACTGGTAGGCGTCCCCACACCACCAATAGCATCACGATACACCGGAAGACCAGCAATATTGAGTGGACCACGTCCGATACCCTCATAAGGCTCACCTTCACGTCCGACACCCAACGTCAGCGTGTCGCCTACAAACTTATCGGCATCGAAGCCTCCAATGCTGTAACCATAGGCAATAGAAGCCAGATTCACCAAGTCAACCAGCGTATCTATCTGATACAATTCTTTACCCTGCAGCATCCTGCGAATGAGTTGCTCACTGGCAGGACGGTAACGCGAAGGATCCTTACCGCAAGCCTTATAAACCTTTCGAGTAGCCGCAATACTCGGCATATCTTTCAGCGAGTCGGTCGTCAGCGATGCACGAAACTTCTCCTCCAAGAGATGTATCTCATCCCATAATTCTTGACTATAGGCACTATTCTTCACCCATGCCTCAACGGCAGCTCCCACAAACTCAGGACATACCGATGCTATTTCTTGTGATACAATGATTTTCATTTGATTAAGTCAAGGAATTCATCCTCGTTCATGATTTTTATTCCCAGTTTCTGGGCTTTCTCCAATTTCGATGGACCCATATTATCGCCAGCAAGGATAAACGAGGTCTTACCGCTGATAGAACCCACATTCTTGCCACCATTCTGTTCTATAATCAACTTATATTCATCGCGGCTATGATGGGCAAAGACGCCACTGATAACGATGCTTTGACCAGCAAGCTTATCACTCGTTGCAGCGGTCTGTGATTCAGATAGTTGCATCTGCAGTCCAACCTCACGCAGACGATTGACGATACGCAGGTTTTCCTCGTTATGGAAATAAGCAATAATGCTCTTCGCCATCACCTCGCCAACGCCTTCAACCTCCTGCAAATCCTCGAGGCCGGCAGCCATCAGCGCATCTAAGGATTTAAAATGACGAGCCAGCAATCTGGCAGTCGTTTCGCCCACAAAACGAATACCAAGAGCAAAGACAACTCGCTCGAATGGCACCTCCTTCGATTTCTGAATGCCATTCACTATTCTCTGTGCCGACTTTGTGCGACTGCCATCGCCATTAATCTGCTGAACATCAATAGAATACAGGTCGGCCACATTCTTTACAATACCACGACGATAATACTCATCGACCGTCTCTGGTCCTAAAGAATCAATGTTCATAGCCTTGCGGGAAATGAAGTGTTCTATCCTACCTTTTATCTGAGGTGGACAGCCAGCATCGTTAGGACAATACCAGGCAGCCTCACCCTCATAGCGCACCAAAGGCGCACCACACTCTGGACACTTCTTAATGAACTGTACTGGCTGGGCAATGATGGGACGTTCGTCGATGTTCACACCTACTATCTTGGGAATAATCTCACCACCTTTTTCAACATAGACCATATCGCCGATATGAAGGTCGAAACTACGAATGAAATCCTCATTATTCAGGGTGGCCCGCTTCACGGTGGTGCCTGCCAACTGCACAGGTTCCATATTGGCCACAGGCGTCACGGCACCAGTACGACCCACCTGATAAGTCACCTCCAACAGGCGCGTACACTCACGTTCTGCCTTGAATTTATAGGCGATGGCCCAACGGGGACTCTTAGCTGTATATCCTAATGAGCGTTGCTGTCGTAACGAGTTTACTTTCAGTACGATACCATCAGTTGCAACGGGCAGGTTCTTACGTTCTTGATCCCAGTAATTGATGAAATCCATAACCTCCTCAACGCTGTGCGCCTTGCGCATTCCTTCCGATATTTTAAAGCCCCAGGAACGAGCCGCTTCCAAGTTCTCAAAATGTCCATCGGCAGGCAATGACTCACCCAAGAGATAATAGAGGTAAGCATCCAACTGGCGCTGAGCCACCACATGCGAATCAAGACTTTTCAGCGTACCACTGGCAGCATTACGAGGATTGGCAAACAGCGGTTCTTCTGCGGCCTCGCGTTCTTTGTTCAAGCGCTCAAAACTACTCCAAGGCATCAGTATCTCACCGCGAATCTCAAACTCATGAGGATAACCTGTTCCAGGCAAAACCAAAGGGATAGAACGAATGGTCTTGACATTAGTTGTTACATCATCGCCCTGAACACCATCGCCTCGTGTGACCGCTTGCGTCAAAGCACCATCGACATAGGTCAGAGAGATGCTCAAGCCGTCATATTTCATCTCGCAGCACACCTCGAAGTCTTCACCAGCCAAGCCTTTCTTAACACTCTCATACCAATCGCGTACATCCTGTTCGCTATAGGTATTAGCCAGAGAGAGCATGGGATAGCGATGCTTCACCTGACGAAACTCCGACTGAAGATCGCTACCTACGCGCTGAGAAGGCGAATTGGCATCATAAAGCTCAGGATGACGGGCTTCCAGTTCCTGTAGCTCCTTCATCATAAAGTCGAACTCCTGGTCGCCTATCGTGGGCTGGTTCAACACATAATAACGATAATTATGCTCATGCAACTCCTTTCGCAGTTGCTCTATCCTCTGTTTGTCGTCCATTGTCTTTGTTATTAATACGCCTGCAAAATTACAAAAAAAAACGGATAACATCATATTCAATTCTATTTTTTCATGCTATCCATTTGCCTAATTCACTTTTTTTATTTAAGTTTGCAGCCAGAAATATGGACAATCCATTCTGCATACTCTCCATTTTCTGGCATTCACGCAGGCCTAGCCGCATTGAGAACATGCCAGTGGTTCGCAACAGTTTCTGGTTGCGCAAGGGCTATGCGGCACTTACATTCTTCGGCACCGTTATCGCCTCGACAAAAGAGGATGCCAAAGAATTTGAAAACAAAAAGAGTACGCTGAGAAACCACGAGATGATTCACCTGCGCCAAGCACAGTCCACCCACGACTCTTGGCTGCTGTTCTATCTGCTTTATAGCTGGTACAGCATCAAGCTACTGCCACAAAACAGAAAGACCAAAAACGCCATCTACTGGCTGAACCCTTTCGAGATGGAGGCTTACGACCATCAGGACGACCTGCATTACCTGGACAACAACGAAGCCACAGAATGGCGACAGTATGCCCGCATGAAGCCCTCAGAAAGACTCGAAATAGCAAAACAAAAACGGATGTATCTTTAAGACACATCCGTTTTTAGTGTATAGTCAATCTTCCCGATTAGAAGAAGATATAACGGTTATCCTTGATTTCCATCTTGTCGCGCAGTTCCTGCATAGCCATGCCAACGGTCTGCTGGATTGACTGCTGACGGAGTGTAGCCTCTGAAGCCTTTGCATCGAACTTCACGCCTTCGCGCAAGCTACGATCGAGCACCTGGAACACATAAGCACCAGCATTACCCTTAACAATGCCCTTGCTGAAAGCACCCTTGTCGGCACCAGCAACAGCACCGCTCAAAGCAACCTCAGGCATAGCGATTGAAGGCACGTAGGTAGGAGTACGGAAAGTGATGTGAGAAACGCTGTCGACACGAGCGCCCTTAGCCTGAGCCTCGGCAATGCTCTTCACGCCAGCAAGCTGCTCAGCAAGCTTAGCGAACTTCTTATCGCGAATCACCTCCTGCTTCAAGGTCTCTGACACAGACTCCTGTGAGGCATAGCCCTTAGGATTAATCTTGCTAAGACCAACTACCAGCAGACGGTCGTTATCGCCACAGCGGTCGTAAACCTTAGAGATATGTCCCTCCTCAGCATCGGTGAACAGCCATTTCAGAGCATCGTGAGAAGAACGGATGTTGGCGATGGTATGACTGGTGTTTGCCACCTTGGTGTCGAGTACCATATAGCCAAATTCAGCGCACTTAGCCTGCAGGCCTTCGATATCCCGGCTCTCGCTAACAAACTGGCTGAACTTGTTGTAAGCATCGTTATAAGTCTCGTTAGAGAAATCGATGACACGCTTCACGATAGCCACATCATACTTCTCAACGCTACCCTTACGGCCAGTAACCTCGACAATCATATTACCCTGAGTCAGCGTGAGGTTCTTCACCTCACCAACAGGCTGGTTGAGCAGAGCACGATAAACTTCCTTATCGTCGGCAGCCATCATATTGGCACCTTCGTAAGACTTAGAAGAAATCCAAGTCTTCTCACCACGCTGGTTGTACTTCTTAGCAATAGAGTCGAAAGGCAGACCACTCTTCAACGACTGCATGATGCTGTCAGCAGTAGCTGCAGCAGCTGCAGGCTGCATGCCGATGAGTGAAATCAGGCGATACTCGATAGAGTCTGCCACATTATCCTTAGAAATAAGCTTCACCACATTGAGAGTGTTATCGCGGCTCTGGAAAGGATCGGTCACCTGACCTACAGACATCTTTGTGATGCTGTCAGCCAAGTCGGTGGGAAGAGCGTCGCGAGAAACAGGAAGACCCAGATAAGAAACCTGCGACTGAGACACACGGATAACCTCGCTGGCAGAGATGCTGTCGCCCTTCAGGTTCTTAGAAGCCTCAGACATGATAGCCATCAGGTTATCACGGTCCTGCTTAGAAGGAGTAACCTGAGCAACTACATACTTCACATCGCGAGTCTCCTCCTTTGTCTTGAAGCGCTCTTTCAGCTCCTCGTACTTGGCCTTCAGGTCAGCATCGCTCACCTCAATGTCATTGTCGTTAATGCTGCTATATGCCAGAGAAGCAACGACAGTCTGGCTCTCAACATTCTGATTGTCGAAAGCGGCTTTTGCAGAAACGCTGTTCGACAGCATACATCCTGCGAGCAGAGTCTGATACTTCACCTCCAGCAGTTTCTTTGCCAGCATCTTCTCAGCACGGGGCCAGCAGCGCTCGAAGAGAGCCAGCTGCTCAGCAGCCTGTGCGTTGGTCTGAGCCTGCTGCTTCAGATACTCACGAGACGCAGCCACCTGACTAGCATCGAAGACACCAGTCTGAGGGTTCACGAAGTCTGAGAGCAGAGGAGTCTGGCTGATAGCGGGATGAGTACCATCCTTCAGCACGTTGACAATTTCCTCTTCAGTAACGGTAATACCGAGAGCCTTAGCTTCTTTCTCGTAGATAGCATTGTTGACATACTCGTCCCAGATATAGTCACGCAGACTATTTACCTGCTCTTCGTTGAGGTTATCACGACCCTGCAGTTTCAGGAACTCCTGATATTCACCAACAAGTGTCTGATAATCCTGATAGTCAACTTTCTCTCCGTCGATCATACCTGCGGTATTGCTATCCATCTGGGCATGACCCTTACAAGTGCTAAAGCCATCTTGTGCAATAAAGCCAACGAGACCCAAGCCCAATATTGCGACAAGGCCTGGTCCCCAGCTTCTGATTTTTCCAATTGCTGCCATTTTAATTTTTGTTTTTTATGTTCTTGTTTTTTGATTATTCTAAATTACAGCCCGCAAAGTTACAAAGAATTATTGAATTAACGGCAAATTTTTACGAAAAATTGGTATTTTCATTGACTTTTAGTCTTACCAATTCGATTTTCGTTGCTGTATTCTTGAGTATTTTAAACTCCCAATTCCCTATTTTCACGACCTCGTTGAGTTTTGGGAAACTCTGATATTCGTGGAGTATGAGTCCACCGATAGTCATGTATTCATCGCTTTCAGGCAACTCTAAATCAAACAGTTCATTGACTTTCTCTATCTCCAGACGAGCCGACAACAGGTATTCGCCGCTGTCGAGACGCTTTGCCACATAATTCGTGGAATCATGTTCATCTTCGATATCGCCGAATATCTCTTCCACGATATCCTCCAGAGCAATCAATCCGCTGGTGCCGCCAAACTCATCGACAACCACTCCCAGCGACTTTTTCTGCGACAGGAAGGTCTGCATCATCTTGCTGGCAGCCATCGTCTCGGGCACAAACGTCATGGTCTGCAGATGCTTCGTCCAGTCTTTGGGATTACGGAACATCTCCGACGAATGAATATACCCTACGATATGGTCGATATCCTCATGGTAAACCACGATTTTGGAATGTCCACTCTCTATGAATTTCTGTTTCAGTTGCTCTATATCGCAGGTATCCTCAACGGCATCAATCTCCGTACGGGGCACCATACAGTCGCGCACCTTGGTATCTGAGAAATCTAAAGCGTTCTGAAAGATGCGCACTTCCTCCTCAATATCGTCTTCACTCTTGGCATTATCGATACTGGTCTGCACCAGAAAGTCCAAGTCCACCTTTGTAAACTCCTTGTCTTCCACCACCTTATCCATCTTCACACCCACCAGTCTCAACAGTCCTTTTGACAACAGTGCAGCAAAACGGGAGATAGGATACAGCAGCACATAACAGAGGAATGCCGGAATGGCAAAGAATGTCAACATGCTGTTGGCATTACTCTTGAAGATGGTCTTTGGAAGAAACTCGCCAGTAAACAATACCACCAGCGTTGACAGCAGCGTGTCGAGTGTTACTCGCGTGGCGGCATTGTCAATCAGTCCATTGAAAACATAATTATCGAAAATCTGCGCAAATAGAATACCATAGATAACCAACGCAATATTATTGCCCACCAACATCGTAGAAACGAAGTTGTTAGGATGTCGATAGAACAAGGCAATGGCGCGCTGTGACAGTCCATTCTTCTCACGCGACATCTCAGCCAGCATCCTATTGCTTGACACAAAGGCTATTTCCATGCCTGAGAAGAAGGCAGAGAACAACATGGAGATGGCGAGTCCTATGAGCAATGTAGTCATCATGGTGCAGTTTGTGTGGTGTCTGGTTCAGCGTCTATGTCGTTAGCCAGGAACGAGCCCTGAGAGTTACTCACCATATAGTGGTCCATCTTCTCATCGCTTCTAAAATACGTGCCTTCAATGGTACGTTCCGGCGTCACCACCTTCGAGTAACAGTTAGAATAGAACTCATGCTTGATGCCGTCCCAATACAGTTCCTCGCTGGTATATATCAATCCATTGATATTGCGCAGATTAACTCTTCCTCTCAATTTCCACAGGCGTTGCTGGTCAAAGTACCATGCTGTATCGGCCTGGATATAGCCTTGCACATGAAACTGCTCATCAAATTGCTCGAAGAAGATGCCTTTCATAAACTCCCATCGCGACGGCTGTCGCACGGTATTGACATCCCATTGTTCTGTAACGATACGGTACTTGATAACGCCCGAGTCGCTAATCAACGTATTGACGCCATACGACGTCATCATCGAAACAGAATCCTCTGGATTAATGGCAGGTGCGGTATGCTCCTTAGCTTCTGTACAGGCAAATAGTAGCAGGAAGGCAAAAAAGGTAAAGGGTAAAAGCCATCTTGCCTTTACCGCCACCTTTCTACACCTATAGCGCATCATCACTTTTTTACTTTTTTACCTTTAAATTACTCCACCTTCCACTTGGCGAACCAACGCTCGTTGAAAGTCAATCCAACGTTGATACGGAATGTGTTCTCAGTAATTAAGTCCTTGGCTGATGTATGTGCCCACTGAGCACTGATATTCAGAAGAGGACGCATGTGTCCGCGAGAGTTCCAGGTCACCCTCTGCAGAGGAATACCAAAACCGGCACTGACACTCAGCTCCTTAGGACCTTCCTTTCCATTTATATAATAATAAGGTGTAGCATAGCCTGCTCCGAAACGATAGTGAACACGTCCCAACATGTGCTGACCAGAAGGACTTGGCACATAATCGAGACCAACATTCACCTTATATCTGTCTTTCAGCAAACCACTACGCAGGGCATAGGTCATATCGCCGTTGGCCGTTTTATAATAGTCAGGGAAATCCAGTTTACCCCACTGTTCCAAAGTAAAGTCGGCTCCCACAAACAACTTATCGCCACGCGACCATGAAGCACCAAAACCATAGCTCATAGGCAGCTTCAATCCATTGTCAACCACAAATCTGGTGGTATCACTTGTAGCTGCCTGGGTATTGATATTCACGATATCACAGGTGGGATTGGAGTTAAGATCATGTCCCAGCCCCACAGTAGCACCCAACGTCAGCACATCAGTAGCGTTCAAGGGTTTCGCCCACTGTGCACCCAGCTTGATATAATAGCTGTTGACATTGCAGGTATAGTCTTTCGACAACGTATTAACATAGGAGCTCGAACTGGTAGATACCGAACGTTCGTAGGTTCCCCAGACGTATGACACGTTAGCACCTACCGACAGATTCTTGACAGCCTCCCAGCCCAGACCAATAAAAGCCTGATGCAGACCGCCCGAGCCGCTATAGGTCTCTGAAACGGTACCATAAGTATCACTCAGATAAGTTTTCGAGGAATAGCTATATCCAATATTCGACAACGGAAGAACGCCAAAACTTGCGCCAACCTTTGGCAACAGGCGGAAACTACCCACCAGATATTCAAAGTTAGCATTCTTGGCATTGATTTTGGTGTTACCTTCCTTGAAATTCGTAATTTGTCCTGACAGGCCCACGTCGAAGATCATCGTCAGCGAGTCAATGGAAGAATACGATGCAGGGTTGAGCGTGTTAACCGCATTACCCTTACGATAGGCAAGACCCACGCCATTCATACCACGACTGAATCCTTGCGACTGGTCCGACAACACACCTATACCATATTGGCTGTAAGGTGAGTTCGTGCCACTCTGAGCATAGCCTGAAAAGGCAAGAACAACTGCAAAAGCAGTGCATATAATTTGTTTGTTCATATTCAATTTTTCTATCAGGGTGCAAAATTATTAAAAAAAATCGAACTAAACGCACCGAAAGTGGAAAATATAGATTAATTTTGCATCGTGAAACAATTCGAAAACATTTTTAGGACTATTTTTGTTGCTTTAATTTGTTTTTTCACCAGCAACAACATCTCTGCTCAGGAAGACCTGAGCCCCCTTGACAGCGTTGAGATAGGACTCATCACTTGCTCACCGCACAACGAGATATACAGTCTCTATGGACATACCGCCCTGCGTCTTCACGATTTGCGAAATGGTGTAGACTGCGTGTTCAACTATGGCGTATTCAATTACGCTGCGCCCCATTTTGCCTCACGCTTTGTTTTCGGACTGACAGACTATGAGTTAGGCATAGCACCCACAGCGCCCTTCTGCAAATACTATCAAGACTGGGGCTGTCAGGTTACAGAGCATGTGCTGAACCTCACTAATCAGGAAAAAGTAAATATCTATAACGCCCTGCGTATCAACTACTTACCAGAGAACCGCATCTACCGCTATAATTTCTTCTACGACAACTGTTCCACACGTCCACGAGACATTATCGAGCGAAACGTGAGTGGAAAGATTATATACACGCCAAGGGAAGACTACACCCCCACCTATCGCCAGATGCTGCACGAGCACCTGACAGACTATCGTTGGACGGCCTGCGGCATCGACCTGCTGCTGGGCGTGAAGTCCGACCTCAAGACAACGATGCGCGAACAGGAGTTTCTGCCCGAGAACCTTCGCTATGACTTCGACCACGCTTTCATTGAGCACGATGGTCGCAAGGAGCCGTTAGTGAAAGAGCGCCGCGAGCTGGTGGCACCAGGTGTACAGGTCACAGATCCCAGTCTGCCCCTCACTCCCACGCATTGCGGCATCATCCTGCTGGTCATCTCTTTGATAGTCCTTGCCTACGAATACACCAAGAAAAAGACGTTGAAGTGGTTCGACATCATGTGGATGACAGCCACCGGCATCGTAGGCATCGTGTTGTTCCTGATGATTTTCTCAGAACATCCCACCACCAGCCTCAACCTGCAGATTCTTATATTCAACCCGATGTCGCTGTTCTTTATCTGGCCCGTTTGGAAAGGTCGCAAAACCGTGTGGTTCACCCACAGCATGGTGCTCACAATGGCCTTCTTCCTGGGCAGCTACTGGCAGGACTACGCCGAGGGTATGGAATTTGTGGCATTATGTTTGCTGCTAAGATATTGGAGACATCACAATGACAAATAGGTACATCTACATCACATTGCTGGCCGTTCTGGGATTTCACGCAGAAGTGGTAGCAGAAGAGGCTCAGCCCAACGGAGCCCCGAGACTGGTAGTCAGTATAACCATCGACCAGTTGCGAAGCGACTATTTGGAAGCTTTCACGCCTCTGTATTCAAACAATGGCTTCCTGCGCCTGCTGAAAGACGGCAAGGTCTATACGAATGTCTCCTACCCTTTCACCCCCATCGACAGAGCATCGGCAACGGCAGCCATCACCACTGGCGTTACACCTTATTATAATAATATATCAGGTTTGCACTGGCTGAACCGTGAGACGCTGCGCCCCATCGGATGTGTTGACGACCCCAAGCATACAGGTATCAACACCGCTGAGACAGCCTCGCCCGACAAGATGATCACATCGACTATCGGCGACGAACTCAAGGTGGCCACGGGCGGCAAGGCAGTTGTCTATGCCATCGCCCCCTTCCGCGAGTCGGCAGTGCTCTCAGCAGGCCACGCTGCCAACGGTGCCCTGTGGATTGACGATGTGCAGGGCAACTGGTGCTCCTCGCGCTATTACTACACCGCCTTGCCCACATGGGCTCAGGCTTTCAACAGAATCGTGTCGCCTGGTCAGAAGGCCGACGCTACAGAATGGACGCCCTTCTCGCTGCTGGCCAGCAACTTCAGCTATTTCATGCAGACTGGCGAGCAGAAGCCTTTCAAGCATCAGTTTGAAGGTGTGGGACGCTTCCGTCAATACAAGACCAGCGCCCTTGTCAATGGCGATGTAACGGATATGGCCCTGCAATGTGTGACGAGCACCGGCATGGGCAACGACAAGATTACGGACATGCTCTGCATCACCTATTATGCCGGTACCTACGACCATCAGGCCGTGACAGATTGTCAGTTGGAGATGCAGGACACCTATATCCGTCTTGACAACGAGCTGGGACGCCTTATCGACACCCTCGAGGAGAAACTGGGCCACGATAATGTGCTCTTCGTGCTGACCAGCACAGGCTACAGCAACGAGGAGATGGCTGACTATCAGGCATATAAGATACCATCGGGCACGTTCTACATGAACCGTTCCATCAACCTGATGAACATGTATCTGGGAGCCACCTGGGGTCAGGGCAACTATGTAGAAACGGTTTACAAGAACCAGATATTCCTGAACCGTAAATTACTGGAAGCCAAGAGAATCAGCATGACCGAAGCCTTAAGCCGCAGTCAGGAGTTCCTGGCTATGATGTCGGGCGTGAGAAATGTCTATACCTCGCTGCAGCTGCTGACCAGTCAGAACGAACTGATACAGAAGGTGCGCAACGGATTCAGTCCCGACAACTGTGGCGACATCTTCATTGAGACGGCACCCGGATGGCGCATCCTCCACGAAGACACACAGGAGAGCGAGCTCTCAAGGGCAGCATTCGTACAATTCCCCATTATATTCTTTGGCGCAGGCATCTTGTCAGAGCAGGTTCAACTGCCCGTCACCATCGACCAGATTGCGCCAACCATAGCCAAATGCATCCGCATCAGGGCGCCTAATGCGTGCTCTTCGAAGCCATTATTCTGACATCTTTGACAAATAATGGATATTTTTTGCTATTTATTGGCAAAAAATGACTAACTTTGCACCCCAAATTATCATTTTGAAATCAGTAACTCATTAATAATAAGATGAATTTCAATAGTATTCTGAAGGCGCTGTTTGGCGACAAGTCGTCGCGAGACATGAAGAAAATTCAGCCTTTCGTAGAAAAAGTATTGGCAGTTTCGCCTCAAATAGAAGTGCTCGACAACGATGCCCTGCGTGCCCGTACGCAGGAGATTCGCCAGCAGGTGCAGGCTGCCGCCAAAACCCAAAAAGAAGAGATAGAGAAACTGAAAGCCACCATCGAGGACACCCCGCTGGACGAGCGTGCCGACATCTTCGCCAAGATTGACAAGAAGGAGAAGGAAGCACTCGACGAATACGAGAAGGCCCTCGACGAGGTGATGCCCGAGGTATATGCCATCGTGAAGGAAACGGCTCGCCGCTTTGCCCAGAACGAGGAGACCATCGTTACTGCCAACGACTTCGACCGCGAGCTGGCAGGCGACCCCCGCAAGGACTTTATCACTATCGAAGGCGACAAGGCCTACTACCACAACCACTGGACGGCAGGCGGCAACGACCTGAAGTGGGAGATGATTCACTACGACGTGCAGCTCTTTGGTGGTGTGGTTCTGCATCAGGGTAAGATTGCCGAGATGGCCACAGGTGAAGGTAAGACCCTTGTGGCTACCCTCCCCGTGTTCCTGAATGCGCTCACTGGCAATGGTGTTCACGTAGTGACTGTGAACGACTATCTGGCCAAGCGTGACTCTGAGTGGATGGGACCGCTTTATATGTTCCACGGTCTGAGCGTCGACTGTATCGATAAGCATCAGCCCAACTCCCCAGCCCGTCGTCAGGCTTATCAGGCCGACATCACCTTCGGTACCAACAACGAGTTTGGTTTCGACTATCTGCGCGACAATATGGCCATCTCGCCAGCCGACCTGGTGCAGCGTGCCCATAACTACGCCATCGTCGACGAGGTCGACTCTGTGTTGATCGACGATGCCCGTACACCTCTTATTATTAGTGGCCCCGTGCCCAAGGGCGAGGTTCAGATGTTCGAAGAGTATCAGCCTCTCGTTGAGAAGCTCTTCGGCGTGCAGAAGCAGCTGGCCACCCAGTTCCTGGCCGACGCCAAGCAGAAGATTACCGAGGGTCAGGCCACCAACAACAAGGAAATGATTGAAGAGGGCTTCCTCTCTCTGTTCCGCTCTCACAAGTCGCTGCCTAAGAACAAGCCCCTCATCAAGTACCTCTCTGAGGAAGGTATCAAGGCAGGCATGCTGAAGACTGAGGAGAAATATATGGAAAACAACAACCGCAAGATGCCCGAGGCCGTAGAGCCCCTGTATTTCGTGGTTGACGAGAAACTGAACTCCTGCGACCTCACCGATAAGGGTACAGCGTGGCTGGCCAAGCAGGTCAACGACTCTGAGCTCTTCGTGCTGCCCGACATCGCAGGACAGCTGTCGGCTCTCGAAGCCGAGACCGGTCTCTCTGACGAGGAGCGCCTGAACAAGAAGGACGAGCTGATGAGCCACTATGCCGTGCAGAGCGAGCGTGTGCACACCCTGCAGCAGTTGCTCAAGGCCTACACCATGTTTAATAAGGACGACGAGTATGTGGTCATCGATGGCGAGGTAAAGATTGTTGACGAGCAGACGGGCCGTATCATGGAGGGTCGTCGCTGGAGCGACGGTCTGCACCAGGCAGTCGAGGCCAAGGAGCACGTGAAGGTGGAGGCTGCCACACAGACCTTTGCCACCATCACCCTGCAGAACTACTTCCGCATGTACCACAAGCTGGCAGGTATGACAGGTACCGCTTCTACCGAGGCTGGTGAGTTCTGGGATATCTACAAGCTCGACGTGGTGGAGATTCCCACCAACAAGCCCGTGGCCCGCAACGATATGGACGACCGTGTCTATAAGACTGCCCGCGAAAAGTATCGTGCCGTCATCGAGGAGGTAGTAAAGATGCGTAAGGCAGGCCGCCCCACCCTGATTGGTACTACCAGCGTTGAGATTTCAGAGCTCTTGAGCCGCATGCTCGATATGTATGTTGACCCCGAGACAGGCAAGCGCGAGGGTATCCCCCACCAGGTGCTGAACGCCAAGTTGCACCAGAAGGAGGCCGACATCGTGGCATTGGCTGGTCAGCAGGACTCACAGGGTCGTGGTGCCGTCACCATCGCCACCAACATGGCAGGTCGTGGTACCGATATTAAGCTTTCACCCGAAGTGAAGGCCGCCGGCGGTCTGGCCATCATTGGTACAGAGCGCCATGAGAGCCGCCGTGTGGACCGCCAGCTGCGTGGTCGTGCCGGACGTCAGGGCGACCCGGGCTCTTCTGTGTTCTACGTCTCTCTCGAAGACAAGCTCATGCGTCTGTTCGCCTCAGAGCGTATCGCCTCTGTCATGGACCGCTTAGGCTTCAAGGAGGGCGAGATGATTGAGAGCCCCATGATTTCAAAGAGCATCGAGCGCGCCCAGAAGAAGGTCGAGGAAAACAACTTCGGCATTCGTAAGCGCCTGTTGGAATACGACGATGTGATGAACAAGCAGCGTACCGTCATCTACGAGAAGCGCCGCCACGCCCTGATGGGTGAGCGCATCGGCATGGATATCGCCAACACCATCTGGGACCGCGTCAGCACTATCATCGAGCGCAACGACTACGAAGGCTGCAAGGAGGAGTTCCTGCACCTCTTCGCTATGGAGGCACCCTTCACCGAACAGGAGTTCGTCAACGAGAAGCCCGACGAGCTGGCCGAGAAGTCGTTCCAGGCTGCCCTGGCCAACTTCAACCGCAAGACCGACCATATCCGCGAGGTGGCATGGCCTGTCATCAAGCGCGTATATGAGGAGCAGGGACAGATGTACGAGCGCATCATGGTGCCCATCACCGACGGACGCCGCGTCTATAACATTGCCTGCAACCTGAAGGAGGCCTACGACACCGAGTGCAAGGCCGTGGTGAAGGAGTTTGAGAAGCAGATGCTGCTCCACATCATCGACGAGTCGTGGAAAGAGAACCTCCGCGAACTCGACGAGCTGCGCCACTCTGTGCAGAACGCCAGCTACGAGCAGAAAGACCCGTTGCTCATCTTCAAGCTTGAGAGCGCCAAGGTGTGGGACAACATGATCAACGAGATGAACAACCGCACCATGTCTGTGCTGAACCGCGGACAGATTCCCGAGATGCAGCAAGAGGTGCGCGAGGCTGCTCCCGAGGAGCACACCAACCGCCAGCAGTACACCGAGAACAAGCAGAGCGTGCAGGAAGAGCAGCTCGTTGACAGAGGCCAGCAGGCTGCCGCCCAGCGCGACACCCGCGCCCAGCAGAACCGCACGCCTATCGTCCGCGACAAGATGCCAGGCCGCAACGACCCCTGCCCCTGCGGCAGCGGCAAGAAGTTCAAGAACTGCCACGGACGGGGCTTAGTGTAAATAATTGTCGAAATATCGTAATATCGTAATAACGTTATAACGTCATAACGAAATAACAATGATCAAGATAGAAAACCTTAAGAAGCAGTTCGGCCAGACCGTGGCTTGCGACATCCCCTCGTTCACCATCAACGATGGCGACATGCTGGGACTCGTGGGCAACAACGGAGCCGGCAAGACCACCCTGTTCCGCATGATGCTCGACCTGCTGCAGCCAGACGCTGGCACCATAGAAATCAATGGCATCAACCCCGCCCAGTCGGAAGACTGGAAATACATGACTGGCGCCTATGTCGACGAGGGCTTCCTCATCGACTACCTCACGCCCGAAGAGTATTTCTCGTTCATCGGAAAAATCAGCGGCACGTCACAGAAGGAAATAGAAAACCGCATGCAGCAGTACGAGCACCTGGCTGGCGGCGAGGTCTTCGGACAGAAAAAGCTCATCCGCAACCTCTCGGCAGGCAACAAGCAGAAGGTGGGCATCATCTCCGCACTCATCCGCGAACCCAAGTTGGTCATTCTCGACGAACCCTTCAACTTCCTCGACCCCACCAGTCAGAACGTGCTGAAGCGCACCCTTAAGGAATACTCCGAGCGCACGCATGCCACCATACTTATTAGTAGTCACAACCTGCAGCACACCGTCGACATCTCGTCGCGCATCGCGTTGCTTGAAAAAGGTGTCATCATTCGCGACCTATATACCGCCGATTCCGACGTCGAAAAGGAACTAACCGAGTATTTTAGTGAATAATAAACACCTATTTTGAATGTTTTTTCTAAAAAACAGCAAAAAAATTTTCATATCTGACTGAAAATGAGTATCTTTGCAGTCCGAAATTAAGAACATCAATTAAAACAACAAAGAAAGACCAATATGACCAAGGCAGAAATAGTAAAGACAATTGCCATGCAAACAGGCGTTAATGCCAAAGAAGTTTCAGTAGTTGTGGAGTCATTCATGGAGGAAATCCGCACGAGTCTTGCCAACAACAAGGAGAACGTTTATCTCCGCGGTTTCGGTAGCTTCATCGTCAAGCACCGCGCCCAGAAGACGGCTCGTAACATCTCCAAGAACACTACCCTCGTCATCGAGGCTCACGACCTTCCCGCATTCAAGCCCTGCAAGAGTTTCATCGACCGCATGGACAAGTAATAAGAAGGAACAACAAGAATTTAGTATCAAATAAACATTTTTAAAACTATGCCAAACGGAAAAAAGAAGAAGGGTCACAAGATGGCCACACACAAGCGTAAGAAGAGACTGCGCAAGAATCGTCATAAGAGCAAGTAATCGTTACTGACGAAAGAAAAAGATGGAAGGAGTGTACCAAACAACATTTTGCGTTTGGTGCACCCTTTTAGTTAAAGCAAATCAAGACAAATAACCCCAACAAGAGAATGACAAGCGAAGTAATTATCGATGTCCAGCCAAAAGAGATATCTATTGCGCTCCTCGAAGACAAGAGCCTGGTAGAATATCAGAACGAGCCCCGCGAGGCCTCGTTTGCCGTTGGCAACATCTATGTGGGCAAGGTGCGCAAGCTCATGCCCGGACTCAACGCTTGCTTCGTCGATGTTGGCTCGGAGAAAGATGCGTTTCTGCATTATCTTGATTTAGGGCTTCAATTCAGCTCATACGAGAAATACCTCAAGCAGGTAGTAAGCGATCGCAAGAAACTCTATCCCATCCAGAAAGCCACCAGCCAACCCGTGCTTCCCAAAGACGGAAGTATTCAGAACGTACTCAAGGTTGGACAGGAAATCATGGTCCAGGTTGTCAAGGAACCCATCAACACCAAGGGTCCCCGCCTCACATGCGAACTCAGCTTCGCAGGCCGTTTCATGGTGCTCATACCCTTTGGCGAAAAAGTTTCAGTATCCAACAAGATTAAGCGAGGCGAGGAGCGCAGCAGGCTCAAGCAGCTTGTACAAAGCATGAAACCGAAAAACTTCGGAGTCATCGTACGCACCGTGGCCGAAGGCAAGAAAGCCGCCGAACTCGACACCGAGCTCAAGGTGCTGCTCAAACGATGGGAAGACGCCATCAGCAAGGTACAGAAGACCACCGAGCGTCCCAAGCTCATCTTCGAAGAACAGACACGCGCCGTAGCCCTCCTTCGCGACCTATTCAATCCCACTTACGACGGCATCCACGTCAACGATGCCGAAATCTACGACCAGATTCGCAACTACGTCACACTCATTGCCCCCGACAAGACCGACATTGTCAAGCTGTACAAAGGCACCGTGCCCATCTTCGACAATTTCGACGTCACCAAGCAAATCAAGTCAGGTTTCGGACGCACCGTCAACTACAAACGAGGAGCCTACCTCATCATCGAGCACACAGAGGCCATGCACGTGGTCGACGTCAACAGCGGGACACGCATCAAGAAAGAAAACGGACAGGAAGCCAACGCCCTCGAGACCAACCTCGGCGCTGCCGACGAACTGGCACGCCAGCTGCGTCTCCGCGATATGGGCGGCATCATCGTCGTCGACTTCATCGACATGAACCTGGCCGAGGATCGCCAGCTACTCTACGAACGGATGTGCGAGAACATGAAGAAAGACCGTGCTCGCCACAACATTTTGCCACTATCCAAATTCGGACTCATGCAAATCACCCGCCAGCGCGTACGCCCTGCCATGGACGTCGCCGTCGAGGAAAGCTGTCCCACTTGTCACGGTACGGGCAAAATCAAAGCCAGCATTCTGTTCACCGACCAGTTAGAGAGCAAGATTGACCGCCTTGTCAACAAGATTGGCATCAAGCGCTTCACACTCCACGTCCACCCCTATGTTGCTGCCTACATCAACCAAGGCGTCATCTCACTCAAACGCCGCTGGCAGCTGAAATACGGGCTGGGCATCCGAGTCGTTCCAAGCCAGAAACTGGCATTCCTGCAGTACGAGTTCTACGACTCCAACCGACAATTCATCGATATGCAGGAAGAAAACGAAGTAAGCAAGTAACAACAAGAGGGTGCGTCATCATTTTGATGCGCCCTCTTTTCTTGTTCCTTTTCAATTTTCCGCTCGGCTTCGCCGCTTAGAACGTACAAGAATTTTCACCTTTCACTTTGACCTTCGGTCTAGTCTGCTCACGCAACCTTCACCTTTCAGCTTTCACCTTTCAACTTTTGTAAAAAAAATGGTAGAAATAGAAACGGCAGCTAATCCAAGAGACAGCAATAGAAAGGCATCTACCAGAGTATGGTTCAACATCGAAAGAAGACCACTGCACGCAAAACATGCAATTGTGGACACAATCGCAATTATCCTCCAAATCTTTACAGACAGGAGTGAATCCTTATGAAGCCCATATAGTGTGATGACAGCCAAAAGAGTTATGATAGAGAATCGGATAGCCAGTTTGCGGCCATCTCTATCCAAATCCCCATCGCTACTCAGAGACAGCATCATTAAAGTGAATCCCACTTCAACAACCAAGGCAGCAAGCACAACCCACCATCTGTTAAGATACCATTTGCTCATAATTGTTTAGTTTTTAGTTCGTAAAATAATTTATCATATCTCGTTTCAGGTTGACTGCAAAAATAATATTTAATTCTTTAACAACAAAAAGATTTCGTATTTTTCTATCAAAAAAGGCACAGGATTGCTCCCGTGCCCGATTGTCAGATGATTTCACCAATCTTATTGCCTAATACAATAATCTCTCACTTTCTCAATTATGACAGGAAGGTTTTCAACAGGAAAGCTCGACGAAGTCAGGTCTTTTACAGGTACAAGTATAATATTATATTACTTATTATATATTATATATAATATATAATAAGTAAAATTTCTGCTAAATAAAATCGAGAAATGCTCTTGTCATAATTGAGAAAGTGAGAAAGTTGGACAAAGGTAAAGGGTGAAGGGAGGATAGACTCAAATACTCCCCCACTTCGCGCCACAAGAAACGGAAGGCACCGACTCAAAACGGGTCGGCGCCTTTGATGTTTAGAAACAAAATACCTTCAAGCAAGCTCGGTTCTTATCTCACTTAACCACGACCTTTTTACTAGTACCATCGCTGTAGCGGATGATGTTGAAGCCCTTCTGCAGCTGGTGGCGACGAATGCCGCCAGTGGTGTAGAAGGCGTTGACGGACTTGCCCTCGTCGGGCGTCCAGCCGTCAACCTCGGCAGCATCGATGGTGGTGGCGATGGCGATGGCACGATAGGCCTCGAGCTCGTCCTCGCTGATGATAATCCACTGCTGGGCGGTGGCGGTATTGGCGAAGCTGAAGTTGGCCTGGGTGACGGTGCCGATGCCGGTAACTGCGCCATAGGCATTGGCGCCCATAGCTTTACTTTCGCCTCCACTGGCCCATGTGAACCAGTAGCCGTGGGTCTTGATCTTGTCGGCACCAGTACCGAGGGTGACGTCGGTGCGGTCGGGCATCAGCTGGAACTGCTCGCTGCTGGTGGGGGCTGCGAGGTCCTTCATGGTGATGCTGGTAGAGGCGTGAGAGAGGTACTTGCCTGTGGCTACGTTCTTGAACATGTAGTAGCCGGTCTTGGCGTTGAACTCCATATACCATGCTGCCGAGTCGCTGAGGACGTCGTCAGCGAGGCTGTACTTCCAGCCGGCACCTGTGGACGAGCGCTGGAAGAGCAGGCCTGCGCCCAGTCCGCGGTCTTTGTTCTTGCACATGAGGTAATACTTCTTGCCGTCGTCGAAATTATAGGTATAGCCCGAGATGCCGTTGATGTCGCCACTGGTTGGACAGAGTCCGTCGATGAACAGGCCGTGGAGGATGCACATGCCGCCGATATACTGAATCTCGGTGTGCTTGTCCTTGTCGGCACCGTTGACCAGCCAGTCGTAAGAGATGGCAGCACCGTTGTTAGAGCCCCATCCCCAGCCGTGGGTGGCGTCGCCGGTGAAATATACCTGCTGGCTGTCGTAGTTGTTTTCGAGGAAGTGGAGCACATCGTTGGCCTCGCGCCCCAGCCATTTGCCGGTGGTAGTGCCCTCGCGGGTGTCCTTACAACTATACCAGCGCCAGTGGGTGCCCACGCCTACACCATGACCCGTTTCGTGGAGCACGGTGCCGATGGCCTGATTGCCGGCATTGGGACCGATGCGCATCCAACCACCATAAGAGCAGTCGGCCGTGGGGGTCTCTGAGCCATAGTGTCCGGAGAGCGTAAAGCCCTTGATACCAGTCCATTCGTTGAAATAGTCGATGGTTTGCTTGATGGCTGTGCGACAGCGTGCGTTGGCAGCCTCATCGGGTGCGCCCTCGTCCCATGTGCCGCTGCAAGTGCCCTTGGGATGGGTCACAATCTTGACCTCGTCGCCATAGGCCACGGTATAGGTCTTGTTCATGACATAGGGGCGCAGATAGTAAACGGTAGAGGGCTCGAGGTCCTTGATGTGGAACATCAGGCCCTTGAGCGAGAATACCTTGGTGGTGCGGTTGTCGAGCACGGTAGGATTATGCTCTGTGCTCCAGCAGACGCCACGCTCGAGGATGTCGGAGCCCATTATCTTGGCACGCATCAGGGCCTGGGTGGCTCCTGTGGCCACATAGTGGTTGGTCTCGGTGACCTGCGGGGCGGTGCCGGTCCCTGGGGTGGCGTTGGCGAGCTTGAAGGCCAGCAGGGCCTTGTCGAGTGCAGCAATCTCGTCGGCCAGCTGCTCGGAGGTGGCCTCAGGATTGACCACCAGCAGCTTGGCGGCATCGATGGCAGCCTTCAGGTCGGCAGCACCAATGAGGGTATCGACATATTCGGCCTCTACATCGGCAATCTTCTGTGCCAGCGCGTCATATTCGGCAATAGACTCCTTGGCCTGTGCCGTAGCCTCCGTGAGGTCCTTGCAGGCTTTCTGGATGTCGGCATCGGGGGTCTCGACGGTTACAGCCTTAGCAGCAGCGATGGCTGTTTGCAGGGCAGAGGCCGCCACGGCCGACATCATGCTGGACTGCAGCGCCTCGGCCTCGGCAATCATGTTGGCGAGTACGGCAATAGCCTCTGCGGCATCGACCTCGGCCACCAGATAGAGTCGGAAGTTATCGACGGCAATCCAGTTGCCCGTGGCATTCTGAGCCTCGAAGCCTATCTCCACCTCACCCATTATATTAATAAAGGTGACGGAATAGTCGTCGGGGGTATAGACGGGCTCACGGTCGTTGCCTGCAAAGATATAGGCGCCGGTGTTCTGCTTCGACGTGCTGTTCTGCGACAGGTTCTGGGCAGCCACCGTGAGCATATACTGTCCGCGAGGCAGGTTTTTGATGGTCTGCTTCACAGAGCCGTTACCTACGCTGTTGCCCGAGGCGGTCCACTTCTCCATATAGTAGTTGCCGGCCTTCTTGGTAAACGAATTGTTACCTTGATGGGCCATACCGTCAACACTCCATGAGTTGGTGCCATTCTCAAAACTGGGATTCGTGATGTATTGCGTCTTGTCCTCCTGGGCAGAGACCAATACGGTGAACAACAGTAACAAGCTGGTAAGTAAGATTCTTTTCATATCATGCATAGTTAATTAGTTATTGTGTGCAAAGATAATAAAGATTGCAGAAATAACAAAATAATGTGGGTTTTATTTTGTTTTTTCCACATTTTGCACTAACTTTGCATCATGTTAGCATTGAAAATACTTTTCTGGATTTGCCTGGCGTTAGTGATCTACACCTATGTAGGTTACGGCGCCATCCTATACATTATTCTCAGAATAAAACGGCTCTTCATGAGACGGGAGCTCACCCCTATCCTACCCCTCAACGAGGAGCTGCTGCCCAACGTGACGCTGATGATCTGCGCCTACAACGAGGCCAGCATCATCAAAGAGAAGATGGAGAACATCAGGCAGCTGAAATACCCCAAGGAGAAGCTCTGCGTGATGTGGGTGACCGACGGCAGCAACGACGAGTCGAACGATATTCTGAAGACCTACGACGACATCACGCTGGTATTCTCGCCGGAAAGGAAAGGCAAGGCAGCAGCCATGCAGCATGGACTGCGCGAGAACAAGAGCGAATATGTGGTGTTTACCGATGCTAACACCATGCTGAACGCCGACGCCATTCGCGAGATTATGCGACAGTTTATGAAGAAAAACGTCAGCTGCGTGTCGGGCGAGAAACGCGTAAAAGCACGCCACGAGGGACAGGCTGCCGCCGAGGGCGAAGGACTCTACTGGAAATACGAGAGCACCTTGAAGCAATGGGACAACGACCTCTATTCGGCCATGGGAGCAGCCGGAGAGCTGTTTGCCGTGCGCATGAGCCACTACCGCGAGGCACCCAGCAACGCCCTGCTCGACGACTTCATGATGTCGATGCTCATTCTGAAAGACGGACACCGCATAGCGTATACCCACGAGGCCTACGCCATGGAGTACGGATCGGCAGACACCACCGAGGAGTCGAAGCGCAAGCGACGCATCGCTGCAGGAGGACTGCAGAGCATCTGGTGGCTGCGCTCGCTGATGAACCCCTTTGCCTACCCCAAAGTAGCCTTCCAGTTTGTGTCGCACCGTGTGCTGCGATGGAGCATCACCCCTGTGGCCATGGTGGCTCTCATCCCACTCAACATCCTGCTTATCATCCTGGGCGCCAACTGGTTATACAGCGTTATCGGCATCCTGCAACTGCTGTTCTATCTCGCCGCCCTCGCTGGCTATCTGCTGGAACGTGCAGGCCACCGCAACAAGCTGCTCTACGTGCCCTATTACTTCCTGTTTATGAACCTCAACGTCTTTCTGGGCGTGAGGTATCTGATGACCCACCACACCAGCGGAACATGGGAAAAAGCACGTCGAGGATAAAAATTTTATAAAGTTTTTGAGTTTTTATTCGGCCGAACGATTTTTTTTTTTTAATTTTGCACCCTGTAATGCATGCTTAGCAAAAATGAGTCTAGACGAGAAAGAAATATTAGCGAAGAAACTAGCTGAAGTTACTCAAGAACTTGAGTTGGCCAACAAGCAGTTGCAGCAGGCCAACCAGAAGTTAAAGGAATACGAGGAAAAGGCGGCTAAAGCAGAAAAAGCCAGCCAGATGAAGTCGTTGTTCCTTGCTAACATGTCGCATGAAATTCGTACCCCGCTGAATGCTATCGAAGGTTTCTCGAGAGTGATGGCTGAGACCGACTCTCAGGAGGAGCGACTCAACTACATGGAAATCATCGAAAGCAACAACAGCCGACTGCTGAGCCTCGTCAACGAGATTCTCGACCTGTCAAGAGTAGAGTCAGGCGAAATCGTCATCAAGAAGAACCCCACCGACCTCAACACGCTGATGAACAGCATCAAGCAGCTGTTTAAGTTCCGCTGCCCGGAAACGGTGGCGCTCACCTGGCAGAAGCCAGAGGTGTCGGCTGTCATGGATACCGACGAGAACCGCATCACGCAGGTATTCTCGAACCTCATCTCGAACGCACTCAAGCATACGCCCAAGGGTTCCATCACCTTTGGCTATCGACTCATTAACGATACCGAGGAAATTGAGTTCTTTGTTTCTGACACTGGCTCAGGCATCGACCCCAACTTCATAGACCATATCTTCGACACTTACGCTTCGAAAGACGCTGAACAGCAGCGAGGCTTCGGACTGGGTCTGGCCCTCTGTCGCATCATCGTAGAGAAGATGGGCGGTAACATCAAGGTTGACTCGAAGGTGGGCGAAGGCTCTAACTTCGTATTCACCCTGCCATTCTCAGGCAATGTGGGCGGTCTGGCCATCAGCAACCGCTTCGGCAACAACATGCGCACGCTGCGTGTGAGCCACAACCTGGATCAGAACAACATGAAGACCGTGCTGGTGGCAGAAGACGAGGAGAGCAACTACGAGCTGGTACGCATCGTGCTGCAGAAGCGCTACAACCTGATTCGCGCCCACAACGGCATCGAGGCCGTCACCATGTTCGAAGAAGAAAAGCCCGACCTCATCCTGATGGATATCCGCATGCCAGAGATGGATGGTCTCGACGCCACACGTATTATTAAAGAGGTGAATCAGGAAGTTCCCGTCATCGCACTCAGCGCCTATGCCTTCCCTGAGAACATCCGCGAAGCCAAGGC
>Ga0310691_10002516_pt1 | contig 24141 bp, 53 predicted proteins | sample 176DNAGHGlowgp2_FD_203887 | JGI IMG/M metagenome (GOLD analysis project Ga0310691, IMG submission 203887) | Sheep rumen microbial communities from Palmerston North, Manawatu-Wanganui, New Zealand - 1766 DNA GHGlow gp2 (v2) (version 2) | ecosystem: Host-associated > Mammals > Digestive system >...
GCGGGGGAGTTGGTTCAACTAATGGTTTATCAGGAATAACAAAATTACCTTTATCAATAACTTCAGCAATTTCAGCAGCGCCATATCCTTGACGCTTCATAGTTTCTTCAATTTGATGATTTGCTTGTTCTTGAAGAAATGCAGTATCTTTCCAGCGATAATCTTTCCATTGTTTGAGTTTCATTTTAGAAAGATAACGACCAATAATTGTAGTACCTTTTACAGTAGTTGGGTCTTTTGCATATGAATTTAGTAAACCATTCCATTCTTTTGGAACATATGGAACATCACATTCTTGTAATATCCATAGAAATGTATTTGAATCCCAATTATCTACATGCATTGTAATACAATCTTTACATTGATTTAGAAAGCCTTCAGGATATTTCTCTAAATTATTTGATTTATAAAAGTTATCAGTGTTTTTTGTAGTTTTACATTTTTCACAAAATCTCTTTGCTTTTTCAGGCATAACCTTGCCTCCTTTCATAGGTCAATCAAAACAAGTTATTATGACTGAATTATCGTTGCCCAAATTTAAATTTTCTGAATCAGAATATCTAAAATCTCTATAAGGTGCCAATCGCATAAAAGAAAGATATCGTCCAAAAATTTTATCATATTTTTTATTATACTCATTCCATCTATCTTCAATATATGGAATATCAAGTTCTTGTAAATAGTTTAAAAAAGTATCAGGATTATTATTATCTATATTAGATAATATACAAGTTTTACATAAAGAACTAATTATATTATCTCGTCCTTTATAAAAATCTTCTATATTTTTTTCTTGTTTACACTATGGGCATATTTTTCTTTCAATACAATTATCCATTTCTGCCCAACCTCATTTCTTCTTGTTACGGCAGCATTTACAAATAGAGTAAAATCCATCACGACTCGTCTTATTTTTACTAAAATAGCGATTATTAGCAAGTTTGACCTCGCCGCAACGACTACATTTTTTGTATTTACCATATTCTACTTGTGAATAATACCAATTTAAATAATCATCCTCAGCCTATGAAGCAATAAGCGCAGGGATTTTTTTACGCCATAAACTGGAAATGTATTCAACGCTATGTTTTATACCAAATTCCTGTTGAAGAATTAACTATATATCAATGTTCTACAATCCATCTATTTTGCACTCAACAATACGCTAATATAATGGATAATCCTTAAGAGCCTTATCGCAAACTCTTTCAAAATCATAAATAAAACACCACATATCATTTTCAAAATAACCCTAACTATCTTGTTTTAATCTTGAATAATTACATAAGATAGCAGAGCAAACAGCAGGGTCTAATAAAGAAAAACCGGTAGATGTTAAACTCCCATCTTCATTAATGGTTACTGTTTCATCTAACGGCATAGTGTTTTTTGAATGTGTTATTTTTGTTAATACTATCGGGCGTCTATACGCATTTTTTATTATATACTAATCTTTTCGTAAATCTATCAATGTACTTTTTATAATATAAGCATCTCTACCGCTTGCTGTTTTAGCTTTTTGTTCCCACATATTAATGGCATCGCGCAATTGCTATAAACAAGGTATTTCTTCTAAATCTTTTTTTGTTATTGTTACTTTTGGCTAAAAAATTATATTCTTATTATCAGTTATTAAATTATAAATTCCATCTTCGCCATTCTCAAATTGGGAAATTAATCCTTCAAAGGAGGTTTCGCGTTTATTCACTGTCATCATTCTGTTTTCAGTGAGAATTTTGCGTTCTTTACGCTCTTGTTTCTCCATACAAAGAATTAAATAATCTGCTAATACTTCAAGATATTTTTCATTAGGTTCTGGATTTTCTTCAAGTATTTTTTTGACTATTTCATTTCTTTCTTCAGGAGAATCAATAGAATAGTCTAATTTTATCAAACTATCAACCTCCATTCATATTCCTATTTTATCAAAAAATTTTTTCTTTGTCAAGGAAGTAATTGGAAAAAAATAATTGATTTTCATAAAAAATTTTGTTATAATATTATTAGAAAATAAAGAAATTATGAAATTAGGTGTAAAATTTTTATGGTATTAAATAAAGAAAGTAGTCGTATATTTAAGGCTTATAATGCTTGGGATTCTTATGTATTCCGAAATAATTTACGAAATCCTTTTAAAGAAAAAGAAGAATTATTTAATGAATGTACTACAACAATAAGAAATGAAAATGGTAGTACTGCTCTTATTTTTAAAGATAAAACTCCTGAGCAATTAGCAAGAGAAAAAGATATAAAAGAATATATTGATAAGTTTCTTGTTGAACGTGAAATTTGGGTAGGGCAATATTTACTTGACAAATATGGATATGATACATTATCCTACTTTGCCCAACTGCATAGTCCCACTGAAACCGCATTTTTTGAGTGGTACAGCAATGTCATTCCGTGCAAAGGAAAAGATGGCCAATGCCTCATTTTTTGCCCTAATTTTCATAATTGTGATAAAATTTAAAGGAGATTAATATTTTGGAACTTTTAAAAGAAAACACAACTCGTAAGGTAGATAGTCTTGGTAGAGTGAGTATTCCAAAAGGCATGAGAGATAGACTAAATATTCAAACTAATGATGAAGTAGAATTTTATCTTCTAAATGCTGATAATGGTGAGCAATTTGTGTGTCTTACAAATCATAAAGCTGGAATGAATAAATATGAAAATGCAGCAAAGGTACTTGCGGAACTTGGTATTGACATTCCAGAAGAGTTAGAAGAGAAAATTTAAAGGAGGGACACAACGTGGCCCGAATTTATACAAGTTATTTTGCGAATTGGAGAAATTTTCCTACTGATGCGCTGGCTCTTGGTATTACGCGTTTTAAGCCAGATTATTGGGATAAAGTAAATATTGAAAATTTGGCTCCAAGCGAAAGTCTCTTGCGGCAATATAGAAATAAACAAATTGACGAATATATGTTTAAATGTAAATATTTCCAGGAGATAGAAGACAGAGGATATACTCCTAAGTTTGTGCGCGACTCACTAAATGAAGTCGCAAAGGGAAGAGATATTATTTTATGTTGTTATGAAAAGCCAAGCGATTTTTGTCATAGACATCTTCTGGCAGAATGGCTGGGTAATGTGGAGGAATTATAATGCATAAAGCGCCCCCTGATATTAAAAGAAGAAATAGAGTTATTATTGCAATTGTAGCAATGGTTGTTGTATTATTTTCAATTGTGGTAGTAAGTGGAAGACCAAGAGTAGAGTTAGTTGCGGCCGAATGGTATGCGGTCAAAGGTGATGCGACCCCCATGTTTAGAGATGCGGACGGGCATCTTTGGGAAGTACCTATCCTTACTAATCAGGCAGAAGCTGGTACATCTATTCTAATGGAAGTTTATAAAGATAATATTCAAAGAGTTTGGGTAGAGGCAACGGAGACGGCAAATCTTGGTGAATAATAGAATAAAAAAGTAAAAGAGAAGCAAAATTGCTTCTCTTTTTTATTTTCCCTAAATATCGTTCTCGTGAAATCAAAATGCTTTTAGGAAGTTTTTATGCCAGGCAAAAAAATTTTTTTTCTGTCAAAAAAATTCTATCCCAGTATTACGCCCCCCTCTATTGTTGAGAGCTCAGAACAGCTCGTCACCCGGGCATAAACGACCCCCCTAACAAAGACCCCTTATAAATTAATGCACTCTATAGTTATGTGGTTCGTAGGCTCGCTGACTGGCGAAGCGAGCCTTATTTACGGTAGAGCAACCCTTGCAAAAAAAATACTCTGAGCGATAGGAAGTAAAAAAAATAGATATTTTTCCCGAAAGGTAATAGAGTAGTAACAAAAAAATACTATACCTTACAAAGAAAAAGTCTTGACAAGGCGACCGGGCTGTGTTATACTATACATAGAAAGAGACAAAGAGAGGGACACATCATGAAGAAGGCTATTATCATCACTGCAACGTGCTTACTCATCATCGCGCTTGCCTTGTCTATAATACTTAACACTAACCTACTTGCCACAGAGGTAGAGTCTTACACCTTTACAGCAACAGTCACAGAGACACACCATAGCACAACCATTCACTACATTAACAACACACCAATTATCACACACATCTATACATTAACCTTTGTTGATGGAGCAGAGACAGGAACTATCACTATCTCAGAGAGCATGTACCACAGCATTGCCATTGGTGATTTAATAAACATTACTGCACGTATCATGGAGAATCTTATCACTCACAATGAGACAACATACTACACACTAACAGAAAAATTTTTATAAAAAACTCTTGACATTTCCCGGTCGGTGTGCTATACTACAATCAGAAAGAAAAAAGAAAAGGAGATACACCAATGATTAACATCCGCTCTATCAAGAACCTCAAGAACAACGACGGGCTGACGCTGAAAAATGGAAAGCGTATCACCTATAAAAGCGGCTGGCAGGTTGCAACCGAAGGTATCGAGACCACTGACGCAAGAGAAGCAATCAACGCTGTGAAGGCTTACAACGGCAACTGCGGTGTGTGGTTTGCTGATGGTGTGTACTACATCGACAAGAGCCACAGAGTAAACACGAAGCGCGAAGCACTGAACATCGGCAAGGCTCACAATCAAATCTCTGTGCTCGGTTGGCGCAACATGGCTTTAGCGTACTGCTAAAGCCTTTACTCTTTATTGATAGTATCACTGAGAGGGTGTAGATTGTTAAAAAAATAACACTTGACATAGTGTTTGTCTTGTGGTATAGTATAGACAGAAAGAAAGAGATACACACAGTAAAGAAAGAAGGAAAACAAAATGTTTAAAGTTTATTACTTTGACCAGAAAAATAACAAGCATGAATGTGGAGAATTTAGTCAACCAATCCCTGCGCTGAATGAAGCACTCAACGCTATCTATGACGAGCGATGGGCCAAGCAGGCAGTCGTGGAGAAGGATGGCAAAGTCTATCGTAAATACTTTGCTTAATGCAATAATAAATCAATTATAATTATTTTATTATTATAATCTATTCCACCGTACAAGCCGAAAGGCTCCGGAACTTCACCACGCTAAAGTGCTAAAGAAAAAAAGAGCAAAGAGATTGTGAAAAAAATAACTAAAAAAATTCCCGAAAAGGTATTGACAAGCCCGGTTTTATCTGCTATAATACAGACAGAGAGAGGGAAAGAGAGGAACTCAAAAATGCGTATCAACTTCGACATGGACGGAACAATCGCCAACTTCTACGGAGTGGCTGGCTGGCTGGATTACCTCAAAGCCGAGGACACGAAGCCTTACGAAATCGCAAAGCCGCTGGTGAACTTCTCCGCGCTGGCTCGTCTGCTGAACAAGGCACAGCGAAACGGTTACGAAATCGCGGTTATCTCTTGGACTTCCAAAAGCGGAAGTGAAGAGTATAACAAAGCAATTGCCGAAGTCAAAAAGGCTTGGCTGGCGAAACATCTGCCTTCCGTCCGCTGGGATGAAATCACGGTTATTCCCTACGGAACGCCGAAAACGCTTTACTGCTACGGCGCGGAAGATATGCTTTTCGACGATGAAGAACCGAACCGCAAAGGCTGGGCTGGCAAGTCCTACGATGTGAATAACATCTTTGAAGTCCTCAAAAATCTTTGAGGACTTCAAAAAAAATCTTGACATTTACCCGGTCTTGTGCTATTATAGTATCAGAAAGAGAAAAGGAGAGAATGAAATGAATACTGTTTATTACGGTTTAACTGAAAGAGGACTTTGGATTGCTTTTACCAGTAAAAAGGCTATCCGTAATTGTAAGCAAGCAAGTGAAATTGCGGGAGAGGCAATTATAAAATTCCATGTTGCTCCCCTATTTTTCCAGATTTTCAGATTCTATCTTCCAAAAAATTGTTGGAATTTTTTCAAAAAAAATTCCAAAAATGCTTGACAAATGCGCCCGGGCATGCTATACTATAATCACAAAGAGAAAGGAGATAAAAAAAATGAAGCGTGAACAGTACTATAAGAATAAGAGAACCGGTGAGCGTACCGAAAGCCATGCTGCAGCAATGGGCTGGTATCGCGCAAAGGACGAGGTCCAGGTCTGGTACTTCTCCGAAACGCTTTCCGAGTGGGTCTGCGGTGTAGAGTGGGTTTGGTGAGAGCCAAGCCCACTATTGCTTTGCCCGCGCGTCAACTGGCGAGACGCGCGGAGTTTGCGATACTGTATAACTTGCACAATTTTTCAGCAAAAACTTTGTGCAAATTGATGAGAAACATTTTTCCCGAAACCTATTGACAGACCGGTGAAAATGTGCTATACTGATACCAGAAGAAAGGAAAGGAGATACAAAAATGAACGAACTTAGAGAAAACCTGCTTGACCGCATGATTGCCATTTACGGCATGGAGCACAATCTCGTTATCCACTTTGCGGAACTGTGCGAGAGATGGAGCAACACCCCATGGAATAACAAAGTTTTGACCTTGATGGTTGAAGCCCACGAGGCAGACCCCGTTTTTGAAGAGGATTCTCTTCAAAAATAAAAAAAATGCTTGACAAGCCCGGAAGAGTATGTTATAATAAAGGCACAAAGAAAGAAAAGGAGAAAACAAAAATGTACGATTACAACAACGCTTACAGTGAGAAGAACACCATCGCTTGCCGCAATAACGGCACGGAGATTGAAGTCCACGGCTGTGGCTACTACGAACAGAACGCCTACAACCCCATTATCAAGACGATTGCCGAAGCGGAAGGTTTTGAACTCCGCACGGTTGAGAGTGTCGGCGTCAAGTATGAAATCCTTTGGGATGGCGAAGTCCTCAACCGCTATCCGAGCCTCAAGACCGCCGAAGCGTTCTTTATTGACTTCACTGGAATGACGAAGAGCAAGTACAACAAGATTAAGAACGCCGCCTAAAAGCGGCGCTCTTTTTTATTTGTTTTAGTTAGCCTATGCTAACTGATGGGCGACCTTCCCCTCCTCTCTTCCGGATGGTGGCTCTCTCTCCACGCTCTTATTGTAGCACAGATTGCCCGGGTTGTCAATAGAAAAAATAAAAAATTTTTTTTTGAAAAAACGCTTGACAATGCGCCCGGACTGTGCTATAATACAGACAGAAAGAGGGAAGGAGCAAATAAAATGTATCAAATTATCAAGAACGGAAAAGTTGAGAAGTGGGTTGCCGTCAAGGGTGGTAAACTGGTTGAGGTTGACACTTTCAACACTTACAGCGAAGCAAGCAACGCGCGGGAGCGCATGGAAGAAATCCGCGGCGGATTTTTTGAGATTATTGAAAAAAAGTCTTGACAAACCGACCGGCATGTGCTATTATAATACCAGAAGAAGAAAGAAAGGAAGTAAAAAAAATGACTTACGAAGAAATGTATGATTACCTTGCCAACGTGCTGTGCATTGATGAGAATGCGCTCGACCTCGCTTTTGCGATTGGTGGGTGCAACGAAGAAACCGCCGAGCGCATCCTGTTCTACTATACGGGATGGAAGTCTTTTGAGGGTTGGCTCTCTGAACTGAACGAAGAAGAAGAGGAATAAAAAACCTCTTCTTTTTCCTTTTGGAGGAAACGCGCTCGCCCGGTCAACCTGCCGGCATAATCTGGAATTGCCCGGGCAGTTTAGCAGGAAAGCACAATGCCGTCAATTACTTCAAAAATTTGAAGTATTTTGCCGCAGATTTTTTTCAAAAAACTCTTGATTTTTTTTTACCTATGTGATACAATACCAATAGAAAGAACAAGGGAGAGCAAAACAATGATTATCAGACAAGCGACCGAAAAAGATACCGTCCGCATTATTCGCGCAATTCAAAACAAGCACATGGATTACAACACTCCCGCCGATGTGCGTGAAGATGTAAAAAATGGCTATCTATTTGTAGCAGAAGAAAATAATAAACTGCTTGGTTCTGTGGCTGTGTTCTACAAGCCTCATCGTGGTTATCATGCTATTACAAGAATGTGCGTGTATTCTAAGAAGTCTGGCGGCAAGGGCGTTGCTTCGGCTCTTATTGATTATGTTCTTTCTCTTGGCTTGGGTGAGTATGGCGCGACCCCTTGGAATGATAACCCCACAATGTGCCACATTTTTGAAAAGCGCGGCTTTGTCTATCAATACACATTCAAAGAAAATTATAAATTTTATAAAAAAAGTGCTTGACAAATAACCCAACCTGTGATACAATACAATCAGAAAGAAAAAGAAAGGAAATAAAAAAATGAAAATTGTTATTGTAAATGATAGTATCGTCTCTTTGGAGAATGTCCGCCGCGTAGACAAAAAGGAGTCCCACAACAAGAAAGAAAATCATTACATTGAGATTACTTACTGCGACAAAGAAAGCGAATGCATTTATTTCAATTATGCCGATAAAGAGTATTTTGAAGCAATCTTTGATGGCATTGGCGCAAAACTCGCACAAAAAGAGGACTAAAAAAAGTCCTCTTTTTTTTTCAAAAAATGCTTGACAAACCGGGCAACATCTGCTATAATACAATCAGAAAGGGAAAGGAGATAAAAAAAATGAACGCTAACGAAATCAAGAAAGAAATCGAAAGAGTGGAAAGAGCAATCTTCTTTGAAGAAATGGCAGACTTCATGAACTGGACGGCTTACTACCGCCTGCGGAATGAACTGGAAAGCCTCAAAGCGGAACTGAAAAAGGTTGAGGGCTGAAAAAGCCCTCAAAAATTTTTTTTGAAAAAGTTGAAAAAATACTTGACAAACCGCCCGGGTTATGATATTATAATACCAGAAAGAGAAAGGAGATAAAAAAATGAATTACACCGAGTATGAAAAGAAAATCCTTGCAATGGTTGAAGAACTCCGCAAGCAGGGCAAGAACCCTCATGGCTCCCTGCGGGATGAGTTGATTGAAATTCAACTCAATCACTCCGAGGACTAAAAAAGTCCTTTTTTTTTATAAAAAAGTGCTTGACAAATTATCCGGACTGTGGTATTATAATACCAGAAGGAAACAGAAGGGAGATACAAAAAAAATGAAAAACTACAATGAAATGTCCTGCGGCGAACTGCGGCGGCAACTGAACCAGATTGACGATGACCTGCGCCGCTTCCCTGGTATGAGCCAAATTGAAAAAGACCGCTTGGCTTATGAGCGGATGCAAATCAACGGCATTCTGCTCCGCAAGATTGCCGCAATACTGGATGAATGTGATGAAGAGGCTTGAAAAATCAAGCCTCTAATTTTTTTATAAAAAACTCTTGACAAAACGCCCGGGCGGTGTTATACTATAATCAGAGAGAGGGAGAAACCGCACCGGGGCAGAGGAGGGGAGACACTATCCAAAAGGTTACAAATTGGTTACAAAGGTTGACATAAGAAAGTCGTTGACATAATCTCTTTTCCATGTTATACTGTAATCACAAAAGGGGAAAGGGAGAGAAAAAAATGAAACTGTTCTGCATTTTGATGATTTTGGTTTTTGTGGTTATCCTCGGCGTGTACTATGCGGTTATGATTGCGCAGGGTTATCAAAAGTTTGTCAAGAAGATGGAGAAGAAATAAAGGTTGCGGCATAAAAACCGCAACCTTTACTTTTTCAAAAATTTTTGTTATAATAATTATAGAATAAGAGATAAAGGAGGCTAAAAAAATTGGATACTGTTTTAGTGTGCGCGCTCTTGACTATCGCAAAATTTTGTGTGTAGCAAGAGAACTGTGAAACTTGCCCAATTAGGTAGTTTTGCGGGAAATGCCCGGGCGAATGGTAAAACGCACGGTGGCCGCTCACAGCCGTGGGCTGGTCAAACTTTCACACAGTAAAGCGTTGAAGATTTTTTTAGCGAAGACTTGGCGAGCAAATAGGCGAGAAAAAATCCCGAAAAGTGCTTGACAAGTCTTTTTATTTATGCTATAATGTAATCACAATAAAGGAAATGAGGTATAAAAAAATGTACATGGTAGCATTCAATGACAAAGACCACGGCATGAATGTGGAGTATTTCAATGACTTCGACAGCGCCGCGGAATACTGGAACGAGTATGCGGACACGCCCACCTGTATCGGCGGCACCCTGTTTGATGCCGATGCTTCGGAGGTTATTTGGCAGTTTGGGGAGGAGGCCAAGAGATGAAGAAAATAATTGCGCTTGTGCTGGCCGTTGCGCTGTTTGCCTGTCTGCTGACGGGTTGCGGCTATAACAAAACTGTCTTCGATGTCAACTACCGTTTCAACTATGCCTACATCTCAATGCCTGACGGCTCTTGTGTTGAGGGTGAGGTAAAGAGTTGGATGGACTGGGATGACAGCGACATGGTACAGGTCATTTTTTCTGATGGCACAGTTTATTTCACTCATTCAAGCAATGTTGTTCTGATAGCGGGGGACTAATACCCCCGCTTTCTTTTTGCGCGCTTTTACCCCGTAAGCGCCGAGGGGCGGCCGAAATATTATACCACACCGGCCCACAAAAAGTCAAGAGAAAAATGCGACAAAAATGCACAAAATTCAAACTCCCATTTTGTGTATTTTGCGAATAGACAAATAGTGCTTTATTTGCTATAATGAACTCACCAAGGACGAAGGGAGAATAAAAAAATGTACGAAGTTGGAATTTTCACCGAGGGCAAGGGCTGGCAGAGCTGGCGCGTGGATGGTTGCGAGGCCGCTTATGAGGTTTACCGCAAGGCTTGCGACCTCTGCGAGGCGGTGGGCGCTGATAACGCCGCCATTTGGGACGCCGAGACCTATGAGGTCTTGGCTGACCTCTGCGGAGAGGAAGATTAAAAAATCTTCCTCTAAAATGAAAAAAATGCTTGACAAAGCGTAAGACCTATGCTATAATGGAATCACAAAGAGGGGGATGCGGGATAGCTGAAAACCCTTAATGAGGCGGCGAGGCGAAAGAGCCTGCGTAAGTCCTCCCCTCAACTGCCGCTGACCAAGCGGGGTATAAAACAGGCACAAGGTGGTAAGGGATCCACCGGCACGAACGAAAACAAAATCCCCAAAAAAAATGCTTGACAAAGCACAAACCTTGTGCTATAATCAAGTCAGAAAGAGGGAAGGAAAACCCAAAACCCGCGGATTGACTGACCACGCCTGCAAGGTTGTAAGCCGCAAAAATGCGCTGTAAAACCGATGCCGCGTTAACAAAGTAGGAACAGCTCTCAGGGGGAATGAAAAGAGAGACAAACAGGCTTGACCCCCCAAAAAAAAGTCTTGACAAAGCGCAAAATGTGTGCTATAATCAAGTCAGAAAGGGCGAGGGGAGCGCAACCCGAGAGTGACGGGCAGCCCCACGAGAGGCGGTAAGCCACTCCCCCAAGACCCCTACCGCGCGGAGTCCTGTTGCGCGGTATATAAATGTGAACCAAGCGCTAAGAACGCAACCGCGAGCCTCTGGAAGCGGGACGGCAGGACGAGGCAAAATCACTTGCGTAAGTCAAGAATGCTTGTTGATACTGGCAAGCGGCGTTGCGGCAAGTGATTTATTTTTTTTGAAAAAAACTCTTGACTTTTTGCCCGGGCTGTGCTATTATAATACCAGAGAGAGGGAAGGAAACCCACCAAACCAGAAAGGATGAATAAGATGGAGTACTTCGAAATTATGGATACCAACCTCACCGAGCTGGCCGAGTGGCTGGCCTACGAGGAGGACATGAAGTCCAACCCCTGGGGCTAAAAACCCAGGGGCTTCGTGCTTTTTAGGGGCATTTTTTGGCAAAACCTATAAAGTATCGCTTCGCCCGGCCGCCAACTGACGCAGCGGCCGGAATTTCACTTTACCACGCTAAAGCGATAATTTATTAGCGATTTAGCGCGCTAAAGCGCTACCATGCTAAATCCCAAAACTTCACCACGCTAAAGTGATAGCACTTTATCACGCTAAATCGCTAAAAAATGAATACTTATGCGAAAAAAATGAATATTTATACATTGTCATTATGCACAAAAAACTTGCTTATCCGGGCGTATTTTTTTGACATTTTGCTACTGCCAAAATTGAAAAAAAGTCTTGATTTTTTCGGAATTGTATGGTATCATTGTCTTGTAATCGAGAGGGGGGCAAGAGAAAGCCCCGACCGGAAGAGTTGAGAAAGTTACAGGGAGGTAACAAAAAATGACAAGTGCTATCCTCAATCCGATGACTATATCCCGCAATGCGGGCGACAACCGCGAGTGGAGCGTGTGCGCATATGTCGGCGCGGAGCGCACAAAACACGACAGTTCGGACTACCGCAACAGTTCGGATATCGTGCTCGGCGAGCGTCATATCAGCGTCAAGTCTTCGGCTTTCACCCTTATGTCTGGCAATATGTGCGAGGGTGAAACCACGATGGACGGCATTTGGAACGTGTACGAGCGCAACACCCACAGCAACGAGGTGGCATATGTCACCGAAGACTTCACCGCCTACTTCATGACGATGGCCGAGTTCAAAAAGTTCGTATATGCCTTTTGCCGGACGGAAAAAGAGAGCGCAAAAAATGGCGGTCAGACGAAAATCCGTTGCCGCAAGGAAAGCAAGAAAATGGTTGAGTGGCTCGCCGCACATATCGGTTGAGCCCTCACCCAAAAACGAAAAAACTACTTGACAAACAGTAAAAAATTTGGTAAAATACATATAGAAAAGGAAAAGGAGATAATGACAATGACGATTTGGTTTGATATGGACGGCACGATTGCTGACCTCTATGGTGTGGAAAACTGGCTCCCGATGCTCCGAGCCTCTGACCCGACCCCCTATATGGTGGCGAAGCCCCTCGCAAGACTGTCTCGCCTCGCTCGTGTCCTCAACAAACTTCAGCATATGGGGTATGAGGTTGGTGTAATCTCGTGGCTCTCCAAGACGGGAACGCCCGCCTATAACGCCGCTGTGACTGCCGCCAAATATGCGTGGCTTGCCAAGCATCTGCCCTCGGTGGACTTTGATGAAATCCATATCGTCCCCTATGGGATGCCGAAGCAGGAATACAAGAGAACTCCCGCCGACATTCTCTTTGACGATGAGGAACGCAACCGCATCAACTGGGGCGGCAACGCCTACACCGAGCAGGAGATTTTTGAAGTCCTCAACGCCCTCGCCAAGTAAGGTGAGGGCTTTGCCTATTTACTGTGATAAAGTGTCGCCCGGGCGACCTTTGTGAAAAACTTGTCAATCTTACCTCTTGACTTTTGGCTTGTCCTGTGGTATTATAGTATCGTAAGGAGATGATAAAAATGACCGAAAAGGAAAAGACCATTCAGAAGTACATGAAGAACCTTGACCTCTCTCGTGAGGAAGCCGAGCAGATGTGGAATGATGAACAGGAAGATAATCTCCCCGAACTGACCGCTGACCAAAAGGCAGTTGAAAAGGAAATGCGGCAGGCTGACCGCAAAAAGGAAAGCACTCCCCGCAAGCGTGAGCGCACGCCCGATGAAAATAAAATCGCTATCATGCAACAGATTATTGCGGCTCTGTCTCTTGATGTTGATGTTGTCGTAAAAAACCCCGAGCGTGAGATTGAGTTTGATTTTCTCGGCAACCGCTACCGCTTGACCCTCTCCAAGCCCCGCAAGTAAAGCGGGGCTTTTACGATTTAGTTTGATAAAGCGCCCGGGCAACCGCAAAAAATTTTCAAATGGGTATTGACAACCCCTTTTGACTATGTTATAATAAATACAGAAAAAAGAAAAGGAGATTTTCAAATGGAAAACTATGAGACCCTCATGGACGAACTAACCCGCCTCAACATTCAGAAGCAGGCAGTTTTGAAGCAAATTAATGAAATTGAAGAACAGGTGAACGCTATCAAAAAGGAAAGAGCGGCCACCCTCTACAAAGAGATTTCGGAACGATTTTCTGAATTAGTATCTCTTGGCTATCGAATTGATACCGCTATTTGGGAAAATGAGTACGGTGAGTATGACTGGCACGAATTGGAAAATAATAGCGGCAACTATCGCCTTCGCCACAAAGATGAAGTCATAGTAGGGTAATCCTACTATGACTTTTTCAAATGGGTATTGACAAGAGACTGTTATTGTGCTATACTATAACCAAGAGATAAAGAAAAGGAGATTTTGAAATGGAAATTATTGGATGGATTTTTGTAATCGCTGTATGCTGTTTTCTTGTTTTTGCGGGTCTGACTTGCTATTCAAAAAAGTTCTGGTGGCCTACTTTGCTGTCAATCGGATTCGCATTTGGTTGCGTCGCTTCTCTTGGTATCATTTTGATTTGGGGGATTTGAAATGCCTTTTACAACTATTCAATTCATTTTCATTTATGCCGCCTTTGTTTTAGGCGCGGTTTTCGGCTGGTTCCTCTGGCATCACAGAGACGCTGACTTTTTCAATGCATTTTCTGGTTCACTGACCTTTTTCGGCTGTGTATTTTGTGGAATCATTTTTCTACTTTGCCACTTGACATACAGCCTTTGATGTGGTATAATAAATACAGAAATTAAGAAAAGGGGATTTTAAAAATGACTATTGTGTATTTTCTTTTAGGCTGGATCATTGGCTGGATTCTGTATGGGTGTTATTTAAAAATCAAGGGAAAAATTTAAGTTCAATAATAAATACAGAAAATAAGAAAAGAGGATTTTAAAATGGATTTTGCTGAAACGCTGGTTTGCCTTGCCTTGTTGTCTATCCCTGTGCTTCTGATTTTCTACCCTATGGCGTATGTGTTGATTTTCGGCTCTTACGACCCTTTCAAGGGCGATAAGAAAATCGTAGAAGCCAATGGAGAAACTTTTGAGTTTCGTTTTTGGGAAGATGATTACGGCCTGCTGTGGGCTGGGGTGTATCTTATCAGTAAGCCCCGCAAAATCTTTGGCAAAGAGTTCCCGCAGTATGAGGAACTCCGCAAAGCATGGGGAATGGATGACCGTGTAGATTGGTGCTGGGAAGTGCTTGCTCAAAGACAAGCAAGAAAAGAACAGCATGACAAAGACACTGCGAATGTAAAAGCATTTATTGAGGAAGCCTAACGGCGTTATTACCTCTACTGATACGCCCATCGGCTCGGGGAGTACGCGCGGGGCTATAATACGCAAACACTCCCCCTGTTCGCCCGGGCGCCCGCAGATTGTGAAAATTTTGTCAATCGAAATTTCAAAATCCCTCTTGACTTTTTTCTGAAAAGTGCTATAATAATAAGTGTCAAGGGGAGAGGGCATAGGCAACTGAGAAGCCCTTGGAAGGCGCCATGACGGGTGATGAAGTCTGGGACCCCCTCGAAAAAAATTTTTGGAGAAAGACCAAAACCCCTTGACAAGCCACTGAAAATGTGGTATAATGTAAATGTCAAGAGGGGAAGGCAAGTTGAAAGCCCCGACAACAAAGGAAGGAACCCGCTTTGCTGTGGCAGGTCAACCCTCTAAAAAAATTCAAAAGAAATTTTGAAAACCCTCTTGACAAGATACCAAATCTATGGTATAATAAATACGTAATCAAGGGAAGGAAGCCCTTGAAAATAAAAAATGAAAGAGGTAGATACCATGACTAACACTTCCAATCGTAAGCCCACCAAGCGCGACAACTTCAACGCTCTGCTGAACATTGAGGCTGTCAAGGCTGACCCTGCCCTCGTCGAGTTCATCGAGCATGAGATTGCTCTGCTTGACAAGAAGAACACGGCGGAGCGCAAGCCCACCCCCAAGCAGATTGAGAACGCGGGTTTCAAGTCCGACATTCTCGCCTTCATGGAGCCTGACACGCTCTACACGGTCGCTGACCTTGCCAAGTCTGTTCCCTCCATCGTCGCCGCGGGCATCAGCGCGTCTCGCGTGACCGCTATGATGACGCAGTTGAAGAACGACGGCGCGGTCGTTCGCACCGAGGATAAGCGCAAGTCCTTCTACTCCCTCGCGTAAGTCCTAATGGCTTCTCGTAGGGTTGAGCCTATCAGCCCTACCCAAGGCAAAGGTTTGAATGTTCCTAATGCAAAAAAACATCCACGCGGAAAGCATGCTCGCGTGGCAATTAGCAAAGCGCAAAAAGAAAAGTATGGCATAGCTAACCAGAAAAGTAATTTGCGCTTTGCGTTGCAGACCTAAAACAGATAACTTCTTTCTTTCTCTCCTTTCTTTTGGGGCGTGGCTATTGTTCTCCACGCCCCCTCTTTCTATCTTTACACTTTCACGATTTAGCGTGGTAATGCGTTAGCATTACCAAGTGCCCGGGCGCCGCATCAAAAAAAATTTTTCAAAACCACTTGACACCAAAAGAAAAGTATGTTATACTATAATCACAAAAAGAAAAGGAGTAAAAAATTATGCCTACTACTATCAAAATCTACATCGTTATCAGCATCCTCTGCTATGTCAGCACCATCATTATGGGCTTTATTGCTAAAGCCCGCTTTCGTCAGACCTACGCAACAGCCAAAGTACGCCCTTCGCCTATGATTGAAAAAATTTTCGGTCTTTTCCGTGCGCTTGTTCTGTCTTGTATCCCTATTTTCCACATTCTCATGCTTATGACCTACATTTTTCTCTATGACAAGGTTATTGAGAAAACTGTCTACACCCTTGTTGAAAGAATTGAGCGCACATAATAAAATTTCCTATTGACAAATAGGAAAAATTATGGTAAAATAATTACAGAAAATAAGAAAAGGAGAAAATAAAAATGAAAGTCGATTTTGCCAACCACTACAACTGCTGTGTGACCTTTTGTAATGAGAATGATGGTCTCTATGATGCTCCCGCCCCCTTTGAGGACATTGACGCCGCCCTCGCCTACTGCGAGGAAGAAATCGACGTGCGTCAGCAGGCTATCTCCGCCGTTATCTGGGACGCTCTGACTGGTGAAGTCTATGCCCACTGCCGTTTTGATGAAGAGGACATCCCCGAAGAGGATTACCCCTCTTGGGATGATGATGACGTGGCAGATAACTACCCCAACTGGTATGACGATGTGGCAGAAGAAGACCCCTACTATGATGACCCCTATGACGTGGAATGGGATGACCACTACTGGGAAGATGTTTGCCACGTCGATGATGTTGACGAAAGTTTCTATGACCCCTATGCGGGTTGCGACTTCTACGAGGTCGAACCGATGGACTTTGGCTGGTAATAATTACCAGCCTTTGCCGCCCGGGCGCCCCTAAAATTTTTTCAAAATAAGTATTGACTTTTGGAGTCTCATGTGGTAAAATAAAATTACCAAGAGAAAAGGAGAAAAGAAAATGATAGTAGTAAGTATTCAGTATGTCATAATGTTCTATATTCTTGGGGTTTTACTTGGGATTGTTATCTCTTTATTAATTGGAACAATTTTATGGAAGCCCTAAAATACTTGACAACTGACTGAATACTATTTATAGAAAGAAACAAAGGAGAAAAGAAAATGAGAACGTGCCCGAACTGCGGTTGCTATGTGCCCGATAGATGGATTACCTGTCCCGCTTGTGAAGCGAGAGTAAAGCCCAGTAAAGAGGCTCTTGCCCCGCATAACACAACTCCAAAAGTTTTTTCCCAAGGAAAAGTTTATCGTGTAAAGATTTATTATAGAGATGACACAATGTCAGATACCATCTTTAGTAGGTATGAAAATGCCCTCAACCATGCCGAAAAAACGATAGATAAATTTTGGTATTGCGTACAGTTTATTGAAGTATGGGATTGTCAGACACAGGCAAGACTGGGACTTTTTTACCCTAACTCTGTGGATGGGTGCTATACTACAATCACAAAAAATAAAGGAGAGAAATAAAATGGTAGTAAATATTTCTGATGAAGATTTGAAAAAATTAGAGAAAGCACTGGCTCCTTCTCCTTGGCTTCAAAGGGCTATTGACAGAATACATAGTATAACCCCTTACCCTTCAAAAGAAGAAAGAAGAAAAATTATTGATGAAGAAAAAAAGAGAGGAAACTTTCTAAAAGTCTCTTGACAACTGGCGCAAAGTGTGCTATACTATAATCACAAAGAAACGAGAGGAGAAAATAAAATGGAAAAGTTTGATAAGCGTATGTTGAAAAAGTCCCCCGAAGAACTTCAACAGTATCTCGCATTTCGCCGCAAGGCAGGTCGTGTCCCTGCGAAAAAGGGCAAGGGCAGTTATGACCGCCGTGACTTCAAGAAAGGGGTGGCGTAGGATGATGAAATCAATAACCCTTTACATCCTGTGGGGTAAATACTATAACCCTGTGTTGGATGCCTACACTGAAAAGCCTCTTGGCTATTATCTTACCGCTGAACATGCGGGAAGAATGTGTGATGTACTAAATCGCACTAAAACCGATGGCTCAACCTATCATGTCAAAGTAGATACTGCTTTTGAATAAGGAGAATAAAAATGGATGAACGTGAACCAATCAAGACCAAGTTTGAATGGGATGACCTCAATGACCCCGACCTTGTTTGGCCTTGCGACCACTGTGGGGCGTTAGACTGGTGGCCTGTCTGTAATGATGGGGCTACTTCTTCGGCGTGTAACCACTGCGCTTTTGCGATTATGAATTACGCGCGAACTCACAACATGGACTAAAAACTTTACCACTTTACTGTGGTAAAGTTTTGCCCGGGCAACTGCGCGAAAATATTTCAAAAATTTGAAGTAATAAACCGCATTGACCCTCTTGACAAAATTATTCAGTTATGCTATAATGAAAGTACCAAAAGAAAAGGAGAGAACTAAAATGTATAGAGTTTATTTTTTAACAGTTAAAGATAAAGATGACTATGATATCATTTATGAATCAGCAGGTCTAACAGAAAAAACTCTCCATGAATTAGTAACTGATTTCTGTAAAGAAAGTAATTGCTCTAATTGGACGATTGAGATTACCTCTACCGACTATGAAGAAAAACCTTGGTGGTTAAAGGAGTAATAAAAAAATGTTTGATGTGTATTGGGATAGAGATTGCGTTTGCGGTGGTTATGAAACTGACGATGGCGCCGCTCATGCCGCTAACATGATTATTGAACGGAACAACGGTGAAATCCTTGCGGCTGGTCATGATGGTAATAACTGGTGGTGGACTGTTCGTTTCTGTGATGCGAATGGTTTTGCGGAGTATGAGTGTTTCAGTGTCCGCAAAAATTGTAAGTAAAACTCTTGACAACAAGCAGTAAGTATGTTATACTATAATCACAAAAGAAAAGGAGATAAATAAAATGGTTGTTGGTAAAATTATTGGTATGCTTATTCTGTGGGTTGGTGTTGCTATGTACCCTCTCGCAGATGAAGATGCTACCCCGCAGGCTTGGCACAAATTTCTTCAAAATCTTTTAGATTCTGTCCCTATCGTGCTTGGGGCGCTTATTATGACTTGTGTGTAAAGGAGATAAATAAAATGACAATCTACAAAGTTACAGTTGAACGCTCTGGCAAGTATGATGGTGAGTATTTTGTCAACGTTGATGATAGACGCGCCGCCGTCAACAAAGTCCGCGCTCTTGGTCTTCAAGATGGCGACAGAGTAATTGTTACCAGTGCTTTCCCTTTTACCCTCTATAATGGGGACATTATCAAAGGCAAATACGTTATGTAAAGAAGGGCTGAAAATGTTTCATACAAATGAAATTATTGCCTTTTATTTCAAGGCTCATCCCTCTGTTTCTTATGAAACTATTGCCGCAACTCTGAAACTTGTCTATGATTTGACTGATAAAGAAATCGAAGAGGGGTATAAAATTTTCAAAGAAACTCTTGACAAGTAAATGAATCTATGTTATACTATAATCACAAAAGAAAAGGAGATAATAAAAATGATGGTTTATTTACTGTGGGAACACGATGGTAATGAAACTAATCTTTTTGGCGTTTATCGTCTGAAAGATAAGGCTGTCGCTTGGGAAGAATACCTTGAAAAAAGGGCTAAGGATGATAGCCTGTACTGGCTCCAGTATAGCGTTACGGAAGCGTATGTGAGGGAATAAAATGTATGTTTATGTAATCGTTCATGTCTATTTAGACGAAGATGGCTATGGCCATGAAAAGGTAAGTAGCATTTACAGGAGTCGTGATGAAGCGCAAGCGCGCGTCAACGAACTAAACTCTATGTGCTTCCCTTGGGATATTGAATGGTATGAGATTGATGAAATGTGGGCGCATTAAAAAGTGCGCTCACTTTTTTTCTATACTATGAAAAAGCCCGGGCGAACTGTGCGGCCATCAAAGGTAGTCGCATGAAACTGTGTTTGAAAAATTTTTTGCGCGGCAAATTTTCCCTAAAAAGGTATTGACAAGCCTGTTTAGATGTAGTATAATAGTATCACAAAGAGAAAAGGAGATTTGATTATGTTTATCAGTAGTTGTTGGGGCTTTCCTTACGATAAGGGTGACCCATTCAATCACAACCACTTGCGCAATCTAAAAAATACTGACCGTGTTAGTTATAACTGCGCGGGGTATGCCCTCAACACTTTTTCGTGGTATCTCCCCTGTGATGATAATACCGACCTTGACGACCAAGAGTGGGGCAGTTTTGACGAGTTGGAGCGCAACCTGCTGACTTTCCAGTTTGTCAAGCAAATCCTCACTGATTTCTCCGATGTGCGGCTGATTGCCTCGCTTGATGACCTGCGTGAAGATGAATACGCTTTTGCTTTTCGCGTTGGCGTTGATGACTTCCATTTTATCAAGCGCGCTCGGAATGGGCGTTGGTATGAGAAGCGCGGAAGCAACCCGCAGATTTATCCGATGCTGGAACAGAATGTCTTTCACAGCGAGTGGGAAGATGGACGCTACAATGGCGCTATCTACCTGTTTGCCAAGCATTACGATGCCGAAGCAGTCCTCGCGCAGATTGAGAGGGACTAACGATGATAAAAAGTTTCTTCAAAATTGAAAAGCCCTATACCTTTGAGTGGAATGATGTGTTTGGCGTTACCACTTTCATCAACACTCTGTTGGTTATCCGCTTTGGGCTTATTGCCTCGTGGTTTGGGCTTGCGGTGGCTCTTGCCTCTGTCATTGATGACCTTATTGAGGTTCGCAAAATCAACCTTGTTTTGCTTCACTCCTCGCTTGTTATCCTCAACACCTATTTTCTCCTTTTGTATTACGGCATTCTTTGACGCTTTACCGCGTCAAAGTGCCCGGGCGCCGGCGCTTGTGAAAAAAATAACAATGAAAAAATTTTGAGAAAGGACTTGACATTAGAGCAAACCTGTGCTATACTATAATTGTCAGTGAGGGAGTGGCCATGAACCTACTGACTATGGAGGGAAGCCAACATCGCCCCTGCGAATACCAAATAATGTGTGTTGGTGACGTTGAGAGTATCGTCCCGTCGGAGACGAAGACCCTTTTCAACATGATAAAGGGATAACAAGTGTACGGTTGACTTTTGTGTTTCGCGGTTCAGCGCAGGTAGAGCGTAGGGGTGCCATCTTTTACGATTTTCAAAACGAAAAGAGAAAAGAGTGAAGAAACCCCAAATAATCCAAAAGGTTTTGTCAGAGGGAAACATAATGAGGCGTTAGTAGTAAGTCCTCAAAAAGGTCTAATAAACGCCCTCTGACAAAATTTCTAAAAAGTAGTTGACAACATGCCAAGAGTGTGTTATAATAAAGGCACAAAAAGAAAAGGAGATAATAAAAATGGTCAAAATCAATTATAAAGAAGTCTGCGTTATCACCCAGTGCCCTTTCTGTGGTCGTGGTAATGAGGTTGAGGTCAATGAGGCTGACTACTGGGATTGGCAGGATGGTATGATGGCGCAGGACGCCTTCCCCTATCTTTCTGCGGACGAGCGTGAACTGCTTATCAGCGGCATCTGCCCCATCTGCTGGAACAAAATGTTTGGCTCTGATGAAGAGCCTGACCCCGATGAAGTGGACATTCATGGAAATACCTTTGGGGGTAATGAGGAATGAAAATTGGCGTAATCGGCGGCATTCGCGTTTGTGTTGGTGACATTATCACCGCCTACGGCCATTATTATACTGTGGGCAAAATCATCTATCAAGATTACTACATGGGCAACTATGATGTAGAGTTTCTGGACGACCGCGGAAACTACCATCATTGGAAATCCAAGTTTGATGGTGGCCGCATCATCCCGAATGGAGGTGAAGAGTGATGAAAGCATCTGTGTGCTGTGTAATTCAGTACTCCTATGAGGTTGATTTACCCGATACCCTCGACACCGACGATACCTCCGACCTCCTCAACTATGTTGACACCGAAGACCCTGTGTATCGCGACCTGTGCGGTGTGTTGGGTGAAGCGCACCTCAACTATCAAGGCGATACGGTAAGCATCGTTGCCGAAGATACAGACGAAGTCCTTTACTGTGAGTAAAGGACTTTTTCTTTTTACTGCGGTAAAGTGCCCGGGCGCCCGCTTGTGAAATTTTTGTCAAACTATTTTTCAAAAACCTCTTGACTTTTTACCCCCTATCTGCTATACTATAATTGTCAAGGGGAGATACCTCTGAGCCACTTCTCGGGTGTGGGGCGGCGGTTGGAAGTCGCAATAGACCCAAGCGGTTATAAGATTAGGATAGAAAAACTCTTATAGGAACGCACGAGGATTTGAAAAATTACGCGCGAATTTTTCAAAGAAACCCCTTGACAAACTAAAAATCCTGTGGTATAATGTAAATGTAAAACAGAGGAGGCCAAGAGCCAAGCAAGACCAATAGAGCGCCGAAAAGAATTTTTCGGAAAAGCCGAAAAGGGGCTTGACAAAAGACCGAAACTGTGATACAATATAAATGTAGCAAGGACAGGCTACGAAAAAAATAAAAAATGAAAGAGGTAATGAAAAATGTCCAAGAAAATGTCCTATGTCTCCGCTATTGATGCCATTCTGAACGGTGAGCCCTGCGAGGGTGAGGTTGCCGAGCGTCTGACCGCTCTGCGCGAGAGTGTCGCCAAGCGTGCGTCCCGCAAGGCTGGCCCGACGAAGGCGCAGATTGCCAACGCCGAAATCGGTGAGGCTGTTGCCGCCGCTATGAGTGTCGGTGAGGTCTACACGATTGCCGAAATCAAGGCTCTCGTCCCCGAACTGGCTGACGCTACGCCGCAGAAGGTCGGCCCGATTTGCCGCAAGCTCGTGGCCGCGGGTCGTCTGACCGAGGCGAAGGTGAAGGGTAAGGTCACTTACTCCCTCGCCTGATAGGCTACCGCCTATCCCCAACGGCTTCTAAGGGGTTGAGCCTATCAGCCCCTTTCCAGTAGCAGGAACATAGGGAACGCACTTCCTATGAGGGAATGTTGAGTTATAGGCCTATCGCGAAGGTTGCGCTCTTCAAGAAAACTGCGGGATAGTTGTTTCTTACCGCGTTGATTTCTTTTGCCTTATAGAAAATGAAACGAACTGCGGTGACTTTGCGGCTGTTGCTTGTGGTGTAGCCTATTCAAAAACGAAAATGTGAGTAAGAACCACAGACAAAGCGGGTTGGTGTGTGCGTCATCAATCCGCATTTTTGTTTTTGTTAGTTAGTTATGTCTAACTGCCCGGGCGGATTACTTCAAAAATTTGAAGTAAAAAACCGCATTGACCCTCTTGACATTATGGCGCAAGTATGCTATACTATAATTACCAAGAGAAAAGGAGAACAGAAGAAAATGAAATTTATATCTGCTACTACTGCAAGAAAAATGGTTGAAGAGTATGACAGCACTGCAAAACAGCGTTTTTTAGACGCTCTCAATGATAAAATCATTGAATGTGCAAAAAAAGGTCTGAATGAGTGTTGTATTTCTCTGCAAGATTGCCCCGAACAGGCAAGAGGAAATCTTATGATTTTTCTTGCTCAACATGGGTTTAATTGTGTTCCTCGAAAAACCGCTGGACAGCCCACAGGCTATTACAAGATCATGTGGTAAAGGAGAAGAAAAATGAAAGTTTATCTTGCAAGTCCATTTTTCAATGAGCGTGAACGCGCGGTCAAGGCACAGGTCAAGGGACATCTGGCCTCCCTGTTTGATGTTGACCTGTATGACCCGCAGAATCCTGCCACAGATAGTTCTGGTTGGGAAGTGCCGAATAGTACTTGGGGTCGGCGCATCTTCAACAAAGACATTGAGGCTATTGGCAAGTGTGATGTGGTGGTCGCTATCGACTGGGGTCTGTATGGCGATTGCGGCACGGCATGGGAAATCGGCTATGCGTGGGCAAAGGATAAGCATCTACTGGTGGTTGTTCCTGATGAAGTGCTGGCAAGCAAGCATTCTTTGATGGTCGCTAATGGGTGCGACAATTTCGTTTCTGTTTCGCGCTTCCTTGCGAATAAAGACCTCAACTTTATTCTTGATGGGAACGAACAGCGG
>Ga0310691_10002517_pt1 | contig 24128 bp, 17 predicted proteins | sample 176DNAGHGlowgp2_FD_203887 | JGI IMG/M metagenome (GOLD analysis project Ga0310691, IMG submission 203887) | Sheep rumen microbial communities from Palmerston North, Manawatu-Wanganui, New Zealand - 1766 DNA GHGlow gp2 (v2) (version 2) | ecosystem: Host-associated > Mammals > Digestive system >...
ATGGCCATCGTCGACTGGCGCTGCACGCCTTCCGTGGCCATCGACGATCCCGACCTCATGATGGGCATGCCCCCGGCGCTGACCGCCGCCACCGGCATGGACGCCCTGACCCACGCCGTCGAAGCGTACGTGTCCACGGCCGCCACGCCCATGACCGACGCCTGCGCCGAGAAGGCCATGGAGTACATCAACCGCTACCTGCGCCGCGCCGTCGCCAACGGCCAGGACAAGGAAGCCCGCGAAGGCATGTGCTACGCCGAGTACCTCGCCGGCATGGCCTTCAACAACGCCTCCCTCGGCCACGTGCACGCCATGGCCCACCAGCTGGGCGGCTTCTACAACCTGCCCCACGGCGAGTGCAACGCCATCCTCCTGCCCTTCGTTGAAGAGTACAACCGCATCTCCAACCGCCGCCGCTTCGGCAAAATCGCCCAGCTGCTCGGCGAAGTGACCCAGGGCAAGACCTCCGACGAGGCCTCCAAGCTGGCCATCAAGGCCATCCGCATCCTCTCCCAGGACGTGGGCATCCCGGCCGGCCTCATCGAGCTCGGCAAGCGCTACGGCGTCGAAGTCAAGGCCGAGGACATCCCGACCATGACCGCCAACGCCCAGAAGGACGCCTGCGGCCTCACCAACCCGCGCAAGATGACCGACAAGGCCGTCGCCGACATCTACACCGCGGCCCTCTAGCCGTCAGCGTGCGGAATGCGGGCCTGCCCCGCTCCGCCTAACGCCTAAGCCATCCCGGGAGGAGGGAACACCCCTCCTCCCTTTTTTGCGCCCTGCCCCCGCCGACCCGCGCGGCCCCGCTTGGCAGGGTTCTTTCTTCAATGCTACAAGGAGGGCAAGGCCGCCTGCGCCCCTGGCGCCAGCGCGGCACGCAACCTCCAGCACAAGGGGGCATCCATGCTCACCGTCCAGTTGAAGGCCTGCCCTGCGGGATCCACCATGCCGCTCGCGGCCGACAAGCTTGCGGGAACGGCGGCCCACACCCTCGCCCCGCTGCGTCAGGGTTCGGCCTGTCCGCCTTCGGCGCTCCCCCTCATGCCCGTCGGCACGGGCCTCTACGACGAATCGGGCACGGAGCTGCTCCGGGTGACCGGCCACGCCTTCCTGCCGTCCCGGACCGGCATCCACAGCCTGCTCTGCCCGCTGACGACGGCCTGCGTGGACCTGCCGGTCGGCGCCATCGACCTAACGCCCCTCAAGAACGGCGTGGCGCTGGCCTGGGTGACCCTCTCCGACAAGGGCTACTGCGGCCTGCGCGAGGACGCCAGCGGTCCCGCCATCGAGGAGATGGTGCGCCAGAACCTCGGCCTGTGCTACGCTCAGGGCTTCCTCCTGCCCGACAGCCGCAACGCCCTGCGGGGGCTTTTGACAAGCCTCGCCCTGGTCGAGGGCTACGACCTCATCGTCACCACGGGCGGCACCGGCGTGGCGCCGAGGGACGTGACCCCCGAGGCCACGAAGCTCGTCCTCGACTACCCCCTGCCCGGCTTCGTCCAGGCCATGATGCAGGCGAGCCTTGCCAAGACGCCCAAGGGCGCCATCTCAAGGGCCATGGCCGGCGTCGTCGGCCAGAGCATCGTCGTCAACCTGCCGGGCAGCCGCAAGGCCGTGGCCGAAAACCTCGAGGCCATCCTGCCGGCCCTTGGCCACGCCCTGGACAAGCTGCGCGGCGATCCCGCCGACTGCGGCGCCTAGCCGGAACGCCCCAGACAGGCCAAAAAGCCCTTGACGGGCCAAGGCTCTGCGGTAGAGAATGCGTCCTTTCACGAACGCTGGCAGGCCCACGGCCTCCACGCCCAGCGCCGGTGCAGGGACGCTCTTCCTGCGTCCGGCAGCAACACTGAGAACGGCGCCCGCCTGCGGGAACGCGCCTGAGGAACGACAGATGAAGCTCGAATCGCAATGCATCCACGCCGGCTACGAGCCCAAGAACGGCGAGCCGTGCGCCCTGCCCATAGCCCAGTCCACCACCTTCCGCTACACCTCCACAGCCGAAGTGGCCAAGCTCTTCGACCTGACCGAGGCCGGCTTCTTCTATACGCGGCTCGGCAACCCCACCGTGGACGCGGTCGAGCGCAAGGTGGCCGAACTTGAAGGCGGCGTCGGCGCCCTTGCCACCTCCTCCGGCCAGGCAGCCACGCTGACGGCCATCCTCGCCATCTGCAAGGCAGGCGACCACATCGTGGCGAGCTCCTCCATCTACGGCGGCACCTTCAACCTGCTCGGCGTCACCCTCAGGCGCTTCGGCATCGACGTCACCTTCGTGGACCAGAACGCTTCCAGCGAGGAACTGGAGAAGGCCTTCCGTCCCGGCACCAAGTGCGTCTTCGGCGAAACCATCGCCAACCCCGCCCTCACGGTCTTCGACATCGAGCGCTTCGCGAAGCTCGCCCACGCCCGCAAGGTTCCGCTCATCGTGGACAACACCTTCGCCACGCCCTACCTCTGCCGGCCCTTCGAATGGGGCGCCGACATCGTCGTGCACTCCACCACCAAGTATCTGGACGGCCATGCCGTGCAGGTGGGCGGCATGATCGTCGACAGCGGCAATTTCGACTGGACCAGCGGCAATTTCCCCGAATTCACCGAACCCGACGACTCCTACCACGGCACGGTCTACGTCAGGGACTTCGGCAAGGCGGCCTTCATCGTCAAGGCCCGCGTCCAGATCATGCGCGATCTGGGCTGCTGCCAGACCGCCCAGGGCGCCTTCTACGTCAACCTCGGCATCCAGACCCTGCCCGTGCGCATGGAGCGCCACTGCAGGAACGCCGAAAAGGTGGCCGCCTTCCTGGAAAGCCATCCGAAGATCGAGTTCGTGAACTACCCGGGCCTTGCGTCCAGTCCCGAGCACGCCCTGGCCCAGAAGTACCTGCCGAAGGGCGTCGCCGGCGTCATCTCCTTCTCCCTCAAGGGCGGCCGCGAGGCCGGAGCGCGCTTCATCGACTCCCTCAAGATGATCACGCTCGAGGTCCACGTTGCCGACATTCGCACCTGCGTGCTCCATCCGGCCTCCTCGACGCACCGCCAGCTCACCGACGAGCAGCTCGTCGACTGCGGCATCACGCCAGGCATGGTGCGCCTTTCCGTCGGTCTGGAAGATCCCGACGACATCATCGGCGATCTCGAGCAGGCCATAGCCAAGGCCTAGACATCCAGGCGCCGGACGACGCTCCCGGAGCGCTCCGGCGCCGGTCAAACAGCATATGCCTAACACCACTCTGGTCATCACCGGCATGGGGGCCGTCACCCCCGTCGGCATCGGCTGCGATGCCTACTGGCAGTCCCTCGTCGAAGGGCGCTGCGGCGTCGGCACCGTCACCCGCTTCGATCCCGCAGGCGCTCCGGTCCGCATCGCAGCCGAAGTGCACGGCCTTGTCCTCAGCGAAGAGGTGTCCAAGACGCTCGGCCGCAACATGGACCTCTTCTCCCAGTTCGCCTTTGCGGCCGCCGAGGAGGCCCTGGAGGACGCTGGCATCAGGCCCGGCTTCAACCCGGAGCGCACGGGCGTCGTCATGGGCACGGCCCTCGACGGCATGGCGCTTCTGGCAGACACCCAGGCCAGGCTTGCGCAGGGCGAGATCCACAAGGCCAGCCCCAGGCTCGTGCCCATGGTGCTCGGGAACATGGCGGCCTGCCTCATCGCCATGCGCTACGGCTTCCACGGCGCCAGCCTCACCGTCAACACCGCCTGCTCCTCAGGCGGCGACGCCATCATGACGGCGGCCATGCTCCTGCGATCAGGCGAGCTCGACTGCGTCGTCTGCGCAGCCGGCGAATCGGCCGTGAATCCGGTCATCATGCAGAGCCTTGCCCAGGCCAAGGCCCTCTCGCGCAACAACGCCGATCCTGCCCACGCCTGCCGGCCCTTCGATCTCGCCCGCGACGGCTTCGTCATCGGCGAAGGCGGAGGCTGCATCGTGCTCGAAACCGAAGAGCACGCGCACTGGCGCCACGCCAGACCCTACGCCGTCCTGGCCGGCTGCGCCAACACCCACGACGCCTACCACATCACCTCCCCCAGGCCCGACGGCGGCGGCGCGGCCGAATGCATGCGCCTGGCGCTTCGGCAGGCAAGGCTCCTGCCGTCAGACATAGGCTACGTCAACGCCCACGGCACCTCGACCCATGCCGGCGACGTGGCGGAGACGGCCGCCATCCACGGCGTCTTCGGCAACGGGGACGGCGCTCCGCCCATCAGCTCTACCAAGGGAGCCACGGGGCACCTCATGGGCGCCGGCGGCATCACCGAAGTCATCGCCTGCATCAAGGCCATGCAGACGGGGCTTCTGCCGCCCAACATCAACTACGACCAGCCCGATCCCGAGTGCCAGCTGAACATCGTCGCCAACGAGGCCCGCGAAGCGGGCATCTTCTGCGCCATGTCCAACTCCCTCGGCTTCGGCGGCCAGAATTCCAGCATCGTCGTGGCGCGCAGGCCCGGCTGCCGCTAGACCAGCTCTGTCAGCAGCCATGACCCGCCGCATCTACTTCATCCGCCACGGCGAAACCGACTGGAACCAGGCCGGGCGCTTCCAGGGGCGCACCGACGTGCCCCTCAACGCCCGCGGACGCGCCCAGGCGGCCCGAAGCGCCCTCTGCATCAGGGAGTACTTCCGGATCGCCGGCCTTCCTCTGCACTTTGCAGGCCTCGCTGCCTCCCCGCTTTCCAGAGCCGTGGAAACGGCCGCCATCGCAGCCTCGGCTCTGGGCGGAAGCGCCTGCGGCCTGCCTGATGCTCCGGAGGGGATAGCGCTGGACGAACGCCTGCAGGAGCAGGACTACGGCCTCTGGGAGGGTCTTGCCAGAGACCAGATCGAGGCGCGCTTCCCCGGCGAGTGGAACATCCGCTTCGCCGATGCGCCCCGCTTCCAGGCCCCTGGCGGGGAGTCCATGGAAGCCGTGCGCGCCAGAGTGGCGGCCTGCGTCGCGGAGCTTGACGACGGGGTTCTGGCCGCAGGCCACTTCGGCACGGCCTACGCCCTCCTGCTCGGCTACTCGGACAGCCCCCGGGACATTCCCCGCATCAGCCAGGAGGCGCTCTACGTCTTCGAAGAGCGCCGCGTTCTCGAGGCCAGCGTCGCGCATCCCCAGGGACGGGTGATAGCAGCCTGCTCCTGGAACGCCCTTGCCGGTCCCGGACATGCCTGAAGCCAGTCCCTTTTTTTCCGCAGACCTAAAGCCCTCGGTGAAACAACCGAAAAAGGGTGAATGAGGAACAGCTTCGTTGCCGTCTCCCGGGCCAAAGCGCCGAAACGCCGAACGACCAGGTTTGACACCTTCTTCCTGCGGCGGTAGGGTGTGCAGCACGCCCCCCTCGGCTGTTCAGCCAATCTCACTCAAGTTCATCAACCATTCTGAAAGCGGTTTGCCATGAAAGCAACAGCTCTTATCCTTGCGACTCTCCTGCTGGCCCCCCTGCCAGTCCAGGCAGAACGGCTGGAAAACAAGCACTTCCCGCCCCCGCCGGCACCCGGAGCGCATATCAAGGTAGAGGATACGGTTTACGGCGTGATGCGCATGCACAGGACCCTGCGCGGCATCCAGGAAAACCGCAACGTACTAGAACACGAACTTGACCGTGCCCGTGCGGGCTTCGGCCCGAGAGTCGATGTCGAGGCCGCCACCGGCTGGGGCATGCTCAGCGACTCCTCTACCCGCGCCTACGATCTCGACGACCAGTACTGGGGCCAGGTGCGCCTCTCCGCCAAGCTCGTCCAGCCCATCTGGGACGGCTTCGCCACCAGAAGCCGCGTCCGCGCGGCCCAGGCCACGCTCGACTCCGTGAAGCACCGCGTCTTCGACAACGCCACATCCCTCTCCCTCGACGGCATCATCGCGCATATCAACCTGCTGCGCTGCCGCCACCTCCTGCAGCTGGCCCAGGACAACGTGGAGATCCACAAGAAGATTCTCGCCCAGTCCGAAGACCGCGCCAGCGTGGGCGCCGACACCAAGGCCGACGAAAGCCAGGCCCAGTCCCGCTACCAGCGCGCCATGTCCACGCTCGAGGAATTCAAGGACAACCTGCGCGTGGCCGAGGACACCTACACCCGCCTCACCGGCCTGTCCGCCGATTCCCGGCTCGAGCCCGTGAGCATGCCGCCCGTGATCTACAAGGACACCAAGGTGCTCTTCGACGACGCCCTCAAGAGCAATCCCAAGCTCGAGGCGTACATGAAGGACATCAAGGTCCAGACGGCCAACCGCGAGCTCTCCCGCGCGGCCTTCTTCCCGACCATCAACTTCGAGGCCGGCCCCAGCTACACCGACCGCGCCGGCGGCACCGACCGCTGGACCTACAGCTTCGACGTGCTCTTCACCCTGCGCTGGAACATCTTCAACTCCGGCGCGGACGTTGCCGAGTACAAGGCCGGCTCGGCCCGCATACGCCAGGCCCGCCAGGTCTACTACAACTTCATCGACGATCTGAAGCTGGACATCGACACGACCTGGAGCAACTACCTCTCCGCCCAGGAGCAGTACAAGCACTACGCCCAGGCCATGGAATACAACAAGTTCACTCTCAACGCCTACAATGAGCAGTTCCTCATCGGACAGCGCACCCTCCTCGACGTGCTGGACTCCGAGAACGAGCTCTTCAACTCCTCCACGCAGGCCGAGACGGCCAAGAGCAACGTGCTCATCGGCGCCTGGCGCATGCTGGCCCTCTCCGGCGAGATGCTGCCCAAGATGAACATCGACTGCTCCGGCCTCGACAAGGCGCCGCCCGTGGATCCCGAAGACAGGCGCGAGGTCTTCGAGCCAGGCTGGTTCAACTAGACGCCCGTGGCATCCTTTCAGAACGCACCGGGGCGGGTCCTTGACCCGCCCTTTTTTTGTCCGCAGGCCTCGGCCGGACAGGCCTGCGGGAACCCCTTGCCGTCTGCGTATCCGTGTTGACCTTGAATCTTTTCAGCGGTACGCTAGCAGTAGTTCCGATTCTGACAACCAGGCAACTGCCTTGGAGGTCCGGCCCCTTGTGGGCAGGCGCTCCGGCAGATCAGGATCAGCACTGTTTGGCCAATCGCCACACACTTCTTCAGGAGGCTCACATATGCGAATTGCCGTGGGACTCGGCAGGCAACGCGGAGAGAAAGAACTCGAGGCCAGCGGCGTCAACCGCCGTGACTTCATGAAGTTCTGCACCGCAGTGGCAGTCACCATGGGCTTCGGCCCTGCCTTTGCGACTGATGTTGCCGCCGCTCTGACTGGGAAACGCCCCTCTGTCGTCTACCTTCACGAAGCCGAATGCACCGGCTGCTCCGAAGCGCTTCTGCGCACGGTCAACCCTCTCATCGGCCCCCTTATTCTTGACACCATATCCCTTGACTACCACGAGACCATCATGGCCGCGGCCGGCGAAGCCGCCGAAGCGGCCCTCGAGCAGGCCGTCTCCAATCCCGACGGATTCGTCTGCGTGGTCGAAGGCGCCATTCCCACTGCCGATAACGGCAAGTTCGGCTACATCGCGGGCCACACCATGCTCGAGACCGTCCGCCGCATCATTCCCAAAGCGAAGCTGACCGTCTGCATGGGCACCTGTTCCGCCTACGGCGGCGTGCAGGCCGCGAAACCCAATCCGACCCAGGCCAAGGGCGTCAACGAAGTGTGCGCCGACCTGGGCGTGAAGGCCGTCTGCATCCCCGGCTGTCCGCCCAACCCCCTCAACCTGGTCGGCACCCTCGTCGCCTACCTGACCGGCAAGCCCATCGAACTCGACGAGTACAACCGTCCGACCATGTTCTACGGCAAGACCATCCACGAGCAGTGCGAGCGCAAGAAGCACTTCGACGCCGGCGAATTCGCCCCGTCCTTCAACTCCGAAGAAGCCCGCAACGGATGGTGTCTCTACGACCTCGGCTGCAAGGGGCCGAGCACGTACAACAACTGTCCCAAGGCCCTCTTCAACCAGACCAACTGGCCTGTCGGCGCCGGCCATCCCTGCATCGGCTGCAGCGAGCCCGGGTTCTGGGATGAACTGAGTCCGTTCTACCAGAACTAGGAGGACCTACGATGAAAACACCTATGAGCAACTACAGCGGACCCGTTGTCGTCGATCCGCTGACCCGCATTGAAGGCCACCTCCGCATCGAAGTGGAAGTGGAGAACGGCAAGGTCAAGGACGCCCGCAGCTGCGGCACGCTTTTCCGCGGCCTCGAGCTCATCCTCAAAGGCCGCGATCCGCGCGACGTGCAGCACTTCACCCAGCGCACCTGCGGCGTGTGCACCTACACCCACGCCCTGGCCTCGACCCGCGCCCTCGAAGACGCCGTCTACAATGCCGACAACAGCTTCCGCATCCCGGACAACGCCACGCACATCCGCAACCTCATGCTCGCGCAGCTGTACATGCACGACCACATCGTGCACTTCTACCACCTGCACGCGCTTGACTTCGTCGATGTCGTGAGCGCCCTCAAGGCCGATCCCTACAAGGCCGCCTCCCTCGCCGAGTCCATCTCTCCGCGCAAATGCCGCGGCGAAGACCTCAAGGCCGTCCAGGACAAGCTGAAAGCCTTCGTGGAGAGCGGCCAGCTCGGCCCCTTCACCAACGCCTACTTCCTCGGCGGACACGATGCCTACTACCTTGAGCCCGAAGCCAACCTGGTCGCCACGGCCCACTACCTGCAGGCCCTCGAGCTGCAGGTCGAGGCAGCCCGCGGCATGGCCGTCTTCGGCGGCAAGAACCCGCATCCCCAGTTCCTCGTCCACGGCGGCGTGACCTGCTACGACGCCCTCAAGGAAGAGCGCATCAAGGAATTCGAGGAGATTGCCACCAAGACCGCGGCCTTCGTCAAGGAAGTCTACATTCCCGACCTGCTTCTCGTGGCAGGCGCCTACAAGGACTGGGCCGGCATCGGCGGCACCCACGACTTCCTCAGCATGGGCGACTTCCCGGCCCCCGGCGGCGAGCGCGATCTCAACAGCCGCTGGCTCAAGCCCGGCGTCATCTACAACCGCGAGCTCAAGCTCGTCGATTTCGATCCGGCCAAGGTCAAGGAGCACATCCGCCACAGCTGGTACGACGGCACCCAGGCGGACCATCCCTACGAGGAAAAGACCGAGCCCAAGTTCACCGCCATGGGCGACACGGACCGCTACTCCTGGCTCAAGGCCCCCCGCTACGAGGATCATCCGACGGAAGTCGGCCCGCTCGCCAACGTTCTGGTCAACTACGTTGCCGGCAACCCCGACATCGTTCCGCTTGTGGACTATGTCCTCAAGACCCTCGGCGTCGGCCCCGAAGCCCTCTTCTCGACCCTGGGCCGCACCGGTGCCCGCGGCATCCAGACCCTGGCCGTGGCCAACAAGATGCCGTCCATGATCGAGGCCTTCAGGGAGAGCATCAGCCGCAACCAGCAGATCGTGGCTGACCACGACGTGCCCGCCGAATCTCAGGGCGTCGGCTTCGTCGAAGCTCCCCGCGGCGGCCTCTCCCACTGGATCCGCATCGAGAAGGGCCGCGTCGGCAATTTCCAGCTCGTCGTGCCCACCACGTGGAACGGCGGCCCCCGCGACGCCAAGCACGTCATGGGCCCCTTTGAGGAAGCCCTCATCAACACGCCCATCGCCGATCCCAAGCGCCCGGTGGAAATCCTGCGCACCATCCACTCCTTCGATCCCTGCATTGCCTGCGCCGTGCACGTGATCGACGGCGAGACCAACGAAGTCCACAAGTTCAAGGTGCTCTAGGATCTAGACCCTACGTTGCTTCCAGGCGGGACTGGCGCTGCCAGCCCCGCCTGTTTTCTTTCTTCCGGCCCTGCCAGCGCGGCCTCCCTGCGCCCTGCCGGCAGACCACAAGCCTGCAAGGAGCAAGCCATGCCCCTCGACACAAGCCTTTGCATACTCGGCGTCGGCAACACCCTGCTCACCGATGAAGCCTTCGGCGTGCGCGCCATGGAATGCCTCAGGGACGAATGGAACTGGCCCGAAGGCGTCGACTTCGTGGACGGCGGAACCCAGGGAATGGGACTCATGCCCCTGCTGCTGGACTACGCCCGCGTCGTCGTCCTCGACATCGTGCGCGGCCAGTGCGCGCCCGGCACCGTCTACCTGCTCGAGAACGAGGACATGCGCAAGTCGGCCAGCTTCCACGACTCCACCCACGAAACGGACTTCGTCGATCTGCTCCTGCGCTGCGAGCTCATGGGCCGGCGCCCCGAGGCCTTCGTCGTGGGCTTCGAACCCTTCGACTTCAGCCGCATGTCCCTCGAGATGACGCCGGGTGCCCAGGCAGGCCTCCGCGGCTTCTGCGACAAGGCGGCTGCCGAGATAGCCCGCCGGGGATGGGCGCATCCCGTCCCCCGCCGGACCTAGCAGGCACCGGCATGGCAGCTGGCACGGCTTCAAGCCTCTCCCTGCGGGAAGCGCGGCGCATTCTCGGCATAGGCCTTCCCATCTTCATTGCCCAGCTCTCCCAGATTGGCATGAACTTCGTGGACACGGTCATGACAGGACGCTACAGCGCCGAGGCCATGGCAGCCGTGGCCGTGGCAGGCTCCATCTGGGCGCCTGCCATGCTGCTGGCCATAGGCTTCCTGCTGGCCCTGCCCGGCATGGGCGCCCAGCTGGCAGGCGCCCGGAGGCCGCAGGACTGCGCCCACCTCTTCCGCCAGGGCGTGCTGCTGGCCCTCGCCCTGTCCCTTGCGATCGGCCTGCCGCTCTGGATCCTGTCCTCCCGCCTCGAAGCCTTCGGGCTCAAGCCCGGACTGGCGGATCAGGCCTGCGCCTACCTCAGGGCGCTGATTCCTGGGCTTCCCGGCTTCCTGCTCTTCATCTGCCTGCGCTCCCTTCTCGAAGCCTTCGCCCGGACCAGGCCGGCCATGGTCATCGGCATCGCCTGCCTCGCCCTCAACGTACCCCTGAACTACGCCTTCATCTACGGCCGCCTCGGCATGCCCCAGCTGGGCGCCATGGGCTGCGGGGTCGCCACGGCCGCCTGCTACTGGTTCATGGCGCTTGCCATGCTCGGCTGCATCCTCTTCGACAGGGAGCTTGCCGCCATCCGGCCCTTCGTCCCGCGAAGGGCAGATCCCGCCTTCGACGCGGCCCTCGTCCGCCGCATCCTGCGCATTGGCGGCCCCAACGCCCTTGCCCTCTGCGTCGAGTGCAGCCTCTTCGCCCTCACGGCCATCCTGCTCGCGCCCTTCGGCACCACGGCCGTGGCAGGGCATCAGATCGCCATGAGCTACGGCAACCTGCTCTTCGCCGTGCCGCTCTCCATCTCCTTCACGGCCACCATACGCGTGGGCAGGGAACTCGGCGCAGGCAGGGCGCAGAGGGCACGAACCGCCTCCCGCACGGCCCTCGCCCTGGGACTTCTCCTGGCCCTCGCGGCCATGGCCGCGACCGTCGCCTTCCGCGGGGAGATAGTCTCGGCCTACACGGAAGACCAGGCCAGCGCCGCCATGGCCTCCACCCTGCTCCTCTACTGCGCGGCCTATCTTGCCGGCGACTCGCTGCAGTGCATAGGCGCAGGCGCGCTCAGGGGCTGGAACGACACCCGCACCGTCTTCCTGACGAGCCTTGCGTCCTGCGGAGGGCTGGGACTGCCGCTCGGCTTCGTCCTCGGGCGCACGGACATCCTTGTTCCCGCCATGGGGGCGCCCGGCTTCTGGACGGGCTACATCGCGGCCATCGCCTTCAGCGCGGCCTGCTACATCTGGCGCCTGCGCCGCCTGGAGCGGCTGGGCGACAGCGAGGCGCTGGCGCGCGTCCTGCCGCAGGGCGCAGGCCCCGCCAGCCGCAGCCGGGACTGAGCGCCAGAGGACAAATCTTTCGCATATCTGCAAACTTCGCCCCAGCGCTGATCACATTGACAACTGTCATTCCGGCAGGCATAAGTTTATGATCAGTCTACAGCATGCCCCTGCCGGCACGGCCTCTTCCACGCCGCCGCAGGGCCGACCCCGCGAATATCCAACCTTCTCCTAGGGGGAACCATGAAACGCTTTGCCTCCTGTGCAGCCGCCTTCTTCGCGGCAGCCGTCCTCGCCTGCCCCGCCCAGGCGGAAGACACCATCAAAATCGGCGTGCCCGGCGCGCACACCGGCGCCCTCGCTTCCTACGGCGTGCCCAGTCTGAACGCGGCCAAAATCGTGGCCGAGAAGATCAACGCCAAAGGCGGCGTGCTCGGCAAGAAAATCCAGCTTTTGACCGAAGACGACCAGTGCAAGGCCGAGCTTGCCACGAACGCCGCCACCAAGCTCATCAGCGAAGACGTCAACGTTGTCATGGGCCACATCTGCTCCGGGCCGACCAAGACCTCCCTGCCCTACTACAACAAGGAAAACATCATTCTGATGTCGCCCACCGCCACGACGCCCGCGCTGACCGCGCCCGGCGTCAACCCCATGTTCTTCCGCACGGTCGCCAAGGACGACGCCCAGGCCACCCTCACCAGCAAGTTCATCCTCGAGAGCCTCAAGGGCAAGAAGGTTGCCTACGTGCACGACAACGACGAGTACGGCAAGGGCTTCGCGGACGGCAACAAGGCCATCCTCGAGCAGGCCGGCGTGGAGACCGTGCTCTACGAGGCCGTGACTCCGGACGCCGTCGACTTCTCCGCCATCTCCCGCAAGCTGCGCCACGCCAAGCCCGACGTCATCGTCTTCGGCGGCTACAAGGATCTGGCCGGCAAGCTCATCAAGCAGTTCCGCCGCGAGAAGGTGAACTGCCCCGTCGTCGGCCCCGACGGCGTGAAGGACCAGGCCATCCTCGAGCTCGGCCCGGCGGCCGAGAACGTCTACTGCTCCTATCCCAAGGACACGAGCACCCTGCCCCTCTTTAAGGAAGCCCGCGACGCGCACGTGAAGCAGTTCGGCTCCGAGCCCGGCTTCGGCTACTACAACGCCTACGCCGCCATGCTCGCCCTGATCCACGGCATCGAGAAGGCCGGCTCCACCGACACCGCCAAGATCATCGAGGTGCTCCACAACGATCCCGTCGATACGCCCATCGGCAGCCTGACCTTCAACGCCAACGGCGACGCGGCCGGCATGGGCCTCTCCATCTACACGGTCAAGGACGGCAAGTTCGTCGAGACCGAGTTCAACATCACGCTCAAGTAGCTCTTCCTGCGCCTTTGCGCGGGGCGGGGCGCCTGCATCGGGGCCCCCGCCCCGCACGCTGTTTTCCCTCCCAGGCACGGAACTTCCTATGGACTTGCAATATTTCATCGAGCTTTTCTTCGGCGGGCTCACCCGCGGGAGCATCTACGCCCTCATCGCGCTCGGCTACACGCTGGTGTACGGCATCATCGGCCTCATCAACTTCGCCCACGGCGAAATCTACATGGTTGGCGCCTTCACGGCCCTGCTCGTGGCGGGCTGGCTCGGCGCCATCGGCTTTCCGGCGGGCGGCATCCTGCTCGTGGCGGCCCTGGCTGCCGTTGCGTGGACGGCCGCCTACGGCTTCACGCTGGAAAAGGTCGCCTACAAGCCCCTGCGCAGCGCTCCCCGGCTCTCCCCCCTCATCTCCGCCATCGGCATGTCCATCTTCCTCCAGAACTACGTGCTGCTGGCCCAGACCTCGGATTTCGTGCCCTTCCCCGACCTCGTGCCGGAGATGCCCTTCCTCTCGTACATCGGCGACGTCATGGGGCCCACCGACTTCCTGATCCTCGTGGTCAGCTTCACCACCATGCTCTGCCTGATGTTCTGGATACGCTACACCCGCACCGGCAAGGCCATGCGCGCCACGGCCCAGAACCGCAAGATGGCCATGCTGCTCGGCATCAACGCCGACAGCCTCATCTCGGTGACCTTCATCGTGGGCTCTGCCCTGGCTGCCCTCGGCGGCGTGCTCATCGCCTCGCACATGGGACAGATCAACTTCAACATCGGCTTTCTCGCCGGCATGAAGGCCTTCACGGCCGCCGTGCTCGGCGGCATAGGCTCCGTGCCCGGCGCCGTTGTCGGCGGCCTCGTGCTCGGCATCGCCGAATCCATGACCACGGGCTATCTCTCAGGCAACTACGAGGACGTCCTTTCCTTCTGCCTGCTCATCCTCATCCTGATCTTCCGCCCGGACGGCATTCTGGGCAAGAAGCAGGTTCAGAAGGTCTAGGGGGCACGCCATGCAAAGAATCTTCAAGGCCCTCGCCGCGTCCGTCTGGTTCATGGTGCTCTGCACGCCCATCATGGGCCTGCTCCTGCTCCCCGACGGGACGGCAACCTTCCGCTGGCAGCGCCTCGCGGGCCTCGGCATCGGGATTTTCTTCGCCTCCCTGCTCTGGCACTGGTACTTCGAGAAGAAGGAGCGCGGCGAAAAGCTCTTCGGCGGCAAGGTCCAGGCCGACGCGCCGAAGCGCAGGGAGAGCCTGCTCAAGAGCAGAACCTTCCAGCGCGTCGCCCTCGCCTGCCTGTGCGCCTTCATGATCGCCATGCCCTTCATTCCGGGCATCAACTCCATCTACCAGATCACGATCTGGATCTCGGCCCTCATCTACGTGATGCTGGCCCTCGGTCTCAACATCATCGTGGGCCTCGCAGGTCAGCTCGTGCTCGGCTACGCCGCCTTCTACGCCATCGGCGCCTACACCTACGGCCTGCTCTACCAGTTTTTCGGCCTCGGCTTCTGGGCCTGCCTGCCCGTTGCGGGCGCCGCCACCGTGCTCTGCGGCCTGGCGCTGGGCTTTCCGGTGCTGCGCCTGCGCGGCGACTACCTCGCCATCGTGACCCTCGGCTTCGGCGAAATCGTGCGCCTCGCGCTGCTCAACTGGGACAGCGTCACCAGCGGCTCGCGCGGCGTGAGCGGCATTCCCCGCCCCTCCTTCTTCGGCATCGCCATGAACATGCAGTGGAGCACGACCTACCTCTACTACCTGAGCTTTGCGGCCGTCGTCGTCACCATCGTGGTCATCACCAGGCTCAAGAACTCCCGCGTGGGCCTTGCCCTGCAGGCCATGCGCGAAGACGAGATCGCCTCCGAGGCCATGGGCATCAACCTCACCCAGGTCAAGCTCACGGCTTTTGCCCTCAGCTCCGCCTGGGCCGGCTTCGCGGGCGTGCTCTTCGCGGCCAAGACCTCCTTCATCAGCCCCTCCTCCTTCACCTTCTGGGAAAGCGCCATGATGCTCTCCATGGTGGTGCTCGGCGGCATGGGTTCCATCCTTGGCGTCACCCTCGGCGCCCTCATTCTGGTGCTCGCCCCCGAATACCTGCGCGCCTTCTCCGACTACCGCATGCTCCTCTTCGGCGCGACCATGGTCGTCATGATGATTTTCCGCCCGCAGGGCCTCGTCACCGGCGAGCGCCGCCGCTACCGCATCAGCGCGCTTGAACGCAAGGGGGACTAGATGGAAGCGGTTCTTGAAGTCAAAGATCTCGTCCAGGACTTCGGCGGCCTCAGGGCCCTCAACGAAGTGGACCTGACCATCAACAAGAAGGAGATCGTCGCCCTCATCGGCCCCAACGGCGCGGGCAAGACCACCTTCTTCAACTGCATCACCGGCATCTACACGCCCACCTCGGGCACCATGGTCCTCCGCACTCCAGACGGCGAACGCCATGCCCTCAACGGCATGAAGACGCACCAGATCACGGCGCTCGGCATGGCCAGGACCTTCCAGAACATCCGCCTCTTCCCCGAAATGACCGTGCTCGAGAACGTCATGGTCGGCCGGCACTGCCACACCAGGGCAGGCATACTCCAGGCCCTCCTGCGCGACAGGGCAACAGTGGCCGAGGAGCAGGAGACCGTGGACAAAAGCTACGCGCTGCTCGAAACCGTGCACCTGGCCGAATTCTGGGACGAAACAGCCAAGAATCTGCCTTACGGCGCCCAGCGCCGCCTCGAGATCGCGCGGGCCATGGCCACCGAGCCCTGCCTGCTGCTGCTCGACGAGCCGGCCGCCGGCATGAACCCCCAGGAAACGCTGGAGCTCAAGCGCCTCATTCTCTCCCTGCGCGATGCCCACGAGCTCTCCGTGCTGCTCATCGAGCACGACATGAGCATGGTCATGTCGCTTTCCGACAGGATCTACGTCATGCAGTACGGCTCGCCCATCGCCAGCGGCACGCCCGAAGAGATCAGCAAGAATCCCGAAGTCATCAAGGCCTATCTAGGAGAGAGCGACAATGCTTGAGCTCAGGCAAGTCAACACCTACTACGGCAAGATCCAGGCCCTGCAGGACGTCTCCATCCGCATCGACGACGGCGAGATCGTGACGCTCATCGGCGCCAACGGCGCCGGCAAGTCCACGACGCTCATGACCGTCTGCGGCATACTTCACCCGCGCTCGGGCGAGATAGTCTGGAACGGCGCCCCCATCCACCAGCTTCCCCCGCACGACATCGTCAAGCTCGGCATCTCCCAGGTGCCCGAGGGACGCCTCATCTTCCCCGAGCTCACGGTGCGCGAGAATCTGGACCTCGGCGCCTTCCTGCGCAATGACAGGGATGGCATAGCCCGCGATCTGGACTACGTCTTCGAGCTCTTTCCCATCCTGAAGGAGCGCATTTCCCAGCAGGGCGGCACCCTCTCCGGCGGCGAGCAGCAGATGCTTGCCGTGGCCCGCGCCCTCATGGCGAGGCCGAAGCTCCTCCTGCTCGACGAGCCCTCCCTTGGCCTCGCGCCCATCATCATCCAGCAGATCTTCAGCATCATCCAGAAGGTCAACGCCGACGGCACCACGGTCTTCCTGGTCGAGCAGAACGCCAACCAGGCCCTGCGCATCGCGCACCGCGGCTACGTCATGGAGAACGGCCGCATCGCCATGGAGGGGAGCGCCGAAGCCCTGCTCGCCAGCGAAGAGGTGCGCAAGGCCTACCTTGGCATGTAGCCAGCGCCCCGCAGCCTTTTCTGCCCGGCCGGGATGCCCTCAGGCGTCCCGGCCGCCTGCGTTTCCGCAACTTCGCCTGGCCCCCCAGGGATCGCAAGAATGGTTGAGCAATCAATTTTTTCCGCCAGCGGGCTTTCCAGCCCAAAAGTGCATGACTGCCCGATAAAGATTTGCTAAATATTCTGCAACGGATTTCAGCCCCCTGCAGCGGACGGCGACGAGCCCCGCCTGGCGGCTCCGCCGCGATTTCCGCTTTCCATTTTTTCCAAGGGAGGATCCCATGCCTAGACGCCCCATTGTCAGGAAACACGTTGCCAGCCCCGCACCGGCCGCACCCAAGGCTGAACAGGCACCCCAGATATCTGCAACCCGCGGCGCAGGCGTCCTTAAATTCGACCCCGAACGCCCGCAGGGCAGCTTCCTCGTGCTTTCCGACAGCGGCACCGTCCTCGGCAGAGGCTTCTACGGCGCCGGCCGCCTCTACGTGCATTTCCAGGAGCCCGAAACGCGCAAGCCCGGCGAATGGATCTTTGCTGACGCGAAGCAGGCCGGCACGAACATGATGGTCCTCTCCTCGCCCCTGCTGGGCAACGAACCTGCCGTCATGAGCATCATCGGCGAAGCCGCCGAGCCCGACCTCTCCCGCGTGACCGCCGAGAGCGACGGCAACACTGCGGCCATCTCCTACAGGCCGAGAGATCTTGGCGAGTCCCACGTCATCTTCACGGCGGACAGCGAAGCCTACGGCAAGGAGCCGCTCGATCTCGTGCCCGTTGCCATCGAATCCTACGGCGCCTTCGACGTCGTGACCTTCTCCGTGCGCGAGCGCGACGAGATGTTCCCCATGAACGACGACCTCTACAGCGTCGTCGTCGACAGCCGCACGGGCAAGCCTCTTGGCGAAGGCCTTCGCGCCTCCTTCCACAGCATGTCCATGCGCTTCGACAGCTACCTCGAGACCGGCCAGAGCTTCGGCCCCATGGGCGACATGGACTGGTGGCCCGTCTTCTACGCCGACAAGTGGAGCGCCACGCTCAAGAACGTGCGCATGCCCGACTGGGACTTTGAAGACGACCGCTGCGTGACGGTCACCCAGAACGGGGAGACCCAACGCTTCGTCCTGCCCTAGCCGGCATTGCCTTCCGCTGCCCCGCGCTGGCAAGCAAGACCTGTCTCCACGGCGGAAAGATTCGCTCCCAGCGCCTCTCTCCGCCGTTTTTCCTACCCTATCCCCACGCATGGAGGCGGCGCGTGCGCGCCGAAACCCACGTCATGAAGCACTTGTCCGCACTGCTCATCGCGCTGGCCCTCATCGCCAGCCTCTTCACCCCGCAAGCCTGCTCCGCCGACAGCGCCAAGGGAGCTCTGCCGGCCAAGATGAGCGACAAGGATCTCGCCCGGTGCCTGGAAGGCAAAAACGGCACTCCCCAGGCCCAGCAGAGCCTGATGGGCATGTCGCCCCTGAGCGGTCCCGGTCTTTTCGGCACCATGGACGGCGGCTTTCCACCCTTCTTCGGCAATCCCCAGGGCCAGCAGCCGCCCCTGCCGCCCCAGCAGCCTCAGGGACCCCAAAGTCCCCAGGGACCCTACGGCCAGCAGCCTCCGCAGCCTCAGGGGCCCCAAGGTCCCCAGGGATCCTACGGCCAGCAGCAGCCTCCGCAGCCCCAGCCCCCCTACGGCCAGCAGCCTCCGCAGCCCCAGCCAGGCATGGCTGGACAGCTTGACGGCTGCTGGAGCGCCACGAACGGGCAGAACTTCGTCATCATGATTTTCAGGCAGGGCTACTGCGGCCTCAACCTCAACGGCACGCAGGTCTACGGGCCCTACACCGTGCAGGGCCAGCATCTGCGCGTGCAGTTCACCAACGGCCAGACCTTCGAAGCCGACTTCGCCGTCCAGGGCAGCATCCTGCGCTTCTCCACGGGCCTGCAGCTCAACCGCATGCCGATGCCCGGGCAGCAGGGACCCTACGGCCAGCAGCAGCCTCCGCAGCCCCAGCATCAGCCCCCGGCAGGCAACCCCCTGCAGGGCTCCTGGACAGGCACCCTGCAGAACGGCACAACGCTTGTCTTCTCCTTTAACGGCAACCAGTACTTCGTGACCGCCAACGGCCAGCAGATCGAGGCCGGCACCTTCGCGCTCAACGGCAGCAGACTCGAGTACTCGGTGGCCTTCGGCCAGGCCGCCGGCCAGCGCGGCGTCAACACCTGGCAGCTCAGCGGCAGCGTGCTCGTCATCACGGGCCCCAACGGGCAGAGCATTCAGCTGACCCGCCAAGCCTAGCGCGGCCCCTTTTCCGGCGCCGGCGGAACCACCGCCGGCGCCCGCTTTTTTTCAGCCCTGTTCCGCCGCGCGATCCCTGCCACGGGAGGAAGCCATGCCCCTTGCAGCCCTTCAGCAAGCCTGCCAGATCGTCCTCCGGATCATCGTCCCGTCAGTCCCCAAAAGCCTGGCGGCCCTGGCTACTCTGGCCTGCCTGCTTGTGCCGGCGCCCGCTCCTGCCGAACCCGAGCCGCAGGCGGAGTGGACCGTCATGGTCTACATGTGCGCGGACAACAACCTCGAGTACCCGGCCCTCATGGATCTGCTGGAAATGGAGCAGGCCATCCCGCCGAACGTCCAGATCGCCGTCCTGCTGGACCGCCACAAGGGCTACTCACCCCATTTCGGCAACTGGACAGGCGCCAAGCTCCTGCTCGTGAAAAAGGCGGCCCCCTTCGACGTGCGGCAGGCTGCCCGGGGCATGCACGCAGCCCCCCTGCCGGCGAGCCTTGCCTCCGAGACCGTCGAGGACTGGGGCGAAGTGGACATGAGCGATCCGGCCACCCTGGAGCGCTTTGTCAAAAGCTGCGCCCAGCGCTTTCCGGCCAGGCGCTACGCGCTCATCCCCTGGAACCACGGCGGCGGCTGGGCCGCCCTCGTGCGGGACGAGGACGGCGGAGGAGGGCCCGGCAGGGGGACCATGAGCGTGCAGGACTTCGCCAAGGCCGCCAGGGAGGGGGCCAAGGCCCTTCCGCGCGGACGCTTCGACCTGCTCAAGTACGACATGTGCCTCATGGGCGAGCTCGACGTGCTGGCCGAGAGCGCGCCGCTGGCCGACTATGCCGTTGCCTGCGCGCCGCTGGAGCCGGCCACGAGCTCGGACTACCTCGCCGTCACGCCGCTCTTCGCCAGGGACGTTTCGACCAGGGATCTGGCCCGCCTCATGGTCGAGCGCAACGTGGCCTTCTATAAGACCATGCCGACGCAGGCCTCCTTCTCGGCCTACGACCTCTCGAAAGTCCCCGAAGCCACGGCCAGGCTCAAGGAGCTGGCTGCCAGCCTCGAGGCCCTCGCGCCGTCCCGCTACCGGGAGCTCACGCGCGCGGCCAGCTTTGCCAGGCGCCAGGGGATGCTGCTCACGGAAGACCTCAAGCTGGGCAGAAAGGCCTACTCGGCCGTCGAGCTCTTCAACTGGCTCGGCATGCTGGAGCGGGAGCTGCCCGATGCGCCGAAGGAGCGCATCCAGGCGCTGCGCCGGGCGCTTGCCAAGCTCATGTACGCGTGGGGCGCGGCGCCCGACGAGAAGGTAAGCCAGGGCCTCACCATCTACCTGCCTCTGCGCCGGGAGCTGGAGCACGAAGGCTACCGGCAGACGGCCTTTGCCGCCGATTCCGGCATGGGCGGCTTTCTGTCCGCCCTCTACAAGGCCCAGGAGCTGCAGGGAAACGACGCCGCCCGCATCGAGAACATCGCCGTCGGCTTCATCGCCATGAAGCCCGGCGCCCGCGGCCACGGCGGCGACAGCGATGCCGAGGTGCTGCCGTCCGACCATCTCACGCCCTTCGCCCGCTCGGGCCTCGGCTTCGACATCACAGGCTCCGGCATTCTCATGAGCTACATTTGGCAGTTCGAGCGGCGCGGCGAGGACAGGGTCGTGAACTGCGTCCATCTGCTGTGCGACTTGAATCGGGACGACAAAGGCCAGGAGGGCAGCGCGCTCGACGAAGTCACGCCCCGCTACGTGGACGGCAGGAACACCTTCCGCCGCGAAATCACGGTCAAGTACATGGTCAGCAACGGCATGGCCGCGGCGCCCGTCTCGGTCGTGAACACCACGGTGTCCCGCAATTTCGCCGAAAACTTCTCCGTTGTGTGGGGCCTCTACAAGGACGACTTCACCACGGGCGGCCAGGAAGTGCCCGTGCAGGTGAAGTTCAGCAACGTCAACCGCATGCCCATGCAAATCGTGACCTACCAGGAGGACGCCCAGGGAGGCATGGTGAACCCCCGCCTGATTCTGCCCCAGCCCGGCTCCACCTTCAGGCCGGCCCTGCTGGTCAGGGACAGGAACTTTGCCGAGCGCAAAGAGTACGGCCCGCCCCTGCAGCTGCCCTCAGGCGCCATGTTCCTCACCATGGACATGCCCGATGAAGGCGCCGAGGTGGGCTGGATTGTGGAGACGGAAAGCGTGGGCGGCAGGCGCGTCTTCGGCGTGAGCCCCACCCTGCCGGTGCGGCGCGATCCCGCCCTGGATGCCATGGCCGCCGAGGCGCGAAGCTGGAATCTCATGGCTCTGCCCGGACGCTACGCCATGGTCGGGTTCGAGCGCCAGGCCAACGGCCTCAACCAGGAGCTGCCCATCCCCACGCCGCAGACCCTCGAAATCCAGAACGCCATGCCCTTCCCGCGCTTCACGTTCCGCAACAAAGACAGGGAGACGGGCCGGGGCCTTGCCCTGTGGCTGGCCTTTGGCACGCCGCAGCTGGCCCTCTACAAGGAAGCCGCGGGCTCGCCCCTGCCGCTGGGCGAGCACGTGGAGACCTTCTTCGCCTTCCTCGACGGCCAGGGAGAAGACCGCATCTGGCGCACCGTCGAAATGGGCGAAGGCACGCGCTGGGCGCTGGTGCCGATAGAGCAGTACCGGAACATCCCCCTCGAAGGCGTCTGGTCCGACGACAACGAACGCTGGGAGTTCCGGGGCCAGACCGTGCGCCTGACCTACAACGGCCAGCACGGCGAAGGCACCTTCTCTCTGAAGGACAACATCCTCGCCTGCACCGGCATGCCCGCATCCGAGTACGCCGTCTGGTACGACCGCGCCATGGATCGGCTCTGCCTCATGGCGCGCTTTGGCACGACGACGCGCTCCTGCGTGCTCTACCGCGAGGGCAAGCAGGTGCCGGCATCCTCCCTGGCAGGCCGCTGGACGGCCCAGAGCCCGCAGGGGCCCGTCCAGATCGACGCCGCGCCCGTTGCCGGCACGCCCTACTTCAACCTCTCCCTCTCCATGCGGGACCGCATCGGCGAGGTCTGCACCGTCGGCGTTGGCCGCGACCAGCTCTTCGCCACCTACGGCGACGGCTGGCAGGAGTGCATCGACTACGCCCTGAAGGACGGCAGGCTCCTGCTCCGCTCCCAGCGCCTGCCGGCACTTGCCTTCACCAGGCAGGCGCCCCTCCCCTAAGGATTTGTTACGAAATAACTTGACTGTTTTTCAATGACTTCAGTCAGAAATTCCGACAGTTGTGAAGACAAGATGTCTAGGTTATTTCATGAAGAATCCTAAGCTTCCGAGAAACGCCAAGGAGCACGCCATGCACCTTTGTCCTGCACGCCAGCTTCCCGCGGCCCTCCTTGTCGCCTGCCTGCTCGCCCTGCTGCCGGCAGGGCGGGCCCTGTCCCAGCCTGCCGCGCAGGCGGAGTGGACGCTCATGGTCTACATGTGCGCAGACAACAACCTTGAACTCCAGGCGCTGGTCGATCTCTGCGAAATGGAGCAGTCCCTGCCCGAGGGCGTGGAAGTCGCCGTCCTGCTGGACCGCTCCCGGGGCTTTGCCGCGCAGTACGGCAACTGGTCGGGCGCCAGGCTCTACCGCCTGCGCCGGCCCCAGCCCTTCGACATGCGCCAGGCCTCTGCGCTCAGAATGGGAGCGGCCCTGCCCCCCGCCCTGGCATCGGAGCTCCTCGAGGACTGGGGGCCCGTGGACATGGCCAGTCCCGCCACCCTGGAGCGCTTTGTCAAGGAGGCCGCAGCCCGCTTTCCGGCAAGGCGCTACGTCCTCGTGCCCTGGAACCACGGCGGCGCCTGGCGGGCGCCGCTGCAGGACGAAGACGCAGGCCAGGGCAGGCCCGGCAAGGGGACCATGTCCATCCAGGAGTTCGCCGAGGCTGCCAGGCGGGGCGCCCGAAGCCTGCCCCGGGGACGCTTTGACATCGTGATCTCCAACATGTGCCTCATGGCGCAGCTCGACATCATGGCCGAAAGCGCGTCGCTTGCCGACTACGCCTTTGCCTGCGCGCCCGTGGAGCCGGGCCAGAGCTTCGACTACCTCGCGACCCTGCCCCTCTTCGGGCAGGGGCTTGGCACTGAAGACATCCTGCGACGCCTGGTCGACGTCCACCAGGCCTTCTACCGCGCCCTCCCCGAAGAGGCTTCCCACTCCGCCTTCCGGCTGGCAGCCCTGCCCGCGGCGACGGCGAGGCGTCGCGCCCTCTCGGGCCGGCTCGCCCAGCTCGCCGGCACGCGCTTCAGGGAGCTCACCAGGGCGGCGGCCTACGCCTCCCGCCAGGGCGGCGACCTCATGGAGGAATTCTTCAACAGCGGGCGCAGCGGCTATTTCTCGCTGGAGATCTTCGACTGGCTCGACCTGCTGGAGGCCGACGTGCCGGACGCGCCCAGGGCAGAGACGGCAGCCCTGCGCCAGGCGCTGGCGGACGTCGTGCTGCATACGGCATCCTTCCCCGAGCAGGGCCTGAGCCGGGGACTCACGCTCTACCACCCCCTGCTGCGCGCCCATGATCACCCCGGCTATCTCCAGACGGCCTTCGCCCGCGAGTCGGGCCTGGCCGGCTACTTTGAGGCCCTCTGGCAGGCCCAGGACACGCTTGGAGCCACCTCCCCGCGCATCGAGCGCATCGCCGTAGGCATTCCCCGGCTGAAGCCGGGGCGCGGCGGCGCCAGCGACGCCGACTTCGACATCGTGCCCGCAGACCGCCTTGCCCCCTTCACCCAAACCTCGGTCAAGTTCGACGTCACCGGCGCCGGCATTCTCATGACGCGCCTGCTCCAGTACGAGAAGCGCGGCACGGACTTCTTCCTCCAATCGCTCCAGCTCGTGGCCGACCGCTCCGACCGCAGGCAGGCCGGGGCCGGCGGCGTGCTGAAGCGCATCAGCCCCGTCTACCCGGACGGCACGACCACCTTCGTCCGGGAGATGGGCGCCGTCTACAAGCTGACCAACGGCATGGAGAGCGCCTCCGTCACGATTTCCAACCTCGCCGTTTCCCGGGGGCGTGACAACCTCTCCTTTGCCTGGGGCCTCTACCAGTCGCCGGAAACCGGCGGCA
>Ga0310691_10002519_pt1 | contig 24101 bp, 33 predicted proteins | sample 176DNAGHGlowgp2_FD_203887 | JGI IMG/M metagenome (GOLD analysis project Ga0310691, IMG submission 203887) | Sheep rumen microbial communities from Palmerston North, Manawatu-Wanganui, New Zealand - 1766 DNA GHGlow gp2 (v2) (version 2) | ecosystem: Host-associated > Mammals > Digestive system >...
GCTGATGGACACTGGGGGCTCGCCCCCAGTGTCCATCAGCTGACTCTTTTCTTGCACTTCTAAATTGAAAGTACAATATAAGTCGGCCCTTGCGATTCTCAAATTTATTTTACTATGGATTTAATGAGAATTTTTTACAGTTTGATGCCGTATTTGATGATGCCTTCAGAAAGCATACCGTCTGGCATATATGATTTTAGCGTGTCGACGATGGTGTTGAGCATTCGTTGACGTATATAGTCTTCTTTGATGTAGAGCGACACACGACGCTGAGACAAGTGGTCGCCTTCTATCTTCCTGACATTCTGTCGCTGCTTCTCTGTCAAAAAAGGAAGATGCATTTCAGGGATGATGGTATAGCCTCCATTCTCGTCTACAATGCGTATGAGTGTCTCTATGCTTCCAGCCTCGTAGATGCGATGTCCTTTAGCATGTGCTTTGCAGAAGGAGAAGGCACTGTCTCTGAGACATTGCGCCTCTTTCATGATCCACATGCTTTCGTGCTCAAGGGTTTCGGGGTTGAAAACGGGCAGTTTTCGCCAGCAACTTTCAGCAAGATATACGTAGAACTTTTCGGTGTAAAGCGGAATTTCAAGAATGCCTTGTCGCAGATTTTCGCTGATGGCGATACCAGCGTCGATCTCGCCGCGCAGCAAAGCGTCAAGCATGAATTCTACTTTGAGTTCTTCGATGGAGAGGTCGACTGTGGGGTATAGTTTTCTGTAGTGCATGATGAATTTTGGAAGAATGTAAGGGGCGACGGTAGGGCCGACGGAAAGGTTGAGCCTTCCTCCTATCAGACCTTTGTCTTCCGACAGTATCTCACTTATCCTGTCTACTTCCATCAATACACTTTCTGCTTGACGTATGATTTTCTGTCCGGCAGTGGTTGGTGTGACCGACTTGTTGGTGCGCTCAAATATGCGGAGGTCTAGCTCCTCTTCAAGTTTCACAATCATCGCACTCAATGTTGGTTGGGTCACATTGCACGCATCTGCAGCTTTCGCAAAATTACGGAACCGGTTGACGGCTATTATATACCTAAGTTGCTGAAGGTTCATAAGCAAATTTTGTACTCTATAAAAAGTTTCTTCTCCCCTATTCAATGGGGAGAAGAATAAAATGTTTAGAAGTTGTCGACGTGTACTTCAAAGTACGACTGCGGGTGGGCGCAAGTAGGGCATAGCTCAGGAGCCTTTGTGCCGACTACAATATGTCCACAGTTGCGACATTCCCATACTTTGACTTCTGATTTCTCAAACACCTGAGCCATTTCGATGTTCTTCAAAAGAGCACGGTAACGCTCCTCATGACGCTTTTCGATTGCGGCTACAAGACGAAACTTGGCAGCAAGTTCCTTGAACCCTTCTTCTTCTGCTGTTTTGGCGAAGTTCTCATACATGTCTGTCCACTCATAGTTCTCTCCTTCTGCTGCGTCAAGAAGGTTCTCCTGTGTAGACGGCATACCGTCGTGAAGCTCCTTGAACCATAATTTAGCATGTTCTTTCTCGTTGTCAGCAGTCTGCTGGAAGATGGCTGCGATCTGTTCGAAACCGTCTTTCTTTGCGCGAGATGCGTAGTAAGTGTACTTGTTGCGTGCCTGCGACTCTCCAGCAAACGCTGCTTGAAGATTCTTTTCTGTCTGAGTTCCAGAATACTTGCTTTTTGCCATAGTTTTGCTTTTTAAGTGTTTATAATAAAGTAATTCAAATATCCAAATGAGTTTTAGAAACTAGTTTGTTGAATTATTGGGCCTTTTCTAAACGTGAACGTCTTGAAATATGCAGACGGAGAAGCTTGTTGCCAATTTGTCCCAACTCCGTCTGTCTAAATTCAAGATGAGAATGTCAGAACCTATTTTATGAGTGCTGAGCAATTATGCTCTTCAATTCATTCAGAGTCTGGGCTCCGCTCTGTCGCCAAACGACTTCGCCTTTTTTGAAGAGCATCAGTGTTGGCACCGACTGTATGTTATACTGCATTGAGAAATCCTCATTCTCGTCTACATCCAACTTGATGATGCGGATGCCGTCGCCAAGATCTTTTTTCAGTTGCTCAAGCACAGGATGCATCATCTTGCAAGGTCCACACCATGTAGCGAAGAAATCCACCAATGTAAGCTTTTCTCCTTTGATAATGTCGTTGAAGTTTTCCATAATTGTAAGTTTTTAATGTTCAACTTTCGTTTTATCTGATGCAAATGTATGTTTTTATTTATAGATGAACGAACAATTTCTTCTATGAATAAATAGATGACATCTATTGATAGATGGATCGCTTAGATGCTGTCTATAAAAAATGTCTCGATTCCTATAGTCAAGGAATGAGACATTAGTTTAATCTTTAACTTCAGAAAATTGATCTTTCCCTACAGAGCATAGAGGACATTCAAAGTCTTCCGGAACATTTTCCCATGGAGTGCCTGGCTCGATTCCTGCTTCTGGAACCCCAGCTTCTGGATCATACTCCCATCCGCATACGTCGCAAACATATTTAGCCATAATTGTAAATTTAATTGTTGATACTCGATATTGTTTTATTTGTTGTAAATGTATACTTTTTATGGTTGTCCAACGAATGATTTTGTCTATGCAGATATAGAAAAAGTCTATGTTGGGGTATTTAATTAGCTTTCACACAGAATCTTAGCTTCATCGAATCCCTGTTTGATACGGTCGCCAATACCGATTCCATCACGAAGATTGCCGGCAATGCGAAGGGTAGGATATTGCTTTTGTATTTTTTCCACAGCGGCAAGTCGGGCGTCGGACGAAGCCTCATACTGTGGTATGGCGCGTTCATGGCGGAAGACTCTTATTTCATCTGCCTTTTTGTTTTTGTCGTATTTGAGCATTTCGCTGAGAGACTCGTTCACCAGGTCGACAAATTCCTCATCTGTCTTGTTTAGCATCTCTGGATGACGTCTTCCTCCAATGAAATACGCCATTGCGGCACCTTGTTTAGGACAACGGCCTTCGAAACATGCTGATGGGAAAAGAATTCCGAGCATCTGTTTTTTCTCTTTTGAAGGCACCAATCCTCCGAAAGCGAGCCATTGGTTGTCGCCGCAGTCTTTGATTCCGACTCCGACCTGTACGACAGGAGCGTAAAAGAGGTTGCTTAGATCATCCATCGTCGCCTTATCTACGAATGGCAACAAATCTGGAAGAGAATAGGCTCCACAAGTGGTGACAACTTTGTCGGCATTGATCTGCTGTTGCTCGCCATTTTTGTTGTATGTGATTTTCCAACCGTCGCCTTCTGGCATTATTTTGATATCTAAAGCACTGGTGATCAGATGCTCGTGGCCGATAGCGTCAGCAAGAGCGTTGACAAGATTTGTAAATCCTCCACGGGCTGAGAACACTTTTTTCGTGGCTTTACGGTCGCGTTCTGTCTTAGGTAGTTTTGCCTTGGCAATGGCTCCTCTTATGAAAGAACCGTAGTCTTGCTCAAGATTATATAGTTTTGGAAGGGCAAGACGGGCTGGCAGTTTGTATGGGTCGCCTGCGTAGACACCGGATAAAAATGGGTCGACGGCATACTCGACATATGATTTGCCCAAACGACGTTCCGCCAATGAACCTATTGATTCATATGGGTCATTGCCTTTCTTACGCCATGGCTCACCTAGAATGCGAAATTTGTCATGCCATGTGAACAATGGAGTCTTCAGTGCGCTTCCAAGGCTTGACGGCAATGCATGGAAACGGTCGCCTTTCCAGATAAGTCGACGTTTGCTTGACTCAAGAGCAGTCTCCAGTTCACAAGCGTCTCCTAGTTGCTCAAACAATTCCGCCACTTCAGGATGCTTCACCACACCTGTGTTGGGACCGGATTCAAAGATGAAGTCTCCAATGTGTTGTGATTGGATTTGCCCTCCTATACGGTCTTTGCATTCAAGCACTGTGACATCACCTCCACGTCTTTTGATTTGATATGCGCATGTCAAACCTGTTATTCCTGCACCTATGACTACTATATTGCTCATTGCTATGGTCTTATAATTATATGGGTTTTGAAAATTTCTTATCTGTGTTTTGCATCAGTGGGTCGAGTGCCGCAGCGACGTTTCTGACGAATGGATGACCTTCAGTTGTCATTGCGATTCCATCAGAAGTCAGCTCAATGATGCCGTCTGCCTCCATCTCTTTCAATTGGCTTTCATCGTAATGCAGAGCATCTTTCAAATTATCTGTTGTGATGGCGAGAGTGTCTGTGATCTCATGCCAATTGATTCGGTAGTTGCACATCAGGCGTTCGATCACCTCTTTGGCAATTCTTTCTTTCGGAGAAAGTTTGTATCCTTTTTTGACGGAGATGTTTCCAGACATTGTGATGTCGACATACTCTTCAATGTCTTTTGTGTTTTGCGCGTATGTGGAGTCGAGCTGGCTGATTCCGGTCGCTCCGAAAGCGTACACCTGTCCTGTTGTGCGGCGTGTGCAGTAGCCTTGGAAATTACGGTGTAGCAATCCCTGCTCGAGTGCCTTGTACAGTTCGTCGTCTGGCAACACAAAATGGTCGAGTCCGATCGACTTGTATCCGGCTTCATGCAATAGTGAGGCCGCATTGTCGTACATTTGTTGTTTTACTTCAGGTTGTGGCAAGCCGTGTTTCTCGAGAATCTGCTGACGCTTGAAAACCCAAGGCACGTGTCCGTAGCTGAATGTGACAAGACGGTCGGGATGCAGAGCGATTGCACGCTCAATATTTTTTGCGAATGATTCAGGAGTCTGGTATGGCAATCCGAAAAGGAAATCCATGTTGACGGTCGCTCCTGCTTTACGAAGGATGCCCATGATGACATCAAGAGGCAGGTTTGATGGGGTTCGTCCGACTGTTTTTAGGACATTTTCGTCAAGGTCTTGGATGCCAATAGAAAAACGGTTGAAGTGGCTGTTGGTGAGATTTGTCCAGTCTTCTTCAGTGAGATATCCCGGGTGACACTCGATTGCAATTTCCGGTTTCTCAATTGTTGGAAAAAGAGAAAGAAGGTGTTCGTTAATCTCTTTTAATACGGAAGTAGGCATAGCTGTGGGGCTGCCACCACCAAAATGTATCTGACTGATAGGTCGAGACTTGTCAATAAGAGCAGTCACAAGGTCTATCTCCTTGTGTATCGCGTCGATGTATTTAGCGACTGTATCGCCGGATGACGGCATGATGTAGGAGTTGCAACCGCAGTAGTGGCACAGACGTTTGCAGAACGGCATGTGCAGATAAAAAGAGAGCTTCTTTGATCCCTCTTCGTTTGAACGGACAACAGCCTCTAAGTAGTCAGAAGCTTCTAATTCGTGAAAATAGTTTGCTGGTGGATAACTCGTATATCGAGGCACCGACACGTTGTATTTGTCAATTATGTTGCTCATCAACCCCGTTTTTTGTTTAGCTGATGTCTTTTTATTTGTAGTGACATCTTAATTCGCAAAATTACTGATTTTTTTTGAGCATATCTAAGACCTGTGGAAACAAAATTGTCCGAAATGTCCTTAGATGGTGATACATAATCAGTCAAAAAGTAGCATCAGCGATTGTTGACGTTGGTTATGGCGCAGATAAACTTGTCAAGTATCGGCATTAGTTTTTGCAGCTCGTCGACACTTATTCCATTATCGACAATTTTTTGCGCAAGACAGTTTGGGACGTTTTTCATTTTCTCTTCCAAACGCTTGCCTTCTCCAGTCAGGGAAATTATGCGTTGACGAGAATCTGCTTGACTTTTCTGTCGGACAATTAGCCCCTGTTTCTCCATGCGTTGGAGCAGAGGTGTGACGGTGTTGGTCTCAAGGTTAAGACGCTCAGTTATCTCACTGATTATGCGGTTGTCCTGTTCCCAAAGCAACATCAGCACAAGGTATTGTGGATAAGTTATGCCAAACTCCTTGAAATATGGAGTGTAAGAAGCAGTTACCAATCGTGCCGCCGTGTATAAACGGAAGCACAATTGGTTGTCTAATTTTAATTGAGGAAATGCCATATTATCTTTAAATTTTAAAGTCAATCGCCAACAGCCATCAGCCTTTAAGATTGTATTTCTCACGTACCACCGCTCTCTCTTCATCTGAAAGCGATTTCATGTATCCTTTCCAGCCTGGGCAGAAATTGATGTGCCAACGCCAGAAACGTCCCAATAAAGATTTTGGATCTTTGTCGTACTTGGCGCGAAACTTACAGTTTGCGCATGGTTTTTCGTTTTGCTTTTCCATATGGGGTTATATTTTATGATTTGTTTTTTCGTTCTTTCCAATAGTTTTTGATCCGTTTCACTCCTTCCACACCGATTATGGACAAGCCTCCGTATTGGAATGTTTTAGCCAAACCAAAGAAGATAAACCATAATACACCTTTCATCGTGTTGCTTATGGGAAGAGCCATCTGAGCAAATGAGATGATGTAGCAAGGAATGCACAATATTAGAACTATCATTCCTGTGCGAAATGAGAATCTGCTGAGGTATTTTTGAATTTTTTCTTTCATATCCTTAGAGTTCATTTGCGATGTTGTCCAAAATATTTCCATGTTTCTCTTCGTCAAGACGCATCGGCTCCAGTTCTGGATATTGTTCGACGAAGGGTTTGTATGTCTCTAACGCTTTGTGCTCAGCCTTTGCCATTAAGAGTAGTGTCCGTTTCTTGCCAATCAGATATGTCAGGCAGACGACGATGTTCGCAAGTGTGCTTTTGGAATTGCGTACTTCACCTGTCAGCTTGCGGAGCATGTTTGCATGTTTGCCTTCGTCACTGCCTATGGACATAAGCTTTTTGTGGATTTCAGAATCTTTCTTTGCAATTCTGTCTGCAAGCTTATGGTAGACAATTACAGCGTCTATTTCACCTTGTTGGGCTTTTAACAGATCTGATTTTTTTATTTCTGCCATGTCGTATGCGATTAAATTTGTTGATACGTTTACATTAAAAAAATGTTAGTATCCTTTATCTGCTGCAAATATATAATAATTTTTTATATATCGCACACGATACAATAAAAATGTGTAAAAATTTTTTAATTGATGGAGACGCCGCAATGTGGTTCATCTGCCGATCTTATACGTCTAGCGACGTATTTCCCGACGTTATCAAAGCAGACCAGTTGGCAAATGGTTGAATACCTTGGCTCGTCTAATTTGGATTATTTATCTTTCTTCCACGTCACAGATTTGCATCTCGAAAAAGCATTGTTTACAATCCATCTCGTACAGAAAGGAATAGACAAAACCATCAGCACGACAGCAATCGTTACCTTTATTTTTTTACCCACGTCGCAATTGTCTTATTTTTTTATAATTATTTGCAAAAATATGAATATGACACTGTAAATCAAAATGTTTTTATCTGAGACGTCGCAATGCGGCGTCTCTTCTGTTTGTTTGTGGTTAAATCTCTATTTTGTAGATTGGCGCATAAATTATCATCACTAAAGGTTCTCAATTTCTTCTAAAGAAAGTTTTGTCATTTTGACAATTAATGCCAAATCCAGACCTTCTTTTTTCATATCAGTTGCAATTTGGATGGCTTTGTCATGTTCACCACGAACATATCCGATCTCCTCCATATCAACCTCATCCTCCAACAGTTTCATGCTGGCCTCGTAAACGTCTCTCTCCTCATCGGTGAGTGCGGCCACTTTTGCCTTCTCCAGCAGACGCAGCAATCCCTCGTCTGCTCGCTCATATACTGATTTGTGTATCTTGTCCATATCTCCTAGGTTTTTGAAGAAGTTAATCCAGATGTCTTTCGTTGTGATGTTTTCGGCATCAAACTTGAATTTCGGCAAATTTATGAAATATTTTCGATGTCTGTCCCAAAATATCTCGCCGGTTTTCACATTACATTCCGCTGTGCATGTTATCGCATCGTTTAGCCCTGTCAGTCCGTCTCCCATAATGAAGATGCCAATGATTCTGGCGATGTCGCTTTTCATTTTGCCCCATTCTATTCCACGCTCTATCTTTTTACGCATGAGATTGAAAATGTAGAAATTGGCACGTGTTTTGAAAAACTTCTGGTAAGAGTTCTGCATCTCTATCAGGATCGTGTCGCCAGTCTCTGTGGAGCAATGGAGGTCGAACGTCACGCCTCGCTGATTAATTGTGTCTCGTGGCATCTCCACGTTTTCAAATGTCACACTTGTGATTTTCTCCACGTCTCCCTCTAAGAGAGCATTCAAAAATGATTTCATGATAATCGGGTCTGACATGCAGTATTTGAACCCGAAATCACATCGTAAGTCGATGTATTTTCCCATATTAATTTTGTTTTTATTTGTACTGTTTTGTGCAATCTGTTAGACCAAACAAAACATTTTCGGATGCAAAGATATAAAAAAATCAAAACCTGACATCGTAATTTTAACTTCATTTTTGGTGATAGTAAGTTTCTTTAGATGTAAAGAATATCTTCTCTTGTCTCCTCACCGTTCTCTTATCTCTTTAGTGATTTCCATGTATTCGCGTCTCCCTTCTATATATTCGGCATACAATTTTTCCGCATCCTTTCCTTTTAGAATACGGCATTTTCCGCAGGACGGACAATGGTTGAGACATTGCCATTGCTCTTGGACAAACGCAAGTCGTTCTTCACGGGTAGAGTTGGTGATGCCTGGGATTTTCGTCATGCCAATAAAAGTTTAATCGTGATAATCTTCGTCTTTCCATTCAAACTTGATTGTCTCGGGAACGTAGAACTTGTCTATTTTATAATCTATATTCGCTTTGTGTGCTTGGCTGAGCTGATATTTGCGGTGGATTCTATATGTTTTGCCATCTTTGATGAAATACGCACCTGTCTGATGAAAACGGAATGGAACGTCTGCTTTTACGCATTGCTCACGAATGTTTAGAATCCAATCATAATCACACGGCCTTGCCTCCACTCCCGATTCTCCACTGACTGCGACTTCCTCGATCGTGTCGTCGAGATATGCGGATAAGTCGACGGGACCGATGATCGGTGCCACCATGATGCTCTTGTGTTTGATGGGCAGGGATTTGAATATGGGAAGACGGTAGTCTGCCATCTGTTGGTTTTCGACGGTGCAGCCGACCAGCACATTGTCATAGCCGTCGCCCCAATCGTCTGGCACGCAATCCATGAACCGGTCAATGCGTTTGGTGAAGAAATAGAACCAGAGGTCGTTTCTTGTTTTCATCATCTGCCAGCATTCTCCTCTCCATTCGTCGGCATCCTTGATCAGAAAGTCGGATGTGAAACAGGTGAACACGACTTTGCCGCTCTCTATTTTCCACGACTTGTCTCGTCTGCGTTTGATAGGCAGGTTGAAGTTTCCGGTCTTGCGGCACTCGCTGCTAGAGACTTCACTACCATACATCTCATCCTGTCTGTAGACGTAGCAATATTTACAGCCGGCACTGATTTTGGTGCATCCGTGCCACGGGTTCCAGTCGGCGTATATATTCCAGTTTTCTGCCATAGGAAAGAAGTGTTTTCTTTTATGGTTCAGCTTCCACTAGTTTGCAAAGTTTATCTTCCCGTATTATTTTGGGGAGGGCTTTGCCTGCAAGTATAAGTATCTTTTTATTATTACGGTAGATGTGCAGTTGACGTGATCGAACGACTGCGGTCAGCCCCTCGTCGCCCTGCATAGCTTCCCAAATATGATGATATTCCCCTGTCGGCTCAAACAGTTTTGCCTGGAGGTGGGAACACATGTTGGTAGTGTCGATCGTCAACATGGTTATAAACGAGTTATTTCCGTGAATCTGTTGAACGTTTTGCCGTCTCTTGTGACATTCTCAAAGAACATTTTTTCTGGTCTCACCCAATAAGCCTGATCTCCGTAGAGGGCCTGGTAGACGACCATTCTTTCCTGAGTCTCGGAGTCGAAAGCTGTTCTTACAAATCTGTATTTGCCCCCTTTGAAATGTTGGAAGAAACGCTCTTCTGGTTTCTTGAACGTCATCAGCATCTTTTCTATGAGTGGCACATACCAAGTCTTGACCTCGTTTGCAGTAGGGGTGTGGGCACCTGGGAAATGGAATGTTTTGTTGTAATATTTCAGGAATAAAGGTTCAAAGTGAGCCAAAGTGTCCTGCTCTCCGAATATTCCCCATATTTTGTCTGTGTAATAGGGAGTGGTGCAGCTGAATTGCGTCTTCTCAACGTCCTCGAACTCTTTTATCAGTGTCTCGTCTATGACGAAATCCTGATTCCCGTCGGCACGTGGGCTTTTATATTGATGATTGCCAATTCTTTCTTTCAAAAAATCGGTCATCTTGAAGTGCGGATTGCCGAGCAATGCTGGAGTCCCGACCATTGGGGCGAGTATCTGTGCATAGAAAGAACCACAACTGTTGCCAACAATCAGGTCGGGATTCTCTTTGTCGCATATCTTATGTATGAATTCCAAAGCCTCTTTTGGGTGCATTGGCAGGTCGGGAGTAAGCACACGGACTTTCCCCCAGAATGCCTCTTTCAATGTGTTTGCCGGCTCACAACTTCCGCTGGCAAAAAATCCGTGTAAGAAAAGAATTGTCTTCATCCTTTTTCAAATTTGTTTTCAAGTATGAATGTATGTCAAAAATACGCTATTTTCTCAACTTGATAAAGAAATTGATGAATTTTGTGAATTTATGAAAAATATGTTTTTTGTTTAATTCCATTCTTTGCGATTCTTAATTTTTATATCTTTGAATTGTCGATCAAAATTATTTGATATTGACGGCGGACAACAAACCAACGGAGTATGATTTTACTGATAACAGGAGCGTCTCATACGGGAAAAACACTTTTGTCTCAGCGACTGCTTGAAAAATATGGGTTTCCTTATCTCTCCATAGATCATCTGAAGATGGGGCTGATTCGTAGTGGATACACAAGCCTCACCCCTGAAGATGACGAGCAGCTTACCACGTATCTTTGGCCTATTGTCCGTGAAATGGTGAAGACTGCGATTGAGAACGGGCAACACTTGATTGTTGAGGGTTGTTATATTCCGTCCGATTGGCGGAAAGACTTCAGTGAGGAGTATTTGGAGAAGATTCGGCTGATATGTCTTGCCATGGCAGATGAATATATAGATGCTCATTTCGACAAGATCATTTCGTATGCGTCAACTATAGAATCCCGTTTGGATGACAGCTGTAGCACCGTCGATTCCGTAAAGAAAGACAATGCGGAATTTATCAGACAATTTGCCGGAAGCGATGATGAATTTGTTTTGATTGAAGATGATTATGAGATGGTGATCGACGGAATTGTGGAGAAATGCGGAGAGATGATTAATTGTAAACTTAATAAAGATGATGTCACAATCTGCGGAAGATCAAATTGAATGCCTTTTGGAAAAATCATTTTGGGTGGTCGACTTTCTGCCGGAGCAAGTTTCAGCTGAACGTTCCAAGCAATATTTTGCGGCTGAGGATTTCTGCTGTAATAGTCAGTATGTTAATCAATTGTATCAAAAATTTGCATATCTGGTTATAAAACTCAGCTGTTATTTCGACATCGACGGCAATCCATCTCCCAAGATTATTTTTGAGAGTGTGAATGGCTGTACGACGAGGGGGTATGTGAATTTTCTTTTTGCAGACGAAGATGTTCTCGTCACTTTGAACGGAGGTGATTTATATATGACTGTTTATAATCCAAACGAAAAGTTTTTGCAATTGTTGCGGAGCCTTGTAGCGTCGGAAGGACTTTTTTTAAGAAAATCATAAGGGCTGGTATTAAACCTGTCCGAAAATAAATAACGTGAATTCGACGAATTAAAAAGAAGGAGAAAAAGAGATAGTTGGAATGTCATAAATGAGGATTCCAAAGGGCGGAACGCCCTTCCCCCTGTTAAAGTGCGAGCCGTAGGCGAGCACATATAAAAAACACAGAGGAAAGATGTTGCCAGAGAAAGTCTACGACTTTTTATGAGAAAAAGAGACGGAGAATCAGTCGTAAACTAGGATACAACCAAAACAATAAAACGAAAACACGTAGGAGCAGGCATCAAACTTGCTCGATAATGACGAAAAATCATTAAGATTATATTTATGGATCGTAGTTCACAAATTATTCGCACCAGTTGGATAGGCATTGTCGCCAACGTGCTTTTAGCGGCATTCAAGGCCGGAGTAGGTATAATATCAAACAGTGTGGCAATCGTGATGGATGCAGTCAACAACCTCAGTGACGCACTGTCGAGTGTGATCACCATCGTCGGCACCAAGCTATCACAACGTCCTGCCGACCGCAAACATCCATTCGGATTTGGCCGCATCGAGTATTTCAGTGCCATCATCATTGCCGTCATCGTGCTTTCTGCTGGCATCACATCATTGATAGAATCAGTCAAGAAAATATTCGACCCCACAGAACCGAGCTATACGAAAGTGACATTGATAGTCATCGTTGTGGCTATTGTGGTGAAGCTTGTGCTTGGATACTATGTCAAAAGGAAAGGGGAGCAATTGAACAGTGATGCCCTGATAGCATCCGGTTCTGACGCGCTGTTTGACGCCGTCATCACTTTGGCGACACTTATTTCAGCGGGAGTGATGTTGATGTGGAATGTGTCGCTCGACGGAATTTTAGGAGCGTTGATTTCCGTGGTAATCATTAAAGCGGGAATAGAGATGTTGGCCTCGCCAATCAATGAGTTGTTGGGCACGAGCATCTCGGCAGAGTTCGCAAGTCAGATAAAAGATGAGGTATCCGAGTTCGACGGAGTGCATGGCGTGTTCGACCTCATTCTCCATAACTACGGACCTGATGTGAAGATCGGATCATTGCACATCAATGTCTACGACACAATGTCGGCGCATGATATCCATGGGTTGACGCGAAAAATCTCCATGCAGATGTTTGAGCGACACGGAATCATCATGACTGTCGGAGTGTATGCCGTCGCCACGGGAGATAATAAGCAGGCCGAGCTGCAGAAAGAGGTGTTGCATATCATCGCGTCGCATAAAGAGATAATCCAGGTGCACGGACTTTATTATTCAGAGGCAGACAACATGTTCTCCGTTGATATCATCCCAGACGAATCAGTTAAGGATGACGCTGGAATAAGCCTACAACTTGCCGAAGAGATACAGCCATTGGTGCCAGGAGTGAACGTGTTTGTTGTGGTGGATCATAATTATAGTGAATAGAGACAATGACAGTTATTCGAGAAATCCGTTCAGAAGAGATACCGGTGTTGGACGACTTCTTGTATGAAGCCATTTTCATTCCTAAGGGAGTGGAGCCGCCTCCACGTTCCATCATCGAACAAGAAGATCTGCAGGTGTATGTGCGAGGATTTGGCGAATCCCCACACGATCATTGTTTGGTGGCGGAAGTAGACGGGAAGATAGCCGGAGCCGTATGGGTGAGAATCATGAACGATTATGGGCATGTCGACGATCAGACACCATCATTGGCAATCTCCCTTTATCCAGAGTATCGAGGACAAGGGATTGGCACACAACTGCTTGACCAGATGCTGGATATGCTTCATCGGAAAGGATATCCCCAAGTCTCCCTGTCGGTGCAAAAAGAAAACTATGCGCTCCGCATGTATCAGAAAGCAGGATTTGAGACGGTGGAGGAGAGAGGCGAAGAGGTTTTGATGGTTGTGAGGATGTGAAGAAAAATAGTGGCGATTTTGAGCATTGATGCAACATCCAAAAAAATGGTTATTTTACCGTAAAAACAGATACGTTATGAATGATTAACAATGTGTAACTTGCGGTCATTATGAGAAACGGTTTAATTTTAGCAGTGATGATGAGCGGAATGTTTGTCGCCTGCACGCAAAAAAATGTTGACAATCAGAAGATTGAGAGTGCGAACACAGCATTGGAACTGACTCAGACGTGGGATAAGACGTTCCCTTTGAGTGACAAAGTCGACCATAAGAAGGTGACGTTCCATAATCGTTATGGCATTGAGTTGGCTGCTGATATGTATATTCCAAAGAACGTTGGTGGCAAGTTGGCTGCGATTGCAGTCTCTGGTCCTTTTGGAGCATGTAAAGAGCAGTCGAGCGGACTATATGCCCAGCACATGGCTGAACGTGGTTTCCTAACCATAGCATTCGACCCATCGTTTACTGGAGAGAGTGGTGGAGAGCCACGCTATATGGCTTCCCCAGATATCAATACGGAAGATTTTCTTGCTGCTGTTGATTTTCTGTCTGTGCAGGACAATGTGGATCCAGAGCGAATAGGTATTATTGGAATCTGTGGATGGGGAGGCATGGCAGTGAATGCAGCTGCTATTGACCCACGTATCAAGGGCACCGTCGCTTCCACCATGTATGACATGACTAAAGTGAATATTGAGGGATATTTTGCAAGCGAGAATACCCCAGCGCAACGTATGGAAAAACGTAAAGCCATCGCGAAACAACGTGTCGAGGACTATAAGAACGGGAATTATAAGCGTGGAGGCGGAGTGCCAGATGTCTTGCCTGAAAATGCTCCTTGGTTTGTGAAGGATTATCATTCTTATTATAAGACAAGTCGTGGCTATCACAAACGTAGCGGAAACTCAAATGATGGATGGAATGTGACAGGTTGTCAGTCGTTCCTCAACCAACCTATTTTGGCGTTCGCATCCGAGATTGAGTCGCCAGTGTTGCTTATTCATGGAGAAAAGGCTCATAGTCGCTATTTCAGTGAATATGCTTTTGAAAAGATGACGGGCAAACATGTTGAAGGTGTCAGCGCTAAGGAGGGAAACAAAGAGCTCATGATTATTCCTGGAGCCTCCCACGTCGACCTATATGATGATGAGGCTGGTGTTGTCCCTTATGATAAAATAGAGGAATTTTTTAAGACAAATCTGAAATGAGATAGGAGCGTCTGTTGATGAGACGACGGAAAATGTCCTGAAAAGTTTGTGAATCCACAATTTTTCAGGACATTTTTATAGCTTCATACGTGTTTTTTGTGTCTGAATTTTAGAATCTTTCAGCCAATTTGACAATATCTTTAGGGTTGATGGCAAACTGTTCGTATCCGTCACGAGTCAGTGTCAATTGGGATAGCGCGATCTCCTTCATGCTGTTGGCTTGGCCGAAAAGTCGTAGCAGAGGATAGAATGGGAGGAACAGATATTGCATCGTCTGAATATGTTTCTGTCCTTTAGCCCATTTCATAATTGCTGGACGAAGGGCGAATGTGCGACGGAATCCTTTCTCCTGAATGTCGTGTTCGGTTTTGCTTTTGACTTTTTGCCAAAACTGGTTTCCTTTGTCAGTTGTGCCGGCTCCACTCAAGTAGATGAATGTCATTTGGTCCTTGTCGGGCATTATGTCGGCAAAATGTAGCGGAATCTCTTGTGAGATGCGTACATACACGTCTTTTGGAGTGCCAACTGAGGTTATGCCAGCGATGAAAAACACAGCGTCGTAGCCTTTGAAATGCTCGTCGTCGGTCGCCAACTGCATAAAGTCGGAGACTATATACTCTTCAAGTTTGGGATGTTCTATTCCTGTCGGCTTACGGCTGACAGACAGAACTTTGTCCACAGAGTCTATATTCAAAAGCTCAAGCAGTGTGCCTTCGCCCACATATCCCGTTGCTCCAGTCAGTATGATTTTCATCGTGTTATTTCAATTGTTTGCCATCAGCGAATGCGTTGCCAACAGTTTTTCCCAGCTGGATGTAAGTGTGGTGGACAGGATCGTATGTGATGAGGTCCATTTTCTCAACGTCGGGGTTGCCGTCGGCTGCAAGGTATTTCTCGTCGCATAGGATATTGACTATTTCGGCCACAAGGTTGTAGCCTTCTGGGCTTTCTCCAATTTTCTCTTTCACACGGCATTCGAGAGTCATAGGAAACTCGCCGAACACAGGGGCGTTCACGTTAGGAGCTTTAGAGATAGTCCAGCCGGTTTTCTCCATTTTGTCTGGAGTCTTTCTTCCGCTGACGATGCCCACGTAGTCGGCTGCTACCAGAGTCTTGGCAGTTGCGAATGTGACGGTGAAGTCAGCGTTTGTTGCCAGGTTGTCTGTAGTCTGGTGCGAGCCAAGCGAGATCATGATTTCGTGTGCGTCCCACTGTCCGCCCCAAGCGGCGTTCATTGCGTTGGGTTTGCCATTCTTGTCGTATGTGCCGATGATGAGCACAGGTTGTGGCAGAAGCCACGAGCTAGATTTGAAACTTTTCATAATTTTTATTTTTAATTCGTTTTAGCGAAAATATGAAAAAAACGTCGGAATCAGATGAAAAGATTGTAATTTTCTGTTTTGCTGACGATTTTGGCAATCTCCCTTTGTCTCCCAAGGTGGTGTTGTTTATTTTCCTCCCGTACTGTGAGTCTGGCAAACTCTTATGGCTTTACATTTATCACCTTTACATCAGTGCTGTCGATTATCCAAATCGCTTCATATCTGTTTGCTGACAGGATCTCCTGCGTCATCTCTTTTATTCCAAGCTCTTTTGCTGAAGGTGATTCAAAAGGTCCGATAAGAGTATCTGTCACTTCCTCATTTGCGACTGTATATCCAGATTCATACTTCGCAGCTTTTCCCCATCCGAAAGCATCTCTTGGAATGACATTGAAGATGGAATATTTAGGCTCATTGTTGTCGATACTGATGATTCTGACTATTTGAGGTTTGCCGGTTGTCTTTTTCAAAACATTCACTGCCAAATCTTTTCCTATCAATCCTGATTTGTATGTTTCATGCCAATGATGAATGTCGGAAATTAAAGTCGCTGTGATAAATGCGGAAAACATAATGATCTCTTTCTTTTTCAAGGTCTCTGCAGGAAAAAGATATCCGATAAGCAGACTTGCCATGCCGAGCCCTGCATACGAATGCATTACGCTTACAAGAGTCAACAGATGTGGTGCTCCAGCCAAGAAGAAAGAGATTATGAGAACGTACATCATCTTATCCTTCCTGTTCTTAATCATTTTTGTGCAGATGGCATATATGAACGGAATGGCTAACAGTAATGTGAGGATTGCCAATGGCAGACACCGTGTCGGAGAGTAGGCTACAGCTGCCATATCCATTGGAATCCACGAGGTGGAGTATTGGATAAGGTCTTTCACATGGTCTAATATGCTGTTGTCCATATACTCTGCATTTTGAACATTGTCGTGTGGTGTGAGCATGATTCGTGCTATTCCGTAACAAACGATTGCACCCAATGCCATAATTCCATCTTTGACGTGTTGTTGTGTGATGGCAAATTTTTTTTCATGTCCCCATTGTATGAATATTGGAATAAATGCGAACATGATGCCGTTTTCTTTTACAAATGTCGCAATAAGAAAACATACGATCCAAAGCCATTTCTTCTCTTTTTGGTAGAACCACAGAGCCATAAGTCCCCAAAATTGGGAATAGACTTGGTTGGCAGAGTCGATATCCAACACTGTGCCAAGCATAGCTGTCGATAGATAGAAGAACGTGGCGGCAAGTATATTTTTCTTTGTCAGCAGATACACCAAAATTGTGCTTCCGACATGTCCAAACAAGATCAGGATATGATTCAAAGCGGGGAACATCTTATAGTTCAATCCTAAAATATAGCCTATCGTCGCATCAAACGGACGCCAATAGCTTTTGTAAGGGAGCAATCCTTTATTGTCGAAAAAATCGCCGAAATATGGTGTGGTCAGATATGTCCAGTCGTCAAATGTGGGAAGAATAAGAAGCAATCCCCATAGGAATACAGGAATGCTGATCAGAAATAATAATTTTATTGATTTTGCCATATAAGATGTTGTCTCTATTGTTTATACCCAAAAACCATTGTCTGCGAATTCTATCATCTCTTTGTCGCCACGACTATCTCCATAAGCGAAAAGCGTGTAGACGTCGCGTTCGGGTTCCGTTTCTTTGAATCGGTTTACTTTTTCCTGTCCATAGCAGTTTAGAGTTGAGAATCTTCCCGTCAACATGCCTGTCGAATCTGTTTCTGCCTTTGTCCCTATCACGTCTTTCACTCCATATTTGTTGCAGAATGGAATAATCCATTCGTCGACGCTGGCACTCACAACATATACATCCGTCCCTTCGCTGATATGTTGTAGAAAAACTGCAAAGACCGCTGGATTTTTAATCTCTTCTATTTTCTCAGAAAATTGGTCACAGTAGCGTCGAAACTCATTATGATCCATTCCTTTGAAGAAAAAGGAAAACACCTTTTGTTTGCATTTCCAGTTGGGGTATAACCGAAGTTTCATCAGAACCAAGAGTGGAGCATACAGCAGAAATCCGAAGAAAAATTTCCATGCCCCACACGCATATTTGATGAATTCCACAAAAGTGTCCTTCGTGGTAAGTGTGCCATCAAAATCAAATACCGCCACTTTTCTCTTTTTCTCCATAGCCTATAGGTAGATTATAATGCCAAAAGATAAAAGCCAGCCAATGATGCATGTCTGGATAAAATGATCATGCAGAAGAATCTTTGTCGGGCTTCCACTATTCTCGTCGACAAATGTGATCTGGATATAACGTATTATTGCCGCTAACACGAAACCGGATGTGAGATATAGATTCTGACTTCCAAATCGTTCTGTCACTTCGGGAGAAAGTGTATACATGATATAGCTGACCAGAGTGACGCTTCCTACAATGCTGATAGCCGCGTTGAGAAAAGGGATATTGTAGGTGTCCACGTTCTTACGCGTTTTCTCTCCAGTCTCTTGGAAAAGCACCACATCGTCCCTCCTCTTGGCTAATGCGAGGAAGAGAGACAGAAGGAATGTCATCAGAATAATCCATTGAGAAAGCCATATTCCAGATGCGAAGCCTCCAGCCAAAACACGAAGGACGAAACCTATGGCTATGATGAATATGTCTACTATAGCTTTGTTTTTCAGACCTATACAATATGCGATGTTCATAAAGAAATAGGTTAGGATTATGATGCCCAGAATGGATTTGTTGTCTCCTAAGGAAAAGTCACCAATGATGATTGATATGGCGGAAACAGTGGCACATATAATCATGATGATATATGCGGTCTGTTTGCTGATCTTGCCGCTAGCAATTGGTCGTTCTCTTTTCTGGAGGTGGACTCTGTCTGACTCAACATCGAAAATGTCGTTCAAACAATAGATGCTGCTCGCAATGGCACAAAAAGCCACAAATACTACGATTGTAGGCAGCAAGTATTCGATTTCAAACAGATGTTTATCGAAGAATATAGGAAGAAAAACGAAAAGGTTTTTCACCCATTGTTGAGGACGGACAATCTTGAGTGCTTCTTTCAGCATTTTTGAAATGTTTTTTATGGGTCTCCTTAGTTTGACGCTGCAATGATAATTGCAGTCGTTTCCATTAATGTAAAGGTAGACATAAATATTAAATGGACAAACGTTAATGTGTAAAAATTGTGTTGTGTCGGACTATTTTTGACTTATATTCAAATTGATGATTCTGTTTTTCTTTCTGTAAATTTATATCCCAGCCAATGGGCGAACGCAAGATTTGCCACCATCGCCACTATGCCGACCGCTCCATACGTAAGCAATTCCGTCGCACTGAAAATTTCACAGACATTCTGCATCCCGATGTAGGAGTAGGGGAGCGTTAAGACGCTCGTGATGAGCCCTGGCACATATCCTCTCATTATTATCCCTTGTCCGACGTGGATTAGAAGATGTATGGAGAAAGCCATGAACATTATCGCCCATGCTTCTGTGGCGAATGGAATGTCTGCGAATATGCATGTTGTGGCGATTAAAATAAGAGCCAGTTCCTCCAGCACCGCTATTGTAAATGCCTTTGTGCTCAATCCCGACAAATGTTCCACCATTGGTTTGGCGAATGGGAATCTATGGGCCAGCGTCTCCTTATGAGTCTGCATCCATTTATGCTGCGTTGCGATCTCCTCGCCGTCATGGATGATGAAAGCGAGCGGAAAGAGCAGAATTATGTATATGGATATGGCGGACATCAGACGGGAGTTTATTTCTTGTTCCACCTTTTCAACACTTGAGCCGCGATACTTCCGGAGAAGTTATGCCATACAGAGAATATTGCTCCAGGCACAGCCGCCAGCGGAAAGATGGCGAAATGAGTTGTGGCAAGCGACGTGGCGAGTCCGGAATTCTGCATCCCCACTTCAATACTTATGGAAGTTCGTTTTTCAGGAGGCAACCCCATCAACATGCTGGCGACGTAGCCGAGAGATAATCCAAGCAGGTTGTGAAGAATCACCGCCACAGCCACAAGCAGACTGCATTCCATTATGTTTTGAGCATTGTGTGATACTATGATTCCGATTATTGCAGCGATGGCAAGAGTTGAAAACATAGGCATATATGGAGTCACTTTCTGTGTGAGATTCTGGAAATAATGGTTTACGGCGAGACCCACTACGATAGGCAGGATCACCACCTGTACGATGCTTATGAACATGCCAAAGACATCCACGTCCACCGTCTCCCCAGCAAGGAGAAGGACGAGAGCTGGAGTGGCAAAAGGAGCGAGAAGGGTAGATACACCAGTCATGGCGACGCTGAGAGCAACGTCTCCTTTAGCAAGATAGCAAATCACATTGCTTGCTGTCCCACCGGGGCAACATCCCACAAGAATCACGCCAAGTGCGAGCTCAGGAGAAAGGTTAAGAAGACTGCATAGCATCCACGCCACAAAAGGCATGATGATGAATTGTGCCAGTTCGCCAATCACGATTTCCTTCGGATGCATCAGCACAGGTTTGAAATCCGACGGTTTAAGAGTCAGTCCCATACCGAACATTACCACGCCAAGCATAGGAGTGATGGCACCAGTGCCAATCCATAAGAAAGAAGACGGTGCAAAAAGAGCGACCGCCGTCACAGCCACTACAATGAGAGTGATATGGGAAGCAATCCAAGAAGCTATTTTGTAGTCCATAATAATTCGCAAATAAAGTTCACTGCAAAGATACTCATTTTGTTTCAAAACAGTTAGAAAATTTGGCATCTAAGAGATCACCGCGTCTGTAAGACGCTATCTCAGTAGCCCCGTACATACACAGCGCAGCGGAGGATGTGCGGGGGCGGGGCAAAGGGAGAGAGATCACCGCGTCTGTAAGACGCTATTTCAGTAACCCCGTACATACGCAGCGCAGCGGAGAATGTGCGGGGTAGGAGAGTGCGATAGTCGTGATGAGAGCGAGCCTGTGCGTCTGGAAGACGCTACTTGGTTGTGTTGTAGTAAGTTCCTCTACTTTCCTATGAGAAATTACTGTCTGTAAATATAATCGGTTGATAATCAGTGTAAATACCTTTGTCTTAGGGCGACTAAAGAGACTCCGAGGGACGGTGGGGAAACGTAAAATAGGTAAAAATCTGTAAATATGGCTGCCGTCAAAAAAAGAAAATGCAAACATCTGCAAAAACGATTTTCCAGTTTTTTGCATATTCACATTCGTTTACGCGGATTTTTGTAGATTCTTGCAATTCGCTGAGAAGCGAGTTGCAAATGAATTTTGTTGCGTCCTTTAATGATGCTCATCATCATTTCTAACCCTTTTTGAGAATCACATTTGATGACAAGGTTTCATCGTCGGCAGATAAAAGGTCTAGTTTAGGTTATGTATATTTAATATGGGGATAAACTAAACTGCACCATATTCAATTAAACCGAGCTATCCATCTCTCTTTTTTGGACGGCAAATATAATTATATCCTCAGAATCTTTCGTGTGCGTATGTATAATAAGGTCTGCCGTATCTGCTTTCGTGAGACGATGAAATTAGGTTGCAAAGGTAACTATTGTTCCTTCATCTACCCAAGGTGATCCATTGGTATGGCTCAAAATCTCCACACCATACGGGTTGTATTTGGAGCCATAACCTTGTGCTGATGGTCACAACACCTTGTAAAGCAACATAATTTCTAATCACTCCCGAAAGTAGAGAAATCTACAGTAGGGAAATGAAAATATCGAGATTATGGCAAATCAAGCAACATTATCAAATTTAGATAATGTTTCGAAGTTTGTCATAGAGATAATACCATGTGAATTGTAGTTGCCGTATGGCCTGAATGACCAAGGCGAGAAGGAAGTTTCACAAAACCATGACGGGCATACATCTTCACTGCATCGGCAAACTCCGGGAAAGACTCAATGTAGAGATGTGTATAGCCTGCTTTCCGTGCTTCATTGATGACCAGTGAGAAAAGTTTTGAGCCATACCCCTTCCCACGAACTTTCGGGGAAAGATAGAATTTTACCAGTTCTACATATCCTTCAGGCAAGCCTTCTGTTGGATAGAAACCACAGCCCCCCATCACCTCACTATCTTCGTTGATGACCCAATATCCGGCATTCACACCCTGCAAGGATTCCCATATATGCCATGTGCGGGAATCATCATAGACGGTGTTCACCAATGGTGCTCCATATTCCTCGAACACAGAACGTATCACACGGGCAAGCGGCTTCTGATCTTCCTGTTCTATCGGTCTGATGGTCGCTGTTTTATTCTCCAGACACAGTTCCATCAGAATGTCGCAACGTTCGTAGGCATTATTCTTCAGCGGTATCTCCTTGAATCCCAATTTGCGATAAAGAGCAATGGAGGCTTCCAAGCGGGTGTTGCCTTCGAGAAAGATTCGTTTTACATCATGACTGCGGGCATAGTCTAATAATGCCTCGCCCAGTTGGCGACCGATGCCTTTTCCCTGTGCATCTGGAGAGACTGCCATCTTTGCCAGCTCGTGACAGTCAGATTCAGGATGCGGTTTCAGCGCACAGCAACCCACAACCTGTCTGCTTTCGTCTATAGCCAGAAATATCTGCCCACCATGTCCGATGATGTTGTCATCGATATGTGCAAATGTGTCAAGATCAGACTGCTCCAGTCTGAACCAGGTCTCTATCCACTGCTTGTTCAGTTGGATAAAGTCCTGCTTGTATTGCGGCTCGTATGTGACAATTCGTATCATTAATTGCAAAAGTACACCTTTCTTAGCATTTGGCAATACCATAACAATGGTATTTACTTATTCCTTCTCACCGTGATCGGCCAGCATAGACTCCAGATAAAAGGCCTTGGCTATGACAATTTCGGAGGAAGGAGACACGCTATCGGTGAACCAACGGCAAAGAAGTCCCAGTATATAAGGACGAGTTTTTCATCATTTAGACTTATAGGAGTCCATTTCCGCTTCTGGAATTTGGACTTCTTTCTTTTTTACTGAAACACCTCTTATAGCCCGAAAACGCTGTGCATTCGCATATAAATTCGGCAACAAATGAGATTCATTGCCGAATTTATATGCCATACCAAAACTACTAGATTGTTCTGTTAATATCTTCTGTGAATGCTATTAAACTCTTGACTCCTTGTAAAGACGGCTGTGGGTAGTCTCGGTTAAAGCGGACGAGAGTAGCATCTGGAAAATGAGTCGCCATCTGCTCGAAGGGGAAGCGGATGATGACGGGAGTGTTGAAGCCCACACCGAACTCCAGAAGCAGGAGCCGCTTGTCGGATGCCGTGCGCACGAAGTCGCTGTATCGTTGGGCTTGACGGTGCCAGTGTTCATCCTCCACAAAAGTATCGTCACAGCGGAGATTCATGCTGACGGGCTGGCCGTCGGGTGTGTGTGGAATCAGTTCCGTGGGTATGCGGCAGTTGTGGATGGCTGGCAAAGCACGTTCCACCCATTCCCGATTGTGATACAGTTCCTTGGGCGCACCCGATGCAGGCTGGAAATAGCAGTAGTCACCCTGAGTGGCAAAGATGCGATCGGTGTCAAATCCCGCCATCTCGAACTGACCGTCAACATTGGTGGTGATGACGAAGTAGTCTTTCCCGTCCACCATCTTCAGCAACTTCTTGTATAGCGGCAATGCTCCCGTGCGATAGCGGCTGAACCAGATGTGCTTCGCCCACATAGCCCAGCGTTCCTCATCGGTCTCGAAGGGATAGAACCCTGCACTGTAGAGGTCGGTGATGCCGTAGCGGTCTGTCCACTCTCGGAACTCCCTACGGAAGTCCTCACCGGCATAGTCGATGCCAGCGGCAGTGGTCAGTCCGGCTCCTGCCCCAATCAGCACGTAGTCGGCTTTGGCAATCTGCTCGCTGAGCCATTCTTTACGCTCCGAGAAGCTGCTGGTAGATGTCACGGTCTTTGTCGAGGAAAACATTGAATACAATCGTTTTAAGTGCATGTCGTGGATATGATTTGACGGTCTC
>Ga0310691_10002520_pt1 | contig 24096 bp, 6 predicted proteins | sample 176DNAGHGlowgp2_FD_203887 | JGI IMG/M metagenome (GOLD analysis project Ga0310691, IMG submission 203887) | Sheep rumen microbial communities from Palmerston North, Manawatu-Wanganui, New Zealand - 1766 DNA GHGlow gp2 (v2) (version 2) | ecosystem: Host-associated > Mammals > Digestive system >...
ACGGCTGGATTGACAAGGGCTATGTGTACGTCACTCCTGAAGGGGGCTCGAGGGAGACGCTGCTCCACTACTACACGAAAGAGAAGAGCGGCAGCAAGCCCACGGCCTATCTTACGCGACAGGTCGATGGTCAGATGACGCTGCACCGCGACCAGGGCTACAGTGACGTGAACGTGATGACAACGGAGACGAGCGCCGAGATTCCCAACGTGCCGGGTAAGGAATATTTCAAGCTGTACCTTACGTGGACGGTGCCCGACTACCTTCGCGGCAAGAAAATTACCATCAGCTGGTCTGTACACAAGAAGGGCAACGGCCCCGCCGGTCCTGCCGGCGAGAGCAACACCGACATTAGCATCAATCCCCAGAGCTTAACCTTCACAGCCGTGCCCGACCTGATTGTTCCGACGCTGATGGAGCCTGTGCTGGGCTACGATGCTGCCCATGCCGGACAGCTGATGCTGATTTACACCATGGCGACAAGCAATATCAAGAGCATGACGGCCTATTATCAGGAGGTGAATGGACGCGAAGTCATGTCACGGTCGATGACGGTCAAGCCCGAACAGTCCGGATTCATCTACCTCGATGCCACCAAGTGCTACCGCAACTTCTACCTCAAGGCCGTCTATGAGGATACCAACAACAAGCTGCGCCTCTCACAGTCGGAGCCACAGACGCTGCCAACACTGCACATGCCGTCGAACCTCAGCGCATCGCTGCAAAACGACGGCAAGGTGAAGTTGACGTGGCAGACATCAAACATAAAGTGGGCTGAGATTTCACCTTCCGACATGTGGGACATTCAGCGCAACACCACAGGAGCGCTGAACGCCACCGCTGAGTGGAAGACGGTGGGCAGTGTGTCATTCCTGGATACCGACACCCTCTACACCTTTGTCGACGAGACGTTGATGAGTTCCTACACGGGTCAACCCGTGCACTACCGCTTGCGCCGCTCCACCACTGCGATGTGGGACTGGAAGACTGGCACGTACACCATGACGTCGCTGCCCTACACCCTCAGTCTGCCAGGCGTGGTCACCGCCACTGCAAAGCGCGGCACGTGGGTGGAAGACATGCATACGGCGAATCTCACCTTCGATTTAGGCAGCAGCCAATACGACTCGAAAGGGAACTTCGTCCTGCGCAGTGCTGCTGACTGGGAGGCCTTGGCCGACTTGCTCAAAGGCGGAAAGACTGTTCCCAACGTGATTATGGCCAATGACATCGAGCTGCCCAAGGGCCACTCTATGCTTGGCACCAGTACCAGTCGCCCCTTCAACGGCACCTTCGACGGCAACGGCCACACGCTGACCGTCAACCTGGACAGCCTCGACGAGGATTATGTGGCCCCCTTCAGATATGTAGACAGCAAGGCAACCACCATACGCAACCTGCATGTGGCGGGTAAGATCAATTCAAAGAAGCGGTATATTGGTGGTATCGTGGGCTATAGCGGCTCTTCACTGACCATCGAGAACTGCCGCGTGTCGGCAACCATCCGTAGCGATGTCAATGGCGATGCCAGCACGGGCGGATTTGTTGGCTTTAGTAAAAATGACCTCGAGATTAAAAACTGCCTCTTCGACGGTAAGCTCCTTGGCCCTGCTGCCTACAGCTTCGGCGGCTTCGTCGGCTGGAGCGATAAGTTCACTGTATTAGTGAACAGCTTGTTTGCCCCGTTGACTGTTGACATTGCTCCGTCGTATGAAGGCTGCAACACCTTCGTCCGTAGCAACGAATATTTCGATCAGATGGGCAACATCTGCTACACCACGTCCTTGGATGGCAGTGTCTATAACTATACTGACTGGTTGCTGATGCGCACCGAGGCTGACTGGGACCGCTTCTGCCAGCTGGTCAACGAGGGCAAGGAGGTGAAGGTGAAGATGCTGAACGACATCACCGTCAGCAAGGTGGCCGCCACGGACAAGAACAAGCCTTTCACAGGTTTCTTCGACGGCAACGGACACACCATAACGGTTAACTTAGACGGCAACAGCCTGGACGACAACGGCGCGTTTTGCGCTCCCATCCGCTTTGCCAAAGAGATGACTGTCCGCTTCCTCAACGTCAGGGGTGTCATCAAGAACGGTGGCATGCACACAGCAGGTATCATCGGTCAGACCGTGGGCGGTCTGAACTGGGTTGACAACTGCCACGTGTCGGCCATTATCAACCTGCGGAACGGTGCTACCCATGCCGGCGGCATCATGGGTCATGGGCGTGGCTCGCTGAACCGCATTCGCAATTGCCTCTTCGATGGCTCCATCACGGCTGCCGCGTTCTACACCAATAGTTTCGTCGGAGCTATCATGGGCTGGACCGACGGCGATATCTCATCATCAAACCTGGTGAACTGTTGCTTGGAGAACGGCTTTTACACCAACTTCAACCACGTAGGCATGAACTATTATAGTGCCAGCGGTGGCAAGGCTTTCGGTGGCTCTTACTGCTACAACACCCATGAATGGGGTGAATGTAACAAGGTGGGCACGCTGACGGCCCAGAAACTGTGCGATGAGATGGGTTTCAGCAACTGGAATCCTTTCGGTAACCTGGCCGTACCCAAGCAGTCGAATGAAACGGAAGAGATGGGCACTTACGTCTACGGCATGCAGCCCGAAGCGCTGCAGAAGACATTAGGCAGTGGCTGGGAGCTGAGTGGCAACACAGTGCTGCCGGTGATGAGCACTTCGGCCGAGGCCGAGCACGCCTCCACGGTGTGGGACCCGCGCGCACAGGTAGAGCTCACCATCGAGAAGAGCGTGAACGGCAAAGTGCGTTATACCGAGCAGCGAATACTCACCGACGAGGAGCTGCAGAAACGGCAGCTGACCATCCAGCTGTTGACGCCCTGCGTGGACCACGACTTCCGCTTCAAGGTGAAACAGGGAACATCGCCCTTGGTGCCGATGGACACCCTGGGCTTGGCCGTGAAGAAGGCCGAGACGGGTGAGTTGGCCCGCTATGAGTTCAACAGCAACGTCAAGGTGGACAGCCTCGTGGCCAATACCCAGCAGTCATCGGTGCTGCTGACGTGGCGCACCACGGGCACCGGCGACTTCTTCCGCATCACGCGGCGCGACAAGGCCACTGATGAGTTGAAAGTGCTGGAGGAGGCTTTCACCCAGACCAGCTACGTGGACCGCACACCGCAGCCCCAGCACGTCTACGTCTACACCGTCGAGGGCGTCAACCAGTGCGAGGGCGAACACGTCAGCACCGCCACAGCCGAGGGCAACTGTGAGCCCACCGGCATGGTGCGCGGCTACCTGCGCCTGACCGACGGCACGGCCCTGGCGGGCTACACCGTCACGGCCGAGCCCCAAGGCTCGACCAAGGGCGAGAAGAAAACCGCGGTCACTGATGCCACCGGATTCTACGAAATCAAGGGGCTGAAGTACACCGGCTCCGGCACCTACCGCATCACTGGCCAGACCAAGGACGGGGGATCGTTCACCACGTTCTATGCCAACTTCGACGATAACACCAACATGGTGACCAACGCCAACCTCGTCATGGAACAGTACTTCCTGCTTGCAGGACAAGTGATGTATGAGGGTACGAGCGTGCCTGTCATTGGCGCACAGTTTGAGCGCGATGGCGAGGTGGTGCACAACGGTTCAGGCAAGCCCATCATCAGCGACTCGCAAGGACGCTTCAGCATCAGCATGCCGAAAGGTGCGCACACGCTGCGCGTGGTCAAGGACGGCCACGTGTTCTACGAGGACGGCTACTTCAGCGACGAAGACACCAACGCCGAGCATGAGCACGACTGGCAGAAGAACATCTACGACTATGTGTTCTGGGACCAGACCCGCATCACGCTGCAAGGCCGTGTGGTAGGCGGTGACGTGCAGGGCCTGAAGCCCTTAGGCCAGCTGGCCTCGGTGAACAACCTGGGCGACTCGCTCACCATCGTCATGCAGCTCGAAGGCGACAACGCCTCCTACCTGGTGCGCGACCAGCTGAACGCCAGCATCACCGAGCGCCACCAGGACTACAACTTCGGTACGAACAGCCTCGACAGCTGTCACATGGACACCTACCGCCACCGTCTGGTCATCAAGCCCAACCCCAAGACGGGTGAGTACAATGTGCCCATGCTGCCGGTTAAATATAAGGTGACTGAGATTTATGCCGAGGGCTATCCCACGCTCTTCCAGGCTGGCAAGGTGGGCGAGACGCTCGACCTCTCGGCCTATAAGAACGGCGACGTGGCCACCTACAGCCGTATCTACCATGCTACGCCCACACTTGATGTCAAGCAGTTTAACATGACGGGCGAGAGCTACATGGGCATCAACAGCTATACGGACATTGACAACACGGGTAAGAACATGACCATCGAACTATGGAACAAGGACAGTGGCTACACCTTCGGCTATCCCGTGTTCATGGCTGGCAGCCCGGTCATCATGCTCCTCTCAGCTCAGGAATGTTACTATTATAATAATAATGTAAAGCAGCGCGAACCCGACGTGGTGCAGCTGCAGGGCGGCGAGGTGCGCATTAGCAATGCACTCATCGGTACCGACAACAGCTCCACCGTGAAGCTCGACTCGGTGGGTACGGGCATCTACAACTTCGTGCCACAGAACCTGACCTTTACCGAGGAGAACGACCAGGCCCTGAAGACGCTGACGATGACGCTGCTCTACGACAGCACATACTATGATGTGCTGCCCATGGACGGCAAGCCCATCCGCGGCTATGTCATGGCCTCGAAGGCCAAGTCGCAGGGTCGCCGCGTGGTGGCCGACGGCGGTACCATGCTCGTTGACATTCTGCGCGACCCGCCCGGAGCCTCGTCGAGTGCCTACATTGAGAGCGGCACGAAGCTGAACTATACCTTCTCGCAGAACGTCAAGGCCCAGGCCGGCGTCAAGCTCAGCTTCGGCACATCGAAGGGCATGACGAACATGTGGAACGGCATCTGGGCTGGCGTTGGCTCCGGCGAGACGCTGGGACAGAATTCAACGGTGAAGACGACCGACCATTTCGGCATCACGCTGGCCAGCACCTATTACAACAGCTGGCAGTATGGTTACACCTTTGAGACGACGGAGCGCATCAGCACCTCGTCGAGCGCCTTGAATGTCGGGCGCGACGCCGACGTGTTCATCGGCATGACGCAGAACGCCATCTTTGAGGACGGCATCGCCGTGCGCGCCATCAACGACTCCACCTACAAGATGCTCACCACCCGTGCCGGAGGCACCTTCACCGTCGACGGCGTGGACTTCAAGGTTCCTCAGGGCACCATGAAACTGCTGGCAACAGGAAAGAACAGCAAGGGTGAGAAGGTCTACTTGGTACGCGACGAGGTGTTGCGCTACTACACTGAGGTGAACAGTACCTTCGTCCACTCGCAGGCATACATCGAGAAGGAACTCATCCCTGAGCTCATCAACATTCGCAACACCATGATACTGCCCAAGGGCACCTCATTGGAGACAGCCAAGAAGGTGGCCGTGCAGAAGGGCGAACCGGTCTACGTCAGCAGCGTGGACGTCGACGATGAAAACTTTGGCGCCAAGAACTACTACACGCAGGTGAATCCTGACGATAGCAAGTATGCTGACCAGCTGGATGCGATGAACAACAAGATTTACACCTGGATTGAGTTCCTGGCCATCAACGAGCGTGAGAAGCTGGACGCCACCGACCTGGTGAAACGCTACGACATGGACGGCCGCACCAGCGTCACTTACAGCGAGTCGTTCGCTATCTCGGATGCGCAGACGCGCTATTGGCAGATTCCGCTCATCGGCAGCGGACTGAGTGGCCTCAGTTTCGGTGGGCACAACTTCTTCTCCGGCGGTACGTTAGACGGCTCAGCGCCTGCTACCGCTTATGGTGATAATGGAGAGGATGTCAATTCGAAGACCATGGACATCAACGTGTTTAACACTGGCTTCACCATGAAGCTGACGCCCATCGCCTCGCTTGACTATAACTACAACTACGGCAAGAGCGAGGGACAGTCGAAGAAGGCTGGTTTCACACTCTCACTCTCCAGCAAGTCCAACCTTGTTGTTGACGTGTATCGTACGCGTCTGAACAATGAGAAGCTGAAGACCACGGTTGACAGCCTGAAAAAGGTGGGCTACAAGGACGAGGACATCAACAAGCTGTTCTTCCAGGTGCCCACCGACAAGTACATAGAGTATGTGACGCGTGGCGGCAAACCTGGCACTGACTATGGTGTGGCGGGTTCGCTCAATGGCGTCTGCTCATACGTCGAGGGTACTCCGACGCAGTATCGCAGCTTTGTCTACCGCACACGTGGCGGCGCCACCAACCAGCCCTACGAGGATGAGCGCAAGACGAAGTACGTGGCACCAGGCGTGGTGCTCGACGAGAAAACCATCGAGATTGACCGCCTGCGCATCTGGGCCGACCAGGCCTCGGTGAGCAACGTTCCCTACGACGAGCCAGCACGCTTCACCGTCCACATGGCCAACGAGAGCGAGCTGCCCGCCCAGTGCACCGAGGTGTTCACCTACATGCTCTCCGACATCACCAACGCCAAGGGTGCCAAGATTACCGTTGACGGCAATCCCGTGGCGGGCGAGGGCCACAGCGTGTTCATCCCTGCCGGAAAGGTGGTGACCAAGCAGGTGGAGATTACCGCCGGCGCCGTGTTCGACTACGACAACATCTCCCTGCAGCTCTTCGACCCCAACGACAAGAAGCGCGTCTACTCGTGCGCACTCTCGGCACACTTCGTGCCCACGGCCGGACGAGTGAACATCTCGCTGCCCGGCGACAAGTGGGTGGTGAACACCGAGTCGCAGTACGACAGCGACAAGCAGCAGTACTACATGCCCGTACGCATTGACGGCTTCGACGTCAACTACCGCAACTTCGACCACATCGAGCTGCAGTACAAGCTCTCTACTCAGGGCGACAAGGAGTGGGTCAACGTGTGCAGCTACTACAAGGACTCAGTGCTCATGGCCAAGGCCACGGGCGAGTGCAAGTACATCGAGGACGACGGTCACATCATGGCTATCTTCTGGGGCGAGGCCGACCCCATCGAACAGCAGTACGACCTGCGTGCGGTGAACTACTGTCGCTACGGCAGCGGATTCCTCACACGCTCGTCGAACATCCTCACCGGCGTCAAGGACACACGCCGGCCAAAGCTCTTCGGAACGCCCAAGCCTGAGGACGGCATCCTCGACGTCGGCGACGACATCATGCTGCGCTTCTCCGAGCCCATCGCGGGCAACTATCTGCGCAACCTGAACAACTTCCAGGTGTTAGGACAGACCAACAAACGCAACATCCAGCTCTCAACCAGTCTGCATATCAATGCCGACGGTCGTGCCTCATCGCTCATCTCGCGTAACCTTGCTGCCAAGTCATTCACTGTCGACGTGATGCTCAACCCAGAGGACAATGGCAAGGAGATGATCTTCTTCAGACATGGTGAGGGCAATGAACAACTCCATCTGGGCCTCACCGCCACCAGACATCTGATGGCCAGCTTCACTAAACATGATACAGAGGGCACATACGACATAAGATGTACCAGTACCGAGCCCGTCACCTTCAACGGACTGCACGAGGTGGCCGTAGTGTTTGAATGTAACGTCGAAGCCAAGACCACGACGGTGACCTTCTACGACGGCACCGTCAACATTGGTAGCTTCGTCTATCAAGGGCTCTATCTTGGTAGCGGACACTACTACTTAGGTAACAGCGACGGTGACTACAACTGCTACGTGGGTGATATGCTTGAGTTCCGCCTGTGGAACCGTGCACTCACCGTCGGTGAGCTGGACGACTACAGACAGCACCGGCTGACGGGCTACGAGCTGGGGCTGCTCGACAACTTCCCCCTGAACGAGGGCACTGGCAACTACAGCTACAACCGCGTCGCCAGCGGTGCCGACCTGGCCATCAACCAAGGCTCATGGAAGGTGCCCGATGGCATCGGCATGAAGCTCGACGGACAGAAGGGCTTCCGCATCAAGCCTGACAAGTTCAATCGCTCGGACTATCACGACTATACCATCATGTTCTGGTTCCGCACTTCCGACAGCGATGGCACACTGCTCAGCAACGGTGCCGCAGAGAACGAGGCGGGTGCTGCCGACCACTTCAACTTTGGAGTCAAGAACGGCATGCTCAGCCTGAACATCGGTGGCAAAGACCTGTCTCCTTCGTTGACGGTCAACGACGGCGACTGGCACCATGTGGCACTCACCGTCAGCCGTTCAAGGAACGTCGGCAATCTCTATGTCGACAAGAAGCTGCTGAACACCTTTGCCGTTGACGGTCTCGGAGGCATCTTCGGCAACTACCTTGCCGCTGGCGCCACCTACACCGATGCCAACACCGTTGTAAGACCCATCAGCGGACACATCGACGAGATTGCGATGTACGAGATGGCACTCTCTGAGAACATCATCATGGCATCGTCAACGATGACGCCCACTGGTGAGGAACTCGGACTGATGGCCTACCTGAACTTCGCACAGAGCGAGAAGCAACTCAACAACCTGCAGCAGCTCGTGCCAACGGGCGTCAGCCTGCGTCGCTACCGCGACACCACCACGGGCGAGTGGACTACGCAGCGCGACACGCTGGTGGCGCCCGACGTCGTCAGCCGTCTGGCCGACAAGCAGTACTATGCACCCATGCGCGGCATTGCCACCCTTGAGAACATCAAGTACTCCTACGTGGCCAAGGACAACGAGATGTACATCACCCTCGACGTGCCCGAATTCGACGTGGAGAAGACCAACGTCATGGTGACGGTCAAGGACGTGGCCGACCTGAACGGAAATGTCATGGCATCGCCCGTGGCCATGGACATCTACGTCTATCGTAACCCCCTGCGCTGGGATGTCAAGCAGTGCAACATTGAGTCCTTCTACGGTTCGGAATGGAGCTTCAATGCCGTTGTGCGTAACCTGAGTGGCAAGCCCCGTCGCTTCACCATCGAGGGACTGCCTGTTTGGATTACGGCATCACAGTACAGCGGTACTGTAGAGGCACTCGGCGAGGTGAAAATTACCTTCGACGTCTCCCCCTATATCAACATCGGCGATTATGACGAGGTCGTCTATCTCGTTGGCGAGGATGGCATGACCGAGCCGTTGCCAGTGAAGATTAAGGTACGGGGCGAGAAACCCATGTGGACCGTCGGCGACGACCTGCTGCATACCAACATCTCCATGCACATCATCGGACAGGTCATCATTGGCAACTCAGTGCAGCATGACAAGGACGACATGCTGGCTGCCTTCGACGAGAATCATCGCCTGCTCGGTGTCACACATCTCAGCACTGACCCCATGGGCATTGACAACAGCGGACTGGCCTATCTCACCGTCTATAACGACAACTACGAGAACATCAAACTCTACTTCGAGTTCTTCGATGCCTCAACAGGAGTCATACACCGGTGCGCCGGAGTAAGCGAGAATAGTATCATCACCTTTGAAAGCGACAAGGTGGTGGGCACCACAACCACTCCGGCACAGTTCCTGACTAACAACGGCGTGGTGCAGGCCATACCGCTCAACAGGGGCTGGAACTGGGTGTCGTTCAACGTCACTCCCAGTGAGGTACCCATCAAGAAGATGTTCGACAGCGCAACAGAATGGGAGGCCGGCGACGGACTGGAGGTAGAGAAGAGCGATGGCAGCTTCTTCCTCATCTCCTATAAGGCAGTGGTCAATCCCAAGAACCCGAAGTCGATGAACTACTTCTGGGACTACGGCGACAGCATCATTGGCATCGACCCGACGAACATGTACCGCTTCTACTCCAACAGCTACAAGCAGGCCTTCGTCTACGGATTTGTCACCGGTGAGTCCATCGACGTCCACGAGGGTTGGAACCGCATCGGATACATCTCGGGCATCAATCTGCCCATCGGTACGGCCATGGCCGAATATGCCGACAAGGGTGCTGATGGCGACATCCTAAAGAGTCAGAGTGAGTTCGCCGTCTTGTCCATCGACAGCCAGGGCAACCGCACATGGAAGGGAACACTGAAATACATGCGCGTGGGCGAGGGATACATGCTGAAGCACAATGGGGCTGACAACATTGAGTTCAGTTATCCTGACTATCTGTCAGGCACACGCTACGGCAGTCGTGAGAAAGCCGGTGCACCACTCTTCGTCAACAGCAGCGGGTCCAGCATGACCGTGGTGGCCATGGCCGACGGCATTGACGTGATGCCCGGCGACAAGCTCACGGCCTATCGCGACGGCGAGCCTTGCGGCATCAGTGAGGCTGACGGTGACGGTCTGTTCTATCTGAATGTGGCCGATGCTGAGCAGCAGGGTGCTGACCCCGCCATCATGTTCACCTTGGAGCGTGACGGCGAGCTGCTGGCCACCACCGGAAGGAGCCAGATGATCTTCAGGGCCAACGACGCGCTTGGTACACCTGACCAACCCACGGCTATTAGCTTCGTGCAGAACGCACGCTTTGAGACTGGCACGTGGTATGACCTCGGCGGACGCAAGCTCGACCGCAAGCCCAAGGCTTCGGGTGTCTACATCTACAACAACGAGAAGGTGGTCATCAAGTAGTATTGCGGCTGACTGTTTGAACAACGAATTAAACGAATTAAACGATTTAAACGATTTAAACGATTTAAACGAATTAAACGAATTAAACGAATTAAACGAATAACACCATGTTAAAGACATTAAACAAAGTGCAGAACTATCTTCTCCCCTCCCTGCAAGGGAGGGGCTGGGGGGTGGGTCTTCTCCTTCCCTCCCTGCAAGGGAGGGGCTGGGGGGTGGGTCTTCTCCTTCTCCTCCTTCCCCTCTGTCTGACGTCCTGCGGCGACGACGATGACGACACCATACAGCAGCCCCCTGTGCCTGTCGTCACTGACGATACCCCCGAATACCTGCGTGAGGGTACCGACGTGCGGCCTACCACGTGGAGCGTTCCAGACTACACGCTGTATGAGCACACCATGTCCGTACAGGTGCAGCTGGGCGACACCCTCGCTGCCTACCAGGGCACCGGCGACATGATGTGCGCCACCATCGGTGGCGAGGTAAGGGCCGTCAGCACCTATCACGAGACGGGCGGACAGGCTTACTTCGAGTTGGTCATCGGTGGCGACAAGGTGGGGCGTCAGGTCAGCTTGAGCTACTACTGCGACCGCCTGCACCGCATCTATACCATCAGCAACTGGGCAACCTTCACTCCCAGCGCCGCTCCAACAGGCGACGATGGCATCTATCGCCCCATGTTCTCAGAACATGACTAAATCCATCTTATAGGAAATGAAACGCATCATTTGTTACATCATGGCCTTGGCCGCCATCACGGCGGTCAAGGCTCAAGACGAGACGGACCCAATAGTACAGGGGAATTGGACGGATTACACTACACAAATTCAAACGATTGATGGGGATAATAAGACCATGACCATCTACAGCGAGGGAGAGCTGGCCATGCTGGCCTATGGCCTGAACACATTTGGCTTTTACGCTGACTACACCGTCACCCTTGCTAATGACCTGGACCTCGGGAACCCTAATTTATACTGGATTCCCATTGGCACCACCTTGTATCCTTTCACTGGAACCTTCAACGGCGCTGGTCATACCATCTCTAACCTCAGGGTGCGTGTAGACGGCGCCGAGACTGGCAACGTGGCCGGACTCTTCGGACAAATAGGACAGGGTGGGGTAGTGCAGGATGTGAACATCCATCAGGTATCTGTGATGTTTGATAAACTTACAGATAATAGTGCCACCTGTGCTGTCGGTTCCATCGCGGGTTACAACAGCGGTACCATCGTGGGCTGTTCAAACACAGCGCTGGTCAGCGGAGACTGGCAGAACGCCAGTGTTGGTGGCATCGCGGGTGAGAATGGCAGCACAGGAGTCATTCAGAACTGCTATAACCTTGGTGAGGTATATGTAGAGAATTCAACGGCCAAGATTGGAGGCATCGTAGGCGAGAACAAGCACACGGTGCAGAACTGCTTCTTCAAGGCACCGTCCGGCCAAACAAAAACCAATGTCTACATCTGTGGCAACAGCGGCGACCCGGTCACCGGCTGCACGGTCACCAGCTGCTTCTATGTCGGTGGTGAGTATAACGATCTCAATCGCCCCACCGTATTTGAAAACTCCTCAATCAATACCATTACTGTCAGCGAGACTGCCCAGAGCGAGACTGCCCAGAACATCCTGCTCAATGACCGCATCATCTATGGCGACGGGGCATGGAACACGCTCTGCCTGCCCTTCGACATTCCCGAGGGTGCCTCAGGCCGCTCACCCATTGCAGGGGCTGAGGTGAAGCAGCTGAAGAGCAGCGCCTTCGCCAATGGTAAGCTGACACTCGATTTCGAGGACGTGACCAGCATTGTGGCCGGCCGGCCTTACATCGTCAAGTGGGCTGACACTAAAATTAGAAAATTGTCCAACCCCGTGTTCCTAAATGTCACAGTCAGTGCCGCCACCAGCAGTCAGACTGAGATGCTTCATTGGGTCGACTTCGTGGGCACCTATGACCCGATGATCTTTAAAGACGGCGACAACAAAGTCCTTTATCTCGGCGGCAACAACACCCTCTACTATCCGTCTGGTACGTTCACCATCAATGCCTTCCGTGCTTACTTCCAGTTAAAAGATGGCCTCATTGCCGGTGAACCCAATGGCTCAGTTGGCATCCGTTCTTTTGTCCTCAACTTCGATGGCGAGCTTGAGACGCAGGGCATCATCGCCCCAACCGCGTCGGCTTCTTCTGCTGACGCTTCTTGGACAACGCTTGGCGGTCAGCGTCTTACTGCAAAGCCCACTCGTCCGGGGCTTTACATTCAGCAGGGTCGGAAAGTGATAGTCAAGTAGCGTTTGCAGGCATCAGTGCTTGCAAACGCTATTCCTGGTTTTGCGGTGTTCTCTCACGGTCGAAGTCCTCGTAGGCATTGACGATGCGGGTCACCAGCCGGTGCCTGACAATGTCTTTCTGCGTCATGTTGACCACGCCGATGCCCTCTATGCCGGTGAGGATGTGCAGGGCCTCTATGAGTCCGCTCTTCTGCGAGTGCGGCAGGTCAATCTGCGATGTGTCGCCGGTGATAATCATCTTCGTGTTCCACCCCATGCGCGTCAGGAACATGCGTATCTGTGCCGGTGTGGTGTTCTGTGCCTCGTCCAGGATGACGACGGCGTCGCTCAGGGTGCGGCCGCGCATAAACGCCAGCGGAGCTATCTGTATGACGTGCTTCTCCATCATGTCCTGTAGTTTCACTGGTGGCAGCATGTCCTCCAACGAGTCGTAAAGCGGCTGCAGATAGGGGTCTATCTTGTCCTTCATGTCACCCGGCAGGAACCCCAGCTTCTCACCGGCTTCCACGGCGGGGCGCGACAGGATAATCTTCTTCGCGCTCTTGTCCTTTAGTGCCCTCACCGCCAGTGCTATGGACAGGTAGGTCTTGCCCGTTCCCGCCGGCCCTACGGCGAACACCATGTCGTTGTCGTTGAAGGCATCGATGAGGTGCTGCTGATTGACGGAGCGCGCCTTGATGGGCCGTCCGCTGACGCTGTAGCACACCACATCGTCGGGCACGTCGTCGTTGAGCCTTCGTCCGCGTGTGATGTCGAGGATGTCCTCCTCCTTCAGACCGTTGAATTTGATGACGTGTTGCCGCATGCGCTCCACGGCCTCCTCGAAGGCCGCCATCTGCTGTTCGTCGCCTAAGACACGCATCACGTTGTCGCGTGCCACTATGCGCAGCTTAGGGTACAGCGCCTTCAGCATCTGCAGGTGCGCGTTGCCCACCCCGTAGAATGTCACAGGGTCGATGTCCTCAAGGACGATGTGTTTCTCTGTCAATGTGTCAGTCTTTAGAAGTTAGAAAGATGATGTTTTCTCAAATCCTATGATTCTTCTTTGTTCACGTTGAATAGCAGTTCTTCCTTTTCCGGATTCTTGCTGATGTGGATGGTGCTGCCTACTTGCAGGTCTCCTTCAAGGATAAGCTCGCAGACACCATCCTCAACGTATGTCTGCAGGGCCCGCTTCAGGGGGCGCGCACCGAACTGTACGTCGTAGCCCTTGGTGGCCACGAACAGGCGGGCCTCGTCATCGAGCTCGATGGTGTAGCCCAGGTCGGCGATGCGCTTCACCAGCGGCTTCAGCTCCACGTTGACGATGCGCTTGATGGCCTCAAGGTCGAGCTGGTCGAAGGTGATGATTTCGTCCAGGCGGTTGAGGAACTCTGGCGAGAACTGCTTCGACAGCGCTTTCTGCACAATGCTGCGCGCGTGCTCGCGGTCCTGTTCGTTCATGGCCAGTCCAATGCTGCCAGCGGTGAATCCCACGCCGCGGCCGAAGTCCTTCAGTTGTCGGGTGCCGGCGTTGCTGGTCATGATGATGACTGTGTTGCGGAAGTCCACGAAGCGCCCGTTGCCATCGGTGAGCCGGCCCTCGTCGAGCACCTGCAGCAGCAGGTTGAAGACATTGCCGTGAGCCTTCTCTATCTCATCGAGCAGAACGATAGAGTAGGGCTTGCGGCGCACCCGCTCCGTCAGCTGTCCACCCTCCTCGTAGCCCACATAGCCCGGAGGCGCACCGATGAGTCGACTGACATTGAACGACTCAGTGTACTCCGACATGTCCACCCTGATGAGTGCGTCGGCCGACCCGAACATGAACTCCGCCAGCTTCTTGGCCAGATAGGTTTTGCCTACGCCAGTGGGCCCGAGGAACATGAAGGCGCCGATGGGATGGTTCGGGTCTTTCAGTCCCACACGGTTGCGCTGTATGGCGCGCACCATCTTGTCGATGGCCTGGTCCTGAGCTATGACGCTGTCCTTCAGCTCCTTTGCCATGCCCTTCAGACGTATGCCCTCGCTCTCAGCCATTCGCTGCACGGGCACACCGCTCATCATCGACACCACGTCGGCCACCTCTGCTTCGCCCACCGTCTGTCGGTCGTCGCTGTTGCCGTTGCGCCATTGCTCGGTGAGCACGGCCAGCTCAGCCTCCAATTCGGTCTGTCGGTCGCGGTAGCTGGCAGCCAGCTCGAAGTTCTGCCCGCGCACGGCGCTCTGCTTGCGTTCCTTCACGCGGTTCAGCTCTTTCTCCTTCTCGGTGATCTCGGGTGGTATGCTACCATTCTTTAGATGTACGCGCGAGCCTGTCTCATCCATGGCATCGATAGCCTTGTCTGGGAAGGCACGGTCAGCGATGTAGCGTTCTGTCAGTTTGACACACGCCTTGATGGCCTCTTCAGTGTATTCCACATGGTGGTGGCGCTCATAGCGGTCCTTGATGTTGTGCAGGATGGCCAGTGTCTCGTCGGCCGTGGCCGGCTCAACGATGACCTTCTGGAAACGGCGCTCCAGCGCCCCGTCCTTCTCTATCGAGTTGCGATATTCGTCGAGCGTGGTGGCTCCGATGCACTGTATGCTGCCTCGTGCCAGTGCCGGCTTCATGATGTTGGCCGCATCCATGGCGCCCGCTGAGCCGCCCGCCCCGATGATGGTGTGAATCTCGTCGATGAAGACGATAATCTCCGGGCTCTTCTCCAGCTCCTTCAGCAACGCCTTGATGCGCTCCTCAAACTGTCCGCGATACTTCGTCCCGGCCACGATGCCCGTCATGTCGAGGCTGACGATGCGTTTGTCGAAGAACATGGGCGAGCACTTGCGCTGTGCGATGAGCTGTGCCAGCCCCTCAACGATGGCGCTCTTGCCCACGCCAGGCTCGCCGATGAGGATGGGGTTGTTCTTCTTGCGCCGTCCCAGTATCTCGAGCACGCGCTGTATCTCGCGCTCGCGGCCCACGATGGGGTCCAGCTTGTCCTCGCGGGCAGCTGCCGTCAGGTCAGTCGAGAAGTTGTCGAGCACAGGGGTCTTGCTTTTCTGCTTCTGGGCCGTCTGTGTCTTGGAAGCGGGGGAACCGCTTCCCGCTGTGCTGTCGTTGGCGGCGTCTTCAAATTCCTCCTCGTCCTCATCGGGCAGGCTGATGCCATCCTCAACTTGAGAATTGAGATGCGAGGGTTGAGGATTGTTGCCTGATGTCGGGGATGACTGCTGCGAGCGCAGCAGCGCCAGGGTGTCGTCGTAGTTCATGTTGTTCTCTTCCAGTATTTGTTTGGCTCCGTTGTTCACTTGGTCATGCAGGATGGCCAGCAGCAGATGCTGCTCGTCCACGCGCTGCACACGCTGTATGCGTGCCTCCAGTACGGCGAGCTTCAGTATGTTCGAGGCACGCTCGTTGAGCACCAGCTCGTGTGTGTTGAAGGGCTGCAGTATGTCATCTTGTCGCACTTTAGCCTCCAGCTCGTACTTCAGCTGCGGAATGTTGAGCCGCAGGCGGTGGAAGACGTTGATGACGGGGCCGTCCTTTTCGCGTAGCAGACCCAGCAACAGGTGTTCTGGCCCAACGGAGCTTGAGGCCAGGCGTGCCGCTTCTTCGCGTGAAAAGGACAGTATCTCAGATACCTTTGGTGAAAACTGACTTGTCATCTGTTCTTCTATGCTTTACAATATAGTCAAAGCAAATGGCGTGCCAAAGTGCGGGGGATGTGACAATAAGTCGGAATGTCGCTTCAGCCACGGCCCCGGCGGGAAAACCGCCGGGCACAGGAGTGCGGGGGCTTTTGGCCCACGGGAAAACCGCCGGGCACAGGAGGGCGGCGGCTTTTTGGCCCACGGGAAAACCGCCGGGCACAGGAGTGCGGCGGCTTTTGGCCCACGGGAAAACCGCCGGGCACAGGAGAGCGACAGTTTTTTTACGCGTGCGCCTTCGCGTTTGCGCGTGCGTTTGTGCGCGTGCGCGCGCCTTGGTGAGACATTTTTGACGCCATGAGACAAAAACGAAAGAACATGAAATAAAATCGAAAGAGCTTTGACGAACAGAAAAGCCTTGCTTACAATTAGAAATGTCAGTGTAATGCAGAATGTGTAACTTTGCACCCATACTGAGCGACATGGCTTGAAATAAAAAATACACCGAAATAATATCAACAAATCTTAACAACGTATGAAAACCGAAAAGAAGATCTGGAGCCGAGGCAGACGCCTGATGGTGAAGGCGGCCTGCTGTGCACTCCTGGGGGCCAGCGGTGCCCTGCTGTCTTGTTCGCAGTACGACCTGGATGAGCGCGACCCCGAAGGGTGGGGCGCGAGCATCTACAGTTGGCTGGCTGAACGAGACAACTTCACCAACACGGTCCGCCTCATCGATGACCTTGGCTATCGTGAGGTGCTGGCCAAGACGGGTTCGAAGACGCTGTTCGTGGCTGACGATGCGGCCTACGAGCGCTTCTTCCAGAACAACACTTGGGGCGTGCGTAGCTATCGCGATCTCACCACGTCGCAGAAGAAACTGTTGCTCTATGGCAGCATGATGAACAACTCGCTGCAGCTGAACAGCTTGCCCAGCGTGCAGGGCAACCCGCCGCGCGAGGGTGAGAGCATGCGCCGTTTCGCCAGCAGCTCACCCTATGACTCCGTGACGGTGCTTCAGCCGTCGGAGATGCCTGACAACCCTTACTGGAAGCGGTTCAAGGAAAGTGGCACCCCCATGGTGTGCATGATGGACAACACCGAGAAGACGCTGCTGCAGTTCATTGAGAAGCTGTTGACGAACAAGCGCATCACCAACAGCGACTACGACTTCCTCTTCAACAACACCACCCACCGTGAGGCCGGCGATGCCAGCATCAACGGCGTTCAGGTGTCCAACCCCAACATCAAGTGCTCCAACGGTTTCATCCATCAGATGGCCGAGGTGGTCGTTCCCCTGCCCAACATGGCTGAGGTCATCAGGTTGAAGAGTAACGCCAGCGCTTTTAACCATCTGCTGGAGCGTTACTGCGCACCCTATCCCGACCTGCACCCCGACCGCGACGGTTCCATCACCATGCAGTACAACTTCCTTTATCCCGACCGCCGCGTGGATACCGTCTACCAGAAGCGTTTCTTCTCCCTGAAGTCGCAGGGCGGCGAGGCACTGAACAAGTCGCCTGAGAACGGTCCCGTCACCACGCTGAAGTTTGACCCTGAGTGGAACGCCTACTATGCCGGCGATGCCTCGACGGGCAACACCGCCATCCAGCGCGACATGGCCGTGATGATGGTGCCCAGCAATGCTGCCCTGGACGACTACTGGACCAACGGCGCCGGTAAAATCCTGCGCGACCAGTACGGCTCATGGGACAACGTGCCCGATGACGTCGTTGCCGAGCTGATTAACAATAACATGCTGAGCTCGTTTGTCATCTCTGTGCCCTCGAAGTTCAGCAGCATCCTCAACGACGCCAACGACCCTATGGGCGTTGACCGTGCCGACATCGACTCGGTGTGGCTGGCCTGCAATGGTGCCATCTATCTGACTAACAAGGTCTATTCGCCGACCTCGTTTGTCAGTGTGCTCTATCCGGCGCTGACCAACGAGTCGATGAAGATTATGTACTGGGCAGCCCAGAAGTGCCGCTACAACGTCTACCTGAACTCGCTGAACGCCCGCTATAGCCTGTTCATTCCAGACAACAACGCACTGCTGCAGTATGTCGACCCCTGCTCCTACGGCAAAGGCAAGACACAGTTGTTCCGTTTCCACTGGGACCCCACGAAGGTGTCGCAGCCTGACCGTCAGGCCGACGAGCGCGTGTGGGCCAGCGTGTGGAATTACGACCCCGTGACGGGCGAGGTGGGCGACTCGCTGCGCAAGGCCAGCTTTGACGAGATCAAGGACCGTCTGCAGGACATCCTTGACAACCACATCGTCATTGGCGACGTGGAGGACGGGCAGGAGTACTATCAGACGAAGGGCGGTACCTACCTGCACATCAACCGCCGCGATGATGGCACCTTCAGCGTTGAAGGCAGCTATCAGCATGACAACGAGGCCCCCTTGGAGATAGCCCAAGTCTACGACCAGACCATCGACGGCAACGGCAAGGCCTACGTGCTCAGCTCAGAGCCCATCATGACCACCCGCAAGAGTGTCTTCGACGTGCTGTCAGAACATGAGGAGTTCTCTGAGTTCCGCAACCTGCTGGAAGGCAGCGGCCTGCTGGAGCGTCTTCACGACGGCCAGTATTCGTCACCCTCTGACAACTTGTCACCCTTTAACACCTATCACTATACCGTCTACGTGCCCACCAACGAGAGCATTCGCCAGTTGCTGAACCGTGGCAAGCTGCCCACGTGGGACCAGGTGGAGAACAGTCGCGAGGCTGGCGACGACGCCCGTGCCACGAGCGACTCGCTGAAGATAGTGAACTTCCTGAAATACCACATCCAGGACAACTCGCTCGTCATTGGCGGTGGAAGCGACAATGATGTGCACGAGACCGCCCTCATCGATGCTCAGACGCACCGCTTCTACCAGCTGACAACGAAGCTGGAGGGCCAGGAACTGACCATCTGCGACAAGGCCACCGACGACTGGCTGGTGGCTAACCCCTCGATGCGCGGCAGTGCTGAGCACAACAATCGTCTGGCCAGGGTGCAGACCTCCACGGGCCTCTATAACCTGATGGCGCGCGAGTACCAGTATGACTCGAAGTCAGCTAACAATGCCAATCAGATCAGGACCACCTCGTCGGCCGTCATACACCTGATTGATAAACCGCTGCTAATTAGTAATGAGTAACCAGTATTTGATAATTATATGATGAGAAAGATAAGCAAGCGACTCTTGGTAAGTTTAGCATTTATCATTTGTCAATTATCACTGAGCGTAGCCCAAGACGCTGGCGACATCATCAGCGGTACCGTCACCGACGAGTACGGCCCTGTGATTGGCGCCAACGTGGTAGAGCTGGATGCCGCCAACCGTATCGTTGCGTCGGCCGTGACCGACCTGAGCGGCAACTTCTCCTTCAAACTGAAGAACCCCAAGGACAAGCTGCGCATCACCTACGTGGGTGCGAAGACCGTGATGCTGCCCTTCAACAAGCGGAAATACAGCGTGCGCCTGCAGAGTGCCACGACGTTTGACCCCGTGACCGTGAAGTCGAAACGGCGTGCCCAAGGCTCTGGCCTGGCCATTCCCATCGACGAGATTTCCACCGCCCGTCAGAGCATCGACATGACCGAGTTCGACGGTTTGGCCCTGACCACCGTCGACGAAGCCCTGCAGGGCCGTATTGCCGGTCTGGACATCATCGCCGGCGGCGACCTGGGCAAGGGTTCGTCCATGCGCCTGCGTGGCGTGTCGAGTATTAACGGTTCCAGCGAGCCGCTGATTGTTGTCGACGGCAACGTATGGGAGACCAACACCAACGACTTCGACTTCTCCTCGGCCAACGATGAGAAATTTGCTGAACTGCTGAACGTGAACCCTGACGACATCGAGAGCATCTCCGTGCTGAAGGATGCCGCCGCCACCGCTATCTGGGGTTCGCAAGGCTCCAACGGCGTCATCGAAATCAAGACCAAGCGCGGCGTGCGCGGTAAGACCCGTGTCAACTACAGCTTCCGTCTGACCGGTACCTACCAGCCCGAGGGCTACAAGATGCTGAACGGCGACGAGTACACCATGCTGCTGAAGGAAGAGTATTTCAACCCGCAGATGAGCGATGCCGCCAGTAACATCAGGGAGCTGAACTACGACCCGTCGTTCTCAGAATATGAGATGTATAACAACAACACCGACTGGCTGAAGGAGGTGAAGAAGGTGGGCTGGCGCCAGAACCACTACCTCGCACTGTCAGGCGGCGGTGAGAAAGCCCACTTCCGCGTAGGTGCTGGCTACGACCATGAGACGGGCTCTATCATTGAGCAGATGCTCGACCGCTTCACCTCGCGTGTGAACCTTGACTACTTCGTCAGCGACCGTATCAAGATTGAGACCAACATATCTCTGACCTATACCAAGAACAACCGTAACAACGGCGACCTGCTCTCGCTGGCCTACAGGCGCATGCCTAACCTGTCCATCTATGAACAGGACCCCGTCACCGGCAAGGACCTGGACGACTACTACAACATTCTGCCCAGCGTCTCAAGCGAACTGAACGACCAGCGCGTGAGCAATAACAATCCGGTGCCTAACCCCATCGCCCTGGCCTATCTGGCAAAGAACAAGGAGACGAGCTACAACATCACGCCTGAGTTCAAGCTGAACTACCGTCTGCTGGGCCTCGACGAGGAGCACCATCGTTTGGACTATGAGGGCAAGGTGGTGTTCAACATCTTTAATAAATATGAGGATCAGTACATGCCACAGTCGCTGAGCACCACTGGTTGGAACAACAGCTCGAGCAACAAGGTGTCGGCCAACTCGAACAAGAGCCTTGGCGTGACCACCACCCACACGCTGACCTACACCCCGCACTTCAAGAACAAGGACCACTCGTTGACGATGATGTTGCGTGGCCAGCTGACCAGCGGCACATCGTCGTCGCAGAGCACCTCCACCTGGGGTCTGCCCTCAGGCAACATCGAGAGCACGGCCGCCGAAGCCATCCTCAGCAACATTGGTACTGGCAGCGGACAGTGGCGCAGCATCTACTTCACCTATTCAGCCCACTATGCCTACAAGGGCCGCTACATGGCTGACTTCTCGGTGCGCCGCGACGGTAGCACGAAATTCGGCGACGACCAGCGCTGGGGCAATTTCCCCGCCCTGTCAGTACGCTGGAACATCAGTCGCGAGCCGTGGTTCCACAATGCGCTGCCCTTCGTGTCGATGCTCTCCGTCCGTCCCGGCTGGGGCATCGTAGGCCGTCAACCCGGCAGCGAGGGCCTGTTCTACAGTAAGTACAGCAATGGCGCCGGCTACCTGAACGCCGGCAGTACCGCTCCCGCCAACATACAGATGAAAAACCTGAAGTGGGAGCAGAAGGAAACCTACAACCTGGGTGCCGACTTCGGCTTCTTCGACGACCGCATCACGGGTAACGTGGAGTTCTACTGGCAGTACACCTCCGACCTGCTGATGGGCAACCGCGGCATTCCCACCTCGTCAGGCTATGCCACGTTGGCCTACCAGAACGTTGGCGATATGAAGAACATCGGATGGGAGTTCAACCTCAACGGCAACAGCATCATCAAGGCTGGCAAGTTCAGGGCTGACTTTAACATCACCTTTGCCAACAACAAAAATGAGATTACGTCCATGGACGAGACCTGTCTGGCATCGCTCAACGGCGAGTTCAACCGTCAGAACGGCTCTTACCTGACCCGTGTGGAGCTGAACACCGCTATGGGTTCCATCTACGGCTTCCGCTACAAGGGCGTCTACCAGTACAGCGACTATTCGCCCGTCGAGGTGAAGGGCGTCAGCGGCCCCAATGCCCCTGTGGCACGTGATGCCAACGGCAATGTCATCGTCGACGAGAACGGCATGACCACGCCGATGACGTTCTGCTATTCAGGCACAAGAGACGAGTCGAGAATCTTCCGCGGTGGCGATGCCATCTATGACGACATCAACCACGACGGACAGATTGACGAGCTGGACATCGTCTACCTGGGTTCCTCGCTGCCTAAGTTCACCGGTGGCTTCGGCTTCAAGCTACACTTCGGCCGCATCTCATGGAACAACCAGTTCAACTTCCGCTATGGCAACAAGATTATCAATGCTGCACGTATGAATGCTGAGAAGATGTACGATAACAACAACCAGAGCCGTGCCGTGAACTGGCGCTGGCGCGTTGAGGGCGACGTTACCGAGATTCCACGTGCCCTGCGCCAGGCTGGCTACAACTACCTGGGTTCTGACCGCTTCGTGGAGGATGGCTCGTTCATCCGCCTGAACTACTCGCAGCTCAGCTACTCCGTTCCACAGAAGACCCTGAAGAAGTGGGGACTGTCACAGCTCAGCTTCTACATCTCTGCCAACAACCTCTTCTGCCTGACGAAGTATTCGGGTGCCGACCCCGAGGTGGGCTATGGCTCGATGGGCATCGTTACTGACAACGCCCAGACCCCGCGTGCCAAATCGTTCACCGGAGGCGTGACCATTCAGTTCTGAGACGGCTTGAAAGCCTAACGAAGCCCTCCTAAGGGGAGGAATGTCAAGATAGATAAAACCACTAAGCTAATTGAAGAAGATTATGATAAGAAATATAATTAAGACAGCCTGCCAGAAGCGCAAGAGGAATTTCTTCCCGTGTTCCTCAACGATAGCAGCAGCCCTCCTTACGGGAGGACTCGGGTGGGCTCTCACCAGCTGCAACGATTTCCTCGACATACTGCCGATGAACGACGTGGTGCTGGAGAACTTCTGGACTGAGAAGGCCGACGTGACCAGCGTGCGCAACAGCTGCTATGAGGCACTGGCCAATCAGGATGCCATGAACCGCATCGGCATCTGGGGTGAGCTACGCTCAGACAACCTGCTCGCCGGTGCCAACATACCCAACGATGTCAGCGAGGTGCTGAAGGAGAACGTTCTCTCTTCCAACCCCTATTGCAACTGGTCGAAGCTCTATCAGTGCATCAACCGCTGTAACATCGTCTGTCACTACGCACCCCAGGTGCAGAACATTGACCCTAACTACAGCGAGGCCGAGATGAAAGCCGATGTGGCTGAGGTGTCAGCCCTGCGCGCACTGTGCTACTTCTACCTCATCCGCACATTCCGCGACGTGCCCTACACCCGCGAACCGAGCATCGATGACACACAGAACTACATCCTGCCCGCAACGAAGTTCGAGGATGTGCTCGACTCGCTCATCACCGACCTGGAAAGCGTGAAGGACGATGCCGTCAGGCGTTTCGAGCTGGACCGCGTCAATGGCAGCTACTACTCTTTCCCCGAGGTCAACAGCAGCCGCATCACGCGTGTGGCCATCTGGGCCGAGCTGGCCGACCTCTACCTGTGGAAGCAGGACTGGGACAATGCCATTAAGTATGCCGACATGGTCATCGACTTCAAGCGTCAGCAGTACCTGGAGCTGAAAGACCGCGTGGGCGACATCAAGGAGATTGAACTCATTGACAGCGTCCCCCTGCTGCTGGAATGTCCCGACGGCAGTGGCGACCGGGGTGGCAACGCCTACAACGCCATCTTCGGCGACGGCAACTCGTTTGAGAGCCTCTTCGAACTGTACTTCTCCTCCAGCCAGAACCAGGCCAACGCCTGGGTGCGCGACTACTACGGCAGCAACGATACACC
>Ga0310691_10002522_pt1 | contig 24093 bp, 52 predicted proteins | sample 176DNAGHGlowgp2_FD_203887 | JGI IMG/M metagenome (GOLD analysis project Ga0310691, IMG submission 203887) | Sheep rumen microbial communities from Palmerston North, Manawatu-Wanganui, New Zealand - 1766 DNA GHGlow gp2 (v2) (version 2) | ecosystem: Host-associated > Mammals > Digestive system >...
ACTTCTTCGTTTCCTTTTGTGCGTTCAAGATTAGAATAAACCGCAGTATCATTTGTTGTTCCAATCTTTTCACAATAGAAACGAAATGTAGAATCATGACCATGATTTTCATGGGTAATAGCACAGCTCACATAATGGGCGCACTCATGAGCAATAACAGCTTCAATAGACTCATCTGTAGCTGTTTCAAGCAACTGCCGCGAAATTTCAATCTTAACAGGATTCCAAACTGATCCATGTCTTTTATAAAAACATCTTCCAAGGGTTCTGGTTAGTCTACCATTGATAATAATAGGAGAATTAAATTTAATATCACATCTACCGCAGTATTCTACACACAATTCTGTAATTCTTTCTACTGTCCATGCCATATTATTTACCTCATCTAATTCATAAAATCTTCTGATAACAGATTACTTTTAGGATACTTCTTCCTTTATTTTCTATAAATATTATATCATAAACTTTTTATAAAATCAATAGAAGAAAAGCTTTATGAGTGCGGCGATTGACAAAACGAAAAAATTATTGTATAATGTAGATAGAAATAAAATAATAAAGGAGTGCTATATTATGGCAGAGAAGAATAAAGAAATGGAACAGAAATATGTCAGGGCTATGTTAGAGAATGACTTATTTGCTGTTGTTTATCCAAAAGATAAGAGTAAAGAATCCGCAGAAAAAATGGTAAGAATAATTGATTCTGCCGTTGGAATTGCTGAATTTAAAGATGAAGAAGGCAATTCAACTTGGGGTGTTCTCATTGATAAAGTAAGGGAAGCTAAAAAACATGTTGAACTGAATCCGCCAGTTGAACCTGAAGTAATTGAATGACTGTATCATGTAAAATGACACAATGTCCTTATCATGATGAAAGAGGATATTGTGCCAAACCTACTGTTGTTGGCATTGATTAGATGGGAATGTGTAGTGTGTTATGGCGGAGAGGACAACAAAGACAGCTAATAATACCATTTACAGAAGAGTTATATCCAAAGGATCCGATTACTATTATAGATGCGGAAATCGCGGTCCCTGACGTTATTAAAGAAGAGAAAGAGGAAGCGACGGAGAGTCGATCAGAAGATCTGACAAACGGCGCCGCCGCACAAGAGGATGATTTGAAATGAATAGAGCAGAAAGACGAAAAATGATGAAAACAATTCCTGGATATAAAAAGGCTTTAAAATCTGCAACTGGAAAAGCGGTAGATGATCTTGAAACAATGTTTAGGCGGAATTGGAAAGAAGATGATGAGACATTAAATAATGGAGGAGGGAATTATAATGACGATGACGGAGAAGATGACATCTATAATGACTGATCAAAATGAAATTGTTTCAAGTGTTCAAAAATTGAGTCCAAAAGCTGGAGATGTATTAATGTTTTATATTAAAACAGATGAATATGGAAATCCAATGATGGATTTAGATGTTGTACAAGAAACGGTAAATATGATTAAAAAAATTGTAGATGATAGTGTTTCAATAATATTTTTAATGGATAAGATTTGCCTTTTTTCTATTGATAGCGTGGATACTGCGATAAAAAGGTTGGAAAATTGTATTTCTTACATTAGAGAAGCAGCTAATCAAGTTCCTGATATTGAAAATGGAAATTTCGGAGATCCTGTGACGATTAAGATGGAAGACGCGCAGGACTCGTTTAAGCGGGTATTATAACGGAGGTCGCCGCATGGATAGTATAAAAGAATTAATGACTATTGAAGAAGTTGTAGATATGTTTGGATATAGTTAGAATAGTATTAAGAAGAATTTTAAAAGGACAGCTGAAGCGATTAAGAAAAAATATAATATTGATTTAGTTAAATGTACAACAAAAGATGGAACTCGTTATCAAATATTTGAAGACACAAGAGCTTTAACTATTTATCAGGAAACAAATGATATTTTTATTACTCTTGAAAGTTTAAGTTATGAAGAATATGAATTTTATATATTTTTAGCTATTGCCGCATCTCCTTTTAGTGCTTTTAGGGGTAAAAGAGAAGATTTATTAAAATATATTGGAATTAAAGTTAATAAAAAAAATATTGAAATGTTAAATTCTATTCTAAATATTTTGGTTGAAAAAGAATGCATTGGATTTTAGCAAGATAAAGATTTTATTATTGTATATTTAAGAAGTCATTTAGAAAATAAATATCCTGTAAAAATTGATATGTTGAGAGAGAGTCAGCGAATCGTTGATGAAAATCATAAGAATTTTAATAAAATTTCACAATTAGTTAAAGTATGGGAAGCAATTAGAATCTGTTATGAAAATCAACCTTTTACATATGTGGAAATTTCTAAGATGACTGGGTTGAGTTATAAGCAGATTAGAGATGTAAAAAGATTATTAGAATCAAATGATGTTTTTAAAACAAGTAGGGCTGGATCTTATTTTTTATGTGAAGGTATGAAGGTTGATCTTAACGCTTTTATAAATTAATTTGAAAAGTGGCGGGGACTCTTAAATTAATTTACTAAAATTTAATAAAGCCACTGAAATTGGCAACTTTGGTAAAGATAATAATATATATATAATCTTTACCAATTTATCTAAAATTAGTGGCTTTATTAAAAATTGGGAAAATAATAAGAGATATATTTGGTCTGGCTTCGCCAGACCAAATAGGACGGATTTCTCGATGGGAGAGTGAGAGAAATCGGCTCCGAGAAATCGAATCGAATTTTGGTTAGAAATCGCTAAGGAGAAAAAGGTAAATTAAAAATCAAGAATAGGTATGAGAGGTAATGAGAAGGGGTTAATTAAATTACCTTGAAATCTAATTGGATTATTTAAAAAGTGGGGATAAAATAATTTTAAAATTAGAGGTTAACCGCTCGCATTAGGGGTATATAAAAAATTTGATTTTAAAATTTTGAAAAACTATATGGAACGAAAGGAAAATTCATTTTAAAATCGTATGAAAATAGTTAGAGCAAAGAGCAATAAGAATAAATTAGAAGTATTTGATAATAGACCTTTTGTTATTTAGGTAGAATTATAGTAGAAAGGATTTAAGGTAGAGTTTTTAGATCTTAAGACTGGACAAATAAGTATTTGTTATTATGTAGATCGTAATTTATTTGATAGTTAGTGGGAGTTATGTTATAACATAAATGATAAAGAAGATATTTCTTATGAAGTAGTAAATTATTATTAGGAGTGATAAAATGGTTGTAATTAAAATTGTTTTGTTTATTTTGTCAGCAATAATTATTATAGTTAGTTTACCTATTGTGGGGACAGCATTATTATTTGTAATATTATAGGTTATACAATATTATGGGTTATGGATTGAAGATATGAGAGAGGATTTTAAGAAATTTCAAAAAAAGTTGAGTAAGGAAGAGTATAGAAAATAGTAAGGGTATTGATGTTTAATGCATTCTTAAGAGCATTTGTTGTTATTAAAAGGAGAAAGAAGCGGATTTAAGAGTATCGTGAGAAGTAATGAGAAAAATAAGGACGAGGATATAAATTAGAATATAAGATAAAAATATTCAAAAATGGTGAAGATAGTTTTGAATGATCTTAAAATGATTTAAAATAATTTGAAATTGTCTTAAATAGTCTTAAATAGTCTTGTGGTAGTGCCGCTGGACCAGTTCCATATACTACAATCATTTCGATAAAGCGATCGTTTACAGCAACAAAAGAAGCCCGGAATCCACTCCCAGGCTCTTTTTCTTTATTCAGTTGTATTTTTTACTTTAGACTCTTGAGAAACTGAGCAAAAATCTCATCATCATCGACAGAATGGATTATAGTCTTAATTATCTTTGGGTTCTCATTCTTACTCTTGTTTTCTTTAAGAGTCTTATCTAGCTTCTTAGAGAAATCAACAACCTGTCCCATTTCCTTCTCAAACTTTTTGAAGTATTCAATAACAGATTCAACAGAGAAGGACTCGCCTAGATCCTCGCCAGAAAATGCCTCGGCGTACTCAATAATTGCTTTAGCTAGAACTTTGCGGCATGTATCAAGATATTCCTTATTAGCGGCAGCCTCCTGCTCTGCAGCGATGCGGGCATTCGCCTCATCCAGATCCTTATGGAATATCTTCAGGAGTTCCTCTGCACTGGTGCCGGCTTTTAGTGCTTCATATAGATCCATATGTGTATTTCCTTTCTTTTTTTATTGTAATTATATTATAACAAAAATTTTTAAAGTTTTCAAGTGAGGCGCGGCTCAGCAAAAGTCTTTTTTTTAATTATAATATATTTTTTAATATTTATCAAATGAAGAATCTGCGGAAATCGACCATATGAGCGATGAGACGGGTCCTGTTGTTTAGTGTTAATTTCGGGAATTTAATAGACGAGATGTGAAGTCGCAAGGTTCTAGAAAAAAAGCCCATATGGGACGCGAATGGGAGAAGCGGGCCTGGGCGGTGGCCCGCGGCCCGACAGCTTTTATAAAATGCGTAAAAAAACAAGGGACTGAACTTGTCAAGCCCCTTGTGAGATTTTTTATCCCTCCCATTTTGCGACATTAGCAATCAACTTAGCGACCTCATCCGCAGACAACCACCCCACAGGCTCACCCTCCAAAGGATCAAACTCCACTTTGCTAGTTTCCAGAAAATCGGACGCATTAGCCCAGACCCCAGCAGAGTTCCACACGGCTACCTCGGCAGTAGTAGACTTTGCGTCTTCCTTGCAAGAGAAATCCATATCGGGCGGGAGATGATTGTCACAGTAGTTACCCGCTCCCCACTGAACAGAGACAGTCAAACCATTCTCAAAAGTCATGTGGAAGCCTTTCCGCATAGTACTCACAAAGTTACTCATTTTTTAATTCTCCTTTTCTTTTGATAGTTAAAGTATAACATAAAATGACTTAAATGTCAAGTATTTCTTTATAACTTTTTCGATTATATTTTGTTTTATCCTGATAATATGCAGGACGCATTCCCACCCAATCTTTACGATTTTTAGAAGCTTTTTCTTTACGTCTTTTTTTGGATTCATTTATGTAAAGCGCTCTTTCAATAGTCTTTTTAGTCATTATTTTTGCCTCCTTGCTTTTTCTGATATTATAATAGCATAGTTTAGATTATTTGTCAAGACTTTTTTAAAAAATTTTTGGACCGGGCGTGTATAAAAGAGCAGTTAAAACCGCTCTTTTATATCATCAATTCCACAGAACTGAATTTTATTATCACAATTTTTATTATGATTTTTCAAGGTTTCAAAAAATCTTTCTTCTGCTTCTTCTTCATTTTCGCAATCACGAATTAACATAGTCCCAGAAAAATTTACCCAAAAATCTTTCATTTTTAATCTTCCTCCTCTACCATATAATCATCATCTTCATCCCAAAAGAATGCGGCGTCCTCACATTCTTTTACAGGATTATAACCTTCATCAACCATGCCGCAAGAATTATCTTTTTTCCAATAGGGGCAATCCCAACCATTAACAGGACAGTAAAATTTTTTCATTTTCTCACCCCCTGAATCCGCACATTGTGACAGATAATTCCATTAATTTCAGTTGCCGCCTGTTCAGCCTCAAAGCCGTCAGAATAAGCACCCCAGAACCACAATTCACCATCACATTTTCTTACTACAATAAATTCATAATCATCAGCGTAAGCAGGTTTATTATTGATTTTAACTTCCATGTTTTGCTCTCCTTTCCTTTTCTGATATTATAATATCATAGATGTGATTAATTGTCAAGAGGTTTTTAAAAAATTTTTTAAAAGCGGACCGGGCGAAACTCTCAAGCGATTGCTCTGAGAGTTTCAATCATTTTACTTGCGTGAACCGCTGTGCCAGTCCATTTTTTAAGGTGTCTTTCTTCATCATCGAATAAAATATCTGCACCAGTGTTTACATCATTTTTAGTATACCAATAAGGAACAAAACGAATTTCATCAAAGTGAACACTTTTTAGATGATTAGCAAGCCATTTAATTTTTGCGTTTCGTACTCTTTCGTCATATTCTGAAGTACTATCTTTTGATAGTGCGCTGACAATACAGATTTCAAAGCCTTTACGCTGAACCTTGTTCATAAGTCGTGCCAGTACCGAAAGATTTACAATAGGTTTTGCGATTGCGTAAGGCGTTTCATCGTGCGCAATAAGCATTTCAAGCCAGTTCTCTACTCCATAAAGATTAGCGATTGTTCCATCCATATCAAACCAAATTTTCATTCTTTTAGTCCCCCTTTCTTTTTCTGTAATTATGATACCACAAATCAAAACAGCTGTCAATACTTTTTTTTTCAAATTGGTGAAAAAATTTTTGTGCCCGGGCGAAAAGAGGGTCACCCCTCTTCAGCGCCTTTATTTTCAAAATATGGAGTCTGTGTAATAACTCCAGACCAATCAACGAGACTTTTATCTTGTAAATCTCCAACCCAGTCCCAAAAAATATTATGTGCTTCTTCGGAAGTTTTTGCTTTTATGTAGACACATCCTGAAAAGTCAATAGAAAAAATCTTTTTTTCTCTCAACTTTTTTACAAGATTTATACATGCTTCTTCTTCTTCTTTTGTTAAAAGGTATCCTTTAATTTCTGCCATTTCTCTTACCTCTTTTCTTTTGTTGATAAATCAATTATAGTATACCTTTTCCTATTTGTCAAGACTTTTTTTAAAAAATTTTTTGGACCGGGCCTGCGGAGTTAGCCTCCGCAAACCTCTTTTCTTTTCTGTTGTACAGTCCGCCAACAAGCCGAATAAATTCTATCTTTGTATTCCATACCAGACCGTAAAACCGCAAGCATAATTTCAATCTCAATTTTTACATCTTCCAAGCCAGTATGACTTTCAGCAAAATCAACCTTATTTGTAAGGTATCTATAAACAATTTCCGCGCCTGTCTGAATATTGCCACAATCAGATACAAAATTATTATCAAGAGTAAACTGTACATAGTCTTCAGTATTCAAAATGGAAGTGCAAGCCATATTCCAAATACAAAAGAATTCAGTACCAAAAGGGAAGAACCATTTAATCAGCGAACCGCTAATATATCTCACATCATTTCTTGTTGCTCTATTGTCGAAGCCCATGTTATAAGCTCCAACTTTTGTAACATTATATTCTTTCATATCAGAATGAATAGCTTTACGAATGTTACAAATAGATTTCATTATGCGCTTGCCTGCTTTTATGTCATCCCAATACTGAGGGATTTTTTCAGCGAAGTAAGCTTCTTTCATCAGTTCTTTATCAAGAAAGATTTCCGCAACTACGAAAGATTTTTCGATGAAAATTTCTCCTGTTTCAGTGTTAACAATAGCATAACCTACATCATAAGGAAGCGGCTGTTCTACACAGTTTGCGGTTTCAGTGTCAATTACAAGTACATTCATTTTTTTTATCTCTCTTTCATTTGATGATTTAATTATATCAGATATTAATGGGGTTGTCAAGGGGTTTTTGAAAACTTTTTTCGGATTATTTTACACCGACCATTAGCCCTCAAGGAGTGGCTCTCTTTGCGCTTGCCGTTCTCATTTCCCCTTGACAATTATTATTATAGCAAAGTTTCGGGAAAATGTCAACACTTATTTTTATATAAATTTTGGATGAATTTTTATGCAACACTATTATTGACACGAAACTCGGGCCGGCGCGATCGTGCGCCGGCCACCAATTATACCACATGTTTTTGTGGTTGTCAAGTAGAAATTTTGCATAAAAAAATGACCGAAAATTCGTCATTTTCACGGATTTTCGGTCAAAATTGACAGATTTTTTACTTTTTTGGCGGTCTCTGCTTGATTAAATCAAGTTTGTAGTGGTTTCCACCAACATCAAACTCAATAATCTTTGATTTGTTGGTGATTTCAGCTTCAAAACCCGCATTTTTCAAACAATTTGCAAGGATTTCGATAAGATTTTCCTTTTCTTCATCGGGTTTCCGCTCTCTGACTACCTTTTTACGAGGCTTATCGGCTTTTGCTTCGTGATTTACTTTGTTAGCCTTTGCTTTTGCAGTCAATTCTTCAACCACTTCATTTTCTAGATAGCCTTCATCCTCAAGCCAGAGCTGAACCGCTCTATCATAAGAGATTTGAAACTGCTTCATGCTCTTAGTGATTTCAGAATCGGGAATGTGAATATTTTTACCATTGAGATTATACGTCATGTCTTTTATCCTCACTTTCTTTTGATGATTTAAGTATACCACATTCCCTATTTAAAGTCAAGAACTTTTAGGGATAGTGCAGGGATTTTTTACATCCCTGCACTAAACGCTCAAGCTACGGAATAATAGGGAGTCTTCTTGACATACTCCTTAACAAGCGTTCCAGCCTTGACTAAATCCGTAAGCATGTGCGTGATACGCTGATTAGTCAGACCACCGATAGAAGGAACTTCTACCTGGAGTTCCTTAATGGTCTTAGACGTGTCAGCCTCAGTGAGATAGGCGACAATGTCAGCCTTAAAGCTGTCATTCTCAACCTGAGTCTTAGTCGGCTTCTTAGGAGAATTGGACTTGCGCTCAAGCAGTTCAATCTCATGATTGATGAAAGCCACCATTTCATCATTGTCAGCAACGATCTCGCGGATAGCAGTAAACATTTCCTTCTTAGTCATAATGTAGCACCTCTTTCTTTTGATTGTTTTGTTTTTCTTTACCTTACATTGTTATTATAGCACAAGGCTTTTGTTTTGTCAAGAACTTTTTTAACTTTTTTTGGCGCCTTAGAAAGTTTTTAGTGGTTGACTTCTTTGACTTTCCTTACCTTGTATAACTATTATAACATGTTTTCTTTTGTTTGTCAAGGGGTTTTTTTATTTTTTTTAAGTTTTTTTTTCTTGACCTCACAAGGTATTTTTCCCTTACCTTGTATAACAATTATAACAAAATTTTTTTAAAAAGTCAATAGCGAATTTTCATTAATTTTGGGATTTTTTCGATAAGAATTTTGTGTGGTTTTTCGCTTGACAAAATTGCCGGCGTATGGTATAATGGAAATTTCGGCGTTTTTGCGCGCAAAAACGCCCCGATAAAAAAACACCCCCGAAGGGGTGTTCAAGAAAGGAGGAACGAATATTGTCTATAGAGTGGGGAGAGCAGGACTTGCACCATGCCTTCCCAGGAATTACGCAAGGGCTATTATGCAACTGCTTGCCACCTAGGCTTCACTTTAAATCTCCCTAAAGGGTTTGCGGTTTTAAGGGATAACCGCAAACCCTTTGTTTTACTCTTCTACATTCTCATTCCCAAGGGCGAAGTAGGCAACTTTCTTGACGTAGGTGCGAACAACCTTGCCATCCTTGCGAAGGTCAGTCAGCATATGGGTGATACGCTGATTGGAGAGGTCAGCAATTGCATCGCACATCTCGCACAGCTGCTTGATGGTTACAGGTGCATCAACCTCAGCCAGAGCCGTCAGAATGTCAGCCTTAAAACTGTCATTCTCAACCTGCGTCTTAGTAGGCTTGCGAGGGCTTCCGCTCTTGCGGTCCAGCAGTTCAATTTCATGGTCGATGAAAGCCACCATCTCAGCGTTATCAGCAACAACGTTACGAATCTCAGCATACATTTCCTTCTTAGTCATAATGTAACACCTCTTTCTTGTGTGTGGGCTTTTTGCCCTTTCTTTATCTTACATATTTATTATAGCATATCTTTTTGAGCTTGTCAAGAGTTTTTTTTATTTTTTTTTGTTTTTGTTCGGGGAGCGGTGGGTGGCCAATCCACCGCCTTTTCTCATTCTGTCCGCGTCCGCGTATCTACCCCTACCACCTTTTTCTGTCATTGCGCTGTGGCTTGCGCTTTAATCCTAACTCTCATCATGGGCTTATCTATCTCCTTCCTTAACTGTAATCTCATTGTATCACAGTCGCCTTTGTTTGTCAAGTGGTTTTTTAAGATTTTTTTGGATTGGCTTTCCGTCTTTTCAAGTAATCAGAAGGCGCTTGGCTCTGCCGACTACCCTATTTCGATTTTGTTGCCCTTCCTTTATCTTGTTTTTATTATACCATAGGTTTTTTAGTTTGTCAAGAGTTTTTTAATTTCCCATCTGGATAAATCCATTATCGCCACTTGCTTTCCATGCATTCTTGATTCCTAACCTTTTTAAAAACAGACACTTTCTAATTCTTTTAATCATTTTTTTATTTCCTTTCTTTATCTTATGTACTTATTATACTATATGTTTTTTGGTTTGTCAAGAGGTTTTTTATTTATTTTTTTCTTTTTTGTTTACCTCTTTCTTTACCTTATGAATATATTATATCAAAAGTTTTTAAAAAAGTCAACAGGTAATTTTTATTAATTTTGGGATATTTTTTTGTGCAGTTTTTTCGCAGATTTCGCTTGACAAAAAAGCTGGCATGTGGTATAATGGAATTTTCGCCGCGACCCGGTGGATCGCGGCGCACCGAAGAAAAAAAGAGCCTTTCGGCTCTTTAAAGATTTTTTTGAATTAAAAAGAATTTTTCTTTATTTATTCAATAATTGCTGTGGATTGTCAATGGGTTTTTAAAAAAGTTCAAAGTTTTTTTAGCGTGGAGTCGAACCACTTTTACGTCATTTATCCGATTACCAACCAAGGGCTAAAATGGAAGAGAGAACCGAATCGAACGGTTTGTAGGTCATGCTCATTAACGTCATCTCACCTGAGAACATCTTCCCTTTGAACAATTATAGTATAGCACTTTTATAATGATGTGTCAAGGGGTTTTTCAAATTTTTTTTACCCGGGTATCAAGCCACAATTACCAAACTGTGGCTTGATATTCATTCCAAATAGCTAAATTCAAACGGAACATTTCAAGAGCTTTTTCTTTAGTCATAGGACCGAACTCCCGTGTGTATTCATCAAAGGTTTTTTCGTTCCAACATTCATAAAAATTATCACCACCTTTTGAATAATGTTTAAGAGCAAGAGCCATCAATTCATCGTAGGTTAAAGGCTTATTCATGTTTCCACCCTCTCATTTCTTCGTACATATCGCAAGCCCAATGTGCAAGACCGTAAGCATGATAAGGAAAATTCAACTTACTTGCGCATTCAAAAATCCAAGGAACAATTTGGTCTTCAGGCTCAAACCATTCTGATAACCGAAAGTCAGAAAAGAAAAACATGCTATCAGGATGTTTTGTGGACGCGCCCCACAATTCGAGAACAGTTTCATGGTCAGAAATTCTTGAATAAAGTTTATACATCTTTCTTACCTCTCTTTCTGAATACAGTATAGCACACAAGGAGAGATTTGTCAAGTCTTTTTTCAAAAATTTTTGCGTGCGCCCGGGCAAAAAACGAGGTTACCCCCGTTTTTGCATATTACTCAGTAATGTAATTGAGAGCGTCTTCAATGTCGATTTGAGTACCACACAATGATACAGTTTAAAGCGTCTTCAATGTCAAGACAAGACACACTGAAGTTATCCCAAGGGCAGCCCATAGATTCAACTTTACCGTCATTATGTCCGTGAGAATAATGGTGGCAAATAATGTCGCCGCTATTCCAAGGAAAGCGAATCTGCAAGCCATCCTGAATCACATTGAGAGTATGAGGGATGTTGTGAGCAGAGAGCTTGTTGGAGAGAGTCAAAATCGTGTTTGCAAAATCAGGGTTAATCATCATGATCTTTTTTCCTTTCTTTGTTTCATCTTTTCGATGATTTTATTATAGCACTTAGGTATTAAAATGTCAAGAGGTTTTTAAAATTTTACACAACCATTAAGATACCAAACAGCAAACATCCCACCACAATAAAGAGTAATGATAAGAATAATTCCTATTGTTTGAATGATTTTATTAAATTTAGAATCCATTTTATATTCTCTCCTTTTCTTTTGATGATTTAAGTATAGCATAACTGTTGTAGAATGTCAAGAGGTTTTTAAAAAATTTTTCGGCGCCCGGACGAACAGATGACTTCAACAGTCATCTGTAAAGCATCCCATGTAAGGATCATAACCGATCTCATAGTCACAGTTATCATAATCTTCATCAGGGTTTTTATCTTCTTCGTTAGAAAATATTCCATCCCAACAGGCAGGACAAATACCCGAAATAAACATCTCACGCTCTTCGGCAGAAAGATAGGGAAAAGCATCTTGAGCGTATGCTGTACCATCTTTCCAATTCCAGTAATCAGCTTCGTTGACGGCGATTTCATTTGCGTGACCGCAGATGGGGCAAACAGTAACGATTGTAATTTCCTTGTAATTAACCTTCATGATGATTACCTCTCTTTCTTTTGTACTTAAAGTATACTACATAAACGGCGTTTTGTCAATGCTTTTTTAAAAAATTTTAGGCCCGGGCTACTAAAGCGCAAAGCGCTTTAGTAGCAGAAATTAATCAGTAAAAGCTCAGGTTCCCAATTAATAAGTTTCCAGAGGTCATGTTCATCAAAAAACCGCTTAAAGTAGATTAATTCTTCATCGTCATTAGAGGGGATAGAAAATGTTCGGGCACGATACACAAGATCATTTTCACTTTTAGACAAGTCAGACATAATACCAATAAAGTAATCACCGCCTGTCCAGCAGTTAATGCAACGAGAGTAGTTATCCATTACTTCATCATACTCTTTATCTGTCAATACCTCTCTAAATTCTTCCATTTTATCATCAGAAACGATGATTCCATAACAAAGACTCAAACTATATTCAACCATTATGTATCTCCTTTTTTCTTTTGTTTTTCTTGGAACAATTATAGTATAGCACTTTTACAGTGGTTTGTCAATGGGTTTTTAAAAATTTTTTTCAATTCGCCCGGGCGCGCCTAAAGGGGCAAGCTACCCTTGTGAGGTAGCCGCCCCAAAGGGACAACCGCTCAAGCAGCGATGGAGTAGTAAGGGGTTTTCTTGACATACTCCTTAACAAGGGTTCCAGCCTTGACCAAATCCGTAAGCATATGCGTGATACGCTGATTGGTCAGACCTGAGATATCAGCAATCTCTACCTGCATATCCTTGATGGTCTTAGGAGCATCAACCGTGGTCAGATACTCCACGATGGTAGCCTTATAAGCATCGTTCTCCACCTGTGTCTTAGTAGGTTTCTTGGAAGAACCGCCCTTACGATTAAGAAGCTCGATTTCATGGTCAATGAAAGCGACCATCTCTTCATTGTTGATAACAGCATTACGAATTTCAGCATACATTTCCTTCTTAGTCATAGTAGATACTTCCTTTCTTTTGATTAATTTGTTTTTTTATCTTACATTATTATTATAACACAAGGCTTTTGTTTTGTCAAGAACTTTTTTTTATTTATCAATGTTGAATAATCCTTTAATAATCATGACCATAAGAGTGAACACAACTGCCAGAGGCCAGGAAAAACAAACTGTCCATCCAAACAGTACATGAATTCCGATTGCATTCAAACCCCAACACAGCACCCACACGATACCCGCATCAATCAAAATTGCAACGATAGTTCCAACGATGAGTCCAAGGATAGTACCAATAATCATAATTTATATCTCCTTTCCTTACCTTGTGCTTTTATTATAGCACATGTTGTTTTGGTTGTCAAGCCCTTTTTTAAGATTTTTTTATTTTTTGAGCGGATGGCTCGTCCGACCGCCAATTACCACCTATCCAAGTTCGACTGTTAGGCAACCGCTCTTTTGTTTTGTGCCTTTATTATAGCACTTATTTAAGTGTTTGTCAAGGGGTTTTCTTGTTGTTTTTTATGAGGAGTTTTTATTTTACTTACATCGGGTTATGCGCCCGAGAGAGGTTGTTTTCTCTCTCCCCTTGACATTTATTATGATATCATAAAACCCCTTAAATGTCAATAGATAATTTTTATTTTTTTTATTTTAACACTTTACCATGCGAAAGCCGGCGCCTGGCATATAAAATTTTCTTTTGTTAAAATTATAGGAAAATTTTATATTATTAATTAATTTATTTTTCACTTGACAAAAAATGTAGGGTATGATATAATTGAAGTTTCGGCGCCAGCTGAACGCTGGCGCGCCGCGAAAAATCAATTTAAAATTCAAAGCAAAGAGGGATTAACCCCTCTTTGCTTTAAAAACTTCCTTAATTTTCTGAATATGTTTCCGACTCCATTCTTTAATTGCTTCGGATCTTTCATCTACATCTGTAAGGTACGTGTCCTCAATACGTCCACCGCCACTAATTGCTTCCTTATAACTTGTAGTATTAAATTTTGTACCATCGGGTTTTCTTACTACGTAATTGAGAAGTTTCATGTTTTATTCCTCGCTTTCTTTTGATGATTTTATTATATCATGAAATTAGGTTTTTGTCAAGGGGATTTTTAAATCCCCTTGAGTGTTTCCAAAATTGCGTTTACGTCAAATGCTTTTCCAGTCCAGTTATTACGGTTTTTTTCTTCGTCATCAAACAGAATATCACTTGTCGTTTTAGCAAAATTCTGTTTAGGAGTGCCGTATTCTACAATATGAATTTCATCAAACTGAACACTTGCCAGGTGTTTTTTAAGCCAATTTTTTTTAACTTCTGTGACAGCGTTGTTATAATTACTATCACCATTTTTTGATAACCATGAAATAATTCCGATTCTATAGCCTTCTTTTTGAAGTCTATTCAAAATCCTTGCTAAGGCACTAAGTCTTACAAGCGGTTTTGCGATTTTATAAGGTAAAGTATCTGATTTTAACAGATAATCTAACCAATTTTCTACACTGTAAAAATCAGCGATTGTACCATCCATGTCGAAAAAGATTGTTGTTGTCATTTTTATTCCCCCTTTCTTTTGTCTTAATTATTATAATACCAATCTCTTAATTTGTCAAGCATTAATTGTTCTCTTTTAATATATTTATATTTTCTATTTTCTTCACACCAAGGACAACCGCCATGATTTCTACATGTTCTATCAATCGCTTTACTGCCTTGATAGGGCTTTCTATGCTCTTTTCCGCTTGCAATGGCTTTATTTAGTGCCATTTGATTATCCTCCTTTTCTTTTTGCAATTATAGTATAGCAAATTTTATTTTATTTGTCAATAGTTTTTTTGAAACTTGCAAGGATTTTTTACATCCTTGCAAGTGTCTTTTCATTTATGAATGTGGCTTTTTCAAATTTGATTTGATAAGCAACATTATTTACTGTCAAGTCTCCATCTTTTGTAAAAGGTACATTATCTTTTGTCCATTCCTGCCCATAAGATTCTGTTACCATCTTTTCAAAGATTTCACCTTTATTATACTTGCTTTCTTTTACGCTTGTTTCAAAAAACGCTTTGGAACAAAGAACTTTTGCACCTTTTGTCAGCAAGAAAGTTTTCTGTACTTTGTTCGGACTAAATCTCAAGCTATAACCGGCCCCGCGGCTTGCCTTATCAAGTTTCAGAATATAGGGCATAACTTCCGCCGTTGCTTCTACCATATAGACATTATTCTGAAAGTAAAATCCATAAATGTAATGGTGCGTATAGGAAAGCTCATTGTAACGGCTGATCATTTTTTCAAAAAGGCTCGTGTTCATCATCGTTTGTGTTCTCCTTTCTCTTGATGATATAAGTATACCACCATGCGCCCGGAAAGTCAAGCACTTTTTGAAAAAATTTTTTTGTCTGATTTTAAAAATTTTTATTTTAAATTGTCGAAAAACTTTTTTATATCAAATTAGGTGTTTTTTATAAAAAAATTTTTAGATTTTATTTTAAAATGTCACATATTTTCAGACAAAATAATTGTCAGAATTTAATATCAATTATGTGATAATTTAATATTAAAATATAATATTTTCAGACAAAATAATTGTCAGAATTTAATATCAATTATGTGATAATTTAATATTAAAATATAATATTTTCAGACAAAAAAATTGTCAGAATTTAATATCAATTATGTGATAATTCGTTTAAAAAAACAGTGTTTTCAGACAAAATAATTGTCAGAATTTGGGAAAAAATTACTCAAAAAGTTGCACGATTTTTCGCTTGACAAAAAGAGGATCATGTGTTATAATTGAAATTTCGGCGCCCAGCGTTCGCCGGCGCGCCGAAAAAATGAGAACTGGGAGGATTTTTAATCCTCCCAGTTATGGACTGCCACAATTTCCCCATAATTGTCTGCTAGTTGGTAGAAGCTCCATTTCCCAAGAATGTCATCTCGGATATACCTATCAAGGATGGTGATTTCTTTAAAGCCAACAACGCGGATGTTCCCAAATTCCCATGTATTAAGTTTCATTTGTTTTATTTCCTTCCTTTTGATGATTCAATTATATCATTATGTATCTGGATTGTCAAGCACTTTTTGAAAAAATATTTTTATTTTTCTTTTTTTTCGTCTTCTTTTTCTAAAGGACAATCATGGGGTTCCTCATTATTCCAGTATTCATAATTTAAAAACCTTCCAGTTTTACAACACTGAACATAATTTCCAAAAACGTCTGTAAAAAATTCACATTTTTCGCACTTCATATTTTCATTTCCTTTCTTTACCTTATGTATTAATTATAGCCTATTTCTTTTATTTTGTCAAGCGTTTTTTAAAAAAATTTTATTGCAGTAGATAGATTTCTCAATAATGCATTATGTATAAAAAAGAGGGCTTTTCGCCCTCAACTATAAATTTTATAGAATAAACCTTCTGAGTTAAATTCAAACGTAATAGTCTCACCATACGTAAAATTTTCATATTCAAGATAATAATCATCTTCATAAACAAGCTTTTGTCCTGTTGGTTCCATCATATTTTTAATCTGTTCTTTTGTCATTTTTTATTTCTCCTTTCTTTTGATGATTTAATTATAACAGACATTTTATTTTTTGTCAATAGTTTTTTAAAAATTTTTATTATTTTCTCTTTCTGCTTTTTCAGCTTCAAAATCTTTTTTTGTATAATACATCAGAGGCTGATTATTATTATATCTTTCTTCGTCCTCCTGAAACATAATCTCAGCAAGTCTTTCCATTTTATTCATTTCTTCCCATGTCTTCATGTTTGTCATTTCCTTCCTTTTGATGATTTAATTATAGCATGTTTATTTTTATTTGTCAAGCATTTTTATCATTTTTTCAGCTTCTTTTTCAACTTCATCTTCATCTATATCTGCATCGAAACAAGCGCATAACCAGTCAGACATTTTTAATTCATCATCCGCACCTATCATCCAATCTACACACATTTTAATAATTTGTTCCTTTGTCATTGTTTTAATCTCCTTCCTTTTGATGATTTAATTATAGCAGACGCTCTGGCTTTTGTCAAGCACTTTTTAAAAAATTTTTTATTTGGTGGTCACTGATTAGTGACCACCTCACCACCAATCTTAAGAGCAACTTCATTTGCTTCGTTGCGGTCATCCCATGCTCCATAGAACCAAAGCTCTCCATCAACTCTACGAGCAACAATGTACTTGTATTCATTAGCGTAAGTAGGAAGGTTGTTAATCATTTTTTGTATCTCCTTTCTTTTGATGATATAAGTATATCACTGTATATCTGATTTGTCAAGCACTTTTTGAAAAAATTTTTTTTCGTTTCATGTCCAAAGAAAAAAGAGCTTTTCAGCTCTTTAAAATTCAATCTTTGCACCTTTAGTTTCTACGAAGTAAGTTTCAAAACCTGCTTTCTGCCAGGGACGAAGATTTTTCATATCATCATCTACGAAGACGCCTTCTTCTCTTATGTAATCAACTTTTTTACCATGACCTACAATACAAATGAAGTTTTCTTCGGTAATTTCGGGGATATACTTTGTAAGCCAATCAATCTTACCCTGTCTACCTGCTTCATTTGCCGCTTTGGTAAGAATATAAACCTTGATACCTTCAAGAATCATATGGCGAACAAGTTCTACATTTTCAGTAAAGGGTTCAAGGTTTGCCATAGCCTCACGATCAAGAGCAGTTTCTTTATTAGTAGCATACGCTTTGTGGAAATTAGCAAGAACGCCGTCCATGTCGAAGTAGTAAGCTTTTGTCATTTTTTAATTCCTCTCTTTCTTTGTTTTTGTATTTCTCTTTCGATGGTTTAAGTATATCACAACCGGGTTATCTTGTCAATGATTTTTTATAATTTTTTTTAAAAAAAATAAAGGCTTTCGCCTTTATTTTTCTTATGCTTCGTACATCTCAATAATATCATAGCCATTCATTGCCAGTGCTTCAATTCCTACAGAATCGGTAATAATTGTTTCTACAATACCTGTGTTGATTTCAACTACTTTAACTTCATACATTTTCTTGTTTTCTTTCTTTGCAAATATTTTGAACATTTTTTTAATCTCCTTTTCTTTTGTTTCTTTGTTTTTGTATTTCTCTTTCGATGGTTTAAGTATATCACTGTGTGTCCGGTCTGTCAAGCACTTTTTAAAAAAATTTTTTGTCTGATTTTAAAAAAAATCAGCAATTCGCTACAATGGAAAATATAAGCATTAATACATAAAATAAGAAGGCGTTTTCCGCCTTCTTATTGTTTTACAATTTGATTTCTACTTTTTCTATAGTGTAATAATCATGCGTCCGATTCTTTTTAAACAGAACGACAACGTCATATTTGCACCATGTAAAATAATCATCTAATTCGTATTGTGCTTCTCTTTTTGCCTTGCAAAAACAATGTACATGGAATGTTTTTTCATCTTGAGAGAATCGTGCTAAAATATATTTAGGTAATTCTTTGTTTTCATCGTTCCACTCGTCCCACTCTTTATAAATTTCTGTAATTGTAAAATACTTTTTATTCGGATACATCATGGTTTGTATCTCCTTTCTTTTGATGTTTTTATTATATCACTGTACATTTTGTTTGTCAAGCACTTTTTAAAAAATTTTTTGGAAGAAGTTGAGGATTGTTAATCCTCAACTTCTTCAACTTTGAGTACATCGTAAAAACCCATTCCTACAGCGGTTTTTACACTTGTAGTAATTACTACTTCGATTTCATCAGTGAGCAAGTTCAAAAGCGTATATTTTTTTAAGCTGACCTTTTTAGTTTCTTTGAAGAATTTGTTTATCATGGTTTGTATCTCCTTTCTTTTGATGATATAAGTATATCACTAAGTAACCGGTCTGTCAAGTGTTTTTTTAAAATTTTTTGTAAAAAAAATTTAATTTTTTTATAGAATACATAGTACATTTTTATAAAAATATACTAATCATTTAATAATAATCTTAAATTATGTGATAATTTTTAATATTTTAATTTATCTTTATTTATGTGTTTTATTCGTTTATGTGCCCTTAAGAAATAACAGATCACAATTTTTTAAAGAATTAAATATTTAAATTTTTAGAATATGTAATAAACAATAATAAGTTGTCAAATAATTAATTAATTTATGAATAACTCAATAAATTATCAAATTATTTAAAAAGCTTTTAGTATATTATTATAAATAAAAATAAAAAATTAGACAATTATTTCATTTTTTAATTATTATTAAAATCTTTAATAAGATAAACATAAATTATCTGAAAATTAATGTGACAATAAAACAATTAACAAATTATTTGATAATTAATAAAATATTATATTATTTTCAGATTATTTAATGAATAATCATGAATTATTAAACAATTAGTTAATTGTTTAATAATTCATAAATTATCTAATAATTAATAATTTATTTAGTTAATTATTAGAATATTATGCAAACATCAATGAATTGTCTGACAGTTCATCAATTGTTAGACAACTCATAAAAATGCCGCAAATTATCAGACAATTTATGAATTATCAGACAATTTTCAAATAATTTGACAATTTAAAAGAATGTATTAAATTATCAGACAATTTATGAATCTTTTGACAATTGTCTAATAATTTGACAATTTTGGAAAATGCATCAAATTGTCAAACAATTTATGAATTTTTTGACAATTTTGTGAAAATTTGACAATTTTAAAAAATGAGACAAATTTTCAGACAATTTTGCCAATTGTCTGAAAATTCCAAAAACGGCTCTCGCGCGGTGGCGTTCGAGCCGCGAAACAACGAATAATTATTTATAAGAATTTTTATAAATATATAAAAAACTAATAGTAATAATTATATTTAATTATTACTATTAGTTATTATTAATTTGCTTATGTATGGTATTTTTATATATGTGTTATATTTGATTTAAAATTATTTTATTATTTTAATAATATTAATTGTTTGTAGCGCATTGTTGATAGGCGTCTTAGAATTTAAACGCGAGTCACTCTTTTAAAAATCACTATAGTAATGGGGGGTATATTTCGGGAGAAAATTTTTTTGTTTTTAATAAAAAGGTTTGCCCTCGACAAAACTCTCTCCAAATCTTTTTTCAAATCGAAAAAACGAAACTCTCTCCAAAAGTATTTTCAAATCGAAAAAGCAAATTAACAAAAAGAAATTGAACAAAGCCTATTTTCTGATTCACCATCTAAATAATTTTTAGAAATATATTTCCTCCATAATATAATATTTATATTTTCTTTATCCACTGATTCAATGAAACCCACAACCACACTATTATTTAAAATAGGAGTATATTTATCTTCTTCTTTATATTCTCCATTATTTTTAAATCGTCCTTTAATTATTCCTTCCATATAACTCATCCTACATCTATCGTTCTCATTTTTTAATAAGATCCTTAACTCTAAAATAATTACATAAATAATGCATAAAATCATATTGTTGTTGTTTTAACACATTTTGAATATTTTTCAACTATAAATCTTTGTGTGTATCCAAATAACGCAACATTATTGTTCGATTCCAAGCATCATTGCTTTCTATAATAAAATTATTTTTTTCTATATTTTGTTTATTCATTTAATTATTTTCTTTTTGATTATTTATCAGTTCAAACATTGCCGAAAAACCATCACACATTTTATTAAACAAAACTTTATTTTCTTCTGACAAATTATTAATTGCATTAACAACTTCATTTTTAGGACACCAATCTGGTCGTGAATCTAATTCTACTTCAAAACAGCTAATATCAAATATTTCTTTATCTTTAGACACTGGCATTCCGCAAATTAATTTGTTTCCAAATTGTTCTATGCTTGAACACAATCCACAATTATCTGGAACTTCAAATTTCATTTATTCCTCCCAAATGTACAAAATATTTTAATAAATCATCACAAATATGTTTTCCAACAATAGATTCTGAAATAGAACACAAACTTTCTTCTTAATAATATTCTTTCATACTTTTAATATGCTCAATTAGATTCTAAAGTATGTTTTGTTTATCAATTAACTCTTTGAGCATTTTGGCTGTTTCTGAGTTACAATAAATATCATGCCCATCTTGTTTGATTGCAATGTTTAGTTCTTCAATAAATTCATTAATTGTCATTGTCTTTCCTCTCGACGTAAAACCCATCATTAATCATGTGTTTTATTCATCTTTTTATGCTGTTACATATGCGGGCGGTGGTAAACTATATTTCCCATATGCCCAATCTATCATTAAATTAATATCCTGTGTAGCTAACATTGTTTGCAAAGTTTTAAGAGCCTTCTCTAAAGCATAAGCCTGCGGTTTTCGCTTCCAATACCTTATTTTATCCCATCCTCGCGGAAAAGCCATCCTAATTATTTCTTGTAAACTTGTATTTTCCCACATTCCTTTATGTCTGTTCTCCGCTTGCCATAAAGCAAATTTTGCATTAGCTAATTCTTGCTCTATTTCCATCCTTTCTTTTGTTTTTAAATACTGATAATGATCCCATGTAGCTTTATCAACTTTTATCCATCCATCTTTAATACCAACAGTTAAATATTTTTCATTCTCATCCATCTTTCACATATTTCTTGTCTTTGATTAATAAGTCTTACATCTTTCCATGATCGCCAAGCCTTGTCATGGTTGATAGATATCAACCAATTGGTAGGACTAATATTATGCCGACTATGCTCGCTGCCACGGCAACCAATGATAAAATATCAAAGGCACAAATAGTAGCACATAACCATGGGTGACGCATAACAAATGTCGGCCGGAATGTCCAATTCATTTTCTCATTCATCTCGATATCTTCACGTTGCTTGTTATTCATGAAAATAACAAGACTGTGAAAAATGAAGAATGCAAATATTGACAGTACAAAACTAACCAACGCAGTTTTCATAATTACTCTCCTATTATTCTCTTTTGTGGTGACAATTCATACCATTCAACAACAGTATATCCTATTTCATCAAACGGACATACCCAGCTATCCCCAGTCCAAACTCCTACTGTCCAAAGATTATATCCATTTGCCGCCCTAATATCAATAACCATTAATAACTCCTTATCTGTCGGTGGTACTTCATCTATTGTATGCTTCTGTAATATCATTTTATTTTCTCTCCTAACGCAACAATTTTTTCTTTTGTAAAAATAAATTCAGCCATTTTTATCTTTTTTTATAACTTTAAAATTAATTGAATAATTAAAAATATCCAACAAGAAATATAACTCAAAACAGGAACTTTATGATTTCCATTTGTTGCAGCAAATACAAAAGTTAAAATACCATGAATTACCCAAATAACTAATAAAAAAAGATTAGTCGTCATTTCTTTTTTCCTTTAACCACTTTCCTATCCAACTATCAAATTCAATTTGACAATTACCACATAAATCAAGATAATTTGGCTGATAAAGACCATATGTTGCATAACTTATGTTATACGTCGGTAAAATAACTTGCTGCTGCGGATTATAATAAATTTCTTCACCACATCTATCACAATATGTTTTCTTCATAGTAATTAGAAGTGATAGCGGCGGCCATCACTTTTCCTCCGGCTTATGTGGATTCTTCATCAAACCATAATCATAAAGATTATCAATACACTTAGAAATACCATTAATATAAGTCTTCAACTCAGTATTAACATCCACCTGACGAGCACGGGCAGCTCTATATTCAGCTAATCTCTTGCCATAAGTCTCATCCCAAATATCTCCAGGCGCGCACTTTGCAATTCCCTTATAGGTACGGATGTCAAGATCAATGGCGTCATAATCTTCATCTGCCAGACCATACTTAGCCAGTCGCAGGGGAACATCATTCACCGTTGTCATGATGCACACCACTGTGCGCTTTTCTGTATCTATCTTATATTCTGTAGTTACTCGATTTTTCAACTGTATAGTATCAAACATGCGGTTTTTCGCAGGTATATAATAATCATTCACCTGCTACTGCCTCCTTTTTAAAATAATTTTTATTTTTATCTTTATGTATATATTATATATTATTTTTTTTAATTTTTCAAATAAGAAAAAATAATATATTAAAATCAGAGCATAAAAAATCTTGTTCTATTGCTTCTTCCATGAGTACAAATATTTTGTCTTCTTTTTGATCATAGCGATAATTATAAATTTTTCCTCGATAAAAATGTCCTTGATTAAAATCCATATTATATTTAGCTTTTGCTTTATTATATTTCATATAGTTTTTCCTTTTAATCTTTCTTTTTATTTTATATTATAATATATTTTTTAATAAAAATCAATAAAAAATCTACTGGATGAGAATTGACAAGTAAAATTTTTTTTGGTATAATATAACTATAAAATTAATATGAAAGGGGCAATCCATGAAAGAAGAAGTAAAAAATATACAATCTACTTTTATTATTAATGAAGAAGATAATGATAAAAGACCTTATCCTCCGTTAGATTATACTATTACAGATCCTCAAGAGCGTAATAAAAAAGTGCATGAGATTGTTAATAATATTTCTCCAGAAAAGTTAACTTCTTATTATTTAGAATAGCTTACTAAATATTTAACCGAAACTCCTGAAAATAAAAAAGAAAAAAAAGTTTTAACTGATAATAGAATGATTACCATTAATAAACGAGAAACTTCTTACGAAGGTCTTGTTATAAAATTAGAAAATGGTGAAGATGGTATTTATAATTTTATGACTGGTGGTGATAAAAATATATTATTAGTACCAAAAATTCAAATTACAGAAAACGACATAGCTACAATACCAGGCTTAAAAGAATTAAGAGAAGAAATAAAAAAAATAGAAATTAAACAAAAGGCGGCAAGAGGTAAACAAAAATTTCTATTAACTAAACAACTAATAGAAATGCGTCAAGATCAATATGTTTTAAAAAGTTCATACAAATCTCCTATTGCTACAGTAAAAATAACAAAAAGTTTGAATCAAATTGATTTGAATGAACATATAACAAT